>Ga0111538_10000051_pt1 | contig 123661 bp, 134 predicted proteins | sample SoiMethybrSBSTD1_FD_79669 | JGI IMG/M metagenome (GOLD analysis project Ga0111538, IMG submission 79669) | Bulk soil microbial communities from a Populus tree surrounding site in Tennessee, USA - Soil MetaG P. TD hybrid SBSTD1 (version 2)... | ecosystem: Environmental > Terrestrial > Soil >... | reverse complement strand
CAATCCTTGCCAGTTATGATCTTGATCGACTCGAACGGTGTGGTCGAAGTGATCATCGAGAAACCTTGTGGTAACCCAATTCCTAAGGGTAACAGGATTGTTCCTAACGCTACCTGTAAGGCGCTGAACAAGACTCAGCCCGACGCAGTGCGCAAGCCCAACACCTATCACTTTACGACTAACGCCGAGTTTGGCCCTAACACCACCTTGAGTCGTGTAGTCTATCACTTTAGTGATGGTACGCCAGATGTGACAACTCACAGTCTGACTGATGTAGTCGAGCACACCTTTACCAAGAGCGGTACAGTTACCGTAAAGGTATTTGCCCGAGTTCCTGGTAACCACGAGATCGAAGCGAAAGCGATGATCGAATGTTCTAAGAAGATTACAGTTATCCCTCCTCACTATGTATGTAAAGCTCTTGTTGCGACTGTGTTAGACAACGAAGCCCGCAAGTTCCGTTTTACGGCCAAGGCTGCATCTGACCCTAACACTACACTTAAGAGTGCCGAATTTAGTCTAGATGGTACCGCAGCTATTGCTGCTACTGCCAAGGACGCTGATGGCAACTTCTACAAGGATTACTCCTTTACCGATGCTGTAAAGCACACGATTGCAGTGACCTTAAGCTTTAACACCGTTGATGGTGTAAAGAGTGTAACCTGCCAAGCTTCGGTTACTCCTAAAAAGCAGCCTAAGTGTGAGCTACCTGGTAAGGAAAACTTCCCTCCAAACGCACCTGAGTGTCAGGAAATACAGTACTGCTTGCCCAACATCCCTGTTGGCGACGCCCGCTGTAACCCTCCACAAGACATGCCAAAAACTGGTCCTGGCAACGTCCTTGGCCTGTTCGCCGGCGTATCTGGTGCGGGTGCCGTAGCGCACCGAATGTTCATGAACCGTCGCGCTCGTCGCGGCTAAGTAGTTAGCCATTGATCCCCTGGCCGTAGGTCGGGGGATTGCAATTAGACGAAACTGTGGATAAGCAGTGGACATTACATTCCACTTATGCTACAGTAAATCTCAAGCGAGCATGACTGACCGCTCAAGAACAACTCTCGAAAATCCCTCCGTTTCCTAGGCGTGAGGGATTTTCTTATTTGCCCCAGGTCTTTATCTTGCACCTCTGTTATGCTAGAATAAATGGGTTCTGGCAACGAAGCCAAAATTGCAATCCAAGGAGCGAAAGCGACTGAATGCAATTTTGAAAGGAGACGGCCTAGTTATGTTACCCGTAGGTGCCGAGCAAACTTGTTTTGTCGGCAACTCGCGGTAACATAACATGCACGTTGACGTGGCCCCATCGTCTAGCGGTTAGGACACCGGGTTTTCATCCCGGCAACAGGGGTTCGATTCCCCTTGGGGTCACCAAAGAAAGAACGTCACCAAAGGTGGCGTTTTTTCTTTGGTGGTTTCTCAAAGAGAAACCGACCCCGTAAGGGGCGTTTGCGAAATATAAATACTATTTTATACACCAAAATGATGCGACAGATTAAACAGTCTTCAATTAAGGCTAAAATCTTGCAGTAGGTCCTTGTATTCGCTTTTGATGGTTTTCTCCCACCAGGCGGTTTCGCCAGACTTTTTGTCGGCATGGTCTTTGTGGTATACGAGCAGAATATGTACTACTCGTTCAGCATCATTAACATATGCAATAATGCGCCTACCGCTGGTCTTTTTACTTTCTCGCAGACCTGCGATCACAAACTCATGTTTAACTATCCACTGCATATTATCGTTTGTGCGGTGTATGGGTGGGTCCGTACGGCCACTATTAATAAGCATATCGATATTACGAAACTCACTGACAAGAGCTTTACGAGTAGTTAGCCATGCGCCTTTATACTTCTTCTCGAAGTCTTTAATGTAGTGGCGGCTGGCGTATTCCTTAAAAATTACGCGGTAGCCGTCACTACTAATAGACATTTTCTGGCTCTTCCTGAGTAATAAGCTCGTATGGTATGAATTCATTTGGCCGCGTTACCTGCCAAGGGAGCTGTTTATGGGTAAAATTTACTATCTCATCCACCGTGTCATCTTTACGATTCTTTACGATTTTGTCTATTAACGACAATTCGTTCTTGGACAGATATTGTACAGGTTCGCTAGAAAGATCGGTGCTCAGACTAAGTTTCTGCGCTGGAGCTTTCTTCCCGGGCACAAGAACTACATCCAGTTTGATTTCCCCTTTGTCTACCAGCTCATCCACTATACGGAAGAATTGGTCGGGGACGGGACCATATTGTAAACGGCGGTATTTCATGCCGCTCATCGGTTTAAGTTCGTTATAGAACCATGCGAAGTCAGCAAGATATATAAGTTTTGCCAGTAGTGTCTTTGATGCTGACTTGCCGGTGTATTCCTGATATTTTCGCAATGTTTCCACCACCATTTCGCGATATTTGTCATAGTCGGGTATCTCGTACGCTATGAGATCAGCTATCTCCACGCCAAGATAATCAGCAAGTCTACCGAGCTCTTCGCTTGTCAGATCTCGATCACCACTCTCAATAGCTACAACTGTGCTACGGCTCTTAACACCAACGGCATCAGCTATATCGCTCTGCGATAAGCCGTACATTTGACGAATTTCCTTTAGATTCCATTGTGGTCTCATTGTTGCATCCCCCCACCCATTAAATGCCTACTTTTGAGCATGTTAATCCTTTTTGTTGTTTGTTTTTGTTGTGTTTACAACCCAAGTATAGCAGTCGCGCGTTAAAAATGTCAATATCTCATACATTATGTCATATCAGATTATTGCTACCAGAGTTATTGGATGTATAATGGACTGCAGGAAACGATGGGCGATGCTCAGGAAACAAACACTCGGTAAGAGCTACGAGAGGGTACGTGGCTCACTAAGTAAAACGGAAGGAAGCATATGGCCAAGGTCACTCGACCTAGAGCAGCCAAAGCCGCTTCGAAAGTATTGCGAGACGGACGAGCTGGCAAGGCATCAAAAACTGCAGCTGGTAGCGCACTATCGCAAGTACCGAGCAGGCGCGGCGCTAAGCGTGGTAAAAAGTAAAATCGCCAGGTATGTGTTCTTCGATGGGAAGCATTCCTAGCGATTGTGATAGGGTGGCGTGCAAAATGTCACCCTCCGATTCTACTAGAACCTTCATCGTAGAAATTAGAAACGATAAGAGGAAAGAGTATCCGGAAGCTTACACAGGACTTCCTCGGAAGTCTTTTTGTATATACTATCGCTATGAAAGATATTAACTTCTTTGCTTTCTCGAGATACCTGCTTGTCATAGCTCACCCTGATGACGAAGTGAACTGTGCCATTTTGTTGAGCCGCCTTGCCGACCAAGGAAAACAGATCAAAGTCGTTCTTTTGACGAACGGCGATGCCGGGATCAATGCGGCTGGCCGAGCGGATGAGATGGCGGCCTCATTGCGTCATATGGGGTTAGGCTCCGATAGCCTATTATCTTTAGACATTCCCGAGAAGGAGCTGTTGGACAGTGCCGTAGTCGCTAACGAACGGGTACTTCAGGCAGCGCTTGAATATAAGCCCGATTGCGTACTCAGTTTAGACTACGAAGGTGGTCACGAAGGGCATGATATGGCGAGCTTTGTGGCTCACAACGCTTCGTTAAAGTTAGGTGCGGTTCATGTCGTTTTTCCTGATTATCACTTTAGGGATATGCACCGTCACGGTCTTGAGTTCTTGCCTGGCCGCCACCCAGACTACACACTTGAGCTGAACGACGAGGATAAAGACCTGAAGATAAAATTACTGGAAGCGCATCGGGGCCAGCTAGGATTCTACCTGCGTCTACAGAAGGTTCAGGATGATTATTTTACGTTGCTCTTTAAGCGTGAAGTGTATCGCGTATTTCCGAAAGATTACGATTTCCTGGCTCGTCCGGATTATCAAATTGGGTACGAATATCATCGTAACGGCTTTAAGTTTAACGATTTTACGAAGGCAATTCGGCCAATGATAGAGGACGCAGATTATGAAGTCTAAGTATGTTTGCGTTGCGGCAATCGTGGCACTGGGTACGGTTGTTAGCGGATTATTTTGGCTATTGGTCTATTCATTAAGATTTCACGAAGGCATTGGGTTTGACGGTCCCGCGGGTGGTATTCTAGGCATGACCTTGGTCGGAGGTTGGTTCGTGTCGTCGATTATTGCCGTGGTTTGGTACAAGCGCCGCAAGTTTGAGGGGATTATTCTGCCGATAATTGTAGCGGTTGCAACCGGTGTGGTTGTGGTGCTCGGAACTGGCTATGCGATTAGCTCCTACGCTCAGAGTCGTTATCCCGATGGCGGCCGTCACTTCGTTGAGTAGTGACGTAGAGTGAGAGCATACTATGCGAGAATGGGTTAGTATATTAAGTGCCTACCCAAATAAATTTAATCATTAGGGGGTCCTATGAGCGGCGGCAGCGGCGGTAACTAATACGTCATGAGATTGCTCATTTAATGAGCACTCAAAAAGCTGTATTGATCTTTGCATCACGCCGCCGCGATTGCTATAAAGACGTTCGACTTTAATTCCTCACTCGTTGTTATACTTATAACCATGCTTGACAAAAAACCAATCTTGTTCGCTTGTCCAGAAATGCCAATGTCGAAGTTTGTCTCCGTTTTGAAGCAGGTCTACAAGCAACCGCTTGCCGTACAAAAAGACAGCCTTACCATTAAAGCCAATTGCATGGATGGCCAAAAAAAGATTGTGGAGCTTGTCATACGTGCGCATCTTCTACAAAAAGGCAAAGAAACCGCGCCGGTTGTCGTCTACTTGCCCTGGTATGGTGGCAAGAGTACACAAAGCAGGAACTACCTTGATAGCAGGCGCCACCCCGACTGGACATATATTGGCATTGATATCTTCGACACCAAGGAAGCGTTCGAGGCTGTTCTTGGCTCGGCCTTGGTTTCGCAATATGGTTACGCGCTTGTTATGCGAATGGTGGAGGAGCAGGTTCGGCAGGTCCACAAGGCCGGCAAACGCGTTGGTGTTGCGGGCATCTCGTATGGTGGCAATGTACTGGGTGCGTATGTAACACAGGGCCTGGAACTGCCTGACGCGCTGGTGGCTGTAGAAGGTGGTAGTATTCTGCAGACGACACTAAAAGGTAAGTATCAGGGGCGTGATTGCGACCCAAAGACACTACAAGCCCTGAAGCAAGAGCCCGACCTCATCCCAGTACAAAAGCCGGTCAGCGGGAAGACTGCTTCAATCTCGGCAGCGGTTATTAATCTTGATGACAAAATCGTTATCGGCCAAAAAGAACTATGGGAAAACGTTGCCCAGAAAATACATATCCGGGGTGGCCATCTACTGGGACCGCGAATATACCGAGGCAAAATCCGTAAATTTGTCGATAGGCATTTCGAGCGACTGCTCGCGCGTTAAATTAATCCAGCCCATAGTATAATGTGCTCCTGATGGACCCATTATCTAAAAAATTCACCCTTGTCCGTTATGGTGTGTCTGTGGTTGCGATGTTTGCCGTGGTGTTTGGGTATCGTATTGCCACGACCGGCTTGCGGGTAGGCACATTCACTGCGCTTATCACCTTTGCGATCATTAGTTTGAAATACCCTTTCTTTGACTACCTGGTGCGCATGACACGTCGCCGCTGGTCGAAGCTTAAGGTTTTGCCTTGGCTATGGATTGGTTATGGAGCGACTGTTATGTTTGACATGGTGATGACGTGGTTAGCTGTCAGCGATGAGGGCGGCGCCAGCCTGGCCCTAGCTATGACCATATTGCTCAGCCCTTGGTTCTTGGCAGCCGCACTAGCACTCATGGTCTTGCATACCCTGATCGCGCGAAAACGATAGTCGTATTGCCTTGCCGCAGCTTGTATTTAGTCTAGTAGGGACTCTGGAAGGAGGGGTGTTAGCAAGGGCCCGTAGGCTCTTTCATATTCTTCCACCATTGTACGCGCAACCATGCGACTTACTGGATCGATCGTCTCGCTATCTTCTGGCGCCTCCGCCACGGTCGCGACAGCCATTCTGACCAGGCCATCTAACGTATTGGTATGAAAGCTCAACCCGAATTCCGGATCGTCTTCTGGCCAATCACCAATCGTCTCGTCGACCTCTCGTCTAAACTCTATCAAGGTCTCAGATGCTTCTGGGAACCCAAGTGACAAAGCTTCTATTTCCAACAAAAGGGCTCCAAGCCCGCAGCCCACCACCCCCATCTCTACAGAGGACTGTATTTCCACAAAACCTTCGGGACTTAGTCTCATACAAGCAAACCTTGTTTAATTAATATCATTATATAATCAAGTAAACTAATTGTCAATATCGGAAGCATCTGTCTTGTTGGGTTGCGATCCGGCCGGGTTTTAATAGTACAATCATACGTATGTCTGGCATCTTCCGCAGAAAGTCCATCGTTGTGCCACTTATAATTATTCTCGTCGGTTTGCTCGTGACGAGTGCTGTGTTTGTATACTACGGTTTCCATTTGGGAATTAAGCCCTGCACCGGCTCATCGTCCGACGCAGCGAATTGTGGTGATGCCGATCTTGGCGGGGTGATTTTTGTAGTTATCGGTGTACCCATCACGCTTTTTGGGATTGTAAGTTTGTTAGTTGCTTTGGTTTTGCCTTATTTTAGGGCTCACTTCAATGAAAAATATTTCCTAAGGACGATTTACGCACTGCTCGCAGCATTGATCGCGTTGCTGCTTATTGTGTTGTTTATCTGATACAATCCTATATCTCTGCCAATAGGTCACGTATTGCAGCCCAGTTTTTAGCGGTTGCAGTGGAACTATTAAAGTTGTTGGTGTAGTCATTGAATAGGTTTTGTCTGGCTTTGATAGCCTTCTCTAGATTAAATACGGTGTCCCCAACTTGTAAAAGTATCATGACGCTGCGCACTTGTTTTGCGTCTATGTCTGGCATGGTATTCGTCTCTTTGTAGCCGGCAAAATAGGCACGTAACTGATCGACGAGGACGTATGGTTTGGGACGATAGACCTCTGGTGTATTTTGAGTGCGACTATTACAGATACCGTCCCAGGATGGATAAAGCAACAAATCGATGACCGCGGGACCATTTGCCACATATTCAAAGTCGATAATAGCGGCCTCATTACCGTTATCGATAACATTCGGACTGTAAATATCACCATGAATCAATTGGAACTCTTGATCTGGTACCGATGCTTCTTGGAATAGGTCTAGCTGAGGTTTAATGGTTGCAAATACCCCAGGTTCTAAAAGCTCTTTGATGAGCGCCATGTTGTCCTGAATAAAATCGGTCAGCTCGGCTTTGCGCCGAAATATTTGGAGCGAATGATTTTCGCGGTCAATTTTTATTGGGCAATCTTTAAGCAGTTTTTGCATTCGTCCAACAGCTTTTCCTACTCGATAGAAAGCTTCGGGCGTGTACTTTGGCTGTTCGCCGACGATAAAGTCAAAAATGCTATATTCATAGTCATTGTAGCGAGAGATAAGCTCTCCCTGGGAGTTATGTAGCGGCTGTGAAGTCGGAAAGCCCTTACCTACCAGGTATTGCATGACTTCTAGTTCTTTTTTGGTGTATTGGTTGAACGAGCCGTACAGGCGGATAATTTTCTGCCCTTGATCGGTCTCCAGCTTAAAGTTGACGTTGACGTCACCTTTTAATGCCGCTCCCAAGGGCTCGAGCAGGTGTAATCCATAGTTATTCTGAATATTTTCGGCAAGGCTTCCTAGGTCGAGCTCGAAGTTTCGTCCAATAGTTTGTGCTGTAAACAGGGCAGTCATTTATGTAGCAGAGGTAAAGGACTTTTTTATGTCGATGACATAGCGTTTCGACATTTGTTTGTCGACAAGTGAATCCCAGGCTTTGTTGATGTCCTGCATAACAATTACCTCAATATCGGGCAGAATGTGATGTTTGGCGCTATATTCGAGCATTTCCTTGGTTTCCTTGATGCCGCCGATGTCCGACCCGGCAATAGATTTTCGTCCGTTGATCACATCGCGAGAATGAAAGCCGGGCATTGGCTCGATTGGTCCTACTAGGCAGATAGTGCCATGTATATTGAGTAGTTTTAAGTAGGGTGTTAAATCATGCGCTCTTGGAATGGTGTCGAGCAGGAAGTCGAATGTGTGAGCAGCATTTTCCATCTCTTTTTTGGAAGTCGAAATAATCACTCCGGTGGCGCCGTAGGACTTTGCGGTCTCGGCCTTTTTGGGTGATGAGGTAATCACCCAAACCTCAGCGCCCATGGCTTGAGCGTATTTAACGCCCATGTGCCCAAGTCCGCCAAGACCGATAATGCCAACTCTCATACCTGGTTTAACGTCCCAATGTCTAAGCGGGGAGTAGGTCGTAATCCCGGCACAAAGTAGCGGCGCTGCCTCTGCCATATCGATTGAATCGGGCAAGTGCAGTACAAAGTGTTCGGGTGCAATCATGATGGTGGAGTAGCCGCCTTTGGTGTCACTGCCATCAATCGGGTCTTTTGAACTGTATGTCCAGACTGTTCCATTAAAACAGCTGTTTTCGAAGCCGTTTTTACAGGCCTCGCATACGCCGCAGCTGTTTACCATACAGCCAACACCTACTCGGTCGCCGGGCTTGAATGTGGTGACGGCATTGCCAACGCGAGTTACAACGCCTGCGATCTCGTGGCCAGGAACGCAAGGGTAGTCTACCTTGCCCCAATCACCTCTTGCAGTGTGTAGGTCGCTGTGGCATACGCCGCAGTAGAGAACTTCTAATTCAACGTCGTTGGCGGTTGGCTCGCGACGTTCGAATTCGTAGTATGTAAGTGGTTTGTTGGGAGCGGGGGATGCGAATGATTTTGCTTTCATAGTGTCATTATCGCATAACAATATAAAGTATTGAGCTAGAATATTGGTAGCATGCAAGAAACACGTGGCAGGATTGCGGAGCTGTATTATCGAAGCAATTCTGTACGATTCGGTCAGTTTAGACTGTCTGTCCACGTAGATAACCCAGACCTACCTTTATCGCCTTTTTATCTCCATTATCCAAGGCCGGGCGAAGCAGGCAGTGAGCTATTGCCCACATTGTTCGATTTGATTGGGGAAGAATTTTTTACTATCTGCGAATCCCAAGATCCCCCAATTCGGCCAAGACGCATCGGTGCTGTGCCGAAAGGAGCAGATCCTCTTGCCGACGCACACGCCAGGCGATATCCAGATTATCCAGCCAATCTACTGACATTTACCAAAGTCGAGGAACCGAACGGGACTATCTTTCTAGGGCCTTACGGTGAATTTGTAGAAGGCGAAGAAATGCTACCCGATGATGACCACACTTCGGGTGGGCGTAACAAGAAAATTATTCTCGCAGCCGCCCGAGCAGCCGGTTTAGTTGTCCCGAATATGCTGACTGTTGTGGATAGACAACAAGGGGGTGTTAGGAATATGGAGGAAATGGGCGTTAGGTTGTTATCCATCTTTACCATTGATCAACTGCTGCAATTTGGTGCTGACTCCGGATATGCTACTCAGGCACAGGTAGATCAAGCGGCGGAATATCGAGCTTTAAATCAGTACTAAGCTGCCCAGCTATTTGCCAACCGAGTAGTACAATTACGATATGCAAATCTTATATAGAAGCTAGACAAAACGGATGCAAAATAAAGAATCGCAGGCCGAACTTGCCAGGCGGCTAGAAGAAGCGAATCAACAAGTTGTAGTCGGTGCGGTGTATCTGCACTACAAACAGAAAAAGTATAAGGTACTTGGCATTGCGCTGCTTGAGGCCACTAATGAGCCATGTGTGATATATCAGGCGTTATATGGCAAGCGGCTTACGTTTCTTCGGCCGGTAGCCAACTGGGTAGAGATGGTTACCTGGCAGGGCAAAACGCTGCCCAGGTTTGCACTTGTTGCATAATTCCTTTCGCGCGGGATTACGCTTATGCATGTTGTAGAATAAAGACATAATGTTCACCAAAAAGACCGTTCGCGATATTGCCCTAAAGGGCAAACGAGTGCTGCTACGCGCCGATTACAATGTGCCGGTTACCGAGCATGGCGGTATTACCGATGATTTTCGGATTGAACAGTCCATCCAAACCATCGAATATTTGCTGAAGCAACACGTAAAGTTAGTCATTTGTTCGCACCTGGGCCGGCCCGATGGCAAGCCGGATCCATCAGCTAGCCTGAAGCCCGTAGCCAAGCGACTAAGCCGACTATTAAAAAGGCCAGTCCAGTTTGCGGCGGATTGTGTAGGTAGCGACGTGCAGAAGGCGGTTGATAATTTGCGCTCCGGCCAGATTTTGCTACTCGAGAATCTACGTTTCCATCCCGAAGAAGAAAATAACGATGACAAATTCGCAACACAATTGGCCAAATGGGGTGATGTATTTGTGCAGGACGGTTTTGGAGTAGTGCACCGACGGCACGCCAGCACTGCGGCCATAACCAAACACCTGCCAAGTGTCGCCGGCCTACTGCTCGAAAAAGAAGTCGATACCATAACCAAAGTTATGGAAGACCCCGAACGGCCACTTATGGCTATTTTGGGTGGGGCTAAAATTTCGGACAAAATTGACGTGGTGCTGCGCCTTATCGACCGGGCGGATTTTATTGCTGTTGGCGGAGCCATGGCCAATACGTTTTTGGCGGCCGAAGGTATTAAGGTGGCCATGAGCAAGTATGAACGCAGCGACCTAGAACTAGCACGTGAGATTCTAGACAAGGCTCGGGCCAAGGCCAAAAAACAACGCTTTATCTTTTACATTCCTCAGGATGGCGTAGTGGCCAAAAAAATAGACAGCAATGTAACGACCCGTATTGTTGATTGGGATGCGCATGTAATTGCTGATATAGAAAGCTACCCGCGTACACCGAGCGAAAAAACCAGGAAGATAGAGCCGGGCGAGATGATTTTAGATATCGGACCGTTTAGTGGAGCATTTATAGCTGGCGGCATGCAACTGGCGAGCACAGTTATTTGGAACGGTAGTATGGGCGTTACCGAAACACCGGGGCTGCAAGGCGCTGTCGGACCGTTTTCTCATGGTACCGAAGCCATTGTGGATGCCATGTTGGGCGAATACGGTCACCGACCATTTAGCCTCATAGGTGGCGGAGACACCGTAGGCTATATCGAACAACGCAAGCTAACAAAATCGTTCAATCACGTTTCGACCGGTGGTGGCGCCAGCTTGGAACTGATGGCTGGTCGCAAGCTTCCAGGCGTAGAAGCTTTGCAAAATAAGTAGCCTATTCGCCCAAGATATATAGTTCCCCAATACAATAACCGGCTGCTTGGCAAGTGACCATGCCTGAAGGCAGATCCCGTAATCTATGCGGTAGCGGTTCGGCAGCGCGTAAGCACCCTGGCAATACCGCGCCCCCGATTGCTTCTGGAACGGTAGCCTTTATCATTTCTGGGCTGCACTCGGGAGGTATATCCGACGGTTGTTCCATGTTCGGACTCTGTAAAACCATGCATACTACTCTACTAAGTACTGGTACTTAGTCAAGTTATCGACCTGGAGGAGTTCTTGGCTAATGCTTTGTATGTATGACAATGCTTATGGTAAGCTAAAACCAGAGAGTGAGACCGAGAAATGTTACTTGTGGCTAACTGGAAAATGAATCTGAATATCAGCCAGGCCAGCTTGCTGGTACACCGTTTGCAGGAGCGCACGCGGATCCGTCGTGATGTAGAGATTGTGCTCGCCCCACCGATGCTCGATTTGCAGCCACTTAGTTTGCAGATCGATCGTCGTAAATTTCGTTTGGCGGCTCAAAATGCTTATCAGCAGGACGAAGGTGCTTATACGGGCGAAGTGTCATTTAGTATGCTGCGCGATCTAGTGCACTATGTTATTGTTGGTCACTCCGAGCGTCGCAAATATTTTTATGAAGATCTGCCCACCATTCGGGATAAAGTAAAGGCTGCCATCCGCAATGATATTAGCCCCATATTATGTGTGGGCGAGACCAAGCAAGAGCGCCGAGAGGGGCACACCAAGCGGGTGTTGCACGATCAAGTTGTAACGGCCCTCAGCGACCTAACCGCCCGCGAAGTCGCCGACGTAGTGATTGCCTACGAACCGGTGTGGGCCATTAGTACCTTTGGGGGCGAATTCGCCAAGCCTAGTGATGTCAGCGAGGCCATGCAATACATTCGTCACCAGGTGGCGGCCCTATATGGCGACCGCGTGGCCAACAAAATGCGCCTACTATATGGTGGCAGCGTAGACAGTTCGACGGTGCGCGGGTATTTAGAATTAGAAGATTGCGATGGTGCGCTTGTGGGACGCGAAAGTCTTAATCCCTACCATTTTGCTGATATTATAGAGTCGGCATATCGGATGCAACACGAGTTTGAAGATGACAAATAATTCACCCCCCATTGGCGGCAAAAAATATTTTGATGTAGCCCGGCCCGGCAAAACGCCGGCGCCTCCCTCGTCGCGCCCAGTTATTATTAACGACAAGCAGCAGGTTCAAGACCCGGCGGTGGCACTTGGTGGTGTGGGCGAAGCAATCAAGTTAATGGACTCCAAACAAAAGGCTGCTGTGGGGTCTGCGGCGCTGGCTCAGACAGAAACCACTACTCAGACAGAAACCCCAGCACCCGAGGCAGCATCTCCCAAGCCAGCTCCACCTGCCGATGACCCAGTTGCTGCAGACGACGTGCCAGCAGCACCGGAAGAAGCAGACCAGAGCACCCCAGAGCCCAGTCCCGAGGTAGTAGTGTCCCATCATGGGGCATATAACACCTACAGTCGGGTGCTCAAAAAAATCCTGAGTGTTCTGGCCATTGTCTTTTTGTTGGCGTTTATTTTTAACTTGCTGCTCGACATCAACGCTGTACATATTGATGGGGTCCCACATACTAACTTTTTTGATTACTAGGGCTGGCATTGGGTACCTCTGGTACAATTTTTAGATGCTAGAAGATGTCTTTGTAGGGTTAAACCCAGAACAACGCCGGGCCGTAGAGACGACCGAAGGTCCGCTGCTTATTCAGGCCGGGGCTGGATCGGGTAAGACCAAGACCCTAACCCACCGCATTGCGCATCTTATTGCCAGCCACAAGGCTACGCCATACAACATTCTGTCTGTCACGTTTACTAACAAAGCTGCCAAAGAAATGCGCGAACGCGTTGCCCATTTGTTGGGGCAGAGTGCCGATAATCGTAGCTTTATGCCGTATATGGGGACTTTTCACTCCATTTGTGTTCGAATGCTGCGCCAAGATGGCGAGCACATTGGTGTGCCGCACAGTTTTGTGATCTTTGACGAATCCGATCGTCTGGCTGCAGTTAAGCAAGCGGCAAAACGACTGATGATCGACGAAAAGAGTTTTCCGCCCAGGGTGCTGGCTGGCATTATCTCGAGCGCTAAAAACGAAATGACCAGCCCAGCCGAGTTTGCGGCTATGCCTGGTTCGTCACCAGCTCAGCGGACTACAGCACAGGTGTACCCCATATATGAGCAGATGCTTAAGGAAGCCTCGGCGTTGGATTTTGACGATCTTATTAATCGCACTGTGTATATGCTACAAACGCAACCCGAGCTTAGAAAAAAGTGGCAAGCGCAGTTTATGTACATCATGATCGACGAATACCAGGATACGAATGCGGCGCAGTACAAGCTGGTTAAACTGCTCACCAACGAACACAAGAACATTGCTGTCGTTGGTGACGACTGGCAATCGATTTACTCTTGGCGAGGAGCGGATTTTCGGAACATTTTAAACTTTGAAAAAGACTACCCCGACTGTACGGTGATCAAGCTAGAGCAAAATTATCGTAGCACCAAGCATATATTAGATGCGGCACATGCCATCATTACCAAAAATCTGCAGCGGAGCGACAAAAAACTATGGACCGATGCCGGCGATGGCATGCCAGTGCAGATGTTGCAGGTAAATGGCGAGCGGGCTGAGGGCGAGGCGATCGTGCGCCGTATTCGCAATGCGGTGGATACTGGCTACCGGCGCTATAACCATTTTGCGGTGCTATACCGCACGAACGCCCAAAGTCGTTCGATTGAGGAAACGTTTATTCATTATGGCATTCCATACCGCATTGTCGGCGGCCAGCGTTTTTATGACCGCAAAGAAATTAAAGACTTGATGTCATATTTGCGCCTGATTTATCAGCCAGAAGATCATATTAGCTTTGCTCGGATTGTGAATGTGCCAACTCGGGGTATCGGGGCCAAGAGTTTAGAGAATTTCTATGCTTGGCAGACGGCCCAGGGTATTTCGTTGTACGATGCCCTGTCGGAAATCGATGCCTGCACAGCCGTGAGCGGCAAGGCCAAGTTGGGACTGAAAGAGCTGGGTGAAATGTTTGCTCGCCTGCGCGAACTAATCGATACCACACCGCCAGCCGGCATTATTGATTCGTTGATTCGGCGGCTCAACTATCTGAAATTTTTAGACGACGGTACGCCCCAGGGCGAATCGCGCCAAGAAAATGTGAAGGAACTTATTGGCGTGGCTCAGGAATATCAAGAAGTTGGCCTCGCTGGGTTTTTGGAAGAAGTTTCGTTAGTAAGCGATGTCGACCAAGCTAATTTTGATAATAATGCGGTTACGCTAATGACCCTGCACGCCGCTAAGGGCTTGGAGTTTCCGGCTGTCTTTATGGTGGGCATGGAAGAAACAATCTTCCCGCATTCTCGGGCGCTATATGATCAGTCCGAAATGGAAGAAGAACGACGACTATGTTATGTGGGTATGACCCGCGCCCGCGAGGAGTTGTACATGATTTACGCCACTAGTCGCATGCTGTATGGCGGCGCACAGCATAATCCACCTAGCCGGTTTTTGAGCGAGATTAATGCTGAATTTCAGCCAATGGAATCGATATATAGTTTTGGTGCCAGTCAAACGCCACAGGTCTCGGCATCCGCTCCGAGCGATGAACTCCGCTATGTACCGGAACTCAATGAAGGTGATAGCGTGAAACATCAGTTATTTGGCGTCGGGACAGTCATGGAACTAGATGGCGACACCGCCACAATTTACTTTAAAGGCAAAGGTAGCAAGAAACTGAACATCAGCTTCGCTCCTTTAGAAAAGCTATAAGACCATCTTTTCCCTATTTGCGAGGTACGTCCTTGCAAATCATCTCGAAAGTGTTTTTGGGATGAGGTGGTTAGGGTGGTAGTGAATTTGTGAATTCGGTAGGGTAGAGTAGGGGGTATGCGTTCGATATTGGCCGGGATCGGCATAGTGGTGTTTTGGCTGGCCTGGCCATTTTGGTGGGTCTATTTTCCGCTCTCGGAACGCACTCGTCTGCTGCTTGTCTGCGATGGCAAGATTCTGGTATTGAAAGGCTGGCTAGGGACGGGTTGGTGGATATTGCCTGGTGGGGGTCTGCATAAAAATGAAGATAAACTCCGGGGTCTACTGCGCGAAGTGAATGAGGAAACGGGTATAGTCTTGTCGCCTAAGCAAGTGCGGCCACTGCTGCGGGCAGAATTTCGTCAGACGGGACTACATTTTATGTGTAATTATTTTGTTGCCGAGCTTCATAGCCGCCCTACTACCAAAAAACAAGTCTACGAAATTAGAGAGCTGGCGTGGATGCGCCCAGAAGCATTGCAGCGCAATCAGGTAAGCGTTGATGTCGTGACCGCACTGCGAGCCTATGACTCTGGTATACAATTAGGGTAACCCCTATATGAAGCTAAAGAAAAAATACTCAATTACGAAGCAGCGGCATGTACACGCTATTAAACGTGTGGCTAAACATCCACTCGTAAGCGTGCCGGCGGCTACCTTTTTTGGTTTGTTGGCCATTACAGCCGTTGTGATGCTTATTTTTACCGGCGGAAGTCCTAAGCTGAATATTATCGATTCCCACATTGTGATTATTTCGCACGACGACCTAGAGGAAACCGTACCGACCAGGGCTAACACCGTTGGCGAGCTACTCCGCCGACAGAACATTACGCTTAATGAAGGTGATGTGGTGGAGCCGGCTCAGGCTACAGAAATCGTCAGCGACAACTTTCGAGTTAACGTCTACCGCGCCGTTCCGGTGACCATTGTCGATGGCAACAAAAAGACATTTGCCTATTCTGCGGCCGTAACGCCGCGCAGCATCGTCAAGCAGGCTGGCATAGAGGTGTATCCAGAAGACAAGCTAGAACTTTTACCGGCCGAGAATTTTTTGGTTGAGGGTTCGATTGGCCAACGGGTAGTCATCGAGCGCGCGACGCCGGTGTATCTTAATCTATATGGCACCCAATTAAGCTTGCGCACCCATGCCAAAACAGTGGGTGAGTTGTTAAAAGAGCGTGATATTAAATTGGGTCCTGATGATACAGTGCAACCGACGCTGGGCGTGGCTATCTCGCCCGGAATGCAGATATTTATATTGCGTAAGGGTACGCAAATAGCCACCGTCGAGGTACCGATACCGATGCCGCAGCAAGTTGTCGAGGACGATAGTTTGAGCTTTGGTGCTACGGCTGTGCGCCAGCAGGGCGCTGCCGGTAAACGGGTAGTTACCTACCAGATTGAATTACAGAATGGTCTAGAGGTTAGTCGTAAAGAGATACAATCGGTGGTTACTCAGCCTCCGGTCGTGCAAATTATCGCTCGCGGTAAGGCGGTACAGATTCCAGCCGACAAGCAGGCCGTAATGGCCGCGGCTGGCATTGCATCCAGTGATTACGCCTACGTGGACTATATTATTAGCCGGGAATCTGGCTGGTGCCCTACCAAACTGCAGGGCCAGGTTGGATATTGTCCACCTTATGCGCCGGCTGAAGTGCCGGCTGGCAGGGGGTACGGCTTAGGGCAGGCGACACCAGGTACTAAGATGGCGCCGTTTGGTGCCGACTGGAAGACCAGCGCCGTCACACAGCTAAAATGGGCTACCTCGTATGCAAAGAGCCGTCATGGAGGCTGGGCCGGAGCCTATAATTATTGGACAGCGCATCATAACTGGTAGGGCGACATGAACGATATTCCATATGCAAAAAAATCACTTGGCCAACATTGGCTGGTCGACGAACACAGCCTCGAGGCAATGGCGGCCGCGGCTGATATTAAGGCCAACGACATCGTGCTCGAAATCGGCCCTGGCCCCGGCGGACTTACGAAACATCTAGTAGAGCGGGCCAGGGAAGTGGTAGCGGTAGAGTTTGACCCAGGCCTAGCCACCGCCCTTCCCCACCGCGTTCCGGCGACTAATCTGCAGGTAGTGCAGCAGGATATTTTGCAGTTCGACCTCGCGTCATTGCCGCCTGGCTATAAAATCGCTGCCAATATCCCCTACTATCTAACCAGCAATTTGCTGCGGGTTTTGTGTGAGCAGCCGAATCATTTTTCCCGCGCAGCTTTGTTGGTCCAAAAGGAAGTCGCCCAGAGGGTTTGTGCTGAGCCTGGAGACATGAGCATGCTCAGCGTCAGTGTGCAGTTTTATTGTCTTGCCGAACTGGGTCTATTAGTGCCTGCCGAGCTATTCAGCCCGCCGCCCAAGGTCGATTCACAGATTTTGATCTTAACCTATCGTAGTCAGCCCTTGTTTCCCAATGTCGATACCAAGCGTTTTTTTCGAATCGTACGGGCGGGGTTTGCCCAGCGCCGCAAGACACTGCTTAATAGCCTGGGTGCTGGCCTAAGTTTAGATCGTGCCCAGACCACCGAGCTATTGCAAAAAGCCGATATTGCTCCGAACACTCGGGCTCAAAATCTGAGCCTACAGGATTGGTATAGGCTATATCAGGCTTCAGGCTGAAGACGTGCTCGTAAAAGAGTTACAGGAACTTGCTCTATGTGTTGATTCTCGATTGTTTCTTGTAGGGCGAGTAAACCCGCACCAGCGGCAGTCGAATCGGTGAAATCCATTAGCGATAGATGTTCGATTCGAGTACCTCTTGGCCTACCTACAACTGGCGGCATGTGGGGGCTGATCATTAGACCGAGTGCATTGTTGAGAGCGTCAATCTCGTTACTTACAATAGGCGAGGTGAGAGGAAGGGCAAGATGTCTGCCCCCTAAGAGGATTGGCCTGGGCCATAGGAAGCCGCGTGCCTTCAAGTTTCGGGTGGTCTGAATGGCTTCTTGCAGTCCTGAGCGAATTTCCTCGGTTGGTTTGTCCCTAAATTGAGGGTATTTATGCGATAGGTAAGCGACCGCGGACATCTCTAGTAGTGTGACGCCGAGGTAGTGTCCGCGTGATGATTGCCGTAGATCTACGTATCTACGATCGGTTGCGGGAAGTCGCTCTATCACTTCACTCTGTATGACGGCGAGCGCTTCGGCGGTTTTGTTATTTACCGGTCTTATAACTCTGATCTGGTGGGGATTCTCGGGCACGGTCTGCCCGTTATGATTGGGTGCTTTCTTGGGGCGCCTAGGGGAATGTGAGTGCCGAGCAGACATGGCGTATTATTTAACCATAAATTAATAATATTTACAATAGTTTACTAGTCGGGGCTAGACATAAGCGTTACAATAAATACATCATACGAATATAAGGGGGAATTATGGGGCCAGATCAAGGACAAGATAAACCGCCAGCCGGCAGTACTCCACCAGATAACGCAGGGGGCGATAAGCCACCAGTGCAGCCAACACCACCAGTATTTGGCGGATCCGATGATGGCAACAAGAAAAAGAAGATGCTGGTACTCGGCATTCTAATACTACTAATTCTCGGTTTCCTAGGTTGGTGGTTCTTTTTGCGGGATGACGCTGAGCCAGCAAATACAAGCAATAACTCCTCGCAACAAGAAGAAAGCACCGAAGAGACTGCGACTTGCGAAGACGGCCAAACGGCGTACGAAAACGATTCGCTTGATCTTGGTTTTTGTTACCCAACCGAATGGGGTACGGTAACAGTTACGGATGGCAAATTCGCGGCAGCCGACACCGGCTCCCGCTGGATCGTTGGTTTTTCTGACAAAGACATGGTTCACCTGGGAGTCGTGAGTGAGGATTGGTCTACTGCTGTGGCCCGCGATGGCACCTGCGTTGACCCGGCTGTGCAAGTCTTGCCCGCCTTCTCGCCATTCTCTACCACATGGGCTACCGAAGGTACGCCCGTTACGAATGCGACCAGGGGTATTGAGGTCTCTGCCGACGCATATCTGATTCAAGAAACCGTAGACGACCTGTTGACTAACGGTGTTTGTTTGGAAGGTTACACTATCATTAGTGGCACCTACGATCACTCAGCCGCAAGCTATTCGGCCGATTTTGCTGCTCCGGTGTCCACACCACAGCAACACATCGATAGCCCAAACACCCTCATTTCCGAGGCCGACCGGAACGATTTTTACGCCTTTGTAAAATCGGTCCACCAGCTCCCCTAGGGGTATTACTTGACCTGTTAAGTATTGAAGCATAGACTGGCTATTGATTAGTCAGACACCATGAACCCGACACATTCCGTAGGTTATTTACTCCAGCACATTGCTGGTACCCTGAGTCGTCAATCCGACCAAGTGCTGCAGGAGCGGCTGGGTTTAGGCATGGCTCAGTATAGGATTCTGATGATCGTGCAGTGGCACCCGGGCTTGGGGCAGCGTCAGTTGGCAGACTGCTTGGGCCAAACCGAGGCTAGTATTAGCCGTCAAGTAAAACTTTTGCACGAAAAAGGATTACTTACGACAGAAGTCGATCCAGCTGAACGCCGGCGACATATTACCAAGCCAAGTGCCAAAGGAGTTAAGATTACCGAGGCGGCGCGTGAAGTCCTAAATACCTATCAGGCACCCTTATTACATGGCATGACAGACAAACAGCAAGCACAGTTTTTGCGGACTTTAACTACCTTGCACGAACGCATCTGCGCCCCAGGCCGCCCTATGATTTGCGACCAGCCATTCGATATAGAAACCGTCTACGCTAGCCAACAATAAGAAAACTGGTCATAACTGATGGCCGGTGGCATAATGTAGAGACATGTCACAAAAAACCACCAAACAACCCATCAACACCGAGGCAAGATGGTTGCCGCGGCTTAGCCTATTTGTATTCGACCATTACCGCGTTGCCGCATTGCTTTGGCTTTGTTTGACCATCTTTGGAGCGTTCAGCTATGCCACCTTTATGCGCCGCGAGGGTTTTCCGAGCGTTGACATTCCGTTTTCGGTGGTCAGTGGTGCGTACATAGTCAATGACCCCAAGAAAGTCGATAGCGACGTTACCAAACCGCTGAGCGAGATCATACTCCAGGACGACCGCGTATCCTCGGTACAGGCTTCGGCTCGCGGCACTTTTTATAACGTGTTTGTGCGGTACGACGAAGGTACGAATGCGCCTGAGGCTGGTAAGGAACTACAGAAGCGTATTGATAAGGCTAATTTCTTACCGAGCGAAGCTACCCTAGATATCACGACACCCAAATTTGGCTTTACAGCCCGCGGTGACGATGGAGTTATCTCGTTATATTCTGACGGAGAAGTTAAATCGACCCAGGAACTGGCAACCGAAGGCGAAAAACTCGCAGCGCATATTAAGAGTCTCAACCTGTCGACTGTAGGTGACATATCTATTGTTGATCCCTTTGTGCAGGGTGTTGATCCGGCCACCGGCATGGCGGCGGTTAGCCAGACTAGTTTTGATCGATATGGCGTTCGGGAATCAGACAAAAATCGCTTTTTTGACTCCGTAGCTGTTGGCGCAACTCAGAAAAAGGGAACAGATGGTATAGAATTTGACGACCAACTACGTGCTGCTGTAGAAGACTACAACAAAGAACAGTCGGGTAAGACGTCTTTTGTAGCAGCAGTTAGCGCCAGTTATGCACCACAAATAAAGGACCAGATTAGCGAGTTGCAACGAGCACTACTTGAGGGGTTGCTGGCAGTACTGATTATCGGCTCAATTGTGATTGCTATTCGTGCCTCACTTATAACCGTTTTGTCCATGGTTACAGTGCTGGCCATCACCGTTGGGTTATTGTTTACCATCGGCTATAGCCTAAATACCATTACGTTATTTGCGCTGATTCTGTGTCTGGCCTTGATTGTCGACGACACCATAATTATGATTGAGGCAATTGATGCCCAGCGGCGTAGACGTAAAGATCCGCGCGAGACAGTGCATGTGGCCACCGGCAAGATTAGCCGGGCCATGGTAGCGGCGACATCTACCGCCATTTTGAGTTTTGTACCGTTATTGTTTGTCGGCGGTATCTTGGGTAGCTTTATTCGGGCCATCCCTGTAACAGTTATTAGTAGTTTGCTGGTCAGCCTGCTGGTTGCCCTCATTTTTATACCGGTTTTTGCGCGGTATCTGCTGCTTGGCAAGAAACAAATGGGTTCCCGTAATGTGCACGAACCAGCCGCTGGCATAGAGGCCAAGATTGCTCGTTTTATAAGCATCCCTATGCTATGGGCGCGTCACTCAACCAAGAAGTTACTAGGGGTAGGCATAGTGGCCATACTGGTTGGATTTATGTTTATTGCTACCGCTGGATACTTCTTCCAAAAAGTAACTTTCAATATTTTTCCGCCGGCAAAAGACACCAACGACCTGCTCGTGGGTATGGAGTTTAAACCTGGGTCGACAATCGAAGAGGCCTTGGCGGTCGCGACACAGTCTGACAAGATTGTCGCAGATACCTTGGGATCGAATTTTAAGCAGGCGTCGTACTATGCGAGCGGCAGCGCTCAGGGCGCTAGCTTATTTATTGGTATTATTCCGTATCATGAGCGAGACGTGCGTTCACCGGAGCTCGTTGATCAACTTAAAAAGGCCTATTCTGGTTTTGATGGCGCTACGGTAAGTGTTAACCAAATAGATGCTGGCCCGCCGTTGTCGCCATTTACGGTCAGAATTGCCGCCACCGATCGCGAGGCGGCACTTAAACTCGCCAAGGACGTCCAGGCTTTCTTGTTGGGCAAAGAGTTGACGCGCTTGAGTGGCGAAAAAGCCAAAATAGTAAACGCTTCTGTATCTGACCCCGGTACCTACGAACGTGCCGAAGGCGAACCGTATGTGCAAGTGGCCGCCTCGTTTGACGGTACCGATATCAGCACCTTAGTCACCCTTGCCCAAACTGCTGTCGAAGACGAATTTACATCCGAAAAGGTACAGTCTTACGGTCTAGACAAAGACGCCCTGCAGTTTGACTTTGGGCAGGAAGACGAGAACCAGGACTCCTTTAAAACCTTGGCTTTAGCATTCCCGATTGTGCTACTTGGGATTTATCTATTGCTAGCTTTCCAATTCCGGTCGCTTGTTCAGCCACTGCTCATTTTTATGGCTATTCCGTTTAGTTTGTTTGGAATCACGCTCGGACTATACATAACCGATAACCCATTCAGCTTCTTTGCCATGCTGGGTTTCTTTGCCTTAATTGGCCTCAGTCTAAAGAACACTATTTTGTTGACCGATTACGCCAACCAACAACGCCGTATTGGCGTGCCGGCGGTGGACGCCGCGGTGGAGGCACTTGGTGAACGGTTCCGTCCGTTGATTGCTACCAGCCTGACGGCAGTAGTGTCGCTAATCCCCTTGGCCATTATGAGTCCCTTCTGGGAAGGTTTGGCGGTAGTATTAATCTGTGGTCTGCTGTCCAGCACATTACTTGTTATTTTGGTCTTCCCTTATTACTATCTGGGCGTTGAATTTATGCGGATGCGCATCAGCCGCAAAGCCGGCCTGCTATGGCTTGGCCTAACCATTCTGGTGACCATGCTGCTTAGCAAGTCGGGGTTGGGATCGTTCGCCATGCTGCCACTCGTTGCCTTGGTTGTTGCGGTGCTACAGGTGACTTTCCTCAAATTGCGCCGTCGCCAAAAAAGTATATAAATTCTTACGCTTTATGGTATAATACTGATACGGGGCTGAAATTATGCTTGACGTTGGATTTTAACGGTTAGATCAGCAGGTCGCTTGTCAGCGTTATAGGCGAACAAGAATAGATGCAAAAACATCTATCCGCGAAGCACGTGCCTCTGTTGCTAGTCTTTTAGACTTAAGCAACTTTGGTCGTACTCTCGCAACCGTACAGGTTTAAACCTGTGCCGCGCCTGACGTGATGCCAGATAATGGCAGTGCGTGACATATCATCTGGATGCCTACATAGCGTTGTCCATTCTATGTAGTAAGACCAGGACTAGAGTTATGACATTTTGGTTGTTTAGCCGTTTGTAACTCGAAATTTTTAAACAACCTATACCTGTAGGATAGATCAATCAGTTAGACCTTCGGACCCGATGGCAGTTATCGGCAGCTCCTCCAAAAGTACCTGAAGCGTAATGCTTCGGGTATTTTTTATTGGATAAAGTTGAAGTTAAAAACACTACAATAACGGCCAATATAACTGGGATGATTGACGAGATTTTCGTACTTGCACTTCCAACGAGCTGTGCGTAAGCTGCGTGCTTATGACGGTGGGAAACACAAAACGAACGTTGCGGTTGATGATAGCTGGTGGACTTTGTGCGTTAGCCTTATTGGGCAGCCAGGCTATGGCTGCCAGAGATACTGGCGGTTATCCATATGCTGGGAAACCATGCATCCGGACTCCTTTTGCCGCCTCTGGCACGAAAGCTAATTGGTGTCCAAATTTTGAATGGGGAGCTAAACGTAATGATGTGTCTGCTGCTAATGTGATCTCCCCATATGGATATTACTATCGTAACTGCACCGACTATGTTGCCTGGAGATTAGATACAAATGGTATATCGCCAGCGCAATATAAGGGACTCGGCAATGCCAAAAAATGGGCCACTCCGCCGGCCAAAAATAAGTTATTCGTGGACAACCAGCCCGCAATCGGTGCGGTAGCAGTGAGACCTACTGGCACTTATGGTCATTTGGCCTACGTTGAGGATATCTTGCCTGATGGTCAGATTAGAGTGTCGCAGTACAATAAGGCGGCCGACGGCAACTATTCGGTTCAGACTGGCCAACCAGCGGTGATGGGCTTTACGCGGTTTGTGCATTTTGAGTTGTATCAGACCCCGAGCGCAGCGCCGGTAATTGCGGTGCCCAGTACCGCACCAGTGCCCGAACCGCCGGCCCCAGAATCACCGGTAACTGTCGAACCGCAGATTGTGTCTTCTATTCCAACTGTGGACCCGGTGCCGGCAATCGAGGCCGTAGTCGCCGTTCCGACTGCGCTGCCCACTCCGTCTGAGCCGGCTCAGGCGCAGCCCCAACCGCAGCCCGAGCAGCCGCCCGCAGTATTAGCAGCCGTTACCGACAACGTTCAGCCGGAGCCTAAACCGAAAACCGCAGAGGAAGTTAGCGCTCCGCTACCCGCGCCTCAACCTGTGCCAGAACCTATCCAGATAGCGTTAGCTACACACACGACCGTCCCAACTCCCGCATCAAAGTTGCCATCCAAGCCACCCGCAGACTCGCCACCAGTGACAACGGCGCCCACCCAAATAACTCAACCCAAACCAAAGACCTTGCCCATCAAACCAACCGCGCAAGTCACTCGCAAAACGGATTTCTGGCCGATGGTGTATCTGTTCTTGGCTGTCGGCGGGTGTGAGCTGGCGCTATGGCGAAGGTTGACGCATAGGCCCTACGAAGCTTAAGCTAGAACATAGGTAAGCAAGGATTGTCTATGCGTAAGCGATGGCTCTATGTACCGTTACTCGGACTGACTACCGCCGTACTTGTTATGGCGGCACCGATGCCGGTCCTGGCACATGAAGATGGCGATGACGACAAGTCATCCACCACGACATCTGAAAGTGTGCGCCAAAAAGCAACCGAACGATTGGAAGACGCCAAAACAAAGCTACAGACAATGGGCGCAGAACGCCTAGAGGGCGCCAAAAAACAGGTCTGTGAGCGACGGACTAAAAATATTACCGAAATTATGAAACGTAGTATTGCTCGTTCCGAAAATCACATCAATTTGTTTAATATAATCACCGCTAGGGTTGAGGCCTTTTACCAAAAGAAGGGTAACCCCTTAACCAATTACGACGAATTGGTCGCTCAAGTAGAAAGCGCCAAGACTGAGGCCCAAACTAGTTTGGAAGCGCTAAAGAACGCCGCCGCTGTATTTAGCTGTGATAGCGAACACCCACTCGATGACATTACTGCGTTTAAAGCTGCGAATCAGACATTGCACCAGGATCTAAAAGACTACCGCACTGCTGTTAAGAATTTAGTGGCCGGTGTTAAATCTGTACAGCCAGACAAAAGGAGCCAGCAATGAAACGTTTACGCCAAGCCGGCTTTAGCGCAGTAGAGGGCATTGTAGTTATCGTTATCCTCGTGGCCTTAATTGGGGTGGGGGTATGGGTTTGGCAGCATAATAACGCCACGACCTCATCACAAGAGACGAGTGTTCCAGAAGCGCCAATGGTGGATGATACTGATGGCCTGGACGACGCCGATAAAGCACTGGACGAAAGTGACCTAGATGCCGAAGCTGCCGATAATAGCGACCTAGACGATCAAGCTGATTTTTAAGACAGATCAGACCAGACAGGGATCCGGCTATTCAGCAGGGTCTTTTGCTTGACGCCACCTGCCTGCAAGCCCTAGGCTAAGGGTATGCTAGAACAAGCTCGAAGTATTTTCAAAAATACTGCACGCAATATGTTGCCCAAAAGTCGTAAGCATGACTTAACTCCTCAGGAAGTAGCAGCGGCGAGGGAATATATTGCCGGCTATTGGGAAAAGTTGCAGCGTTTCCACCCAAAAGACGATGGCAGTGTGCTCGGTCTGCCGAAGCCCTATTTGGTGTCATCGCACGAAGAGGGACGCGAGTTCGACTTTAACGAGCTGTACTATTGGGACACCTATTTTATGGCCCAGGGACTATTGGACACCAAACATAAAGCGCTAACCATGGGTATGCTGGAAGATCTAATGAGTTTATTTGAGCGTTTTAAGGTTATTCCCAATGCATCGCGGACCTACCTTACTGGTCGTTCTCAGCCACCGTTCCTTACGAGTTTTATCTTTGATGTCTACCAGACCTATCATCTAGACGAGCAGTGGCTCAAGCGTTCCATAGCTGTTGCGAAGCGTGAATATCGCACAGTCTGGATGGGAACAGCAAAACCTAACGCTCGGTTAGTATACAAAGATCTAAGCCGATATTACGATATCAACTTAACGCAGGATTTAGCCGAGGCCGAAAGTGGATGGGATTATACCCCGCGGTTTGGTCGGCGTTGTTTAGAACATCTGCCGGTCTGTTTAAACTCGTTATTGTATAAGTACGAGACAGACTTTGCCCGCGCGGCTCAAATTTTGGGCAATAAACGAGAGGCTGCCAAGTGGGAAGCAGCGGCCAAAACGCGCAAACGATCGATGGATAAATTGATGTGGGACCCCGTCCGCAAGTTGTATTACGACTATGACTATATCCGCAAAAGGCGCAGCACGATTAGTTCGCTCGCCACGTTTTATCCAATGTGGGCTGGTATGGCCACCGAAAAACAGGCCAAGTACATCGTCAAGGGACTGCGCCGATTCGAACACAAGGGCGGCTTGGCCACCACCGATAGCGTACCGTTCGGCCAGTACGTACCTGGATCTATGCCCCGCCAGTGGGCTTACCCGAACGGCTGGGCGCCGCTGCACTACATGGTGATTATTGCCCTAGAACAATATGGGTATCACGAAGACGCCCGGCGCATTGCCATGAAGTGGCTGCGGACTAACCTGGACTGGTATAAGCGGCATGGTGCGTTTGTCGAAAAGTACAATGTGGTGAGTCCTAATAAACCAGCAGCCAAGGGAGTGTACCCGACGCAGAACGGATTTGGGTGGACCAACGCAGTGTTTGAACGTTTGTGTCAGGTGTTTGTTGATCCGCCGCCCAAGAAATAGATAATGGCGCTTGGCCAGGGAATTGTCGTACACTCATACCCATGCAGGAGTATGTAGTAGACCTTCACATCCATTCGCACTACAGTCGTGCTACTTCTAAAAGCTGTGATTTTGAAGGATTGTATTACTGGGGCAAGTTAAAAGGCATTCACATTATCGGCACTGGTGATTTTACGCATCCTGGTTGGTTTGCCGAAATGCGCGACAAATTAGTGCCAGCCGAACCAGGGCTTTTTATGCTTAAGCCGGAGCTGTCTGAGCCCATAGATAAGCGTCTGCCGCCCAGTGTGCGTAGTAACCTAATCCGTTTTGTGCCAACTGTCGAGATAGCGACCATTTATAGCAAGGGTGGCAAAGTGCGCAAACTGCATCAGTTGATTGTGATGCCTAGTTTCCAGGCAGTGAGCGAGTTGAATGCTCGGCTGGAGCGGATCGGCAACCTAAAGGCCGATGGTCGGCCGATCTTGGGGCTCGATTCTAAAGAATTATTGCGCCATGCATTAGAGTCCAGTTCCGAGGCGCTGTATATTCCGGCGCATATTTGGACGCCATGGTTTGGCTTATTTGGCAGCAAGTCTGGGTTTGATTCGGTCGAAGAAGCTTACGCGGAGCTAGCTCCCCAGATCCATGCCATCGAAACCGGACTGAGCAGCGACCCGGCCATGAACTGGCGGGTTAAAAATTTAGATGGCATTGCCATCACTAGTAATTCGGATGCCCATTCACCCGCTAAGCTTGGTCGCGAAGCCACGATTGTGCGTGCCGGCCTAAGTTACGGCGATATTATTGGTGCGTACCACACCAACGACCAACGGCTGGTGGGTACGATTGAGTTCTTTCCGCAGGAAGGTAAATACCATCATGATGGTCATCGGGTCTGCGGCGTGCGCTGTTCTCCAGCCGAAACGAAAGCCTACGATGGCGTTTGCCCCGTCTGCCAAAAGCCGCTCGTTGTTGGCGTCGAAAATCGGCTGACGGAATTGGCCGATAGACCAGAGGAATACACTCCAAAAAATCCTAAACAAGTTGAGTATATTATTCCGCTGGCCGAAATTATCGCGGAGCTAAAGGGTAGTCGCAGTGTGAGTGGTAAAGCCGTAGTGGCCGAATATCACCAGGTGATCGAGCGTCTGGGCGATGAGTTTAGTGTGCTGCGTAGCGTACAGCCCGAAGCCATAGAGTCCGCCGGGTTTAGCCTGCTCGCAGTGGCGATAGATCGTCTCAGGTCTGGGCAGGTCATCCGGGAACCAGGGTATGACGGCGTCTATGGCATTATTAAAGTTTTTAGAGATGCTGCCGAGCGCCTGGAAACTGCTAATCAACTAAGTCTGCTGTAGAATGAGCGCATGGATTATCTAAAATTTCTAGAACAAGAGTTATCTAAGGCCGGCAAACTGGCTCAGAGTTTTTTTGGCAAAGTCACCGCCACCTCCAAGCCAGGCGATAATAACCAGGTGCTTACCGATGCCGACTTGGCCGTCGGCAAAGAGTTGGTCGCTGCCGTACAGGCGGCCTTCCCAGACCATAACGTCATTGATGAGGAAGCCGGTGGTATCGATAAAAAGTCTCGTTACACCTGGGTAATCGATCCGATCGAGGCCACCAGTAATTTTGCAGCCGGTACGCCAGATTGGGGTATCATGGTTGGCCTGCTGGAAGATGACAAACCGATTGCTGGTGGGCTGATCGTGCCTCAACATCAACGGCTTTATTTGGCGGCGAAGGGTAAGGGCGCTACGCTAAACGGCAAATCAATTCATGTTTCTACAGAAACTAACCTAGCAAATACGCTGGTTTCTTTTGGTATCGATGGTTACCCCGATGATCCGGAGCGTACGATTCGGGAGTGCCGGCTATTGGCTGATGTCGTATTGGCGGCTCGTAACATGCGCAATTCGGGCTGTGAAGCGATCGATCATATGTATGTAGCCGAAGGGCGTTATGGTGGTCGCGTTAATATGGCTTCGAAGATTTGGGATAATGTCGGCCCGCAGATTATTTGCGAAGAAGCCGGTGCCATCTGGACGACGCATGACGGCTCGCCCCTAGACTACATCAACCCATTAACCAAGTTAGACCAAAACTACACTGTATGTGCGGCGCCACCAACATTGCACAAACAACTTCAGGCGATAGTCCATGGACGATCCAAATGACCAGCAGCTACGGGCAGTAGTAGCTGGCGATGGACCGGTACTGATTATTGCCGGGCCAGGGACGGGCAAGACCAAAACGCTGACTGCTCGGATTGCCCATTTGGTGGAAAATGGTGGAACTAAGCCTGGCCATATTCTGGCACTGACGTTCACAAACAAGGCGGCGGAGGAAATGCGAATTCGCCTGAAGGGGCTTATGCCCGGCAAGCTACCCGACGTGTGTACCTTCCACGCCCTCTGCCACAATATTTTAGATAATACCACCGACTTTGTATCCGATGCGGCGCGTCTGTCGATGATTAAGAGTTTGACCAAACCGGCTAGCTTAAAAGCCTATAGCACCCGAGAACTGGGACTTATTATTTCTAGAGCCAAAAACGATGTCCGGATTGATGATCCCGAGTTGTCAAAGTTAGTGCGTGCCTACAACCGCGCCTTGGCGGCCCAAAAGCTGCGCGATTTTGACGATCTGCTAGTCCAGACATATCAGCTTTTGAGTCAGGACGAAACGAGGCGTTCGGAATTAACACAGCACTACACCCACATTTTGGTGGACGAGTTCCAAGACACCAATAACTTGCAGTACGAAATCTTGCGTTTGCTCGCCAGCCACAACAATCTATTTGTAATTGGTGATCCTAATCAGTCGATTTACGGTTTTCGTGGCGCTAGTGGCACAATCTTTGAGCGTTTTACTGCCGACTATCCCGATCATTTGGCTATTACCTTAACCATCAACTACCGGTCGACTGCCTCGGTCGTGCGATTATCTAACGCCATCTTTCCAGACAACGCAGATTTAGTGGCGCACAGCCAAGCTGCCGGCATGGCGCGGGCAGTAGAAGTGCTAAACGAATATAGCGAGGCGCAGTGGGTATTGCACGAAATTCAACAAGCCATTGGCGGCGGCGATTTTTTGCGAGCAGTCAGTGACGATTCGCGCCTGACGCATCGTCGGCTGAGTGATTTTGCGGTACTGTATCGCAGCCGTTCGGCGGCGGCCACATTCCAGAAGTTATTGGCCGAGTCTGGTTTGCCGTATCAGGTGGTTGGGGACGGCTCGCCCTACGATCAGCCCAGCATACAAGCCATCATTACCTTACTTAGGGCAGCTATTACTTCGCAGCCAATCGAAATGGAAGGCTACACTAGCGCAGAGCGTCGTCTTTTGGAAGAGGAATTAGCTAAGGGCAGAGAGTCAGCGCCGGGCGCACTTGTGGAACGCATTGTGCAGTTGCTAGGGCTTGATACGGACGGCGCCATACAGCAACTGCTCAGTGTGCTGACGCGATTTACCGATATACCAAGTGCTCTGGCATACATAGACCAGATTGCCGAGCATGGCTTTTACGACCCAGCCGCCGATGCCATTACCCTATTAACTATTCACGCGGCAAAGGGCCTAGAGTTTGCGCAGGTCTTTTTAATTGGTGTCGAGGAAGGGATCCTACCTTCCGCCCGCGGCGAAGAGGCCGAGGAGCGTCGCTTGTTTTATGTGGCGGTTACCCGCGCTCGTGAGCGATTGGATATAGTGCACGCCAGAAACCGCGGCGGCCAGACGGCCCATCCATCGCGCTTTATTACGACCCTATCGCTGGAAGAGTTACCTCACCTTATTGACCCAGACATGGAGAATCAGGCGCGCCGCATCGCCAAACGCGCCGCCAAAAACAGTCAGCAGAGCCTCTTCTAGCGTACGATACATATATGAGTGAGCTAGAGGAACATACTCAGCGCATCCGCGAATTTTGCGAAGCACGTGACTGGGGCCAGTACACCAATCCAAAGGATATAGCACTGTCGCTGGTGCTCGAAGCAACCGAAGTATTGGAGCATTTTCAGTGGATTAGCGACGCCGAGATAGATGCGCATACTGCAAAGCACAAAAACGACATCGCCGAAGAAGTTGCTGATACCTATTACTGGATTTTACTTTTGTGTGACCGTATGGGTGTTGATCTGGCGACTGCCTTCCAGGCCAAAATGGCCCAAAACGAAGCCAAATACCCGGTCGAAAAAGTAAAAGGCAAGCACACCAATAAACATCAGCATAAATATACTAATTTGTAAGGTATATACTAAATGTGCTGATAAGCGAGAGGACATATGGATAAACCTTTTTGGCCACCAGAAAATTACTACCGAGTAGCGCTCAAACCGTTAATTTTTGACGAAGAGGGCAGGCTACTGCTCTGTCAGGATGCCGAGGGCACGTGGTCGATGCCTGGAGGTGGCTGGGATCATGACGAGGATTACGAAAGTGGCATGCGGCGTGAGGTTACTGAAGAACTTGGTGCTAAGGTGGCGACCATCGGGCCGATCGCTTTCTTTTATAGGTGTACGGCTAGGCATGGTCAGCCCAAGATTTCTTTGGCGCTGCCTGTGACACTTCAGGATTTTAATTTTGTCATGAATCCTGACGATGACGAGGTGGTTGGAGTCCGTTTTGTCACCAAGCAAGAATTCCTAGAACTGCGGTTTCAGGATAGCGAAGCGCCAGTGCAGAAATATGCCGATCAGATCTAGCAACAGGTTGAAAAAAGCAGGTAAAACAGTTAAGATATCGAAAGTCGTGGCTCTTTAGCTCAGTTGGTAGAGCAGAGGCCTGAAGAGCCTTGTGTCCCCAGTTCGAGTCTGGGAGGAGCCACCAAAGTAAAACCCTCAGCAAGCCTGAGGGTTTTACTTTGGTAACTGTTCTGGTCTCGAACTGGATCAGCCCAAAGGGCCCAGTTCGGTGGAGCGAGGACGCGCGCAGGAGTTTACTCCGAGCACGCCACAGCGGAAGAGCGCAACGCAGTGGAGCGATCTGGGAGGGCCTCAGGCATTGCAACTCCCAGAAAATTAGTACACGCTTTTTAATTTTGTCGCCTTAGTTTAACACCTAACAGTATATCTTTAACTAGAACATTGTCTGGCGGAGTTGTATACTACTTATGTTAATACGTGGGAGGTCCTATGAGTGTAGGCAATATTAACGTAAAGAAAGATATTGTGTGGGGGTCAATGGCTTTGGCTACCGCGGCACTAGCTTTTGCCGCCGTTTTAGCCCTAACGGTTCCCAGAGCCGCTGCCACAGGTGTAACGTTGGTTGTCGATGACGACGGCCAAGCAACCTTAGGTAATTGTGATAACCCGACCGCTACGCCATATTCGACCATTAGTTCGGCGGTTGCAGCCGCTAGTGCGGGCGATACGGTTAAGGTGTGTCCGGGTGCTTATGCCGAAAATGTGCTAGTTAACAAAGCGCTCACCCTCAAGGGTGCAAAGGCCGGCGTGCGGGTAGCAGCCCGAACATTCGCCAGTGCGAACGAATCAACAGTAACTGGCCTGGTTACTATCCAGGCTGCCGATGTAAAGGTAGAAGGTTTTTCGCTGACTAACCCAGGCCAAGGGTTGGGCCTAGTCGTCAAAACCGCCGGCAACAATGCCATTGTTAAGAAAAACATCATCGACGGCGTGGGTGGCCCGGCATTTGCCAACCACAGTGTCGGTGTCTATCTTGAGCTAGGGCCAGACGATGTAACAGTTATTGGCAACAAAATTAGCCACATCCAAAGTGTTAACGCAGTCAGCCCTGGGACCGCCCAGGGTGTATTGGTAGGCGACAGCACTTCCGCTAATCCTAGTCTTAACATTCGTATTGACGACAACACTATTAGCGACATCAGCAGCAGCGCAAGGGGCGCCTACGGCGTGCAAGTGAACAACGGTGCATCAGCTGCGCCGACTGCTACTGGCTATTCCGAAGTGCAAATTCGTGGTAACAGCATCAAAAATCTGAGCGGTGGTTGGGTGCACGCCATTGGGTTAGAGGGCGAGACTCCTAACGCAGTGGTTGAGGAAAACGTTATTAGCGACCTCACACCGGTTAGCCCGACACCTAATGTGATTGGTGTCTTCTTCGAAGACAATCCATTCTTCTTTACCAGCGAAGTTAATCGGAACAGTCTTAATGTCACGCCAACAGCTCTAGGCATTGCCATACATCCAGCCTTAAGCGCTCAATACCCAAGCCTGAGCGTCGATGGTGAGTGTAACTGGTGGGGCGCCTTTAATGGCCCTAGCAGTGTGGGTACTGGCAGTGGTTCTATGGTTGGGACCAATGTTGACTTTAAGCCTGCACTTAAGTCGGCAAATCTTAACAGGGGTTGTGGCGATAGCGACCGCCATGATAATGATCATCACTGGGGAGATTGGAAAGATCATCACAGTGGTGACGACCACGACTGGCACGACAGCTAGTCCCTGGGTTGATAATCTAGCAACAGGGTGCGGCGGCAAGCCGCATCCTTTGCTTTTTACAGTATATTTGCTACAATTACCCCTGTCCTTTAGTAGTTTTGTTGCGAAATGTATGCGGGTGTAGCTCAGTTGTTTAGAGCGCGTCCTTGCCAAGGACGAGGCCAAGGGTTAGAGTCCCTTTACCCGCACCAAAAGTGCCTCAGACGTATGTACTAAGGTTTTTTTGTTGGCTGCCAATACATAATTCACGACCCGTAGTCGTCGCTTTGACTAAGCGCTTTTTCCTGAATGAACAGTTCAAGAAGTTGTCGGACGAGCATCGCGGTGTTGAACATGTCTTCTAATATTTCAGTACGTTGCTTCCCATCGTCGCTTAGGAAGCCACCCCTACGCTCCTCACCGCTCAATAGCCCATCATGCAGATAGTCCGAGCGCAGGTTGTTATAGAGCCTCTTCATCCTTTTGATTCCTTGGTCGAGATTCTTCCCGGTGAAAAGGCGCCTTAAGAGTTTTTCCATTTCTTCCGCATGACTCCCGTCTTGGTGCTTCATATTAACCGATTCACTACAATCTGGACAGACTAAGTGAGAGGGACACTTGGGCCTTGGGTTATCTGCTAGTTGGTTGATGGCCGATAGGTAGAGGGTCATGAAAAGGGTATATTTCAAGTGGGGATTGGGCAGGTCTTCGATCTCCCTCGCCCATGTGTAAGTTTGCAGGGCGTTTTGAAATCTAAGCAGATCTTTACTGTCCAGTTCTTGCAAGAAATCACAGTAAGTGCGTAGGCGGTTAATCGTATTTTCGTCTCTGATCCTAGTGACGTATCGCGTATCTTTATCATAATATTCGTCACTGCGGTGAGCCTCGAATAGCGCCTCAAATGAGTCCTTCTGCTTAATATCGACAGGACGTGAGTCCGCCGGCATATAAGTTGCAAGGTGAAGCAACTGTTCTAGAAATATGAGGTTTTGGTAGCGATTTGAATCTTTGATAGCTTCGTTGGTTTCAAGGAAAAGATAGGTGCATCTTGGTAGCTGCGGGTGAATAGTAGACTTGCCAGCAAACATAACACAGCGGACTACGCTTGATCCGGGTAGAGGTGCAATTTCGTAATATGGCTTTTCGTTGTTGTAGGTGTTTCCAGAATAACTAAAGAGATACCGCATGGCCCCATTATACCGTTACAGCGTAACTCCCTAGTCTCTTAATGCTGTCGCGAATGCAGGTTAGTAAGATAACGGATAAGGATTAATATAGACATATGAGTGAGTTTGAAGACGAATACAGGACATTCAGGAATAATCTAAGGAAACTTGTTATCTCCGAATCGCTCGGTGTAGTACGAGCATTTTCACAAAAGAATAACTTTGGAGCAAGGCTACCTTCTGATTTAAAAGGAGTCCCAGTTGAATTTATTGTAGGTGGCAGAGACCAAGTAAAGGGAAGGATTTTTGACTGGCACCTTGAAGTGCTGGCAAGGGAAATGTTGATTCACAGTCAAACGGTTGGAATCAGTAGAAAGGATTTAAGAAACTGGAACGACCTTGCAAAAGTCGTTAATCAAACCCAACGTTTAGAGGAAACGGCGATTAAGGAAAGAGATGGAAGTTTTGACGTCGTATTTGAATTGCTAAAGCTTGCTCACAGGCAATTTCCTTGGCAGAGCCGTCTAAACCATCAATTTCTTTTTAGGTACTTCCGCATATTCAATCACCCCGAAGTGAAACCTTTATTTGTAGAAAAGATCGGTATTGACCCAAAGACCACTTACTTAATTGGGCTGACACTAACAGGGCACTTTTTGGAAATGTTTGGGTTGCACAACCCACCTGAGTTTAATTTTTCAAAAGATTTGAATATCAAGAAGTCAACGTTCAATTCTTTTATTCAAACCATGTCTAAGCCGATTGATGAATTAAGAGAATTACTCAAGAATGATACAAATCGGGAAATGGGGATTAACTTCTTTTACTACGACCACTCGCTAAGGCGTTACCCGTTAATTCTGATGGAACATCAAGGGCGAGAAACATTTATCGCGCCTATACCGACCCTACTTTTTTGGCGATTCACAGATGGCATATATTACGACCTTGTTGGGAATAATCAGTTTGAAAAAGCGTTTGGTAATTCATACGAGGAGTACGTTGGAGATGTCACAAAAAAAGTGTTGAAATCAAAAGATTTTAAAATACTTCCTAAGGAGCCAGAGAGTGAAACAATTGGCTCTGCTCGCAAGAGAAGACCCTCGCCAGATTGGTTTATTGTTAATGAGAAATGCGCCATATTTGTTGAATGCAAAGCAAAACGACTACCCGTAATTAGCAGATTAAGTTTAAGCCCTGATGAGCGATTTCAGGAACAAATTGGCAAACTAGCCGATTCGGTAAAACAGGTATATTGCTCAATCAACGCATACATAACAGATCAGTACAGATCACCTCAGTTTGATTTCCAAGCAGCAAAACATATATTCCCGCTCGTGGTTACACTCCATAGCTGGCATTTATTTGGTCCAATTTATTCCAAGTTAGAGGAAACTGTCAAAGAAAAACTAGGCAACTTAAAACTCGAAGCTTTATATGACAAATACCCATTCACCATTTGCAGCATTGAAGAGTATGAGGATGTGTTATTTGTTATTAAAGAATACGGAGTTTGCAAGGTGCTGGAAGATAAGGCCGATAGAAGTAAGGAGTATTATCACTGGGAATTGCAACCATACCTACACGACAAATTCGGTGATGTTTTGAAAAAGAATGAATTTCCATTTGAAGATGAGTTTGAATCAGAATTTCCAGTAATGAAATGAGCGTAAATCCAGACCTTACTTTGATGATAAGTACTCTTGATAGGGAACGTCTAATATTCTTCTCCATCGTCGTATCTCATCCCTAATAAGGTGTAAACTTTTATCTACTTTCTGCACCAAAAAGACAGTCCCACAAAAGTGGGTTTTTTGGTTTGGTCCAGGCGACTCTACTAAACTTCCGGTAGAAATTTGTTGCGGCTCCAATTCCATAGAACCGGATGAACCTGCGAAGGATTGATACCACTATCTTTCAGCATCTCGCGCCAAGCCAGCTCCACCTGTACGGGTGTCGCGCCTGCCGGCGTCAAGCCGAGTCGTTCGCTGCTCTGAATAACGTGCGTATCTGGTATGATCGAAATCTCATGAGCGTTTTGGAATTTTGCATTGGTATAGTGTGACAAAATATATGGCCAGTAGTTCGAAAGCTTTGGCCCGCCCAAATAAGGAAACCGTTTACGGTGAGAGATTTGCAACAAACGAATCAACTCGCCAGCGTCGTTCTGTGCTTCGGCAATTACTTCGCGTGGATCGTCACTATAGTAGTCATGGAAGGTTTTAGCGATAGTCGTCCAAATGAGCACATGCTTGTTGGGCTGCAAAGCAAGCTTGTGTTTTGTAAGGTCGGCACGAATTTGCTCCAGTGGTCGTGTAGCTAATTCTTCCGGAAAGAAAACGTATCGCGTCACTTCGTCTTCATAGGTCTTGAGGGCGCTTGCCCACATTGCCGGTGAGCTGCGTTGAAAATTAATACACACCGGCAGCGTAAAATAAAGGTAGTTTTCGCGGCCACCAAGCGGCAAACCCGGGTTGACTTCATGTTGATGCAGCGTAGGGATAAGTCCTTGCTCGTACAGGGCAAGTAGTCGTTTCACTTTTTCTAATTGCATAGCTATATTGTATCTTCTCGGCTACGAGCATGACAAAATCGGGAGGATATTTGCGAGCTTTTTGAAGAGCAATACACAAGGATCGACATTGACTTTCTGACTGATTATGCTATACTTATATAAAATAAAGTCAGGGAACATACTTTCATGTCTGATATTAAACGACACAGAGGTTTACTCAAATTAGGCGGCGGCGAACAATCCCTACGGGATTTGCAGCACGTCTTTTCATCTGTAAGTTATGCCTCAGCTCAAGGTTATGACGCACGTGTTGACCAGTTATGGTTAAGCACGGATGAGCCGTTGAGAGTTAGCCTCGGTGATGGGCCTGACGACTTTATAATGACTGAAGTGCTCGACAGGTCATCGGCCCCGGCAATCGCAGAGATGGAAATTGATGAGATGTTGGGAAGCAGCCCAACACACGATCAAGCACACATGCGTGATCGGCTTGGTCTGGTGCAGGGTGTGGAGCTAGATGATGGCGTAAGGGATATGCTCAGGGACGTTATGGCGGAAACGCTTAGGAACATGGGCGGTGTCGCGCTAATTAGCAGTCAAACACTAGAAGGCTTAGCGGTGGCAAGGGGATTTTACGAGGACACTCGAGGTCTGGACCTCAACTTCCCTCAACCCTAAATACCATAGAAAAAGACCTCCAAAGAGGTCTTTTTCTTTCTCTTTGGTATGATGACTTCAATTGATGGTGGTTTTACTATTAAGGATAAGTAATCCTCATCAAATTGTATTGTTGAAATTTATGCAAACCATCGGCATAATTGTGTACTTATGCCGAGGTTAAATGCTGAACATCCCGCTGAAGAATTTTTATACGGGGAAGGACTTATTAAACGTCGTTCAGTGCAACACCGAGAATTGTTAGGTTGCATAGGCTGTCGTTGGTTAAAAGCTGCAGAGCAAGGCGAGGATGCCAAGTTTTATGGTCTTGAAGTTATAACTTGTACCCGTATTAAGTCTGGTGTTGCATATCCGCTGCTTAATAGGTTGGCAGAGACTGGCGTTATGGTGCGTGAACAAGAAGATATTGATCCTTCAACCGAAGGTCGCCCCCCGCGAGTGTTCTATTACCCGGCAGATAGTGAGCTTGGTGAAGCCTTCTGGGGCAAACTAGAAGTACCCCAAGAATGTCCATTAGAGCTTGATGCCCAGACAGCTGCGCAACCGTAGGTTTGGTGTAACTCCCAACTCCTCCATCTGACTTCTAAAGAAGTCTTTTTGTTACAATCAGCTTATGAGTGAATCGGATGTCAGAAAAGACATTTCAGTCAAGGACTACATTGCTTCAATCCAAGACGCTCAAATAGAAGAAGACGCCTCGGTGCTAATGAAAATGATGCAACAAATCAGTGGGCAAAAGCCCATATTGTACGGCATAGGCACGATCGGTTTTGGAATATACCATTACAAATACGACAGCGGTCGCGAAGGCGACGCTCACACCCTTGGGTTTTATCCAAGAAAAGGTAAGATTACGGTGTATCTGATGGACGGTACGGCTCGCTATTCTACATTGCTAGCTAAATTAGGCAAATATACCACCACTGGCTACTGTATTTATATCAAACGGCTCAGTGACATTGATCTGCCAGTCCTTGAAGAGATTCTGCGCGAGTCCTACAAATTTATAACATCCAAATACAAAAAAGGGCCAATAGACCATATATTATGGCAAGCCGAAAAGTAGTTTAGTTTGTCTGGAGGTATTAAACTTATAAGAGCTTAATTTTAAATGGAGGGTTGAAATGGCTAAATATGTCGATGGATTTGTACTTGTAGTGCCCAAAGGAAAAGAAGCCGAATACCAAAAAATGGCGGAAGATGGGCGAGATGCGTGGATGAAGCATGGCGCGCTTCAATACTTCGAGTGCCGAGGGGATGATTTTAAGCAGCAGGAAATGGGTGACGAAAAATCACGAGCGTTTCCTGAAATGGCGGGCGCAAAAAGTGACGAAAATGTGTGGTTTTCTTTCATTGTTTTTAAATCTAAGAAACATCGCGATGAAGTAAACAAAAAAGTCATGGATGAAATGAGTGAAACTTATAAGGACCAAAATGATTTTTCATCGCCAGTTGATATGACGAAGATGGCATACGGAGGGTTTGAGGCAGCAGTTGAGGGCTAAAGTCGAAGACTGCGCTACTTTACTTGACGACAGACCGTAAAAGATAGCCCCACAGAAGTGGGGTTGTCTTTTTGTTTTGCCTGAGAGATTATTTTATATGTTTTAATATGAGATTAGGTTATTGTCAAAAACCAGCGTATACTTAAAGATAACTAGACCACCACAACACTAAATTTCTCGTAAGGATCAAGCGTAAAGATGTTGTGGCCAGATCGTTAACCGAGGGAATTATGTCAAAAGACAAAGGCCGAAAGGCAATCAAAAAGCCGAAACAGCCAAAGGTAGAGGTTTAATATGCAAAAGAAGATAACTTACTCGTTCGATTCCGAAGAAGAGGAGGCTGTCAGAAAAGAGCTCCAGCAGATGGCTCTTAACGGCTCTTACAACACTACATCAAGTTATACTCCCAACAGCGTTATGTACCCGGATGGCCTGATTTCATTCGTAGATAGGCATATGCGATACCTCAGAGCTAACCCTAAATTGGACCCTCGGATGTATATCGCTAACTTACGGCTGATGACTCGCACTGGCAGTAAGTAGCGGTATCTTTACCAGGTAGTGCACCAGAATTCTCAGGTCAGAGTTCTTTTCTTATCTACAGGGTATAATGATCCCCATGGAGCAAGAAGCCGCCGAAATCTTAAAGAAGATCATCTATGCCACCATAGCTACGGCTACTACTGCTGGTGTGCCGCTGAACTCACCAGTTTATGCTGTATATGATAATGAGTTGAATTTCTATTGGGCGTCCAGTAAGGCTAGTCAGCATAGCCGCAACATTCGTGAAAATCCGCAGGTATCTATAGTTGTGTACGATTCTACTGTGCCGTGGGGAACGGGGCGTGGTGTATTTATTGAAGGCAAGGCGTCAGAAGTCGTTGATGTTGATGAGATCACCAAAGCGTGCCAATTACGAAAGGCTCGTGTGTCTGATGCTAAGCACCCTCCTGAGGAATTTTTAGCCGACAAACCGAGAAGTATCTACAGGGTAAGGCCTAGAAGAGTATGGATGAATCAAGATGCGCGGGTTAATGGTTATTTCGTTGATGAACGCGCAGAGCTTAGTCTAAGTAAGTTGCAAGGTCTGGTGGCCAGATTGTCCTAAAGCGGCCGGACTACTTAGTTCGCATTGGTTGGGGGAAAATGCCTGGGTTCAGTGGATCTAGGTCGCGCAGTCCGCCATCAACACAGTCTGGAAGTGGCGCATATTCCTGTAGTCCGGTACTGAACTCCGTTGCGCCTGCTTGGCCTAACATGTTGGCCAGTTCCGGCGAGGCTCCAAATGCCTGCGCGACTTCCGGCAAGCGTTGGGTAGCGTAGCATTCGGCAACACGTTCATTAAATTCCGTACCATTCCCGTTACCCTTCATATGCGACAACTCGTGAGATAGTTCGTGCAGTGCAACTACCTCGCTGGCCGAAACACTCTGTTGGCTATTGAGACCGTTGGCAAAGCTCTCTAAATTGTCACAAACTCTTGGGGGCAAGAGGATTACGCGGCTATGAGCAAATAGCGGGGCATTTCCTTGGACCTCGGGGTCTCTAACGAAGATTAGGCCCAGATTGTTTGTACAATTGACCAGGACTGTTTTGCCGTATACTCTAGCCGCGGCGTCGCCAATCAGGCGTTCCTGCGCGGTTTCGGCACCCAAAGCATGCCCTACGTACGCTTCTACTGCCCCGGGCTGTGTGGTGTAAGCCACTGCCGCAAGGTAGGCGAAGCCAAGGGCTGCCTTAACCTTCTTAGGCCAAGGCGTTTTTGATGGGGCGTTATCGATAGGCTCTAATTCGGACACAATGTGTTACGATACCATATTATGTATGCTGTGTCAATTTGTAGCATAGGTTAAAATGGTGAGCATGAAGCTTATACACAAACTGTCAGTGAGAATAGCGATCGCTCTTGTGATTGGCGTTTTGTTTGCGGGCGCAGGAACTAAGATTACGTATACCTGTGCGCTCGTTGATGGCGCGCAAGGCTGTACGTCATTTGAAAAAGCAATTATGCACCCCAATGATTTGCTAGATAACAAACAAAACAGTCTGGTAAAATTTTCTACAACATTTGCGCTAACGTCGCTAATTGCGTTTGCTATTCTGGAGGCAGCAAGCCGGGCTCAAAAAAGAAAATAAACAAATGTCAGCAATCGAAATACGACCAATTAAAAAGCCCGTACATATTCGTGTCAGTGGTAATAAAATTGTGCTGCCCGAACCACTCCGTCAACAAATAGATCAGCACTGGCAACAGCTAGTCAAAGATAATCCGCGGCTACATAATGGTGAAGCGTTTACGGTCGTCACCGTTGATGAGGCCAATGAAAAGATAAACATCGAACTCGCCGAGACAGACTACGCCCATTACCTTTACAGCTACCAAGTGGGTGGTCTTGGTGAATTTACCGTTCGAATTATTCATTCGGCTACGCTTGTTATTACCGAAGATAACAAGATGATCTTTGGCGCGATGGGGGAACATACAAGCCGTCCGGGTGTTATTCAGTGTTGCGGGGGAGGTATTGACCACAATGACATTACAGATGGCATTGTCGATATCGAACACAATACGGTTAAAGAACTAACAGAGGAATTGGACTTGAATCCATATGACAAAAATCTTGTGGTAGATTTTTCTCCCGCGTATCTCAAAACAGGAGGGCCTACAGGAAAAATGACGCTCGTCTATGTCTTACGGCTAAAACTATCGGGTGCGCAGTTTTTGCAGCATTACGAACATTTTGTTAAAGAGCTGAAGGGCAACCATCAAGAGCCTGAGTTTGGACGAATTTTCTGCATCGACATGGATAAGAAAACCATCGAAGCCTTTATAGGTGGACATGAAGATAAACTCAATGAGTATATGCCCGTCCTTCTCCGCGCTGCCGGGGCTCTGATATGATAAGCAGATGAAAATAGTAATTACTGATCAAATATGGGGTGTGCCCCAGAAATATTGGGAGCAGCTTCGGGCTATGGGCGCCGATGTATATACGGATTCGGTCGCCAGCCAAGCCGAGGCCGCAGAGCGCGTCAAAGATGCCGAAATAATAACCATTAATTATTTTGACGGCGACAAAGAACTGATTGATGCTGCTCCTAAGCTGAAGTATATCGTTGTGCCTGCTGTGGGATATGACTGGGTCGACCTAGACTATGCCAGAAGCAAGGGCATTACGGTCGTAAATTGCCCTACCTTTGTCCCGCTGCCAGTTGCGGAGCAGGCGATGGCGCTGCTGCTGACTCTGGCCAAGCGACTGCCCGAGGCACAGGCTGACATGAAGTCTGGACTGTGGGCATCGAACAATTACACAAGCTTTGAGTTGGCGGGCAAAAAACTTGGCTTGCTGGGTTATGGAAACATTGGCAAGCACGTGGAGCGTATGGCTAAGGGCTTTGACATGACGGTCACGTATGCAAATTCAAAATCTACTCCAGAGGAAATCGACCAGCTTATCCAGGACTCAGACGTTGTGTGTCTGTGCCTGCCGCTAACCGACAGTACGCGTCATTTGCTAGATGAGCGGCGCCTACGAATGCTAAAAAAGAGCGCTTATCTTATAAATGTTGCCAGGGGAGCGATTGTTGACCAGACAGTGTTACTAAGGGCGCTAAAAGAAGGATGGCTTGCTGGGGCCGGACTGGACGTATTTGAGGGTGAACCTGGAGCGGATGGTGAACTATCTGGCCAAATTTTGGAATTAGTGTCTTTGCCGAATGTTGTTGCTAGTCCACACAGTGCGTTTAATACACTCGAGTCACTCGACCGTAAGGGTGCCGAGATTGTTGCAAATATTCAGGCTTGCATTGATGGTGCGCCCATCAATGTCGTTAACGCCGCCTAGCTTATTGCGGCACATCTTCGGGATAGGCCGAGATGCGTAATTTGCGAGCTAGTTGTTTGCGGTAAATCAGAAAGATGACGACGATTCCACACACCAAGAAATAGATAGGGAACAGTATGTCTACTCGCAGTTCCCAAATTGCAAAGATGGCAAATAACGAGGCAAGGCTTTCTATGCCAAAGAATAGCGGATCTTCGCTCTTTGGTTGGTGCCATGTTTTGACGAATGTGGGAATGTAGCCAATAAAATCAGACAAGATGCCGAACGTTATAGCCAGCAGTCCGCTGCCTGTAATTACGTAGGCAACCAGCGCCAATATCCCAACTACCAAGCACGACTTGTCTAGAGGGGACGCTCCACCTGTGCCATATATAAGCGCCATGATTAATAGATAGCTGGCCCTCGCAAAAAAGATAGCTGCAAATATAATGCCGGCAGTGTTTGATGAATGGATAACCCCAAGAATGCCCGCAATGCTGGCTAACCAAACGATCAGCCTGGTGACTTTGTGAGGCTTGGCCTTACCGGCCAGCATGCTCTTTGTATAGGATATGGGCGACAGGAGCGAAAGAATAAGTGTGCCGAGAATCCAGTAGTTCATAGAGATATTTCGTAATATAACAGCTTTTGCCCTCAACCCATAGGGGCAGGTATATCTCGCCTTTGCTGAATTTGCTAGCATAAAGGTATGAGAAAAATTATCGTCTTATCATTTATTACATTAGATGGAGTCATGCAGGCACCTGGTGGCCCAAAGGAAGACACTTCCGGTGGCTTCAAATATGGTGGTTGGGTTGCGCCGTATTTTGACGAAGCCGCTGGTAAGGTCATGGAAAAGCAGATGAAACCCGCAGATCTACTTTTGGGTAGAAAAACGTTTGATATCTTTGCCGCCTACTGGCCCAAACACGCCGACAGTTGGCCAGGTATCAATGACGTTACAAAATACGTGATGAGCACTACTTCGAAGCAGTCAGACTGGGAAAACAGCGTATTTATTGATAGTTTGGCAGACATTAAAAAGCTTAAAGACTCAGAAGGTTCTGATCTCCAAGTCCATGGCAGTGGTCGCCTCATCCAGCTGCTACTGCAGCATGATTTGGTGGACGAACTTTGGCTTAAAATCTTCCCGCTGACGCTTGGCCAAGGAAAGAAATTATTCGCCGAGGGCACAATCCCGGCAGCATTTACCCTGACAGAGAGTTTAGTTACACCAGCCGGCGTGATTATCGCCAATTATAAGCGAGCCGGGGAAGTCAAGACGGGCACCGTTGGTGAGTAGCGACGAGATGGATACGGATTCTAGTGCTCAAAAGTTGAACGTTTTGCTTATAGGCAGCGGAGTGATCGGCTCGATATATGGTGGGCAGTTCTCGCTGGCTGGCCATAATCTTTGGGTGCTGGCTTTTGGTAAGAACGGCGAAAGGCTGCAAAAAACTGGCATTCGGCTGAACGACATAGCCTCGGGCGCAACCAAGACCGCAAAAGTGACCATGGTTCGTGCTGCCGACGAACGCGTGTATGACTTAGTTATCGTGGCCGTTCGGGCGGATCAGCTTGGTTCTACATTTCCGACGCTTCATAAGCTTAAAGGTCGACCTCATATTCTGTTCTTCGGCAATAACCCCGATGGCCACAAGGCCATTCCAAAAGACCTGCCGGGCACTGTTCAGCTTGGTTTTCCTGGTATTGCCGGCAGATTTGACGACGGGATAGTAAAATACGCACACATTGCCCAGCAGAAAACAATGCTGGAGACTGCAGATTCCAAGATTGGCAGCCGGATCGACACCATACTGCACGACCAGGGCTTCCCGCTTGATCATACAGCAAATATGGACGGCTGGCTGGCCTATCATTCGGTACTCATCGCCAGCGTCTCGATGGCTCTTTTACGCGCAAACGGTAAGGCCGCAATGCTGGGTAATGATCGTCAGGCTCTAAAGCTTATGTGCCGTTCGATCGAGGAAGGGTTTGGCATGTTGCGTGCGCAAGGGATGAAGGGCCTGCCGCGTAATCTGGCTATTTTGCATTGGGCGCCTCTACGGTTGCTCGCCGTTCATTATTGGGGAAGCGTCATGCGTTCAAAAAGAGGTGAGATGTATTTTGCAGCTCACGTGCGAAGCGCTCCCGACGAAGTGTCTGTACTCTCGAAGTGGGTGCTGGTACGAACGAAAACGAATCAACCAGAAACTGAACATCTGCGTAGGTTACTAGATCAGTCCGAAAAATTAATGTGAGTGTGCTTCGAAAAATGCCAGGCTGTCGGCAATAACTTTTGGCCAGGCAGTTTTATGGAATGTCGGGAACGCGTGCATAAATTTACTGTCATCAAACACATAATCGTTGTCCACCTGGTATTGCATTTCAATTTGTTCGCGTGCCGGGCGCGAGAACAGTCCCGCCATCCTGAGCATCCACCTGCCGACAGGTTTTGGCTTGATTTCGCAGCCAGCCTGTTTGCCGATCAGCGCGCACAGTTCGCGGCCGGTGATTGGTGAACTGGTTGGCAAATGCCAGGTCTGACCATATGCGTCGTTGCCGGCTTCGCCCAGTACGACCAGAGCGTGTACATTATCGAGGATAAAGTTATAACAGTGTTTGGTGTCGGGATCGCCGAGCCACTGTACTTTCCTGATGTGTTCTTGACTGCTCACAATCGGTTTAAAAAATCGTTCGCCCACAATTGAGTTGCCGGCACCGGGCCCAATAAAATCGGCTGACCGCGCAATCAGCGCGGTGACGTCTCCCGAGCGCATGGCCTGTTGAATTAACTCGGCAGCTTCTGCCCGCACTTGTCCTTTTTTGGAACATGGGTTGTAGGGAGTTTTTTCGGTCATGGCACCTTGGACCAAGCCGTAGGCATAGACGTTGTCTAGATAAATAAGCTTGAGTTTATGGGCCTTGGCAGCATCTAGGACGTTTTGTGTCATCGGGAGCCACTGGGTTTGCCAGACACGGATGTCGTATGGCAAACCCAAAACCGAGTAGGCGACGTCGCAGCCTTTGAGAGCCTTGAGCAGACTGGGACGATCCATGGCGTCGGCGGTGCGATATTCGATATTCTCGCTCGACTTTTGATTGTTCCACTGGCGGCTTATCGCCACAACGTGCTTTTTCTTTGCCAGCAGGGCATCTACAAGTAGCTTGCCAATCTGACCGTCTGCCCCGATAACTGCATATTTTTTCATCCAAGTTTATTATACGCCTGGAAGCTTTGGTGATAAGGGATTACTCGCCGGCATAGACAATGCTATGTAAGTATTATATAATATATAACTTATGAAGACCTATGCTGAGCCAATTAGTGGGAGCTATAAACGCCCTAATGACTATGAGTGCGATGCGTACGCTTTTGCTAATGATGCCTGGTCTCCCGAAACGGTTAAGGCACTAGTCGAACGGCTGAACGCACAGCAGACTGCTGCCGAAAAGCGGGCGGCTGTCGTTATAGGTGCAGGCGGGTTGCCGTACCTCTTGCCCCATCTACGTGCTAGTGTTGTACACGTTGTTGACCTGAGTGAGGAAGTACCGGTTCTAACTAGTGATCGCGTTGCCGCCCTTGGGGAACACTCAAGTTGGCCCGCTTATCACGAGGCTGTTGAGGCTTCACTTGCACCTCGCGATGTATCTTTTTATTACGAAGAACGGAGATATGTAAGGAAGTCTGGGCTTGAGGGTGATTTTCGGGCTACTCGAGCCGCCGCTGCCGTAACTGCCCTGCGACTCCACGCCGGTGATTTTTTGCATCTTGCAGTCAGTATCGGGCGGGATGTGGCAGCTGAGGGCCAGGAAGTTGCATTTGCTAATATGACTAACATCTCCACCTGGGTAGGAACACCCAAGGAGGCGGGCAAACTGAGAGTATACAATGCACTCCGCGACCTGCCTCTCGCGTCTGATGTTGTGATCGTGGATTCTTCTCAGATCGATAATTGGTCCTGTGACCCGCAGCCGCGACTATATACGCTTGAAGAGTACGCCGAAGCAGCGCATCAAGCGCTACCTCGCGAACGATAGTCATATCGCGGGGCTCAAACTCGTAATTTCCATTGACATACCAGTTAACATAATTAGTATGAATAAGTATGAGAAAACTAATCGTACAAGAATATGCTAGCTTAGACGGCTTTGTTGCTGATGCGAAGGGTGGATTGGCGTTCACTGGTCCATATGCCCGCGGCGCAGAAATTGATAAAGACGCAGGCCACCTGATCGATTCGATAGACACGATTGTTCTTGGTGAGGTTACCTACCAACTTTTTGTGAAGATTTGGCCAGAGCGCACGAATAGCCAGACTATTATTGCCGACTCTTTTAACTCGACGCCCAAAATCGTGTTTTCCCAAAAGCTCGCCGAGGCCCCTTGGGGGAAATGGCCGGCTGCCAAGGTCAGTAAAAATAGGGCAGAAAAAGAGGTCGCAGAACTTAAGCAGCAACCCGGAAAAGATATTATTGTTTGGGGAAGTATTTCCCTGGCGCAGTCGCTTATAAAGGCCGGGCTGGTTGACGAATATCAGTTGCTGGTATGTCCAGTGGCACTTGGCGAGGGCAGAAAACTGTTTACGCCGGACGAAGTTTTGTCGCTAAAGCTATTAGAAACCAAGCCCTATGCCAGCGGATTAGTGTTAATGCGCTATGCGCCTGCACCGGCTAGTTAATCAACAGATATTGATCTCGGGATTGATTGTTATTAGTATATAATTATTGTATAATATGGGCATGTTAGAACGTTTTTCGGTGACTGATATCCCATTTGCAGAAACACCAGACGCCGCCCGTCCGCTACTACAGCGCTATGCAGCCACAGATCTACCGGCGGTGATTGTATATGGTTTTACGGTTAATACATTGGCAGAAGCGTTAGCTCAACTCGGCCCTGATATTCCAGATACGATGAGCACACGTCCCCTGACTACTATTGATCTTGAGTTTGGCGATTTAGGCAAACTGGGACATTTGGGCTTGCATGTTGACTACCGGCGACCTAAGCCGAAAGTAAGCAAAATTCATAATACGTATCACCTTACACATAGCGGACATGCTGGTGTGGTGCTTTTGCCTACGGGTGACAATGCCGAGGTTAGACCTATAACGGGCGAATTTCGTGAGGAACTGGAAGCGCAAGTGCTGGATGGTCAGGTAAATACGGGCCTATTTGTCCCGGAGTGTCACCAAGGAGAACTTAAACCCGGTGCCTTACTGGCTTTTAAAAATGGTGCATCGTACTGGCATTGGATGAATACACTCGGTACGGGCCGGCGATCGACCGCGTTTGACGCCTGGATGGAGACAACTCCCGGAATGAACCTTACGTATTACAGTGACCCTTCCGATCGTTACTAGTTTTGGTGAGATTTTTGCAACAAAATGTCCCCTGCATCGTAAAGTAGGTATGATGAACGAAGCAGAAGTAATCGAACAGATACGAAGTGGCGACTTGGATCAATATGGCCGCCTGGTAGAGCGCTACCGAGTGGGGTTGGTGATTCATTGTGATCGCTTGCTGGGTGACCGCGACGAAGCCGAAGATGTAGCCCAAAAAGCTTGTATAAAGGCCTACGAAAAACTACACGATTTTGATAGTAACAAGGCTCGGTATTCTACCTGGCTATACCGTATTGCAACCAATATGGCTCTGGATATACTGCGGGCCAAAAAGCGGTCCATTCCGGCCGATATGGAAGATGTAGAAGGTGCGGGGGCGCTCGACGCTGCCTTAATGCATGACGAAACCATTCGCGAACTGCGCGCCGCTGTCCTAGACCTAATGCCACCCGAACAACGTCGGGTAATAGAAGCCTTTTATTGGGATGGCTTAAGCTATCAGGCGATCGCCACCGAGATGGGTGTGCCGATTAATACGGTAAAAAGTTGGATGCGCCGCGCCAAGCAGCAGCTGAGGGATAAACTGTCATGAACGACAAAAAACTAGAAGTATATTTGTTGGCTGCCAAACCGATAGATGGCCCATATAGCCCGTTCACCAAATCGGTTATAAAGGCAATACGGAAGTCTGCTGAGCATGGGCTGCATTATGAAAAAACTTCTATGTGGAAGAGTGTGCACGAATTTATGCGCCGTTCCACCTTGCGCAGGGCCGTAATGCTGGCGCTCGTTGTCTTGGTGGTTGCCTCTATCGGTCTGACCAGTTATGCCTATGCAACCGGTACCGACCCGTTTTCGCTTATAAAGCGCTGGATTGTTGGCGAGCAAGTTAGGGTTACGTACCACGATCCGCAGACAAATAGGGAGCGCCAATTCAGCTACGGCGCCAAACGTACCTATAGCGATTTGGCCGTTTCGGCCTTTGCTGAGATAAGTCTCATTGATCTGCTGCATTTCCATGCGGCGAACTCGTATACGGTACCGAAGGACGGCATCGAATATATTGAAGATCCGTTCCGGATTGAGTACATCTACCCGCGCGTCGGCACGATTGAGCAAGTGACCAACAAAGAGGTCACGCTGCATCTGACTTACGCCGCTGGCATGAGCAAGATAGAGCGGTCGCACGACATTGATGAGCGAGTCACTATCCCCCGCGAGTATTTCTATTACTACCAGGACGGCAGGCTGGCGCAGGTACAGGAAAGCTCGGTTGGCAAACTTGTCGAGGTATATCAGGACCAGTATTTACGACACAAACAACATGCTGGCCAAAGGCCTACACCGGTTGACCTTTACTCTGTGTTTGCATTGACGCATCCAATGGATGCCATTCGGGACGCCACGACGACAAAGGGTCCTGCCCAGGCCGAAACCGACGAGGAACTGCAAAGAGAAATTTCGGAACAAGATCTGCATGAACTGGGCGCGGGTGCTTGGGCCCAGACATGCCTTGGGAACGGCGCCGATACCTGCCCGCATGCTTTTAATGAATTGGGCGATAATTTCTTTAACGAAAAGATTGTGTCCGGCTCATATGGTGGTTCGTCGCCGCAGAACCCAGACATGTTGCCATTTGGGGAGGCGATTACGAGCCCAACGGCCATTACTCGTCAATATCAGCTCCGCCATATTGAGGGTAAGATCGATAAGATTATTGGCGACCAAATTACGATTAAGACTTCGTCCGGTGCGCTTTGGACATTTCAATATTCAGTCGATAAACAAACCGCGTTTGCCAGAGTGTATGGTAAGCCACTAAAGCCGGGGCAGCTTATAGCCGGGGGAGTGATTGCTTCGGTGTACGATTGGGACCGGCGCGATTTTGATAATCAGCACGTATATGGCATGAGCCGATATTAGGGCGATTCTGTACAGCCGTTCGGCAAAAGTCCGCCGACGCTGGTAATGTTGTAGCTGCTGTCAACTGTAGCTGAACGGTTATCTCTCCAAACTGCTATTTTGGAACATGTGACATCCAACTTTCCATAGCTCCAGCTGCCGGCAATTCGAAGACCGGTGACCTGTGACCACTGGCCTTGATTTAGTTCGAAGGCAAAGCCTCCACTGCCCACAATTAGGATATCGGATATTAGGCCACCGTCGGCATCTGGAGAGGCGTTGTACATAGGCCCAGTACCGCAAGGGACGTCGTAGTCAATGGTTACGTGACGGATTGTGGCTAGGTCGGCGTCGTAGCCCTGAATGCCATCGGTATGCCAATCATTGGTGCCGCAGCTGCCTGGCGGTACGCGCAGTTTGATAAACGAATCCTGTATAACCACCGGGCCGCAACCCAACGAGTCGCCACCTGCCCTAAAACCTTCGACTCGACTATCGATTTCTACCCGGGTTGCGGTGTATCCACCTGGACCGATAACTCCGTTTGCCCCGGCATAAGAACTACTTTGTCCTGCCGCAGGTGTGATCGAGACGTCCTCTAGCACCAAACCATTGTGGCAGACATTGGCGTATTCGTTAATGATGCCGCCCTCACGCACTTTGGTCCGCCGGATGGTTACGTTGTCGGCGCGTACGTTAATATCGCCATCAACCAGATAGTCCTGGATAACAGTGCCGGGGGTGGTGATGGTAAGATCGCCACTGTGGGTGGTGGTTGGCGTCCAGCCGCTTGGGACTCCAGTGCATTCGGGGGTAGGAAATTTCGGTAAGGCGCAGGAGATGCTGCTACCACCCCCACCAGAGCCACCGCTTCCCGAGCCACTTCCGGTATTACCCCCAGATCCTCCGCCGGTACTCTTTTTTGGCTGCGTTTTGCTACTAGAACCAGAACCGCTGCTCCCTGGGGTTTGGGTTTGATCGGAGCTTTGTCCGTCGGAATTGCTTGCCCCGTCTTTGGTGTCGTTGCCGTTCTGTCTTTCATCCATCACGTCAGACAGCTTTAGGGTATCCGGAGGATGATTGGGGGTGGTCAATAATGCGACGGCAGTCAAGGCGATAGCCACTACAGTAAATCCGCCGGCAATGACGAGTAGTTTGTGGGTCTGGCTGGCATCCGGCGGCCAGATTTTATGGACAAGCTGCTGCCATGGCGAATCTTTTTTGTCTTTTCCGACCACGACATGGTTAGGGTTTGGTGGTGTGTCTGAATTTGATGACATGTTTTAGTTTAGATTATCAAGCACTTTTTATTGTAGCATTTTACAAGCATAATCGGACTACTTTTTTTGTGGGATGGGTGGTTTATGTATTGCGAGAAGGTGGTACTAACTCGACGCTTATTTGCATTTTTTGGTATGGATCGGCCTTTTCTACGGCTGATGTAATACGAGCCACGGTTTTCTCGATGTCGTCAGTTGTGAGGTCGTTTTTGAGGTTTACCTGTATGTTGGCGAGCATATCCTCGGTACCTAAAATCATAGTCTGCACTTCGACCACCTCATGTACTTCAGGAATACTCGACACTGCCTTCCAGATCGCGTCTTGTATAGGCTGGGGTGCACTTTGGCCGGTAACCAAAGAACGCGTGCCCACCAGTAGCAATATAGAGAAAAACCCCATGGCAATCGCCATAGCTATGGCGCCCCAAGCGTCTAGGGTAGAGTTACCGGTCAGACCATACGCTACCAATGACACGAGTCCAATCAGGGCCGACACAGTGCCCATGGCATCCATTATCATGGCCGTTTTGGCGGCAGTGTCCCATGACTGCGTAAAAGCTTGGCGTAAGTCCCTCCAAGCCCGCCCGGCTAGCAGTTTGCGGGCGGCTTGCCGGAAAGCATACCCATTAGTAAGTACGGCTATGATAAGTACGGCGTATGTAAGGCCAAGGTAACTGACTGGTTCGGGATTGCGCAGGGCATGTAGGCCAAAGAAAAGCGACAGGTTGGCGGTAATAAGTAAAATAAGAAAGCCAGCGAGCGTAGCCCAGAAATACTGTTCTTTGCCATGCCCAAAGGGGTGCAGCTTGGTGGCTTTCTTGCTAGAACGCTTGTTGCCGATCAATAGCAAAAACATCGAAATGGCATCTGCCACTCCGGCAACCGTTTCGACTAACATAACAGCACTACCGGAAATAATTGCCACAAAGGCATTGGTAACGATATCGACGACATCAACCAATAGGGCGGTTACGATAACTCGACGCGTGGATATTTGGGACATAGGCTATTTTTTATGGGGTTGCGCCGCTTTGGTCTAGGATTTTGCCCAGTAGTAGCTGGTCGCCAATACTACGCGTACCTTGGACTGTTATGACGTACGGTCCGTAGTTGTAGGCAAAGTGCGGTCCAAAACCATTGCGGTGAGTGGTTGCCACTCTTTGTGTTGCCGCGTTGCGGGACTCAACACTATCAAATTGTAGCAGAGAAACACGCATTGGGTTGACGTCGGTGTCGCAGTTTGTCGAAACCGTTACGGTCCGACCCTCAACAAAGCCAGGTGTTTTTTCTAGATTAAATGCCCGTTCACGGCAGACTTCCAATCCGCGACTGGCGAATAAGCTGGTAATATCTTCGGCCGAAACTTGCGTATCGTAATCTGATGTATTGCCCCAGTAAAAGAAGCCCCAGATTAGCCATACTAGGCATAGTCCGCCTAATAGAAATCCTACTGCTACTTTCATATTATTCCTCCACTCCTAGCGCTTTACGTTCTTGGGCCGACGCCACCCAAGATGGTTTTCTAAATTTCATAAATACGAGCGGTGGCAGCGCCAAGAAAGCGGTGCCAGCTAGCATAATTGCAACGTAGCCGGCGAATGGAATTTGGGTAGTAGTGGTTGGCAAGCAACCTATCACAAACGTAAAAGCCGAAGCCAAGAAGCCAATGCCGCCAATGAGCCAGACGCCCATTAAACCGCCAGGGATTTTGAAAGCCCGAGGGGTCTCTGGTTGGGAAATGCGCAGGCGGATAACCGCCGCGAAGATGAACATATAGGTGATACAAAGTAACATGACGGTTAATGCCGACAGGACCCAGTAGGCTTGGTTGACGCTTGGTGAAAAAACATACAGCAGCGAAATACCGGTTGCGATCAACCCCTGAATGATAAGCATGCCGGTCGGTACACCTTGTTTGTTAAGTCGCCGCGTAAACGGCGGCATTAAGCCTTCGGCCGAGGTCGCTCCAAGACCCAAGGCTGGTCCGACTAGCCAGTTGGTAAGTAGAGCTAAACCACCCATGGTAAGGAGTACGGCCATCCAGGGTATAAGACTTGTCAGACCAAAGGCATCGAAAAACGACGAAAAGGCTTGCATAATGCCAGCAGCCAGGTTGAGTTCGTCGACCGGAATAACCCAGGCCAGAGCCAGGGTGCCTAGTACAGTGGCGACGACGATGATCGATGCTGCCAACAACATAGCCCGCGGAAAATCCCGCTTGGGATTTTTAACCGACAGAGCGTGGAAGCCAGCCATCTCCATTCCGGCAAATAGCAATACGATGGTTGCCACAAACGGCAAGGTTGAAATATCAATTTGCGGCAAGGTTGCCTCCCAGCTAAAACCTGGGAGCTGTAGTGGCTTACCTTGTGCCAAGTACACCAGCCCGAACACGATAAGTAATATGGAGGGGACAATCGAGCCCAGTAGCACGCCAACGTTATTAAACCTAGCTGTCAGCTTTGGCCCTAGCCACGCCACCAGCGTACATCCCCAGAACGCAATCATCATAACGATAAACATGTAGGTACCGTTATTGGCCAGTTCTGGGTCGAAGGCAAAGGCAAACGTGCCGGCAATGAACGATAGGACGGTCGGGAACCAGACTAGGTTATTCGACCATTCGCAGAAGATGGCAATAAAGCCGGCCTTAGGCCCAAAGGCTTGCTTGACCCACTGGTATACACCACCACCTTTTGACCAACCAGTGGCCAGTTCGGCCGACGCTAAGGTTAATGGAATAAGAAATAGTAGTGTACCGAGCACGTACCAGCCAATGGATGACCATCCATAAATGGCCATCGACGGGTAGTTGCGAACCGAGAGTACGGCGCCGACGCTAATCATCGCCAGCGAGAAGATGCCAATTTTTTTGGCTGTGCTTACCGTCATGCCTTACCTTCACCTTTCTTAATTACATATACATGGTACTGACCATCGATGTTTTCGACGCCGTGCGTGTCGTGTCCGAAGCCTGGGAATTTACTGTCAAAATGCTGCAGTGCTTTAAGATAGCCAATTAATGGGCCGTCGGCGGCGCCGGCGTTTTCTCCGGGCATCATGAGTGGTATGCCTGGAGGGTACGGTACGATGCCAGTTGCAAGCGTCCGGTGGGCAAGCTGACTAATAGGAATTTGTTCTACATGATTGTGAACAAGTTGTTGGTAAGCGCGCTGTGGCATCATATCGGCGTGCGGCAAGTTAGAGAATGCTTCGGATTGAATGCGCGTTTGCTGACTAGCCTTCATATGGGCGAACATTTTGTTGGACAGATCTCTGAGCCCCATGTCGGAATACTCGGGGTGGTTGTCGACCAGATCGGGCATAGTTTCGTGTAAGGGGGCGTTGTTGTCGTAATCTTCTTTAAAATCGAGCATTGCGCTGACTAAGGTGCCTGATTTGCCTTTGGTGACGCCTATCGAAAATAGAAATAGCACCGTAAAATCAGTGGTCTTTTCGTTGACGATGCCGCGGGCACCAAGATACGACACAAGCAACATAGCTGGAATGCCATTGTCTGCCATGCTGCCATCGCGGTTCACGCCCGGGCAGACCACCGAGACCTTAATGGGGTCAAGCATAGCGTAGCCATCCTCGACATCATAGCCATGCCAGCTGTCGCCGGGATGCATGATCCAACAGTCAGGGTTGGTGGTCAGTAATTCGGGCGGGGCATCGGCAAAGCTATAGGATTGACCGTTTTCGTCCCTAACCATATCGGCATTCCATGTCCTAAAGAACCAGGTGTTTTTTTGAGCGAACTCGCGGTTGTAGCGCATGATCATTTGTCTAAAGTCGACGGCTTCGCGGATTGATTCGGTAGTCAGTAGTTCGCCGGCCTCATCCATCATCGAGGCGGCTACTTCGTTAGAAGCGATGATGCTATACAGGGGCGATGTCGACGAGTTCATCATGAATGCCTCGTTGAAGCGGTTGTGTTCTATGGCGTTACGGCCGTCGCGAATATGAATGTAAGATGCCTGAGAAAGCGCCGCCAGTAATTTATGTGTCGAGTGAGTGGTAAAGATGGTCGGCGCATCGTCGGAATAGTCCTTGGCATCGCCATACATGCCGTATCGGTCTTCGTATAGTTTGTTAAATCGGGCGTAGCCGTACCAGGCTTCGTCGAAGTGAATGCGGTCCACACTTTTGTCTAGAAGCTCGACCACTCGTTTGACGTTATAGCAGACACCGTCGTAGGTCGAATTGGTAATGGTGGCATGTAGGGCTTTGTGCGAGCTGGCGTTTTTGGTTAAGGGGCTGTCGGCGATCAGTTTTTTGAGTGCCTCTGCCTCTAACCGGGCTGGTGGAATGGGGCCAATAATCCCCAGGTAGTTACGTAAGGGTATCAAGTAGGTTGGTACTGCGCCGCTAATGGTCATGGCTTGCTCGACCGATTTGTGGCAGTTGCGATCGCAAAAGGCAATATCTCCAGCGGTAATGCTGGCCATGTAGATTATGCGGTTGGATGTAGACGACCCATTGGTGACGGTGTAGCTGCGGTCCGAACCAAAAATGCGCGAAATGTATTTTTCGCTTTGGCCAATCGGTCCGCTATGGTCAAGCAGCGAACCAAGCTCGCCAACCGATATGGATAAGTCAGAACGCAGCAGGTTTTCGCCAAAGTAATCAAAGAATACTCTCCCGACTGCTGTTTTGGTAAAGGCCACGCCGCCCGTATGACCAGGGGTGTGCCAGGAATATTCGTGTACGTTCTTGTTAAACCGCACCAGGCTGCCAAACATCGGTGGCGCGATCTCATCGACGTATCGCCGGCAGGCCACTTCAATTCGGCCAGCAATGAATGGGGCTGTATCTTCAAGTAAGAATACTGTTTCGTTGACCGCTTCCATGACCGACAAAGGTATGGTTTCTTGCTCGTCTCGGTCTCTGGTTAAAAATACGGGCACGTCGGCATTACGTTTTCTGAATGCGCTAAAAACTTCTGGACGTTTGATCATTGTCCAGTCTACTAAAATGGCACACAGTGATGGGTCCGAAACAATGACCGAACGTGCGTCTTCGTCGGTCAGCGCCACGATTACCTCAACATCGCGATTGACTAATTCTTTACTAATGTCGCGACAGGCCCGACCAATCGCCGTAGAGCTTTCGGCCTGATCGTTAATCAGTAAAACCTTATACGCGAGGGATTTCACCGTTCCAGTTTCTACCATCCCACTCCCCTTTATTGTCATTCTACAGTTGCCCAGTTGAATGCGTCAAGGCGCTTACGTTATAATCGGAAGGAAATTAGGGGGGCCAGTGAGCAGGGGTGGTAAATATTTGGGCGTTGGTGCGCTGGCACTGATTTGTATTGCCGCGACTAGTAGTTTACGCAATCTGCCAACCATGGCCGTCTATGGATGGGAATCGATCTTTTGGTATGTGGCTGGGACGCTTCTTTTTCTGCTGCCGATATCATTTGTCGCTGCTGAATTGGCCACTAGCATGCCAGTGGCTGGTGGTGTCTTTACCTGGATCCGTCGGGCTTTTGGCGAGCGCACCGGCTCGCTCGGTATATGGTGCGAGTGGGCGGAGAATATCGTTTGGTTTCCGACCATTTTGTCGTTTGTAGCCGGCACACTGGCCTATGCCATTGATCCTGATCTATCAAACAACAATGTCTATATGGTTGTAGTTATGCTGACGGTGCTTTGGGTGCTGACGCTGCTTAACTTTTTAGGCACTAAATTCTCGGCCCAGATAAGCTCTTTTGGTAGTATGATTGGCACCATTATTCCGCAGATTTTGCTCTTGGTCCTGGCGGCGGTGTTTGTGTTGCGCGGTAGCTCCATCGCAATCCCGTTTAGCAGGGAAGCGCTTTCGCCGACGTTTGATCTGACCTCACTACCGCTGCTCGCTACCATGATTACCATGTTTGCCGGTATGGAGATGGCCGGATACCACGCTGCGAGGGTACGCCATCCGGAGCGCGAGTATCCCAGGGCCATGATTATTGCCTGCTCGGTCATTTTTGCGCTGTCAGTCATAGGTACCCTGGCTATTGCTATCGTCGTACCTGTCGATAGCATTAACTTGGCGGCTGGACTGATGCAGGCGTTTAGTGCTTTTTTGGCTGAGTTTGATCTAGGGTCGCTGGTGCCAATTATTGCTGTGATGGCCTCGATTGGTGCGATTGCTACCATAAGCACCTGGATGTATGGTCCGGCCAAAGGTGTGCGGACTGCTGCTGAACGTGGCAATTACCCTCCAGTCTTCCAGGGCTCAAACAAGCGCGGTGCACCAACGCATGTGTTACTAATTTCGGCAATCGGTGGTTCAGTTTTTATTCTGATGTTTTTGTTTATCCCGTCCATTAATACTTCGTACTGGATTCTGTCGGCGCTGACTACCCAAATTTTGACCATTATGTATTTCTTGATTTTCGCTTCGGCTCTTAAGCTGCGTCACTCCGAGCCCGGCCTTAAGCGACCTTACAAAGTCCCGGGTGGCAAAGTCGGACTGTGGCTAGCCTGCGGCGCTGGCCTATTTGCTTGTTTGTTTGCTTTGTTTATTGGCTTTGTCCCGCCTGCTAATGTTGCCGCCGACTCGCGCTTAAGTTACGTGTTATTTATGATTGCTGGCTTTGTGCTGCTAGCCAGTCCACCATTTTTGTTCATGGCCCTTAAGAAAAAATCATGGATAGCAAAGGAGAGACACCATGGCAGCGAGCAAAGTGATTCAGTTGCAGTTGACTGATTTTGCCCAATTTTTGTCGTCAGATAAGCCGGCTGTACTTGGCGGCGGGATGGATAGCGATGTTTCCGGCTATTTATTTGACGAGACTAACGCAGTGCACTACAAGACACCGGTAAAGTTACACATCGTGCTGCCAAAAGATAAGGTCCGCCCCAATCAACAAACTATGGCGGAGGAGGCAACCAGTACCTATTTTGCCTACCAGGCAGTGAAGGCCAGGCGGGAATTGGCGGCAACCTTTAAACGAGGTCGTCGTAGCCTGGTGATTGCCATTGTGTTTATCACCATCTTTGCCATGCTGGCCTATTGGGTAGGCAATGCCTTCAGTGATCTTAAGGTGTATGTTAATGCCCTTTTGGCTATTTGTGCCTGGGTGGCGCTATGGACGCCGATTGAAAGTTTTTTGTTCGTCTGGTGGCCCATTGCTCGCCAAGCCAAGGTCTACGATAAACTAAGTAGCCTGGATATAGCCGTTATGTCGTCGGATGAGACGCGCGACCAGGGAAAAGCCTAACCAATTGTTTGTTGCCGACAAAAGTAGCTACAATTGCTACCACTATTAGGGGTATAAGTTGTACGGGTAATAGAGCTGCCATAAATAATAAGGCAATGATTGCCGCCCGTAGGTATTCTTGACGGGTAAGATGAGTTTTGTCTGGTATAGATAGGGCCATAAAAACAGCCGCAATGGCCCCAACGGTAACGCCTGGTCCGGTTAGCGAGCCGGCTATCGATTGGACGAACAGGCCCATGCACACGCCCGCAAATATGGACGGAAAATACAACCCGCCGCGGTACCCCGTAGACTTGGACCACGCGGTGGCTGCCAATTTAACGATTACCAGTCCGAGCAGAGCCCAAGTGCCATACTGGCCTGGATTACTAAGTACGATACCAATCCCCGCCGTACCAGAAAACTGTACCGCCTGCCCGCCAAGAAGATACAACCCGCCAAGCACCAGTCCGAATAACGAAGCCGAGATATACCAAGGCCATTCTCGGTCCACTCGGTGAGTATACTCAGCAAAGCGCCTGATCAAGCGTACGAGCGCGAGCGCTACGATGCTAATTAATAGACCAGTAACAATCGCCCCAATATAGTCACTTACAGTGGCAGAGTAGGAAACTGGAATGACGCCATATCCATGGACGTGATGATCCAGCAGCCACAATGTGCCGTACGCGCCGATTCCGGCCAGCGCTATAGTGGTCGTGGCTGTTATTGTTAGTTTTTTAGTCTTTTGGTAGACAATCAGCAGAGGCAACAGTACGAGCATTAGCGAACCCAGGAAGGCGACTAGCAAAGAGCCGACACTTGCCTCCACCAGAACACTGCCGATATTTTTATCGTATCCAAGCTTATGCCGTACCCAAGCGCCAATCCCAATCGAGCTGTGCGTTAGTGGCATTTCGGGGCCGAGTGATGCCCCGGCTACCAAACCAGAGGCGCCTATGGTGAGTGTTTTGCCAATCGCTCCGACGCTTGGCTTATTGTTGTCCTCGATCTCAAGTTGTAGTTCTGGTTTTATCCACCTTGGCTCGCGTAATGTCCGTATGATAACCGAAAGCAGCAGACTTAGAATAATGGCCAGCGGCACCACCAGCCAGCGGGTGGTATCTGTGTCGAACCAATCATTCCAGACTAATTCCTGGCCATGATTGACTATATATTCAAAAACTTTAAAAATAATCGCGTTCGCCGCGCCGATTGCCAGGGCAACAAGGAATACACCCCACCTTTTCATATGTATATTTTGCCACCCATAATTATGTATAGAATAACACTTTTGTATCCGCAGCCGTTCCCGGTATGGGTAAGTCTATATTTTTAGTTATAATAAAATTGAAATTAAAACTGGAGGGGACATGACGAGTCAAGGCGGCAATAGGTTTTTACGGGTAATGCGCCGGGTAAGCCTCGGAATGGTGATAGTCGGAATGTTAGCCAGCGCGGTGCTTGGGGCCTCCCCGGTGCATGCCGCACAGGTAGGCGGCAAACGAGCTGCTTTCTTTATGCCGTTTGGTAATGGCGGTGTAACTGGTGATGAAAGCCCACTTAATCATGCCACGCAGAGCACTGCCGACTATGGTTTTGCTTGGGATTTGCATGGCGGCACCAGTGCCGCTGTCTATCCTAAAGTGACCAGCAATGACGGAACGGTAAGCATGCAAGTTGAAAGCTTCACGCCCCGCCCGGCTGGTTACTTAGTTATAGTAAAAGTCAAAGTAGACAATGTCGATGTCGGCAAGTTAGCGTTTAGTCATCTTGTAAATTTAGGTGTGGGTAACGGCCAACCGGTGACCGCAGATACCCGGCTGGGCGATACAGCGCCTAACATACAATACGGCGGCTGCGTAGGATTCCCGTGTAGTGGGTCATGGCAGGTGGGAGCAGCGGCTGGGATCCACACCCACGTGGCGTTTTCGAAGGCCTGCTTTGGACCACAGGGGATTAATCAACCTGTTGGCGCCAATGATGCCCTAGCCTTGCTGTCTCAGAACTACCCGGCCGGTTTTAAGGCGGGCTGCGACCCAAGTGAGTTGGCGAGTGTCGGCAGCGCCTACGCCCCGGTGGTCTTTACCCGTCCGAATGGAGAAACAGATGTTATTGTTGTAACTTCTACCAATAAACTGGTCTACTACTTTATTGGCGCTGGCTCGTCACAGTGGAACAAAATGGATATAACCGGTGACCAACAGGCCTACAGCACACCAGCCGTCGCTTTGCGCCCCAACGGGGAATTATGCATTGTGGTGCGCACAGCCAGTAATGGTCTGGGCTATCATTTTAACGCCCAGGGCTCGCCGACCTGGAACCATTTATACTTCGCGAACGGAGGTGCGTATGGTAATCCGGACATGCTGCTAAGGCCTAACGGGGAGCTAAACGTTGTCGTACGTGGCCCCAATAACAGCCTGAATTACTTCTTTAACTCTCTCGGAAATCCTAACTGGGACCAGATAACCATCCCTGGCGGTGGTGCTGTGAGCGACCCAACCATAGCCCGCCGGCCTAATGGCGAGATTAACGTAGTGGTAGGTGGCCCCAACAATCAGCTGGACTATTACTACATTTCGCCGGGATCGCAGACTTGGAACCGGGTCACTATTGATGCGGTCAATACCGCTATGCAAAAGCCGGTAATTATTCAGCGTCCAGGTGGTGAGCTAGATATCGTAACGGTTACTGGTAATCATGGGCTTAACTTCTATTACAATCCAGCAGGCTGGGTAACATTTGGCAAGATCGAAGTGCCAAACAGTGAGGCCTACAGCACACCAGCCGTCGCTTTGCGTCCCAGCGGCGAGGTTAATATTGTAGTCATGGGTGCAAATCAAAAAATGGACTTTTATTATAACGCGCAAGGTTCACCAACTTGGGGTAAGTTACCGATTGCCGTTGCCAATATGACCAAGAGTGCACCATCAATGATTCAGCGGGCAAACGGCGAAACCGATGTAGTGGTTATGAATTCGGCGTATCAGACAGATTACTTTATGAACGATGCTGGTTCGATATTGTGGGGACGGATGACCCTCCCCTAGGGCCCCGGTTATCGACCTCTTGGGGCGCGCCGGCCGAGCCGGCCAAGACTACCAAAGAAACCACGACGTGAGGCGGTTGCTTGGGCGGGAGGAGTGTAGGCTTCGGCGCTGGTGCGAACCATAGTGGCGCCCAGTCGTGCGTGGGGCATGGTAACGACGCGAGTATCGACCGGAGCTTTTAGTTCAGCAAAGAAAGAATAAAAGTACTTCGGGTTTCCATTTTCGCTAAAAACAATACCGACCTCGTTGCGGGTTGAGGGTTCATCGCCATCGCTCACACTGCCGTATTTATTGGCAACGCGCTCGCGTTCGACGGGCGTGAGTTGGCGTTTGATGCCTTGATCGTAGGTTGTATGTTTCATCCAATCGATGACTTTGTCCGACGATTCTCTGGATATAAGCCCACCGTTCCATAGCCGAATTAATAATGTTTGAGTTTCTCTGGGCGTGGTTTTGCCGGTGTAGAAGCGCCCGGTATTTGGTGCGGCCTCTAGGCGTGTGTGTTCGAACCCTTTGGCTTCGAGCACTTGATTAATTTGGTCCCCGGGCATCACTTGCTGCAGGGCACGCATGGCGTCATTAGAAGAGGTAGTTATCATGGCTTCAAGCAATGATTCAACCGTCTGCTTCGACCCTAAGGGTGACGATTGAGCGCCGGGCTCGAACATGTCGGGCGTAATAGGTACCTCTTGCTTGGGATCGATCACTCCGTTGTCGGCGGCGTCGAGTACGGCAACCGCAACAGCCAATTTGTTGACACTCCAGGCATCGACTACTCGATCGGAATGATCATCAACTACCGTTCGTAGTTGCCCATCTGGCTGAACTTCGCCGACTATCGACGACCATCTGCTGAGCATTTGCCCCGACTCGTGCCGGTAGGCATCCGCGACATTGGCGTAGGTGCGCGGCTTTGTTTCGGCTATGCCAGTGAGGTCAAGATATTCGGTTGTCTTGGACGCGACTGTTGCGGCGGCAGCCAGTCCGGCGGTTTCGAGGATTTTTCTTCGTGATACGCCATTCGCTCCTGGAGCTTGCGCCTCGTTGTCTGGCTCTGGGGAAGGTGATGTGTTAGCCCCAGGACCAGATTCGCCCATAGACAATGGTACGGTTGCATCATCTGGCACGTCGAGTGGGGACGGGCGAGGGAGAGTTGTGGTCTCGTTCATAGAGCAGTTTTATAGATTCTTTGTTTTTTGTGCGGGACTACCTTTAATATTTTCACTAAGCTTGGCTTTTGTAAAGAGGTAGGTAGGCTGCGGCTTAACTTAACAGAATGGCGGTGCTGAGACGTCCAGATGCAACGGCCACATCCTGCCTGGCCCGCTCTAAAGTCGCCGCTTCACCGGCGCTAGCAATAACCAGACGATCTTTCAAGAAAGCCATTCTTTCCAGATCCCCATCGGCCAGATCAAAAAAATCGGGAGGATATTGCATATATATTGGTTTGTTAGCGCCAGTGGAGAATCCCATTTCGAATGCGGCGCTTATCCCCACGTAGCCTTCGGGATTGCATACATACAGGAAGTCGCTGCCGAGTATGGCGCTCAAAAAGCTGTCTTCTATTTGGCGGATACCAAGGCCTCTTTCGGCGGGTAGAGGGCGGAATTCTGGGGGAGCGATCATGCGGCCCGGTAGCCAAAGCCAGCCTGGTGCCGGGGCGAGTACATCGACGTGGTGATCGGCAAAGGCTTCGCGCAAGGCGTCGATTTCTGGCTTAAATTTAAAGCTGCCCGAAATAGCGGTTTGTAACGATTTGGTCGCCATGTCATATTTAGTATGACATAAAGTTGCAGAGTACGCTATTCGACGCAGGTATTACCGATCAATTGGCTGCAGGTATTAGCCCAATCTAGTCGATCGAGGACTGCTTTTTGTTCGGCGTCGCTAGACAAGTGAGTGACTGCCCGCGCACCGCCCACACCGGCCAGCGGTTTGTAAGTGAGCTTTACGTCGAAGTTTCGAAGACCTTGTTTTTTGGCGGCGGCCAGGCAATCGTCGGCTCTGTTACTGATGTTGCAGGTTTTGCTCAGCTCTAGCCATTTGGCGACGTTTTGGTCGTAGTCGACGGACATTGCTACGTCAAACGATACGCTTCGTCGCGATTCGGCATCTACCTGATCGAAGATAAAATTGCCTATAGAAAACATAATTGGCTTGCCCTGGTAGGCCTCGCTATTTTGTATGTAGTGCGCACCGTTCGCAATTACAAACTGGGCGCCGGCATCGATAAACTTATGAGCTAACTCGGACGTTGCTGGTGCGGCGGTGGTTTGATACTCGCTGCCAGCTTGCAGGAATCCGAATACGGGCATTGTTTTGGCATATTCGGAAATCAGAGCCAGCTCGCCAGGTTCTGGTGTGGAATAAATTATTTTGTAGTTAAAGGCGCAGAATGCGATCGGCAGCGTGCCGGCGGTTTCGCTGCCGCCCGTCTTTTTTAGCCGGACTGGTAGGGCTACGATCTCGCAGTTGTGTTTGGGTTCGGCATGCGGATTATAATTGCCAACCGCTTGAATACCAGCGTCTTGCAAGTTTTTGATAGTCGAGACAAAACCATCCGCACCTTTGTCGTAGGTATGATTGCCAGATAATTTGACGATTTGGAAGTATTTTTTAAGTGCCGGTAGCCAATCTGGTCGGCAGTTAAAATGCGGATTGTCGACGTTTATCATGAACAGGTTAGGGGCATCGGTTACCGGACATTCTAGGTCGGCAATGCCGGCATCGAATTTGCCAAAGGTGTCCATTTTGCTAAACGGCTGATTGTAATCGCCCCCCGCGGCCGATACGACCACTCTGTCCAGTACAATTGTGCCACTAAACAGATACCGACCGTTGACGCTGTCGTATGCCAGTGGCTCTTCTCGCGTGGAAGTGTTCGCGGTTTTGGCGGGCGTGGATGTAGATGTGGAACGATTGGCATGCAGCGCATAGCCCAGTCCTAGTCCAAGGATAATAATCCCCACAACGCCGGCAATAATCTTGCCTCCGAGGTGTCTCTTGCGGCGACGGCTCCGCCATCTCATAGTACGTTTAAGTGTAGCAAATTGGTCCCTCTTCTCCTAAGCGTAGGTGATGGGTTGGTGCTATGCTGTAGGTTATGAAACGCATTACAAAATCTCAGACCGTTCATTTTACTAATAGCCCAACGTGTTCGGGATTTGAATTTCCCTTTAAAGACAAAGATCTGAACATTGCCGTCGTGACGGTGGATGGCCGTTACCCTGATACTGGGCATGTAGTAAACAAAGTATGCAAAGAAATCGCCTATGTATTGAGTGGTAGTGGCAGCGTGCATGTTGATGGAGTGGCGCATAGACTCGAGCCAGGGGATGCTGTGCTGCTAAACCCAGGCGAAAAGTTCTTTTGGCAGGGCGAGAAGCTCGAGATGCTTATGCCTTGTAGTCCGGCATTCTACCCCGAGCAGCACGTTGCGGAAGTCTAGCGTTTAATACCGCGGGCGATGACTAGGTCGTTGTGTAGGTAGTAGGGTTCCTCAAAATGTACTGTGGTGGCTACTAATTGGAGTTGATCAAAACCATTCTCATCGTATAGATCGACCAATAGTTCCTCACCTTGTTGTCTTGTGTAGTTATATTCGTTTTGGCCCATCAGAGAATCTCCAGAGAGCGTTCGCCTGACCCTATTGGTGGCGAATTCTACCACTGCCAGACCACCACTACGGACGGCGGCGGCCATATTTCTGAACATGCTACTTATTACATCCCTTGGTGCAAGATATAAAAAGCCAGCACACAGTAAAGCATCGTGCGGGGATATGGAGTCGGGTAGCTCCTTTGTAAGATCGGCCTGGACAGTGGTAATGGTGCCAGATCCAGGTGGCAGGGCGGCACCACGCCTATCAGCTTCTGCTAAGTGCGCTTTGTCAGCATCAACGACCGTTACATGGTGGCCTTGTTCGGCAAGTGGAATAGCGTATCTACCGTATCCTCCGGCTACATCTAAGATGCGGGACCCGGGCTGGAGGTCGTCAAGGAACACAAGGGTGATGTGTTGGGGATCTCCATAGGGTGAAGGGTTAGTGGTGGCATCGTATGGCATATCCGGATACCACGATTCCCATGGTCCTGCTCCGCTCAGTTCGCTCATATTACTTCCATTCTTTTAAGAATTGTTTCTCGTGACTTTTTACCACTTTGTCGTTGCCAAGCATACCATGCTGGGACAGATCTGGGGAGTACTTGCTGGCGGGGACAGTGCGTCCCAGCGCTTCGGCCATGGAACGTACATGATGTGGGCCGGCGCCGCAGCAGATGCCGATGTAGTTGACGCCGATAGCCTGGGCTTGCCTGGCAAATTCGGCCATCTCGTCTCGAGTGCAGACAAAGGTGTCTAGGGCCAACGGGAAGGCCTTGGTCTGTTTATATTTTAGAAACTGGAATGCCGGAGCTGAAGAAGTTGTGTGGTAGGGAACGGGCTGAGCAGCGATGGGGCCAGCAACGCTTTTGCGCAATTTTTTAAGTAGCGGCAGCATTGTCTTTGGGCCTCGGATGCAGTTAAAACCAACGACATCGGCACCGTTTGCTTCCAGCAGTTTGCAGCCCTCAACCCAATCGTAGCCGTCTTTGCTTTTTTCGTACGTTGCGCCAAAAGTTACAAGTGCCGGCAGGTCGTATTTTTTAATAACTTCTAGAGCAATGAGCGCCTCGCCGACGTATTCGATAGTTTCGGCAATAATGAAATCTACGCCTTCTTCTTTGGCCCAGCGGACTTGCTCATCATACATTTCGCGGACAATTTTTGATGTCCGTTCTTTGTCGTTCGGATCATAGACCCAGGTATTGCAGATGTTGCCCGCGACGAGCGCGTCGCCTTCCTCGGCTACCTCTTTTGCTATGCGCACTGCCTGGCGGTTAAGCTCTTCCAAATCTTTCTCGCGGTCGATAACGCGTAGCTTGTCGCGGTGAGCGTAGTAGGTAAAGGCAACGAGCACTTCACTACCGGCTCGCAAGAATTCACGATGTAATTCGCGAAGCGCGTCGGGATAGTCTAAAACGACTTCCGGCACATAGGCCCCGGCCTTAATATAGCCGCGTCGCTCCAACTCAAACAGATACCCTTCGGCCCCAAGTACGGTGCCTTTTTGTAGTCGCTCCACGATTCCTTGTTTCATACTTCGCTCCTTACGGCATTAAAAAGAGCCCCGTTCCGAGGCTCTTTTGTTGTTGATTTACTGGTTACGCGGACAACAAACCTCGGGGGGAGGGCTGGGGCATCATCTGCATCATGGCTTCCCGAGCGATTGGTTCGTGTGTCATGCGTTAAAGGTATAAGAAATAGTATTACCTGTCAACGCATGGATTGTAACTTTTTGCCGCGCTGTAGTGTATGTATAGAGTATGTCACTCAAAACAACGCAATATAATGATGAGCAACAGCTCGTTACGCAAAGTCTGGCGGGTGATCAACAGGCATACGCAGTATTGGTCGACCGTTACAAGGCCGCCTTATATCATCATTGTTTTGCGATCTTGCGGTCCGAAGCAGTTGCCGAAGATATAGCCCAAGATACGTTTATAACCGCCTATTTTAAGCTGGCAACATACAATTCTGAGTATCGATTGAGCACTTGGTTGTTCAAAATTGCTACGAATAAATCGCTTAACTGGTTAAGGAAAACAGCGCGCGAAATCGCTGCCGATGATGAACTAGTTGCCCGGATAGCCTCATCTCAGCCAGAGCCACCACTAGTTGCGCAGCATACCGAACTACGTGACGCAGTGCATAGGTTGCAGCCAAGTTATCGGGCAGTTATTAGTTTGTATTATTGGCATGGACTCAGCTACGAAGAGATCGCGACGATTTTATCAGCCCCCGTTGGATCGATTAAAGGCTGGATGAACCGCGCCAAGAGCCAATTACGGCAGGAGTTATCATGAAAGATATCGAGCAATTATTACAACAATCAAAAAGTCCCAAACCAAGGAGAGAGTTATCGGGTGCTTTCACCCAGCGTGTTATGCAACGAATCGCTGCTCCACCCGAAAAGGGTAAAAGAGAATGGTGGCGCCGATATTTGCCAGTGCCGGCGCTCAGACGATTCCCGAAGCCGGCGGCTATAGGCCTGCTGAGCTTGATGCTGCTGGCAGTCGGTGGTTCGTCGTACGCCTTGGTGACGTATTATTGGCCAGATACATCGGCAACACTTAAAACAGAAATAATGCTGCCCTCTGGGAATCGTATTGTCGCGGTTGATACCGATAATTGTCTCGGTGTGCAAAGTCTTGATGGCACTGCCAAGCCAGATGGCAAGAGTGTGAAGTATTACGAGGTCAGACACGATTCGAAGTATACAAATGAGGAGATCGTGGCCATGGTGCAGGCAAATTGTGAAGAAAACGTATCCAGCAATGCAGTCAGCGCTATCATCAAAGAGAGGTTTGGTCCTATGAAAAAAGGATCTCAGAACCCAATGATTATGTCGGGTGCCGGATTTGTTATCAAAGCCATAGACGACCATCGTCTAACCCTCGGGCGCGACCCGCATTGGTTTGCGGATGACGACAAAACAATTTTTATGCCAGATACGACGTATACCCATATTGCCTCGGACGTCGATGTGCATGACCGCAATCAACCCATCACTTTACGTGATTTGCGGCCGGGCGATAGTGTAACGGTCGTCGTTCGCGACCTACATATGCTTGGCAGCGAGACCGATCCAAACGATCACAATCATTGGGACGACCCTGACCTGATTGTCATTGAGGCAATACTGAGGGTACCTACTCCGTCGGCCTCTACCTCCCTATTTTATGAATTAATTGGTGTCGATATTGTGCGGGCCGAGCCCTGCGATTCGTCGCCTACCGGATTTTGCAGAGCCTACGAATTTATTAAAGACGACCTAACCAAAGGTGTTAGAACAGAAGCAAATTAATGTACAATGCATGGGTACAAAACGATGACCGTATCTAAACTGCCAAAACGAGCCATTGAACGAATTATCACCCAAGATTACAAGGGCGATAGTGTGGCTTTTCTGCGCGAACTGGAAGAATACCTAAAGACCCTTCCGTTAACTCCAGCCAAGAAAAAGCACAAAGCTACCGGCCCGGTGCTGATTGAACTGGTGGATGTTAGCCGCAGGTATAAGCTCAACCGCAAGAATACCGTTACGGCAGTCGATGGTGTGAGCCTAGAAGTTCGCCAGGGCGAGATCGTCGCCCTAACCGGGCCAAGCGGTAGTGGCAAAAGTACACTCATGCATTTGATTGGCGGGTTAGATCGTCCGTCTAAGGGCGAGGTCAAGGTCAATGGCCAGTCAATTGGGGAATTGTCGGAAGGTAAATTAGCGCGGTTTCGGAATCAAACAATTGGTTTTGTATTTCAGTTTTTCTACTTGCAGCCGTTTTTGCGTCTAAATCGAAATGTCGAAGTGCCATTAATGTTCGCCGGCACCAAACGATCGACGCGCACCAAGGCAGTTCGGGAAGTGGTTGATGCCGTCGACCTTGCCGACCGGGCGACATTTTTGCCCAAAGAATTATCTGGCGGCCAAATGCAACGGGTGGCAATTGCCCGTGCGCTGGTTAATAAGCCCAAAGTATTATTGGCTGATGAGCCAACAGGTAATCTAGATTCCAAAAACAGTATGGCCATCATGGAGTTATTGCAGCAAATACGTGAACATTTAGGCACCACTATCATTGTGGTGACGCATGATCCACGCGTAGCAGCTTGGGCCGATCGCATCATTAAGCTAGAAGATGGCAGGGTGCAGTCATGAAGTTAGCCGACGCCTATATTCTGGCAAAAACTAAACGCAAAACCAGGCGCATCCGCATGGCCTTAGTAACAATCGTAAATTCGTTATTATTTGCAGTGCTCTTTTTTGGCGCTATCGTGTTTAGTGGCTTGCAACAAAGTAGTGCCCGTTTTGAGAATTTTGGGTATAACGGCCGCAATATTAGCCAAGCTAGCTACCAGGGTCAGTACGAGCAGGAAAATTTCGAGACTTTACAGAAAACACTCTATGCCCAAATGGACACTGAATTGCGTGCCCGTAAGGTTCGGGTAACCGCGGATCTGCATAATAGTCCGGAATATGGTGCGGAGTTCTCTAAACGAATATCGGATAGATTTTCTGCCGCCTCGGCCGCAAAATCTGTGGAGTTTGAGAAGATGGCCCGGCAGCAATACAACCCGTCGGCGGTGTATCATCTGCAGTTACTGCCAGCTTTACAGCTTTTGGTCCAAACCAAGCCCGACGACGCAGACCCCTATTTAACCGAACAAAAACAACAGGCCGAAACTGGAGCTAGCTCTGCGAAAGATATGGGAGGCTACAAGCAGCCCCCGACCTATTTTTCGGTGGAGGAGGGTATGATTACGCCGCTGCTTTTGCCGGGGGAATCATTTGCTTGGCAACCTGGGCAGCCCTATCCAGTGGTGATGCCTTATAACCATCTGCAGGATCTGGCCAAGAAATCCTTTGCTGGCCTCTCAGGCGAGAAAAAAATAAAGGGTTACCAAGATTTAATTAAGCAATACGGCGGCAAGACTATAGAGTACTGTTATCGCAATAGCACTGCCCAGACTCAATTGACCAATGTGCTGAAATACAATCACGACGTCAGTGTCGATAAAGATCCAAGCACCAAACCTATTGCGGTAGCAACTTGTACCGGTTTCGACCAAAAGTTATTAAAAAAGATTGGCCTAATCAGCGACACCGAAACTACCGCCAAGCCACTTTTCCCGCAGCCCAATCCTCCGGCCGCAGAGACTCGTACGGTAAGTGTAAAGATCGTAGGTTTTGTGCCCACTGCCGATTTTATGAATGGTGACTTATTCGGTTCAATCTTTGCCAGTGTGGCCAACTGGCAGGGGCAATTCCCGATTATCTTACCCCAAAACGTTGTCGACCAGGATGCGTCTCTACGGACACAAGATGCAGCAGCGACGTCCCCATTTTTTAGCAGTCAGCTCTATATTGACTTCGCGACCCGGGCGGACCAGAAACACTTTATTGAGTCTGTTAGCTGCAAAGGTGACGATTGTTACAAAGGCCAAAAGTGGCTCGTAACACCTTTTGGTAGCATCAAAACCGCCCTAGAAAGTACCTTGCACAGCCTGGCCAGCTTTGGCAAATGGGTAGTGCTCGGCATAGCAGTTTTGGCCATGGTGTTGGTGCTTCTAACTATCAGCAAGCTTATTAGCGATAACCGGCGGGAGATTGCTGTCTTTCGAGCGCTCGGCGCCCGGCAGCGAGATATCGCCCAGATTTACTTTACCTATGGATTTATGTTGGCACTGAGTGCAGTTTTGGTGGCGCTTGTGCTCGGCACTATTGGCGCCATCGTGTTTTCTAACCATTTTGCCGAACGCTACGATGTCGGTTTGGTGCAAGCGGTTGGCGCGTACCAGAATCCGGGCCACTCCATCTTAGTGGGTTACCAGCCCAGCTGGATTCTCGGAATTGGCCTGTTACTTATCGCCGCCTGCATGGTTGGCGTGGCTATTCCTATTTTGCTTAGTCGGCGGCGTAATCTTGTGACGATTATGCGCGAGGAATAGCCTGCCAAGTGTCGGTCTTCCAGCTAGCAAGCGCATCGCGGCCAAAATAAAGTGTATCTAGGGTCACTCTGGTATAGGTATCGGTGACTTCGCTATAGGTTGGGTTTGTTACTGGTGGTGTTTTAGATCTGGGTGGTGTGGTCGGCTTGACGTGTTGCGGACGAGGTGGGGTAGCCTGCATGGCCAACCACATTTCTATATCTCCACTTGTCCATTCGTCAGTAGAAGGAATTCCTTGCATTGCCTCCCACAATACTATATCGCCCGTGGGCTGAGGTGCCTCGATCGTGCTTTGGAGGGCGGTTGCTCCGACACTCGTTACATCTTCAGACGCAGCAACAGATTCGACAGGTGATGTGCAGAATTCCATAGATAAGATATTATCCCATAAAGATTTACATATATCAAGTTATCTATAGCCAAACACCTTTTTCTCCGTTAAAATACAGTGGTCATGGCGCGTTGGCCGAGGAGTTAGGCAAAGGTCTGCAAAACCTTGTACGCGAGTGCGAATCTCGCACGCGCCTCCACAATTTGTAGATGGGGGAGAGTATGAAATCAGTCGTTGTCTGTGGATCAAAGCGTTACGCCAAAGAAATCAAAAAGTTTTGTGACGACTTGGCCAAGCTCGGAGTACTAGTTTTTGAGCCCAGTATTAGCGAACCCATACCAGAAGATGCGTTTATCCACTCTACGTATGTGACTGCGAAGCTTTTTAAAGGTTTGACCCTAGAGCATTTTGATTGGATACGCAAGGCCGAGGTCTGTTTTGTCTACAATACCGGAGATTACGTAGGTATTAGCGTTACTATGGAAATGGCATATGCGGCCGCACTGGGCAAACCAGTTTTTGCATTGTCCCCCAAGACTGGAGATCCCTGCCGCGATGCGTTAATTGACAAAGTTGTCAAAACACCAAAGCAGCTGGCAGCTCTGTTATAATGACGCTAGTGTCGATGCGCGGGTGGCGGAATAGGTAGACGCTCAGCACTTAAAATGCTGTTCCCAAAAGGAGTGCGGGTTCGATTCCCGCCCCGCGCACCACACAAGAGCTCGGCCAAGTGCCGAGTTTTTGTGTGGTTCCGGCCGGGAAGCGAGCCAAAGGGTTCGATAATTTTGCGATTAGCAAAAGTATATGCAGAGCCCGACTACGCCTTCCGCTAAAATAAAAGCGGAGACGGCGCGAAGCTATATTCCCGCCCCGCGCACCAACTTTAAAAGCCAGCCTAAAGCTGGTTTTTTGTTAGACTGGAATATATGAAACAGAGCGCCGGCCTACTGCTGTACCGAAAATCGGGCAAGGACCTGGAAGTGTTATTGGTCCATCCAGGTGGTCCGTTTTGGGCCAAGAAAGACAAAGGCAGCTGGTCAATCCCTAAAGGTGAATTCGCGGAAGGCGAGGAGCCACTAGTCGCCGCCAAGCGAGAGTTTAGCGAGGAGGTCGGCGTGCCGGCTCCCACTGGGGACTATACTGCGCTAGCCGAAGCCAAGCAGCCGAGTGGCAAAATTGTGCATGCATTTATGCTAGAGGCCGATGTTGACCTGGCTCACTTTGCGAGCAGCACGTTCGAAATGGAATGGCCACCAAAATCGGGCAAAACGCAAACATTCCCAGAGGTTGATCGAGCGGCTTGGGTGGATCTGGCCGAGGCCAGGCAAAAGCTGGTGCCCGGCCAAGTAGTATTGCTTGACGGGCTCGCGGAGCATTTGCAGATTGCTATAGATTTTTCTAGTCAACCGGTAGAAAATCCGCAGACTAGCTTGCTGTAGTACTTTGCACTCTAAATTGACTTATTTTGATTTTTAGGTGATTATACTCATCTATGCCTGGAAGGTCACGCCCGCACAAACGAGCATCGCCAGCTGAATTGCCAAATGCCTTAGCTAGTGATGATGTCCTGCGTCAATTTGCCACGAAGTTACCTGCAGCTGTGGGTCAACTGATCTATAGCGAAGCCCATGCTCCGCGACTAATCGCTGTAAGCCCTACCCGACTGCCGGCTCTGTTGCGCAGTCCGAGTCATTCTTTGGCGCTAGGTGCCGGAGAAGCTGATAAGATGACGCCCGCTAGACTAAAAGCCGCTCGGCATTTAATGAACTTCGACGACGCTCGTCAAGATTTAGTGTTTAATCGTGTTTTAGAGCCGGACGCGGTGACAATAGCTGTTGGCCTGGCCGCACTTCAGGATAGTGTGCGATTCCCCAATCAGATGCAGCATATTCTTGATCTGACAAGTGGTAGAGCGGGTGTTTCGCTACGAATTATACCTGCCGAACTTGAGGTGTATTCTGCATTTACCTTATTTCCCAATAGATCGTCAACCACAACGCCAGCCGTCTTTATTGAAGAGGATGATGCATTGCGCCAGGTGACCCATAGCGACGTACTAGCAAGGTACGCTGAAATTGAAGAAGAGGTTTTGTTGTATGCGTATCCGCACGATAGATCATTGCAGTATGTAGAATATTTGGCCGATCGCCAAGCCTTGGGTCACTGATTAGATGTGGTATAGTGACTGTATGTCTTGTGTACTTCATACCTGTCGTATGCACTTGATGCCCTAGCGGGCATTTCTCTTTGATTTTTACTTTTATCTTATAGACCTTATACTTTGTACTAGAACGGAGTTCCATGAAGTACTACGTAACCACTTCTATTCCCTATGTGAACGGTGAACCGCATGTTGGCCATGCACTTGAGTTTTTAATGGCCGATGTGCTGGCACGCGCTGCTCGGCAGCGTGGCGATGAGGTTATTTTTTCTACCGGTGCCGACGAGCATGGTAGTAAGATCAAGCAAACCGCCGATAAATTAGGCCTGACCCCCCACCAGCTAACCGACAAAATGACCGAGCAATTTATCGATCTGTTGCACGAACTCAACATTAGTAATGATCGCTTTATCCGCACCACCGATCGGGCCCATGGACAGCGCGCCCAACTTATTTGGAAGGCATTAAAGTCCGACATTTATAAAGCCAAATACACTGGCTGGTACGATGTGAAAGAAGAAGAATTTGTTCCGGAAGGCAAGGCCGACCCAGAGCGCATGAAACCGGAACACCCCCAGGCCTACCAAAAGCTAGAAGAAGAAAACTACTTTTTTAAATTGAGCAAATATACCGACAAAATTAAAGAAGCAATCGAGTCCGGTGCCTTCCAAGTAGTGCCAGAGATCCGTCGTAATGAAATTTTAGCGGTGTTGCACGAAGGTTTAGATGATATCAGCATTTCCCGTCCGAAGGAGAAACTAGACTGGGGAATTGGCGTTCCGGGCGACCACACCCAGGTGATGTATGTTTGGTTCGAGGCGCTAATGAATTACATTACCGTCCTAGGCTATCCAGAACACGATGAATTTAAGCAGTTTTGGCCAGCTAACACACAGGTAATTGGTAAGGATATCATCCGGTTCCATGCCGCAATTTGGCCGGGGTTACTAATGAGCCTTGGCTTACCTCTACCTAAACAGCTGTATGTCCATGGACACATCACGCTCGATGGTAAAAAAATGAGCAAGTCTTTGGGCAATGTGGTTTCCCCCAAGGAAATCCTTGATCGCTACGGCGTGGAAGCCTTCCGCTATTACTTTTTGCGTCATATCCCAAGCTACAATGATGGCGATTTTAGTTGGGATGCCTTTGCGGCCGCATACAATAACGAGCTAGCTAACGAACTAGGCAACGCCGTCCAACGCACCGCGGCTATGATTGAGAGATATCAGAAGGGCGTTATTGGCGCAGTGCCACCCGCGGAGCACGATAACAAACCGGTGGCGCAGGCTATCGCCGAGTGTCGTTTTGACCGCGCGCTCGATGAAATTTGGACTCAGGTTCGTGGGCTTAATCAATATATCGACCAAGAAAAACCCTGGGAAATTGCTAAAAACAAAGACAAGGAAGGCAAGGACCATCTGCGAGAGGTTTTGGCGTATCAAGTAAGCTGTTTACTCGAAATTGCCGATCTGCTTGTGCCATTTTTGCCCGAAACGGCAGTTAATATTCAGGCAGTGTTTAAAGACGGTACCGTCAAGCTGCCCGAACATACCTTATTCCCAAAACACGAAGACGCTAAAGCACCGAAAAAATAACCATGCTGGTCGACACGCATTGTCATATTCACGAGGCATGGCAATCAGTTAATGGCAATGATGCCACAGCCAAACTGTGGGTGAAGGCCGGTTCGCCTTCGGCCGATGACCTAATTGCGCGCGCTGTGCAGGAGGGTGTGACGTGCATGATCTGTGTTGGCACCACACTGCCCGACAGCAAGATGGGCATCGAGTTTGTGGCCCGGCGAGATCATGTATGGGCTAGCATTGGCATCCATCCGCACGAGGCTAAGGATTACGCCGATTCGCCGAAAAAGTTAGCCGAATTTATGGCGCTCGCAACTCGTCCAAAGGTGGTAGCGATTGGTGAGTGTGGGCTAGATTACTACTATGCTCATTCACCCAAAGCGCAGCAGAAAAAGATCCTGCACGCTCAACTGGCCCTGGCGGCTAAGCACCATTTACCGGTCATTTTTCACGTCCGCGAAGCCTTTGCCGATTTTTGGCCAATATTCGATTCCTACCCGGGACTTGGGGGCGTGATTCATAGCTTTAGTGCAGGCGAATTAGAGCTAGAGCAGATAGTAAAACGCGGGCTGTATGTTGGGCTAAATGGCATTATGACCTTTACAAAAGACGCGGGGCAGTTGGCGGCTGCCAAGGCGGTACCACTCAACCAATTATTGTTAGAAACAGATGCGCCTTTCTTGACCCCATCACCTTATCGTGGTACAATATGCGAACCAAAACACGTGCGGGTGACTGCCGAGTTTGTGGCCAAGCTACGTGGCGAATCTATTGCAGAATTAGCCGCAGCCACAACCCAAAATGCCCGTACCCTATTTGGCTTTTAAATCGAGTCGATTATGTCCGAAGCATTACAGCCAGTTATAGAATTACGCGCTCACGAAGTTGATGCCGCAGTCCGCATGCTAACGGCGGTGCTGTCAGGAGAAGGTGGGCATGTTACAGAAGCTACTAAGTAAGGCTGCTCAAACCCGCATTGTAAAACGGCGCAGCCAACAATATCGTGATCTTATGCGTCAGGAAGCGGTTATAGGCGGACAGCTATTTGGGCCCGTGCCTCCAAATGTGCGCCGCGAGTTCGTGTGTCTAAATAAGCGCACTTGGGTCTGGCACGAAGAGTGGTTCGATGGCAATGGCGGTTATCGTCGCATGACTACTCGTTACGATGTGTATCCCTACGGAGTGTTTAAGGCCCAGGATGGTCAACCCTATCAGCGTTTGACCGCCGACGAGGCCGCACACTTATGTAAGGCCGTCCAGCTGTACAATCTGCAGGTCAAAACCAGACTGTACAGAATTAATTAGAACATATTTTTACCATTTGCGAGGTACGTCCTTGCAAAAATAGTATGAAGAAAGGCAACAGAGGTAACAGGCATGAAAACGATATACCTTGATTACGCCGCCGCAACACCAATGGATCCGCTGGTATTGCAGTCCATGACCCCCTATTTTACTGATAAGTTTTATAACCCATCGGCAACCTATTTGCCGGCTCAAAGCGTGCGCCAAGATTTAGAAGCCGCCCGCGCCAACGTGGCCCATTGGCTTGGCGCTCGTAGTAGCGAGATTATATTTACAGCCGGTGGCACAGAGGCCAACAACTTAGCTATACGTGGCGTGCTGGAGCAATTCCCAGACGGAAACATTATAGTGAGTGCCATTGAGCATGAGTCCGTACTAGCTGCTGCCAATGCTGCAGCCGGAAAGTGCAAGCTTGCTAGGGTGACAGCCGAAGGCATTGTCGATGTGCGCGAGCTAATTCGTTTAATCGATGACCACACCGTATTGATAAGCGTGATGTATGCCAACAACGAAGTAGGGGCAATCCAGCCATTACGGGATATTACGCGCTGCGTGCAGGCCATTCGTCAGCAGCGGCAAAAGGCTGGCAACGACTACCCGCTGTATGTACATACCGATGCGGCCCAAGCTGCGGCTTATCTTGATCTACATACCGCTCGCTTGGGCGTAGATTTGCTGACTCTAAACGCCGGCAAGATATATGGGCCAAAGCAGGCAGCGGTGCTATATATGCATCACGATGTGCGGCTTAGTCCGCAGGTGCTAGGTGGTGGACAGGAGCGCACCTACCGTAGCGGAACCGAAAACGTGGCTGGTGCCATAGGGCTGGCGACGGCGCTTGATTTGGTGCAATCTCGCAGACGCGACGAGGTAGCCCGTCTGCAAGCGTTGCAGCGTCTATTCTTTGAACTGTTGGCCGAAAAGCTACCAACCGCAGTAGTAAACGGTTCACGCAAAAATCGATTACCTAATAATGTACATATAACGCTGCCGGGTGAGGATAATGAGCGTCTGCTGATTGAGTTAGAAAGCCAGGGTATCCTAGCAGCAGCCGGTTCGGCCTGCAGCGCGAGTGACGAAGAGCCATCGCACGTATTGAAGGCCATGGGGTTGGATGACGCTGCGGCTCAGGCAAGCCTACGTTTCACCATGGGACGTTTGACGACCGAAGACGATATCCGACAAACGGTACACATTTTGGCGCAAATGGCAAAAGCATAGTTGACATATATACTTTACCTTGATAAAGTATATCGACTATGTCTCGAAATTTAGTATCTAAGTTGTGGGAAGAACCCGCAAATGCACAATTAGCTGAAGCATTGTGCTCTATTGATGACGCCCCGACAATGCAGCAGTTTTTGCGCGATGTCATGACCGAAAAGGAAATCGACGAGATTAGTTCTCGTCTGCAAGCTGCTCGCATGCTACAGGCCGGTGCTACTTATGTGGATGTGATTGCCAAGACGCGTTTGTCTAGCCGCACGATAGCCCGTATCAGCAATTGGTTGCAAAATGGTACCGGTGGTTACGCTGCTGTAATTAAGGTAGCAAAAACCCATCACGACCATATACCGCCAGCTCGTGCCTAGTTAGATATTGTTTGTAAACCGTAACGCCAGCACGAAGCTGGCGTTTTTAGTATGTCTATTTTTTAAGTTTGAAAAGGAACGATATGAATGTATTACCTTATGTCGTCTCGGCCAGCCTGGAGTGTGTCGACTCAGCACTCCTTTGTACTGACGGTGTAGATGGCTTTAGAGAAAATCTTGACGCTGATTTGCGTCAAATGGGGAAAAATACGGTGTGGGTTAGCGCCGCAGAGCTTAAGCGTGGTATGAATGATTTTTGTGCGGGCACCAGCCTACCGGTTGTTAGCCTGGACGACCGGTATGTGGCCCCCGGCAGTGCCGATGCCTTTTTGGGTCTGTCACGGTCGGTAGATTTGGAATTAAACGACGCTGGGTATGCTGCGCGCATCGGCTATGGCCCCATAACGACGCAACTTGATGGGCTCGGTCGCCAGTATGGTGGTCAAGAAGTCGCACTCGTTGACGATGTACTGTTTAGCGGTGATATGGTGTCTTGGCTGGCTGGCGGATTTGCACGGCGCAACATCCGCATTGGCGCCCTGGGGTGCGGCATTGCTATTGGAGAAGGCGCCGATAAGCTGGCAGCTCTGGACATACCCGTAACCAGCGTGTTGGCGTTCGAAGAAGTAGACGATGAGCTTGTCGAGCAGGATTTTACACTACTGCCCGGCTCTGGCAGGAAAGTAAGCGGACAGAATAGCAACAGTTTGTATTTTGATACTGCGTACGGCAGGCCCGAAAAGTGGGCGTCGATTCCAACTGATTTTGCCGACGATTTTTGCCTACAAAACCTAAGACGTAACGTGACGCTTCTGCGCAGTGATCGAAGAGCTGCGTCGTTTATAGGGTATGGTGTCGGCACAGCGGGTGAAGTTTTGAGCCAACGCCTGGCGCAACTAGAAGGTGAGAGGGAATGACCATGCGTAAGTTGCAAATTGGTGTGATGGGGTCCATGGCCGATCTTGCTTATACCAAGGAATTCGAACGGGCAGCTGAGCGCCTAGGTGAGTGTATTGCCGAGCAAGGTGGCATAGTTGTGTTTGGGGCAGAAAAAGATGCCGACTCGCTTTCGACTGCCGCCTGCCGAGGTGCTAAGCGCAAGGGTGGCTTGACCGTAGGCATTACATACGGCAAGCACAAAGACGTTGTGCGGCAGGACGTGGATGTCATTATTCCTTGCGGGCTGGAACGAGGCGGCGGACGGGAGTTTGTGCTGGCGTTGTCTTGCGATGTAGTGATTGCTATTAGTGGCGGCTCGGGAACACTTAACGAGTTAACGGTTGCGTATCAGGCGGATATTCCGCTGGTGGCCCTCGTTGGTTTTGGCGGCTGGGCAGACAAACTAGCCGGACAGTATGTTGATGCTCGCAACCGACGGCGGGTGTTGCCTGCTCGCACACCCGAAGAAGCGGTACGCATCGCCCTAGTCGAAGCCAGAAAGTATCGACGAAAATATGCTTAGCTCCAAGGAAACATTTCTCGACACAAAACGAAGTCCTAATATAGTGCGCCAACCATAAGCATGGTATAGTTTAACCAGAGTTAATACGCTATTGCTTTGGGGGTTAGACAGGCGCACATGACAATCTGGTGGCTGATACTGATCTTGACCACAATACTGGCCCTGGGTTCGGGTTTTATTTGGCTTGTATTGCACATACAGGCACAGGGGCCGGACAAATCCAAAGAAGAAATTACCGAAGGTTATGGCCGAGCAGCCGACGAAGATGTCGAGCATCTGTTCAATAAAGAGTTTCGCGAAGAGTTACGCAATCGCGGCCGGCTTCATTTCGAAAACATCCTAAACGAAAACGCTATGTTCTTGCAGCAGGATCTGCGTCTGACTACTTCGCAGCTGAATGAGTACATGAAGAGCGAAATTAGTCGCGAGCTTAAACAAGCCTTCATCAATTACGAAAGTGCGATCACTGATGCCAAGCAATTGGCGGTGGACTCCATCCAAAAGACTAAAACGGTTATCGACGAAGAGCGTAAGTCTTTGGTTGCGCAGCTCGAAAAAGAAGTGAATGAAGAGAAAGCCCGGCGTATTAAGCAGTTCGATGACCGCATGGCCCAAGTGGTTAACCATTACGTCTTGCAGGCCATTGGTAACCAAATTGATTTGGGTGATCAGCTCGAATACATCATCACCGAGCTACAGGCCAACAAAAAAGCTATCTTGGAGGACATCGAAAATGGTGCCTGATGCAGACGACAAGTCGCCGGCACTCAAGTTGCCAGATACAGTGTTCGGCCAGGCAGAAGTTCGTAGGCTAAAGCGCGAACTGGAAAGTTTGGACGATTTTATGCGCCAGGCCAATCTTCGCGAGGCCGGCAAGCAGCCGCCGTTGCCCAAAACGAGCCGACTGTTAGATGCCTTGGCCAGCGAAAACGGACTCAATATGTTGCAGGCTGCTGATCGCACAAAGCTTTCAGCTTTTTTAGAGCAAGTCGATCAGTCAGCGCCAGTATTACATTTTAGTTTTGCGGCTGATCCGTCGGTGGCCTTTCTAACCAAGTTAGTTGCTTGGCTACGCGAAAATATGCACCCGCAGGTAATGATTAATTTGGGACTGCAACCAACCCTAGCTGCCGGCTGCATTGTGCGCACACCCCGCCGTAGCTTTGACCTTAGTTTGCGCCAGCATTTATTGCAGCAGGCGCCATTGCTCGCCAAGGCTGTTCAAGAAGCAGAGTCGGCGCCCAGTGCCACTCCATCGGTCGGGGTGAGGCTGTGAGTGACAACAAGCACTTTGACCAACTTGTCAGCAGCGGCCGTCCGGTCGGTGAAGTTATAGCTATTGATCGTTTTTTAATCCGCGTTCGGGGCATGCAGCCAGTCAATTTGCATGCGCTGGTTATGTTTGAGGATGGTAGCAAGGGTTATGTGCACCATATTTTAGAAGATCACATCATAGTTCTGCATTTGGGCACCAAGAATTTGCAGGTTGGAATGGTGGTCGTGGTGCAGCACGAGACACTGGTAACGAAAGTTGGCCAAGATTTTGTGGGGCGTGTGGTGTCGGTGGCCGGCGAACCACTCGATGGCAAAGGACCGATAGCTGCCGATGGTGTGTTGCCGGTATTTGGTGCCGCACCAATGTTGCACGAACGGCAACTGCTCGATTCTCAACTACAGACCGGCGTTACGGTTATTGATACCATGTTCCCGCTGCTGCGCGGTCAACGTATTGCCATTTTGGGTGATGGTAAATCGGGCAAAAGTACCTTGGCAACCCAGATTGCCCTCAATCAAAAAGACACCGATGTGACCGTAGTGTATGTGTTAATTGCGAAACGCAAAAGTGACGTCGATTTACTACTCAGCCGTTTGCAAGCCAGTGATGCCCTTAAGAATTCTGTGGTGGTCGTGTCCACTATGTCTGACTCGTTGGTACATAGTTACCTGGCGCCGTACGTTGCTTGCAGCATTGCCGAATATCTATGGCAGCACAAAGATAGGGATGTTTGTATAATCTACGATGATCTGACGGCTCATGCCCACACCTACCGCGAAATTGCTCTCCTTGGCGGTATGAGTCCGGGGCGCGATAGCTATCCGGGCGATATGTTCTATGTCCATTCTAGTTTGCTAGAGCGAGCTGGACGGCTGAATCGTAACCACAAAACGCTCACAACGGTGCCGCTCGTGTTTACGGCGGGTGGCGACATTACGTCATATCTGCCCACAAACATAATGTCCATTACTGACGGCCAGTGGATATTAGACATGAATATCTTTCGCGAGCGGATGCGTCCAGCCGTTGGCGTGGGTGTGAGCGTTAGCCGCGTTGGCGGTCGCGGTCAAGACGCTAGGCAGAAATTATTAAGTGGACAGGTATTCAAGGCCTTGACTGCCTATGCCGAGGCACAAGAGTTTGCCAGGTTTGGTTCGGAGCTGGCCGTACAGGCTCAGGATGACCTGGCCCGCGGCGAACGACTGTATAAGGTACTGAATCAGGCCCCGGGGGAAAGTTATTCGCCGGCTGCTCAGGCATTGATGCTTGATATTGCATTAACAGTCGAAGATCATGGTGCGCTGAATGTCGAGGTATTAAAGACGAATGTTGCCGCTGCGGCCGCACAGATAAAGAGTGATGCCGATTTCGACAAGATCCGCGACGAATTAAAGGCCAAGTCTTTAATTGATGCGCCTAAGCAAGGTGGCCCTAGTGCAACCAGTCTAGCAGCAACTCCGGAGGCGAAAGCATGAGTGACCTATTAGTAGTGGCCAAGCAGATGGAGGCTATGGGTACTATCCAAAACCTGACAGGTGTATTTGAGGGTATTGCGAGTATGCGCATTGCCCAAGTTAAGAATCAGGTTTTGCAGTCGCAGCAGTTCTTTAGCGAGCTATGGCAAATGTACAGCCAGATACGAGTAGATAAAGAATTCCGTTTTGGACGTACTAGAAGTGATGACGCGATCGATAAGCAACTGTATATCATTATTACAGCCGAAGGCGGATTTTCGGGGGATATCGATCAAAAGTTGATTGATACCATGCTGCAACAACACAATCCAGACAAGCAAGACATTATTGTCATTGGTCACCACGGTGCCGTCCAGCTGATGCAGCGGAAGGTCAATTTTAAAAAATACTTTACGCTACCTGCCCGCGACCGCAACATTAATGTTCAACCCTTGGTGTACGAAGTACGTCGATACCAGAGTACGATTGTGTTTTATCAGACGTACGTCTCGCTGATGGTGCAAGATACCAAGCGGATTGAACTGCAAACCGCCGTAGCACAAGAGGCTCGACATGTGGTTGGTGAGGCCGACGATGTTATCAATGAACACACATACATATTCGAGCCATCGACTCACGAGGTGGTTGCGCATCTGGAGCGTTCAATGATGCAGATCGCCCTGGGCCAGGTAATTTTAGATTCTAAATTGGCTCAGTACGCCAGTCGTTTCCGGGCGATGAATGTAGCGCGCGACCGCGTAAATGAATTGTCGGATGAGTTGGAGATGCGCTACAACCGTACCAAACGACGCACGCAAGATGAGCGACTGAAAGAAATGATAAATGGGCTTAGGAAGTCAGAGTTGCATGTGTCCGCCAGGAGGCAGTCATGACAGGGGGATCCATTCGAGCACTTAAAGACTTACTCGTCGTTGTAGCCTTCGAAGACGAGGCACCCCACGTGCACGAAGTTCTGGTTGTCGACCAGTTGGGTACGTTACTACTTGTCGACAGTCTGTCGCCAGGCGGTTATGCGTTATGCCTGAATGTCCAGTCCGACCGCCGCTTGCAAAAGAATATGAATGTTAAGCCTACGGGTAGAAGTGTTGAGATACCAGTTGGTGACGCCTTGATCGGCCGAGTGGTCGATGCCTTGGGCAGGCCACTCGACGGGCTAGAACAATTCGCCAAGGAGTTAGAGCGTCGCGACGTTTTTCGTTTGCCAGTGCGCAGTGCTAGTTTTAGCGCAACAACCCCAGAATTATTAGAAACAGGTATCAAGGTAATTGATTTTTTTGCGCCCTTTGTAAAGGGTCGCAAGATTGGAATCGTTGGTGGCGCCGGTGTGGGCAAGACGGTGCTCACCATGGAGCTTATTCACAATGTAGCCAAGTCTGGATCGGGACTTAGCTTCTTTACGGGCATTGGTGAGCGTATTCGCGAAGGCCACGAACTATACGAAACACTCAAAGAGCGTGGCTTACTGGGCAGTACCTGCATCTTCTTGGGCCAAATGAACGAAAACCCGGTGATGCGTTCGCTCGTTGGGTTGTCGGCTGTGACCCTAGCTGAATATTTCCGTGACGATAAGGGTAAGGACGTATTGTTTTTTGCTGACAATATGTACCGCTATGTGCAGGCCAAGAACGAAATTAGCACTATGCTTGGCCAGATTCCATCAGAAGGTGGCTACGAGCCGACAATTTTTTCTGACGTTAAAAGTCTGCAGGACCGTCTAAGTTCAAGTAGTCAAGGTTCCATCACAGCAGTGCAGACTATCTTCGTGCCGGCCGACGATATGAGCGACCCCGCTGTACAGATGATCCAGCACGAACTCGATTCGGTTATTGTGCTCAGCCGATCAGTAGCCGAGCAAGGCATTCGTCCGGCGGTCGACCTTATTAATACCAGTTCCTCGCTACTTACACCCGAGATTGTCGGCGAGCGTCATTATTTGTTGAGCGTTCAGGTACAGGCGTTATTGCAAAAGTACGAACAGCTCAAGCCGATTATAGCGATCATTGGCGAAAGCGAATTAAGTGCCTCCGACCGCGCCGATTACGCCAAGGCCAAAAAACTGGTAGCCTTTTTCTCCCAGGATATGCACGTTATGGAAGATCTGAATGGCCGCAAGGGTACATTATTTAGTCGCGAAGAGATGCTAAAAGGTGTTGAGGAAATCATAGTATGATTGAGGAAAAGGCCAAGGCCGCCAAAATTATCGAAGAAGCCCAGGCCGACCGCGCCAAAGCATTGGTGATGCGCATTAAGGTCTATTCTCCGTACAAGACTTATTTTGAAGACGACGCCTATAGTATTTCGGCCGTCAACGCCACTGGCCCCTTCGATATCCTGCCGCATCATCATAATTTTATGACCCTGCTTGGACCTTGCGAACTGGTTATCCGCACCTCACCCAAAGCCGATGGGCACGAACAGCGTATTCGTATCTCGGGTGGTTTGATGCACGTTAAGGTAGATAAAGTTACGGTCTTCTTAGACATATAGCGGTGGCCAGCTAGGCCCTAACTTGATATAATTAAAGTAATATGTCAAAGAAAGTATATGTTGGCATGTCCGGCGGTGTTGATAGTTCGGTTACAGCCGCGCTTTTAAAGGAGCGCGGCTTCGACGTGATTGGCGTGTACATGAAGAACTGGACGCAGGATTTGCCCGGCCATGTTTGTCCGTGGAAGCAAGATTACCAAGATGCAAAGCGTGTAGCGGTGCAACTCGGGATTCCTTTTAAGTTATACGACTTCGAGACCGAGTACCGCCACAAAGTTGTCGACTACATGATAGAAGAATACAAGGCCGGTCGGACGCCTAATCCCGACATCATGTGTAATCAAGAAGTTAAGTTTAAGTTATTTTTGCAGACGGCATTGGAAGAAGGCGCTGATATGATTGCCACCGGCCACTATGCCCGCATTAAGAATGGGCAGTTGTATGCCGGGCTCGATGTCGAAAAAGATCAAAGTTATTTTTTGTGCCGAGTCTCGACTGAGGCGTTGACCAAATGCCTGATGCCCATCGGTGAACTTACCAAGCCAGAAGTGCGTCGGCTTGCCAGAGCATACGGGTTAAGTACGGCCGAGAAAAAAGATAGTCAGGGCATTTGTTTTGTGGGCAAGGTTGGCATTAAAGAATTTTTGCAACAGTTTGTCGAAACTGCACCAGGTTCCATTATCGACCAACATGGAAAGGTAATCGGCATGCATGATGGCGCTCTTTTTTATACGATCGGTCAGCGCCAAGGACTGCATGTCGGCGGCGGCTTACCGTATTACGTTACCGGAAAAGACATGGATCAGAACGTGGTCTATGCGACCACCGATTTGCAGGACGAACGCTTATGGAGCGACACCCTCAACCTTGCTCTGCCACATTGGATTGGACAGGAGCCCAGGACAGAGGGTAAATATGCTATCCGAACGCGGTACCGAGCGCCGCTTATTCCGGTTAAGAGCCTCCATAAAGATGATGCCGGCAATTGGCAGATAGCCCTAGGCGAGGAAGTGCGGGCAGTAACGCCAGGCCAGTCCGCAGCTTTGTACGAAGGTGATCGTTTGGTTGGTAGTGGAGTGGTTAGTCGCTAGTTGCACCTACATTCGCGTTGGATATTAAGTAATGCTATACTAAGTTTGCATTAAGCGTTATCATTAACGAGTAAAGTAAATAAAAAGGATAGCAATATGAATCCCGATAACCCAACTCCACCAACTCCAACACCAGGTGACCCAACGACTCCACCTCCAGCCCCGGGCGCAGCACCTTGGACTCCTCCAGCTGCTCCGACTGGTGATGCGGGCGCAGCGCCTACACCCCCAGCTGGTGATGCAGCACCTTGGACTCCTCCTGGTGATGCCGGGACACCTCCACCCCCGACACCGGGCGTTACTCCGCCTACACCCCCAGCTCCACCAGCCCCTTGAGTTGGTAGCTGACCGATAAGAGGCCCACCTGGGCCTCTTATTTATTGGCATCTCATATGCCCTTTTAGAACAGATGCGCGTGCTATAATGGGCGGGTAATCATGCTTGATAAATTTAAGAATGCCGGCCACAAATTAGTGAGCAAGGTAGCCGAAAAAGCTACCGAAGTGAACAACAAAATGGCCCAGAGGTCGAAAGATCAAGACGAGCAATACGTCGTTGGCCTAGACATTGGTACCGAATTTGTAAAAGCCTTGATCGGGCAGGTTAAGGGTAATGGAATTGAGATTATTGGTGTTGGCCGCGCGCACCAGCAGCTGAGCGACATGCAAGCCGGCGCCATTGCCGACATTGCCGGCGTGGTCGAAAATTGCGATAAAGCCCTGGCCGAAGCCGAGCAACAGGCAGGCATTAGCGCGCGTACTGCAGTCATCGGCATTGCCGGCGAACTAGTCAAGGGTACCACAACAACTGTGCGCGTAAGCCGCAAAACCCCAGATAAAGCACTTGATGTAACCGAAGTAGAACGTATTATCAAATTGGTCCAGGGCCGAGCCGAGGCCAAAGCCAAACAACAATTGGCCTGGGAGTTGGGTGGTAAAGAGGTAGAAGTGCGCCTGGTCAATAGCGCCTTAGTCGGTATCGAGATTGACGGTTATAAGGTAACCAGTCCCATTGGCTTTCAAGGCCGTGACGTTGTGGTGCAGCTCTATACAGCCTTTGCTCCCATGATCCACATTGGCGCACTCGAACGGGCTGCGCAGCAGTTGGATCTCGACCTACTAGCAGTGGCAGCCGAGCCTTTTGCCGTATCTCGTTCGGTTATTGGCGATGACGCCAGTGCCACTATGAGTGCAATTCTAATGGACGTTGGTGGTGGCACAACCGACATAGCCGTCATCCACGAAGGCGGCGTGCAAGGTACGAAGATGTTTGGTATTGGCGGCCGAGCTTTCACCCGCGCTATCGAACGCGATCTTGGCGTGGAGTTTGGACAAGCCGAAGAATTAAAGTTAGGTCTATCGACCAATAAAGCACCGCAGACTAAAGTTGCGGCTATAGAAGGTGCACTCAAAAAGACGCTTGGCGTATGGACTAGTGGTGTCGAACTTGGCTTAGGTGAATTTACCAAATTAGACAATCTGCCTCATCGTTTGTTGCTTTGCGGCGGCGGCTCTAGCCTCGATCTGTTAGTTGATGAACTCAGCACCGGTGACTGGTACACCAGGTTGCCATTTACCAAGCGCCCGGTTATTCAACATATACAGCCCGACGAAGTAGTAGGTATTATTGACAAAACCGGAGCGGTCACCGACCATACATTCATAACCGCAATGGGTTTATTGCGAGTGGGCCTAGATACGCTGCAGTTTGCAACCAGTCCTATGAGTTCGGTTAAAGATAAGATTGATAAAATGCTCAGAGTCTAAATGATGTTATATTCCACAGGAGCTCTATCGTGAGCGAAAAGAAAAGCGCAGCGTCCGGCAAAGACGTTATTTATATTGATGCCGACGAAGAAATTACCGGCATGATTGATAAAGTCCTAGCCAGCGACCAAAAATTGGTTGCGCTGGTCCTGCCCAAACGGGCGACGGTGCTGCAGAGCATAGTCAATATGAAATTGCTGAAGCGTAGTGCCACAGAAGGCAAGAAGCAGTTGGTGCTAATTACTTCCGAAGCTAGTTTGTTGCCGCTTGCCGGTGCGGTGGGTCTGCATGTTGCAAAGAGCCTGCAGTCTAAGCCAGAAATACCAGATGCCCCCGACAAGCCAATTGCCGATGAAACTCACGCAGTAGAGCTGCCCGGCGAGGAAGAAGCGCCAGCCGATACCGCCAAGACCGTCGGCGAATTATCGGGTGAGGCCGACGAAACCATTGAACTGGATGATGAACCTGAGTCCGACGATTCACCGGCCGCCGAGGCTAAATCTCATGGCAAAGGCCACAAGGGCTTTAAGATTCCTAACTTTAACAAATTCCGACTACTGATTATTGCTGGTGCTGCCGCGTTGGTTGCCTTAATTGTATTCGGAGTGTTAGGTTTTATGGTTTGGCCCAAAGCCGAAATTGAGGTCAAGACTGACAGTACGGCCGTAGAAAGTAGTCTAGACGTGACGCTCAAGACCGCTCCAGAGACTACGCTCGATGTCGCCACCAATGTGGTGCCTGCACAGGTTCAGGAATCTAAAAAAACAATTAGCCAACAAGTGGCTGCCACTGGCCAGATTGATAAGGGTTCTAAGGCAACAGGCGACGTGACGCTTAAATTGACTGACTGTTCTACCGCCCAGGTAAAGGTGCCCGCCGGTACAGGCCTAACGGCTAGTGGCCTGACGTTTATTACCACCGAGAGCGCCACACTAGATAGTGTGAAGGTTGGCAATCAGTGTAAGAACGATAGCTTCCCAAACTTTTCAACCGCCACAGTCAGTGTTGTGGCTCAAAATGGTGGCGAGCAATATAATATCCCCGCTACGAGCTATAAAGTGCTTGGTTACTCGAACGTGACAGGCGAAGGCACGCCTATGACCGGCGGCACAACCGATATCGTGAAGGTGGTTTCCCAGGCAGATATCGATAGCGCCAAACAAAAAATTGCCGAACAAGACGCCGCCCAGGTGAAAGACGAGTTAAAGAAGGCTTTAATCGACAAAGACTTATTCGCCATCGAATCAACCTATGCCACTACCGCACCGAGCACCAAACAAAGTGCCAATGTTGGTGACCATGCCGACGTGGTGACGGTTACGCAAGAAGTGGTATACAGCATGTTGGGCGCCAAGCGTGATGATCTAGAGAAAGTAATTGCTGCCGATGCCAACAAGCAGATCGATTCCAAAAAACAAAAAATTCTTGAGTATGGGTTAGACGAGGCTACCATTAATCTGCAGAACCAAAAGCCAGAGGGTACGGTCATTACGTTGGCTTCAACGGTAATTGCCGGGCCCGAACTCGATATTGCCAATATTAAAAAACAAGTGGCCGGCAAAAAAGCCAGCGTAGCCCAAGAAATTATTAAAAAGAATCCGGGTGTCACCGATGTAACCGTAAAGTATAGTCCGTTTTGGGTCTCTGCCATACCGGCTAAGACCAGCAAAATACACATTACGGTCGAGAAGCCCCAAATCGATAAACAAGATGCAGCCCAGTAGCTTTTTAGCGTTAGATGTAGGAGATAAACGAATTGGTGTGGCTTTGGCGAGTGCGCAGACTCGTTTGCCCCATCCGCTCACCACTCTGGATAACAACGAGCATATTATGTCTCACTTACGAGCACTTATAACCGAACACCAGGTTGTGGCTATGGTTGTTGGTCTGCCTCGCGGTTTGGATGGGCAGCATACCGCCCAGACGCGCGTCGTTGAACTTTTTGGACAGGAGCTTAAAAAGCATATCGACCTACCGTTCTATTGGCAGGACGAAGCTGGTACTTCTCGGTTGGCCGAAGAGGAATTGACAGCTCGGGGTAAGTCGTTCGACAAAAGAGACATAGACGCTCTAGCGGCAACATATATACTGGATGATTTTTTGCAGACTAATCCAGGGCTAGCCACATGAGATATCGGGCAAAGGCACCAAAAAGAAAATGGCCAAAGCATTTGATTATACTAGGCAGCATAGTACTTACGGTGATTATTGGGATCACCATTGTTGTCCGTCAGGTCTATTTTGAGCGGCTGCGTCCAGTGGCCACCGAGAGTCAGGAGACACAATTAACAACAATTGAATCGGGTGCTTCGGCGGAACAAATTGCCAACCAGTTAGAAGAAGCCGGCCTGATCCGCAGCGCCTGGGCGTTTTTGTTGTATCTAAGGAGCAAGGGTGTGCGTCAGGATTTGCAAGCCGGCACCTACGAACTCAATCCCTCTCAGAGTGTGCAGGAAATTGTGGCTCAATTAACGCATGGTAAGGTGGCTACCGATTTAGTGACTATTTTGCCTGGGCAACGAATAGATCAGATTCGAACGGCGCTTATTAACGATGGGTTTGACAAAAATGCTGTCGACCGCGCCCTCGAAGCTGGCCAATACGCCAATCATCCAGCGCTGGTTGATAAGCCATCGAGTGCTAGCCTAGAAGGCTACCTGTACCCTGAGTCGTTTCAGAAGGCAGGTAGTACTGGGCCTTCACAAATTATTAAGAATGCTCTCGATGAAATGCAGAAACACCTTACGCCCGACGTAAAGGCCGCCCTTGCCAAGCAGGGACTCAGCCCTTACGAAGGATTGGTGCTGGCATCGATTGTCGAAAAGGAAGTTTCCAACCAAGAAGATCGTGCCAAGGTGGCCCAGGTGTTCCTAAAACGGTTGCGTATCGGCATGCTGCTCGGTTCGGATGTGACCGCCTATTACGGTGCCCGGCTTGCTGGCCAGGCCCGATCGGTCCAGTATGATTCAGCCTATAATACGCGTTTGCATCGTGGCTTGCCGCCTGGCCCAATAAGTAATGTCAGCGCCAGCTCGCTCGATGCGGTCGCTCACCCAGCGAACAGCGACTGGCTATATTTTGTAAGCGGCGATGACGGTAAAATACACTATTCAAATACTCTGGCCGAACATGAAGCGGCTACTTTTCGGTATTGTCATAGGCTGTGTAGCCAATAGCGCCTGCAGCGTTGAAAATAGGTGTAATATTGGCTATAATCTAAGGTGTAGCAAATGATTTGCTACCTCTGTGGTGACTGTCCCCTACACTAATACGCTACAGATAGATACCGATAGGTATCTAGGAGAAGATACTACTGATCACTCGTATGTGGAATAAAATCACTGGGTGGATATTTGGCCTCTATCAGCGCTTGACTGCTAATCGGCGGATGGTTCGTTATGGCCTGTTAACGCTGAATGTGCTTATATTAGCAGCGATTGCGGCCTTTGCGATTCGGGGTTCAGAACCGGCTAGCGTGCTAAATCGTAGTGCCTACTCGTTAAGCAACACGCCGAGCGATCCGCTTGATCAATTATCATCGGCCGATATTGCAGTCAATGCCGCTCAGGCCGTTGCCCTGCCGGAGACCACTGGTGTAAGCGAAAAGGCTTACAGTGTTGCCTCCGAACTAGCTGTGGCGCCAGCTGACGTCACAGTAGTCGCTAAACCGCAGACGGTAGCTACGTCACTCAAAAGTAAGGCCGACATTGTTGAATACACAACGGTTGCGGGTGACACTGTCGCTGGTATTGCGGCTAAGTTTGGGGTGACCTCCGATAGCATTATGTGGTCTAACAATCTGCGCAGTAGCACAGTTTTGGCTGGCACCAAGTTGCTTGTCCCGCCAGTAAACGGCATTGTGTATACCGCCCAAGCTGGTGATACCCCAGATAGTTTGGCGCAGCGTTTTCGCGCCAGCAAGGACCAGATTATTACAGCTAATGATATCGAAATCACCGGTATCAAACCTGGCGATCGTTTGTTGATTCCTGGCGGCCAGGTGGTAACAAACATTGTTACTCGCGCTCTTCAGGCCACATATGGATACAATGGCTACGACCGCGGTTTTTGTACCTGGTACGTGGCTAATAGACGCACCGAGATTAATCGACCTCTGCCCGCCACGCTGGGCAATGCCAGTACGTGGGACGACCGCGCCATTGCCTTTCGTTTGCCCGTTAACCACACACCCGACTATGGTGCGGCGGTAGTTACCTCTAACCGGGGTGCTGGGCACGTTGCCTTTGTAGAGCGTGTCGAGCCTGATGGCAGTGTCTGGATATCAGAAATGAACTCTCGTGGTCAGCGTAGCATCGAAGATCCTACCTCCGCTGGAGGCTGGGGCAAGGTAGACTTCAAGAAATATACGGCTGCCCAAGCCGCTTCGTTCGCCTACATACATTAGGGCTAGACTATCTGATTAGCTCTGTATCAGCTATCATAAAGCTATATGTTTATTGATAAGGCAACAATTTTGGTACGGGCTGGCGATGGCGGTGATGGCAAGCTAAGCTTTCGCCAGGAAAAATTCATCGACCGCGGTGGTCCGGATGGCGGTGATGGCGGTGATGGCGGTGACGTGGTGTTTGTGGCCAGCCGCAACCAGAACACCCTGGCTAATTTCCGTTACCAAAAAGAATTGCAGGCCGAGTCCGGTGCCCCGGGGGACAAGCGGCGCAAACATGGTCGTAGCGGTAAAGATCTGGAAGTCATGGTGCCAGTGGGCACTGTCATAACCGCCGAGGATGGCCATGTAATTGTCGATATAACCGAAGACGGCATGCGGGCGGTAGTTGCCCATGGCGGCAAGGGCGGTTTTGGCAATGCGCACTTTGTGAGTTCTGTGCGTCAAGCGCCTCGAATTGTAGAAAAGGGTGAACCCGGGCAGAGCTTTTCGGCTCAGCTTGAGCTAAAAATGATTGCCGATGTCGGCCTTGTTGGTCTGCCGAATGCGGGCAAGTCCACCCTGCTGAGTGTGCTCAGTAATGCCCGGCCCGAAATTGCCGATTACCCCTTCACTACCCTAACGCCTAATCTGGGCGTGGTCGATGTCGATCCAGCCACCAGTCTATTATTTGCCGATATTCCTGGGCTGATTGCCGGTGCGGCCGAAGGCAAGGGTTTGGGTGATGAGTTTTTGCGCCACGTTGAGCGTACGGCGGTATTGGTTCATTTGGTAGATGCCTACCAAGTTGATATTGCCGAAGCCTATCAAACTGTTCAAGATGAGCTAAAGGCCTATAAGATTGATTTATCAAAACGTCCCCAGATTATAGTGCTGACTAAGATTGAAGGCCTAGACAAGGACATCATTGCCGACCAGCAAGCTAAACTTCGGCAGATTATCCCGGGGAAGGCTAAGCTGATGGCCATCTCGGCCCACAGCAAGCAAGGTATGTCCGAATTTTTGCGGGCGGTGGCCAAGGTAGTTCTGGCCGAGAGATCCAAGCGTATGGCCGAAGTGGATACTGACATCGCAGCTGTACCAGTCATCACCCTAGCCGATGTCGAAGATGCCTGGCAGGTAGCCAAGGAGGAGGACGTTTTTGTAGTCCATGGTCCGCAAATTGAGCGGTTTGCGTCCCGAACCGATTTTAACAGCCCGGCGGGTGTGGAGCGTCTGCGGCTAATCATGCGCAAAAACGGCATTATGCACGAGCTGGTTCGTCAGGGGATTCAACCCGGGGATAGTATCCGGATCGGCAAGGGTGAAATTATATATTAACAGAGGTGGGATATTGACAGAGTATAGTAATATATGATATTATAAAACTATGAATTTTTTCAATCGTGAGCCCCAAGACCCGAATACACGACTTTTAAAAGCGGCTCAGAAGGTCGTGGATCTTAACCCACTGAGAGATCTTACTACATTCCGTCCAACCCGACGTTATTGGCAGGTACATAAGGCGGTAGGTCATTTGGCCGATGCGTTAGCTGTCGTATCGCCAGAGCACCCTGCCATACCTACCGATTCTAACGGTGATCGGATAGTATTGGAGGGCCGACTTGTTGATGTGGCTGCTGATATTGTCGCTAGCCATGAATTTGCTGAGTTGCCTGTTATGCTCGGTCCTGAGGATGATGGTAGTCTCTTTAGCTCCCTATAGCAGGCCATTTTTACCTTCAGAAATAGAGAGAACAATACATGCTAGACTGGTAGCTACATGGCTGCTAGACCCCATCCTAGAATCCCCTTCGTCCTGTCTCCAAAATTGACGGCTAACTACCGATTTTTTGCTTCGCAAGGTAGCTTTGGCTACCTTTTGTTACAAGAAAATCGGTATTTTGCTCCCCAATTTTGCTTACAAACTCAAAGGGGATTCTAGGATGGGGTCTTCTTTTTTCTTTTACGATCTAGAAACAAGCGGCTTTAACCCGCGTGAGGCTCGGATTATGCAATTTGGCGGGCAACGCACCGACCTTACGCTAAAGCCAATTGGCGAACCGGTCGACATGCTCATTAAAATGACCGACGATATTTTGCCCGACCCTGACGCGGTACTGGTAACCGGTATTACACCCCAAATGACTCTGGCAGACGGCGTAACCGAGGCTGAGTTTCTGCGCTTTTTTACGGCAGAAATTGCCCTACCTGACACAATTTTTGTTGGATTCAATACTATACGTTTTGACGATGAGTTCATGCGTACGCTGCATTACCGAAACTTTTATGATCCCTACGAATGGCAGTGGCAGGACAATCGTTCTAAATGGGATTTGTTGGATGTAGTGCGCATGACCCGCGCCCTGCGGCCGGATGGTATTGCCTGGCCGTTCGATGTCGAGGGCAACCCCACCAATCGGCTAGAGCTAGTCACCGCCATGAACAAACTAGACCACGCCGAGGCCCACAATGCGCTGAGTGACGTCCAGGCTACCATTGAAGTGGCCCGTCTGATCCGCAATAAGCAAGAACGATTGTTTGACTATCTATTTTTGATGCGACAGAAGACCAAGCTGGCCGAATTAGTAGAAGCCGATGAGCCGTTTGTATATACCAGCGGACGTTATTCGGGTGAATTCCAAAAAACAACGGTCGCGGTGCGGGTGGCTGATTGCCCGGGGCGAAGCGGCTGTGTGTTGGTATACGACCTGCGTCATGATCCTGGTATTTGGATCAACCAAACCGCCGAACAATTGGCCGAAGCCTGGCGCTGGAAAAAGGACAGTGACGAACCGCGCTTGCCGGTCAAAAGGTTGCAGTATAACCACTGCCCAGCGGTTGCGCCACTAGCGGTGCTAGACGACGCCAGTCAACAGCGACTAGATATAGATATAAAGCGCGTCAGGGCCAATCATGCCGCACTAAAGGGTAACACGCAATTTGTCGATAATTTGCATAAAGCAATGGCCATGTTAGACACGCAGCAACAAACAAGCCTGGTGAGTAGCAGTCAGGATGTCGATAGCCGCATGTACGACGGCTTTTTAGACAATCAGGACAAGCAGGCCATACGGGTTGTAAGAGCGGCTAATCCAGACGAACTGGGCACGCTTGATCTGCATTTTTTGGACGATCGATTACGTGCGTTGCTACCGTTATACAAAGCGCGTAATTACCCCAAAACGCTAAGTCACGAAGAGCGAGCCGAATGGGATAAGCTGCGGGCACAAAAACTACTCGGTGGTGGACAACACAGTAAACTTGTTAAGTATTTTTCAAGGCTGCAAGAAATTAGCGAATGGGATAATCTAACTAGCCACCAGCAGTACCTGCTTGAAGAATTGCGGCTGTACGCCGAATCGATACTACCCGAAGAATAGTTATGACTTTCGAATCCGCCGAAAAAAAGCTAACCAGGCTTGTTTGCCATTCGAGATAATCAATTTTAGTTCTTTGATCAGCCAGTCGCGGACCGTTACGGCAAACGCAAATTCGGTGGCCAAAATGGCAAAGCCTAAAAAGATAGCTGCCCAACCAGGCCCGGGCAACACCAGCATGGCTAACCCGGTCAAAATGACACTGGAACCAACGATCAGAATAAACGGCTTGCGTATCGCAACCGGTGTATGTTTCCACCTCTCTTTAAACTTCAAATCCATTGGTGTAATTATGACACATTTTATGCTCGCAACAAATCATCACAAGCGACAAAATGCGGAAACGGCCTTTACGGCAGGTGGGGAGCAATGTGTATAATCATAAGTGGTAACAATGATGCTGACTGCTATACTGAAACGCTCGGTTGTTGGCCTAGCCGTTCTGGCTAGTTTATTGGTGTTGGCGTTGGTTCCGGCGGCTGGTCATGCTGAGGGAACGGCCTTAATTGCCCAGAGTTATCAGACTTCAGAAACCAACGTCACTGGTGGGGCGTTGATGAGCTTGCAAGAAGACAGCGTCAACACCGTTGAGCTGAGCGACACAGGTAATTCCAAGCGATTGATCGGTGTGGTTGGGGATGATGCCTTTCTGGAATTGTCGAGCGAGAGCGCCGGAGTACAAGTAGTCACCAGTGGAGCGGCGACTGCTCTGGTAAGTGATATCAACGGTAGCGTGAAAGTGGGTGATCGGGTTACGGCGTCTCCAATTAAAGGGATAGGCATGAAGGCCACCTCAAGTAGCGTGATCGTTGGGGTAGTGCAGGGCAATCCCGACAGTGCCAACGCTACCGAGCGTACGCTTACCGATCAAAACGGCAAATCGCGGACGGTTACGATTGCGGCGGTACCCATTCAGGTAAATGTATCGGCCTATATTATCGATGATGGGAGTGCAGTACCTCAGTTTCTGCAAGGTCTGGCTGATAGTGTCGCCGGCAAGGAAGTATCGCCCGTACGAGTGCTGCTAGCTAGCCTTTTACTGCTGTTACTTTTTGCCAGCGTTGTGACACTGTTATACGCATCAGTCAACTCCAGTATGATCTCTATCGGCCGTAACCCCTTGTCGGAGAACGCTCTCAGAAAGAATGCCTGGCGTGTTGCGTTGATCGTGATAGGAGTGATTGTGGTGGGTTTGGCGGCTGTCTATGCCATCTTAAAAATCTAGGTGCTTTCCCTATTGACTCTATTACCACAAGCGCTGTAAGATAAACAAGTAGTATTGTCCCAGATAGGGAATTTAAAAGACAAAGACGTGGACGACAAAACAAAGGGCATAGCTAACTTTAGTGTAGTTTCGCCAACGGTGGGGAGTAACTCATATTCACCGGGGTCTCTATCGAATGAGCCCGTGCCGTTTTCGCCTTCTCCTTCACCTGTTTCGCGCGGATCGGGACCAAGTGCACAGGGCGGACCCAGCTTTGGCCGGTTCGCAAAGCCTTTTGCGGTAGCGATGTTAGTGTTGTTGCTTGGTGGTATCGGTGTTTTCTTTGTCGCTAACATCTCAGGTGGTGGCGCACCACATGCGTCTGAGTTTTCGAGTGTCGAGATCCCCTTGGGGCAGCTACCTACCGGAGAGAATCTGGACTTTCTGGGTGCTAGCAGTTTAACGATTAATGGACCGCTTAAAGTAAACAATGCGTTTGTATTGACGCCACAGGCCCAGCCAGTTCAGGCTGTCGCCGGTCAGCTTTATTTCGACCAATCAACGGCAGCATTAGCCTATTACAACGGAACAAGTTTTGTGACCTTGCAGGGTAATAACATCGTGAGCATAAGCTCTGGTAGTTCCAATGTAACGGTTACGAACGATGGCAGCGGCAATGTGGTTATTTCGAGCACCTCAGGTGGTGGCTCTGGCACGCTCACGAGTGCTGGTGGTACGACTGGCCGATTGGCTAAATTTACGGCCGCGCAGAACCTAGAGGATTCGCTACTAGCCGAAAGCGGTGCAACTATCACCGTCAATGGCGATCTGAGCGTCACTGGCGCCACGACTTTAGCGACACCTCTGAGCGTGAGTAATGGAGGAATTGGAACCACCACGCTCGCCCTCAATGGCGTGATTGTGGGTAATGGTACAGCCGCTCTTACATCAGTTACGGCCGGTGGCGCGGGGCTGTGCTTACTGTCGACAGCCGGCGCGCCATCCTTCCAGGCGTGCCCGGGCGGCGTAGCTAATGCCTTTGTACAAGATGGCAACAGTTTTGGTGTTCCAGCTATATTGGGTACGAACGATAACTTTGGAATGAGCTTTGAGGTCAACGGTGGGGTAGTGGCCACGCTATTTAACACCGGCGCTGCGAATTTTATTAACAATACCGACACAACCTTAGGCTTTAATGTCGAGAATAGTGGCGGCAATAATGTGTTGACCGTCGACACAGTCAATTCCCGAGTTGGTATTAACCTGGGGGGCAACAATGTACCTGTCCTATCCAACTCCGGCCTGCACCTGAATGGTTCTTTGAGCATGACTGGTACTGACATTACTACCTATACAACTCCTGGCGGCGCAACGATCGATGTCAACTTTGGTATCCAACAGCAAACACCAGCTGCCTCTGATCAGGTCATGGCTTTGGGGGTTGGGACCGAGGTTGAGGGCACTGCTGCTACTGCCCGCGTGCTATCAGTCTTTGACCAACGCGCTGCGGCTCATCAGCCCAGCATCGCCGTTTTTAGCCCCGACGAAAATCAAGTTGGTGGTTTTTCCTGGGATGGCAGTAATACAGCCCTGCTGGTTAAGAATACCGCCAGCGGTAGTATTGGCTTAAATGTGGCGACGACAACTCGCTTGTCGGCCACCACTACGGGAGTGGATGTCACCGGATTGTTGTCGGTTTCGACACTTGGTGCGGCCGACACCACAACTATCCTTTGTCGAAATGCTGCCAATCAGATCGCTACGTGTTCGGGCGGGGGAACGGCGTTTGTCCAAGGCGGTAATACCTTCGGGGCGACTGCTAACCTCGGTACCAACGACGCTTTTAACCTGAACGTTCGGACCAACGGCAATACCGTCGCCACCTTTAGCGCGACAACTGGTGGTGTGTTGTTCCAGCCAACTTCTGATGCGAACGATACTTACAATTTCAAAACCAGCCTAGGGAACAATATCTTAACTTTGGATACGGTCAACGGCCGGGTCGGTGTTCAACTAGAAGGCACCAATGTGCCAACAATTGCCAATAAAGGTTTAGAGGTTCATGGTGCCCTGCGTCTAACTGGTGCTAGTTCGAGCGATGTCTGGGATACCTTCACGACCCCTGACGGTACACCCGCCTTGTCTGCAAAACTGAGCGTGGTGACTTACGATACCCCGCAGTTTGGCCAGATTATGGCGCTGGGTATGGGTGCGAGTTCTAATGTCCAGTCCAGGGCCATCTCGGTTTTTGACAATCGCGATAACGTCCACCAACCTAGCATTGCGGTCTTTAACGACGAAGAAAGTGAACTTGCTGGCTTTTCGTGGGATGGCAGTCCAACCGGCTTCCTGGTTAAGAATTCATCCAGCACCGGCACCATTGGCCTGAATATTAATGGCACGACGACGTTTGCTGCAACGACCACAGGCGCTACGGTCACTGGTAACCTGGTGCCCGAAGCAGCAGGTACTCGCGACCTTGGTTCTAGCACGCTCGAGTGGGATGAGCTGTATCTGGCAGACAATAATGGTATTAAATTCGGCCTGGACCAGGACGCCACATTGGCCTACGACGAAGCTACTGACGACCGCGTCGAACTGACCGGCACTGGCGCTAGCTTGTTTATTGAGGACAAACTTGGCCTGGGAGTGCAGACCTTTACAATTACCGACGATGGCGTGGCGAACGATACCCTCACTCCTACCGCTTCGTATGTGCGGGTTGATCAGGATGAGACAGGTGATGGTGGTGCGGCGCCTGATCTGGCTTTCTCAGAAACCGGTGCCAAAGATGGTGACTTCGTGATCATTGTCAACAATGAACTTGACGCCAGTAACGACAGTTTTACTATCACCGACTCTACCGGCGTTGTGAATGTCAACGGTTCACCCAAGACTATAGGCCCGGAAGACGGTATCATGTTTATCTATATGAACGATCGTTGGGTATCGATCGGTTTTTCGGATAATTAGCCAGATACACCAACAGTCCTAAATAGATTATCCAGATTTTAATTTATCTCTAAGTGAAAAATGGCGTGCGGGCTGCCTTGTCCTAAGCCACCAGTATTGTCCGCTCGCAAAACTATGAGCGAATTGGCGGGAATAGTTATACCAGGATCTGTTACCGAACAGCTGGTAGCTGAGTCTGCCACATTACATAAAGCATAGGCCGTATCACCGATCATGAGGCTAAAAGATCGGGTGTTACCAGTACCGGGGCTAGCAGGTTGCGATGCTAGGTTTGGGAAAAAAGGTACCGCTCTGGTAATCTGAACGCTAAAATTTTTCACGTCAACAGTCTCTGACGGGGAGAGGATGTCTTTATTCCATCGTGTGCTTTCCCCTGTGCTTGTTATTTCGGTAAGAGCCGCAAATTGTTGCGCGATATTGCCGACTTCGTTCAGACGGCCCGAGTACTCAGAAAGACCTCGGGGACCCGGCGAGCCGGACGGTCCTGCGGGACCCACTGGTCCGGGTGTACCCGTAGGACCAGTTTGGCTCCAGGTCACAGCGGTCTCATTGCCATTGCAGGTTTGGCCTGCCTCATTGTCTATCAGGCGTAACGAACCCCCGTTGTTTCTATAGCAACCGTGGAGCGCGCCATTACTATCAGGGATCGCCGCCAGCACGAGGCCGGTAGTCAAGCCGCCTACAACTGTGGCAAGGACAACCGAACTAATTAATTTTCCGCTTCGCAACAGATTATTTAGTAGTTTTTTCATATTAGCCCCCCATTTAAATTCTCGTGAAGATAATACCATGAACTCGTCCACACGATATACTTGATGCATGTATACCATCCGACCACGGTCGCACCATTCGTGGCGACGAGTAGTCGTTGCTCTGGTGCTTGTTGTGGTTGCCCTGAGTGGTCTTATTGTTTGGTGGCAGACTAGACCGGCACCAACCATCAGCTTTCGTTCTTCCGCGGCCGAGATAGCCTTTGCCTACGACCAGCACCTCAGTGCTGCCCGTCTGTCATCGGACGATTCCAAGCAGCGGGTGATACTTCGGCTGACCAATGCCCGGAAAACCACGCCGCCACTTCAGTTGACCGTACGTTACGAATCGGGATTAAAACCAATCGTCGCCGTAGCCAAACAAGATCTGCGCGAGGCGTTAAAGGATAGCATCGATAAGAATTATCCGGCACGCTTTAAAGACTACAAATTGATTGCCCGGCGGGACTTTGACGTGGAGTCGCATAAAGCCAGCGAAGTTACGTTTACCTATACCGGTCCGAGTGGCGAGACCATCAAGCAGCGTTTTGTGCTGGTTGTGGTTAGTGATGATAAGGCCACCTACGTGGCCGCTCAGTCAAAAGCCAGCGATTTCGACAAACTCAACCAGCAATACTTCGAGCCGCTCGTGCACTCACTACGGTCCGGCATCTAGAAAAAAAGTCTCGTTTGCGCTATAATCTATCTGTTTATGGCAGAGCAGATCGTCGTCCGAGGTGCGCGCGAGCACAACCTCAAAAATATTGATGTTACCATACCGCGTAATAAGTTGGTTGTGGTGACAGGCTTGTCTGGTTCGGGCAAGTCCTCTTTGGCGTTCGACACTATTTATGCCGAAGGCCAGCGCCGCTATGTCGAGAGTCTGAGTAGCTATGCGCGCCAATTTTTGGGGTTGATGGAAAAGCCGGATGTCGACCAAATTGATGGTTTGTCGCCGGCTATCTCGATTGATCAAAAGTCAACTAGTCGTAACCCGCGCTCAACGGTAGCGACGGTAACCGAAATTTACGACTACCTGCGCCTGCTCTTTGCGCGGATTGGTGTACCGCATTGTCCGGTCTGCGGCAAACCGGTCGCTCGGCAAACTGCCGCCAATATTATCGACCAAATTGCGGCCTTGCCCGATGGTGCCAAACTGATGATATTGGCGCCAGTTATCACCGACAAAAAAGGTGCGTTTGAACACATTCCAGAACAGTATATGCGTGCTGGTTTTGCTAGGGTGCGAGTTGACGGTGTGGTCTATGCGCTAGATGAATTCCCCGAACTAGACAAGAACTATAAGCACACTATAGAAGTTGTTATTGACCGTTTGGTCAACGACGCCGATAGCCGTACCCGTTTGGCGCAGTCCGTCGAGCAGGCCCTAGAGGTCGCCGAGGGTCGAGCCAAAGTATTAAACGCTGATACCAACGAAGAATCGGTCTATTCGTTGATGTATGCCTGCATTGATCATCCTGACGTGGCTATCCCGGAACTCGAGCCACGCACGTTTAGTTTTAACAGTCCGCATGGTGCTTGCCCGGTTTGCACCGGTCTGGGCTCCCGGCTAGAAGTCGATCCTGAGTTAGTTGTGCCCAATGGCCGCCTGACGATTGCCGAAGGTGCCATTCGTCCGTTCAACCGAGTAAATACCGACGCCTGGTACATGAAAAAGATGCAAGCAGTTGCCGAACGGTATGGATTTAGCCTGCATGTCCCGACTGGCGAGCTAACCAAAGATCAGCTCGACAAGATTTTGTATGGCACTGGCAACGAGAAATATAGAATCTCGCTTGGACTCGGGCGTAATTTCGATACTACATTCGAAGGTGTTATTCCTAACCTGGAACGTCGCCATAAAGAGACCGACAGCGATTTTATGCGGACCGATATTGAGCGTTTTATGGTGCAGAAACCTTGTTATGCCTGCCATGGCCAACGACTAAAGCCCGAAGTGCTGGCTATTACAGTCGCCGGCAAGTCAATTATGGATATTTGCCAATTGTCGATTGACGATGCCTTTCAATATTTTAAGGACCTGCGTCTGAGCGAAAAGGATATGCACATCGCTCGCCTGATACTAAAAGAAGTTAATGCGCGGCTTGGATTTCTGCAAGACGTTGGACTCAATTACTTAACATTGCTGCGTGGCGCGACAACTTTGTCTGGTGGGGAAGCGCAGCGTATTCGTTTGGCAACTCAAATTGGTTCGGGGCTGCAGGGTGTGCTGTATGTGCTAGATGAGCCAAGTATTGGTCTGCATCAGCGCGATAACGCCCGCTTAATTCGTACGCTCAAACATTTGCGCGACCTAGGCAATACGGTGTTGGTTGTCGAACACGATGAAGAGACGATTCGTTCGGCTGACTATCTGCTCGATATTGGTCCGGGCGCTGGTGTGCATGGTGGCCACGTTGTGGCTCAGGGTACCCCTGGCGAGGTAGAAAAGCATGCCGATAGTATTACCGGGCAGTATTTGGTTGGTGCCAAACAGATCGCCGTACCTAAAAAGCGAAGGGCGGGCAATGGCAAGAGCTTGATTATTCGTGGTGCGCGCGAAAATAACTTACGCGGCATAGACGTCGAGATTCCACTGGGCAAGATGGTGGTGGTGAGTGGTGTATCTGGGTCCGGCAAGTCCAGCCTTATTAATGACATTCTGGCCAAAGAATTACTGGCCCGTTTGCATCGGGCCAGTACAGTACCCGGTAAACACGACGACATTGAGGGCATAAAGTTACTGGATAAAGCTATTATTATCGATCAATCGCCCATTGGGCGTACGCCGCGCTCTAACCCCGCTACCTATACGGGATTGTTTACGCCGATTCGCGAATTGTTTGCCGGCACGCCCGAAGCCAAACTACGCGGCTATGGCCCAGGCCGTTTTAGCTTTAACGTCAAGGGTGGTCGCTGCGAGAACTGCGCCGGCGATGGCATCATAAAGATTGAAATGCATTTTTTGCCTGATGTTTATGTGTCTTGCGAGGTGTGCCATGGCAAGCGTTACAATCGTGAGGCGCTGGAAATCCATTACAAAGGCAAGACAATTAGCGACGTGCTAGACATGACTACCGAACAGGCGCTCGAGTTTTTCCAGAACATTCCGTCCATTGCTCGCAAATTGCAGACCATGGTTGATGTGGGCCTAGGCTATATTGGGCTTGGGCAGCCAGCCACCACACTAAGTGGCGGTGAAGCTCAGCGCATAAAATTGGCCAGCGAGTTGGCCCGCCGCCCCACTGGTCGGACGTTATATATCCTAGACGAACCAACCACTGGTCTGCACATTGCCGACGTCGATAAACTACTCCATGTACTACATGCCCTAGTCGATGCCGGAAACAGTATGGTCGTGATCGAACACAACCTAGATGTCATTAAGTCGGCCGATTATGTCATCGACATGGGGCCGGAGGGCGGTGCCGGTGGTGGCCAAATTGTGGCTAAAGGTACCCCCGAACAGGTTGCCGCAGTAGCTACTAGCTATACCGGCCAATACCTAAAACGTTTACTGTAAGCTCGTGCTATTTATTTTCCGGATTTAAACGGTGCCGCAACGGTTGCCCAGAGACTGCGTAGTCGGCGACCGAGAAATCTGCGTAATCGGCCATTTTTGAGCACGTAAAAGATGGTGGGGCTGAAGGCAAAAACCAGGCCAATAATAAACGCCGGTACCAAATATTGTTCTAGCTCGAGGGCCAGTTCGATTCCAAGCCAGTAGCCAACAAGCACGAAACTAACCGTCCAAAGAAGTGCGCCGATGATATTGTAAATTATAAATTTTGCCCGGCGCATATTGGCTGCCCCGGCAACCATGGGCGCGAAGGTGCGTACATAAGGAATAAATCGGGCAAAGACAACTGTTTTGCCACCATGTTTGTTATAGAATCCCTTAGCTCGCTCGACATATTCCTGACTAAAAAAGACACTATCCTTTTTATGGAAGACACGCGGACCGGCCTTTGCGCCTACAAAGTAGCCAAGGTTATCACCCAATATAGCGGCGATAAAAATAACCGCTATGACCCAGATGAGGGGTAGTTCGCCTTGGGCGGCAAAAAAACCGGCGGTAAACAATAAGGTGTCGCCAGGCAACAACAGGCCGATCAATAGCCCAGACTCGGCAAAGATAATAATCCCAATAATCACTAATACGCCAATGACGTTGAAATTCTGCGTCAATCCGTTGATATCCAGCATATTGTCTATTATCCCTTTGGTGTTTTTTGAGCCGCTCGGGCTTTGTCGGGGAAGTCGGTGACGTATTTTCGCAAACGTCTTTCGTGCAGCAAATGATAGACGGCTGGGCCGAGTGTAATTAGTACGGCAATTGCTACCGCCAATAAGAGGAAGTCTTCGACGACGTTCGGATCGACCAGGCTGCCTAGCCAGTACCCAAGCATAATGACCACAACTGTCCAAAGTGCCGCGCCTACAATGTTAAATAGCACAAAGCGCTGCCTGGGCATTTTGCCAACGCCGGCAACCATGGGCGCAAAGGTGCGCACCACCGGCACAAAGCGTGCCATGATTATTGTTTTGCCGCCATGCTTTTCGTAAAAGGACTCGGCACGCGCAACATAGGCCTGGCGGAATACTAAACCATTCTGTTTGGCGAACAGGCGTGGGCCTAACTTGCGGCCGATGGCATAGCCAACATTGTCGCCAATGACTGCGCAGACAAACACAACGATCAGCAAGCTAAAGAGGGGAAGCTGACCCTGCGCCGCAAAAAACCCAGCGGTAAACAATAATGTGTCGCCGGGCAGGAAAAATCCGACAAGTAGTCCAGACTCAGCAAATACAATCCCCCCAATAATAGCTAGGGCAGACAAGACTCCGGCGCCTTCGATCCAGCTCGTTACGTCAAACATTATCTATAGACTATCATATGCAGGTCATGCTGTAGCCAGTAGATCACATTGACAGTAACCGTAATATTAGATATCTTGCGTTTAGGGGGCTAAAGACATGAAATTTATACTGCTTTACACCGGCGAGCCAGCGCCACCAAATGCATCGCACAAAGGTTGGATGACGTTTTTTGCGAGCCTTGGGGATGCGCTAGTCGATAAAGGATCGCCGATGTCTGGCGGCGCGGCTGTTCATACTGACGGATCGGTCGGGGGTACTACGAACGTCTTGAATGGTTATAGCATCATACGAGCAAAGGATAAAAAAGAAGCGGCGGAGCTTATTAAAGATCACCCCTATCTTAAAATTGGCAAAGAATACAAGATAGATATCTTTGCTATTAGATGATTCTCGGATTGATCTATTTCGTTTGCTGAAGAATCCATCCATTACCGTCTGGATCGGCAAAAGTTGCTTCCTTGCCGTAAGGTTGTTCGTCTATCTCAGAAATATCCAAACCTCGTTTCTTAAGTTCGGCATGGGTCTTCGCAATATCTTTGGCGCTAAGTACTACACCCTGCAAGCACCCGGGGTTCATGTCTGAAAACCAGGTAGCGAGCACCAGCTGGGTTTCTACGCCCGGCAATTCGATTTTTAGCCACCGGGTGCCTGGTGCAAACGGCATATCCTGTACCACCTTGCCACCTAATATCTCTGTGTAGAATTCTAGCGCCCTGTCTTGATCGGATACTGGAACGGATAGTATTGCAACTTTGTCGAACATAATTACCTTTCGGGTTTACATAGTAATGTCAGCGTCATAGCTAGTCCCATAGTACTATAGAGTGGTCAACGGGGCGATATCTGGCCCCAGATGTGGTACACTATAGAGACAGATTGAAGAGTTAAAGAGAGGGTTTAGATGTCTACTGAAGAAATTACACTGCAACTTGAACCTCGCACTGTAACTGGCAAGGCAGTGAAGCAATTGCGTAAAACTGAGCTAGTGCCGGCGGTTATCCATGACCACGGCCAGCCATCGATAGTTGTTATGGGCGCTTATGCTCCCATGTACAAGGCCTACCTAAAGGCTGGCAAGCACCACCCAGTGCAGCTGCAAGCCGGTGGCAGGCAGTTTACCGCCTTAATTAAGCAGGCCGACTTTGACCCCCAAAAGCACAAGCTGCGCCACCTTGTCTTTAACGCCGTCAAGGCCGACGAAGAGGTTACTGCCGAGATCCCAGTGCACATTAAGTTCGATGAGGGTAATGATGTCACGCCAGCCGAACGCAATAGTTTGGTGGTACTTCGTCAGTTGGAAGTGGTAGAAGTAGAAGCCCTGCCTCGCCATCTGCCCGATGCGCTATACTTTGATGGCGAAAAGTTGATTGTCGTTGGTGACCACGTTACGGTAGCTGACCTTATTATCCCAGCAGGTGTGACAGTTAAAACCGATCCAAGCCACCCACTGGCAACCGTCTTTGAACCAAGCGCCCTACAGGCGGCTAATGATGCCGCGGGTGGTGACGCCGAAGAAGAAACCGAAGCCTCAGAAGAATCAGAAGGTGCTGAGCCCGCCGAAGGCGACTCTACTCCCAAAGAAGAGACAAAAGAATAACCATCCTATAGCCACCTTAGCGGGCCGAACCCGCGAGGTGGTTATTCTTCTATAAAACCGCCTGATTGGTGGGCCCATAGTTTGGCATAGGTGCCCTTGTGTTTAAGTAGCGTTTGGTGGCTACCTTGTTCGGCAATTTGACCGTTGTCTAGCACGACAATTCTATCCATTTTTTGGATAGTGCTCAGGCGGTGGGCGATTACGATTGCGGTGCGTCCTTTCATTAACTCCCACAGAGCTGCCTGTATCAGCTTTTCGCTTTCGCTATCTAGGGCACTTGTGGCTTCGTCGAGTACTAGAATGGGGGCGTCCTTAAGAATGGCGCGGGCAATTACAATGCGTTGGCGCTGACCACCACTCAACTTGACGCCTCGCTCGCCAACCAATGTGTCATAGCCCTTAGGCAGCTTTTCGATAAACTCATGGGCGAATGCTTTGTGGGCTGCCTCAACTACCTGTTTGGTGCTGGCGCCAGGCCGGCCGTATTCGATATTTTCGCGAATAGTGCGGTGGAACAACAAAGGTTCTTGTGGCACATAGGCGATATGCCGGCGCAAGTCGTCCTGCGTGATGTTAGCAATATTTTGGTCATCGATTAAAATTTGCCCGTTGTCGATATCCGAAAAGCGCAGTAACAAACGAGTTAAGGTAGATTTGCCAGAGCCCGAATGCCCCACTAGGCCGATCTTTTCACCAGGCGCAATATGCAGATTAAATTTACTAAATAATACGTCGTCTTGTTTAGAGTCCGGATGGGCGAAGTTCATGTCGTAAAAGTGAATGTCACCCTTTTTGATGCGCACTTTTTCTGGCTTTTCGGGGTCAAGTACCTCGGGAGTGTTAGCCAGGACGCCAACCATCTCTTGGGCATCGCCAAGTGCTCGGTTGTAGGTCTTAAGCGCATTGTTACCAAAATTCCAAAGTTGCAGGGTAATTGATGCGGTATAGGTGAGCATTAGGAAAACGGTGCCGACATTTGCTTCAAAAAGCATGACACTAATAACCGCCATGGTTAGGGACATGGCCAGAATACTGTTATTTACGACGCTAAAATAAGCCTGCTGTTTCTGGGTGGCATACATCATTTCTCTGAGTGCTAGGCGTGTTCGATCAGTAATTTTGGCGAAGGCTTGTTCTTCGAATTCTTGGCCGGCAAAGCTTTTGACGGACAAAACATTTGTAATGTTATCGGCTAGGTATCCGGTCTGGGAACTTTCCAGTGTGGCATGTCTAGCACTTAATTTACGTACCGGGCGGGTTACAAAAAAGGCCGTCACAATAAAGAAGAGGCTAAATCCAAGCAGTAGTACCGCATATTGAGGCACCTTGAAGAACAGGATAGTCGTGCCCCATATAATGCTCGCTATAAGGGGTATGGTTAAGAATACTGTCGTATCGACAGTGCGGATATAGGCACCAAGCAGCTTGCTGCTTTGGGATACCAGCGAGCCGCCGAAATTATTGGCATGGAAGTTAGCGCTTTCTGATAACAAATGCCTAAAGATTTGCCGCGCGATGCTGCGCTGCATAATGCCTTCAAGCTTCCAGTCCAAGATATCAATAATCCGCCAGGCAATAACGCCCCCAAACAGCATAAGCCCAGCATAGGCCAGCAGTTCTGGTCCAAAGCTGGCCCATACCTCGTTTGGCTCGAAATCACCAGTGCTTAGGCGGCGTAGTACATCGGCCAGAATAAGTGGTGGCAGAAATTGATATATCAATACAGTCAGTGGGATGCCCACTAAAAACCCAACCACATAGCCGGGATGGCGTCTGATGTGGCTCCAGAAGAATAGTAGAGTTTGTTTTGCTGAAACGTCTTTTGTTGCCATGGTATTCCTTAACGGGGGACATGGTACCCCTTAGCTTGATTGTAACGTTATGTGTAGTTTTGGCTGTGTGCTGTGCGTGAGAGAGTCTAAAGGCCGGTTGAGGTAACCGTATGGACGGCTACGTAAACGCCTGTAGTAGATATCGATTTCATGCTAGCCGACCTTTCCTTTAATAAACGTTAGCTCTAATTATAACACCCCTGTCAATTTTTACATCATTTTTCTCAGACTGGATTTAACAGAGGTAGAATGGTATACTTTAGCGGCAAATGCAGAAAGTACTACTCTATTACAAGTTTACGCCAATTGCTGACCCAGAAGCGGTGCGGCTCTGGCAATATACCCTGTGCGAAAAACTTAACCTGCGCGGGAGAATTTTGCTGTCTGGACATGGCATTAACGGTACCCTTGGCGGCGATATCGAAGATCTAAAAGCGTATGTAAAAGCCACAAAAGGCTTCAAAACCTTTAAGGGCATGGCTTTTAAATGGTCGGATGGTGGACGTGAAGATTTTCCTAGACTAAGCGTCAGGGTGCGCGACGAAATCGTGACATTTGGGGCCGCAGACCAGATTGTTGTCGACGAGCAAGGGATTGTTGGTGGCGGTACACACCTAAAACCAGAGGACGTTCACAAATTGGTAGAAGAACGCGGCCAGGACGTCGTATTTTTTGATGGCCGCAATGCCTATGAAGCGGCAGTGGGGCGATTTAAAAATGCCATTGTGCCCGAAACGCAGACCACGAGAGATTTCCTAAAAGACCTAGAAGGCGAAAAGTACGCTGACATAAAGAATAAGCCGGTAGTTACCTATTGCACTGGTGGTGTCCGCTGTGAGGTTTTGAGCATGCTCATGAAAAAGCGCGGTTTTACGGACGTCTACCAAATGGATGGCGGCATCGTAAAGTATGGCGAACGCTATAAAGACGATGGTTTGTGGGAGGGTTCGCTATATGTTTTTGACGGCCGCATGAGCCAAAAATTTTCGGCATCAGCCAGAGACATTGGTATTTGTGTGCATTGTCAGGGTAAGACGAGTAACTACGAAAACTGTGCGGTCAAAAGTTGTAACAAGTTGGTGCTGATTTGTCAGAATTGTTATGCCGGCCAATCGCTATGCCAGAGTTGCGCCGCCCATCCAATTGGCAGGCTCCCCGATAATTTCAAGGTCAAGAGCGCTTAGACCCGCGGGCGCAACGGCAATTGTCGTTGTGGGATCGCAGGCTGGGCCGTTTTGGTATATATCGACCCGAGTAGAAACGCCGTCGGGGACTACCCGGGCAACGCCCGAACATCCCTCGGGATGAGGGCATGCATACGTATTGCTGCCCCCGTTTTGTTGGCCCATGACTACTAAGTCGTTTGTGCAGGCTACGCCGGTAAAGCTATCTACCAGAGCGCAACAGCCTGTGGCCATGGCGCAAATTGGCAAGATCTTTTTTGGAGCTGCTATTTCTTCGGGTAGGGTTGTGGTGCCAACGGCGAATACTCGTTCCTGGATAGTCATGCGTTACATCATAGGTGTATGTTTGCCCGATAGCAAGCTTGCCCGGGTTGTTATTGATACAATAAAGCCATGAATAAGGAGTTAGCCAAAAAGTTACAGCAGTTGCCATCCCAACCTGGGGTCTATTTTCATAAGGATGCGTCGGGCGAAATTATTTACGTTGGCAAGGCAGCGCGGCTGAACAATCGGGTGCGACAGTATTTTCAGAAGAGCCGCCTGCGCGACGCAAAAACCGATGTCCTGGTTGCCGAGATTGCCGACACCGACTGGATGGTAGTAGATAGCGAGCTGGAAGCTTTGTTTTTGGAGGCCGAAATGGTGCGGCGCTATATGCCGCGGTTTAATATCTTGCTGCGTGACGATAAAAGCATGGTGTATATCCGTATCGATTACGATAGCGACTACCCAACCGTCACCACTACCCGTCGGCCGCTGGACGATGGCGCGCGATACTTCGGGCCGTATCTCAGCACACTTGCGGTCCGCCAGGCGCTCAAATTATTGCGGCGTATCTTTCCGTTTGCCATGACACGCACGTCAGGACAGAAACGGGCTAATTTGCAGTATCACCTAGGTCTGGATCCTGGGCTCGAAGAAGGTAAGACATCTTTAATAGAATACCGCGCTAACCTGCGGCGTTTGATGGCAGTGATTGAGGGCAAAAAGAGCACCATTGAGCGCGAGTTAGAAAAACAAATGAAAAAGCAGTCTAAGGCGCAAGATTTTGAGGGCGCGGCTAGGACTCGTAATCAATTATTTTCACTCCAGAATCTGTCCAGGCAAGTCGTATTTAGCGATAAGGAATTTTTAGATATTAGTAAGGACCATGCCCTTGGCGAATTGGTTGAGCTGCTTGGTTTGGAAGGCTTTCCAAAGCGCATCGAAGGCTACGATATCTCGCACATGCAGGGTACTGATGTGGTGGCTAGCATGGTGGTCTTTACGAACGGCGTCAGTAGTAAGAGCGAATACCGTAAGTTTAAAACTAAAAAAGATCATAACGATGATTTTTATAACATGAACGAAACGATTACACGCCGCTTCAGCGAAAAAAATCGTAAGGCCTGGGGTCTGCCGAGCCTAGTGATTATCGACGGTGGCAAGGGGCAACTAGATGCTGCCATTCGGGCCCGGGATGCGGCCGATTGCCAGCGCATTCCGTTTGTCGGCTTGGCAAAACGTGAGGAGCAAATAGTCCTAAAACACGATGCATCGAACGTTACGCTTAATACGATGTTGCTACAAAAAATGGGTGGATATGCCACTGTTAGCCAAGATTTTACGTTGGTCAATGTGCCGCATAGCACCAACTTAGTAAAACTGCTTCAGCGCATTCGCGACGAATCACATCGCTTTGCGGTGAGTTATCACTCGGTCCTTAAACAAAAACGCCAGACGTCTAGTTCGCTGGATACTATACCCGGTGTTGGCCCATCTACCCGTAAAAAACTACTCAAACATTTTGGTAGCGTGCGGGCTCTAGCCACTGCGAGCGAAAATGACATCGCAGCCGTAGTCGGCGTATCGAGAGCCAGGAGCATTAAGGCTAACTTGTAATTTTCGACGCCCTATCTGCTGGTTGTATTAGCTGGTATACTGGAATCCTCATGGAGACTAAGTTCGGCAGTGAGTTTTTTGCTGCCAATCGCGAGCGACTGCGTCAGTTATTTACTGGTACGGCGCCGATAGTTATAACTGCCAACGGGCTGCTGCAGCGGGCGGGGGACGAGGCCTTGCCATTCCACCAGGACCGCAGTTTCTGGTATATGACAGGTGTCGACGAACCAGATGTCGTGTTAGTTATGGATAAGGGGCGCGAATATCTTATCGTCCCCGAGCGAGCGGCCGTACGTCAGGCTTTTGACGGGGCTGTCGACAGCGAGGAAGTGGTGCGCCGGTCGGGCATTAAAGAAGTGCTTAACGAAAAAGAAGGTTGGAAATTGCTCGAAGCCCGGCTTAAAAAAGTCCAGCATGTCGCAACTTTGTCGGCCAGCCCCAAGTATATTGATGTGCTTGGTCTGTATACCAATCCGGCCAGGAGTGAACTAATCCACCGAATTAAAGAGATTAACGGCGATATCGAACTGCTCGACCTGCGCCAACATCTGCTGCGCATGCGCATGGTTAAACAACCCATAGAAATAGAAGCACTGCAAAAGGCGATTGATATTACGGTGGACACACTGAAAGAAGTCACTCGGCCGACCCAGTTGGCTAAATATGGTTTTGAGTACGAATTAGAGGCCGATATCGCCCGCGGTTTTCGAAAACGTGGCGCCGAAGGGCATGCCTTTGAGCCGATTGTAGCCGGTGGCGTCCGAGCTTGTACGCTCCATAATTTGGCTAATAATGCACCTTTGGCTAGCGACGAGTTGGTGACCATGGACGTCGGCGCGCGTTATGCGCACTATGCTGCCGATATTACCCGGACTGTGGCCCTTGGCCAGCCTTCGCGCCGACAACAGCAAGTCCACGAGGCGGTGCAGGCGGCTCAGGATTTTGCCTTGTCGCTCCTTAAACCTGGAGTGCAACTGCAGACCTACGAAAAGCAGATGTCGGCCTACGTGGGCGAAAAGCTACGCGAGTTGGGACTGATAAAATCTATTAGTCCAGAAGAGGTTCGCCGTTATTTCCCCCACGCGACCTCGCATTTTTTGGGCCTCGACACTCATGACGGTGGCGACTATGACTACCCACTCGAACCGGGAGTGGTCATAACGGTAGAACCCGGCATTTATATACCAGAGGAAGGCATCGGTGTGCGGATAGAGGATGATGTCGTGATTACAGAAACTGGCAACCGGGTCATGAGCGCTCGCTTGCCCAAGAAGCTGATAGCGGGCTAATTCCTCATCTATCTCTTCTCTGTATGCTACAATATGTAAAAATTATGAAAGACGGCGTTTTGTATCGTTTTTTGATTCGTTGGTTGGTGTGTAGTCTTGGGCTTTGGTTGTCTGCCGTGTTACTAGGTTCGCACCTCACATATAACGAGAGCGTTCGGGTCATTATTTTTGCCGGCTTAATTTTGGCGTTTATTAACTCGATTATTAAACCGATTGTGGTGCTTTTATCTCTGCCCGCTCTTTTGCTGACACTTGGATTATTTATGATTGTTATTAACGGCTTGATGATTTTACTGGTTGCGTGGCTATACGAGCCGCTGCAGGTCAGCAGTTTCTGGGTGGCAATACTTGCAGGTATGATTATCGGGTTGGTAAACTATGTAATAACCACTATTTTTATGGGCGGCGAAAAGCATGAGCATATATAACTACATCACCATCGGATCAATGCTCCTTATGACTTTGCTTATTTTGGTGCAAACTCGTGGCGCTAGCCTGGGCGCCGGATTGGGTGGCGGCGGCGAAGTCAACACTGTTCGCCGGGGTACTGATAAAACCATTTACCAGCTGACGATCATCGCAGCGTTTATTTTTGCCGCTTCTATACTTTTAGGGATCGTTGTAGCGTAGGGTTTGCCTATGCTAAAAGGCCGCGCCTACAAGCTGCGTTTTCGCCGCCGATTGCGTTTGCAAAAACGGCAAGTCGAAGAGTTTGGTGCGAGCGCCGAACAGCATCTAGAGAATAATTTTTTTAAACGATTAGAACGTCTATTCGCCGTCCGCCGTTTTGTGGTTACTTGGATGCTGTTGTTTGTACTCTTAATTGGGGGTGTATTAGCCCAAACCCGCGGACTGAGTGGATATTATCAGGCACTGGTACCTACACCGGGGGGTAGTTTTACGGAGGGGATATTGGGTTCGTTCACCAATGCTAATCCAGTCTATGCTTCGGGTTTGGTAGACAGTAGTGTGGCCGAATTGGTGTTCTCTGGCCTATTAAGTTATAACGATCAAAATCAATTGGTAGGTGATCTAGCCGATAGTTGGACGGCCGACGAGCGTGGCGCAATCTATACTGTTCATCTTAGGCCAGACCTGGTGTGGCAAGATGGCGCTCCGCTTACCAGCGAGGATGTCGTGTTTACGTATCAAGTAATCCAAAACCCTGACGCTAAATCGCCGCTGTTCAGTAGTTATCAAGGAGTAGCGGTAACGGCGGTTGACCCATGGACGGTGACTTTTACGCTGCCTAACCCTTTGGCTTCCTTCCCATATTCACTCACGAATGGGATTATCCCGAAACATTCGCTCGAGGGAGTCGTTATGGCCGATATGCGTTCGGTGGGATTTAATTCGAATCCCATTGGTTCTGGGCCATTTCAATGGGGGGCGGTTGAGGTGTCGGGCGGTTCGCCAGCCGATCGTCAGGAACGTGTGCTCTTAAAGCCCTTCGACAATTATCACGGCGGCAAGCCAAAGCTCAATAGTTTTGCGATTCGTACCTACCGCGGCCCGTTGGAACTAATAGATGCATTCAACAAACAAGAAATCAACGCCGCGGTTGGCTTAAGCGAAGTGCCGCCCGAATGGCGAAGTGATTCGACTATCTGGAAGTACGACATACCACTGGCCGCCGAAGTAATGGCTTTCTTTCGTAACTCAGTCGCACCATTTAATGATCCGGCAGTGCGTCTGGGGTTGAGCCAGGCAGTCGATACGAGTGCGATCATTGCTAATTTAAACTACGCCACACGACCAGTACGTGAGCCGCTACTGCCCGGCCAGTTAGCCTACGACCCACGATATGTGCAGCCGCCATTTGATCCTGTGGTCGCCGCTGCCCGGTTGGATGCTGCCGGTTGGGCTGTCGGCCCAGATGGAATGCGCAGCAAGGCCGGCACACCTCTTGCGCTTCGACTATCGGCCCAAAACGGCGGTGAATACTCGTCTGTCGCGCAGCAGATACAAAAGTATTGGCAAGCTATCGGGGTGAAAGTTAATTTAGATCTACAAACTGACGCCGAGTTTCAAAATACCCTAGCTGGGCACGATTATGATGTGCTGCTTTTTGGTATTGCCATTGGTCCTGACCCCGACGTGTATATCTATTGGCACAGTTCGCAAGTAGACAGCCGTTCGCCGACACGACTTAATTTTTCTGAATACAAATCGGCAGTTGCCGACGCTTCGTTAGAAGCAGGGCGAACGCGGGCCGATCCGGCACTTCGGGCAATCAAATACCAGCCTTTCCTGCAGGCCTGGCAGACAGACCAGCCAGCCTTGGGGTTGTATCAGCCACGCTTTTTATACATTACCCATGGCAAATTGTATGGTTTAACCAAACAGGCCATTAACACCGACCCCGAACGATTTACTAATGTCCAAAACTGGATGGTGCGCGAAACTCGCGTCACCCCCGAAGACTAGATTCCGATACGGCTATGTAGTAACCACTCGGCGTGCAGCCGCGACTGCACTGAGTATATGTTTCTGGTTTTTGCACTCGGGCAAAGTCTGTTCGGTAAACCAATTGGCCTTGGCGATTTCGTTAGACGGTTTAATGATGTCTGGATTTGCCAGGCCGCCAAAAATATAACGTGCCGAAACACCATCGTCATTAACTAAAGTCTCTGCAACAGTTAATGTTACTTGCTTGCCCCCTACCCCAAGTTCTTCCATGAGTTCGCGCTCTGCGGCATCGTTAGGAGATTCAATCCCGTCCTTGCCGTTCTCGAACTTGCCACCGGGTAATTTCCAATTACCTTCGTCGTCGGTTTCGGTAATAACTAAAAAACGATCCGGATCGGCCATGTCAAAAATCACTATCCGTACGCTGTCGGCTTGCTGCATAAGTACTCCTTGTCAGTCAATTAAACGTTGCGTCTTTAGTTTTGGTAAGACCTCGTGAGCAAAAATCGAACCCACATTCAACCCGTCCGGAATGGTCGAGGATATCCAAAGCAGCTCCTCGATTTCGTTATCGGGCGTCACAGGTCTGGTGCTGTCGACAATAAACACATCCATGCGTAAACGTTGGCCCGCGTTGTGGCTGCCAGCCGCTTCGGCGTAAAAAGTGCCAAATTTTTTTAGATTGTGCGCAGACACGTCCAGCTGGAGTTCTTCCTTTAGTTCCCTGATCAAAGCTTGCTCCGGAGTCTCGCCAGTTTCGATCTTGCCGCCAGGCGCCACGAACACATCTTTGTCTTTGGAACGGGTCACTAGCAGGCGACGATCCTTAATAATAATGCCGGCAGCTTTGTATATATCGTATTGATCGTTCATGTCGCTAGTTAAGATTATAACTTAGTGTAAAACGAATTGAATGTAGCCTGGCTACGCGGCGTGATGATGCGTGATCATCGTGTTACCAAGCCTGATAACTTCGTCAAGTGTAGCTGGTTCAATAACCATGCCGACGCGTGGTTCCTCGGGTGATTTACCTGGTTCGATTGGGGGAGTGTAGACGCCGGCATCAACAAAACCAAGTGGAACCTGGCCGCGCTCGGTGTTTGCCAGGTGATGATACAGTCCCTGGCCCGCGGTGTTGGTTACGCCGGTATCCAGCCAAGCACCTGCCTCCGCAAGTGGTGGCAGATTGTCGGGGCCGCCGTCTTTGGTTAGTTCGGCAAAATTAGCCAGGCCGATACGACCAAGCGCCCGCCCGATACCTTGCCCTTCATAGGTCGCGCCCTCGGGTGTTTGATAGGCGGTGCGCCAGGCGACGGTATATGGTGGCTGGCTTGGGGACTCTGGGAAATGATCGCTGGGGAATGATTTAGGCCCTACCCAGAATAGGCCAGCTAGATTACCTGCTTGCCAAGCGGTGTAGGCGGTGCGATCACCAATTGAACTGCCGGGAGCAAAACGGTTTTGGTCCTTTTCGCCCAGGGAGGCAACGATCCCTGGGTCAAAAGCATGCCGATGTACTTGCTCGCGTGTAGCCTCATCCCAGCCGCGATGGACCGTTATGGGACCCATTGTTTTCGATTCAAAAGCAGCAATTTGGTAGATACTCATTAGGGAAGATTCTAACACAATCTCGTAGGATTAGAAAGTTTATGTCAAGTTGTCAATCTTAATGTTTCGGACGTGATCGGAGTCATGGCGAAAGTGCTTATGACTGGACGACAATGGGTCTCGTAAAGGAGGGACTATGCAACGATTTATTATTACTATGAAGCCGACATTAAGACACTTTAAATTGGTCAACGACCCAACCGAAAAATGGCGCAGCAAGGCTCGCAAGTTGCGTATCCGTAGGGAGCGCATTTTGAAACAACGATTACATATGGCGACTTGATTTCGCAGTGATCACCGTCACAGCTCATACCGCTAGCGTCTGTTATCGTTTGGTCAGGAGGATTACTGAATGAATAAGCGGGTGCTTTATGGTGCTATGGCTGGTGGTGGTGTCATTGGACTGGCCGCGGCTTTTTTGCAGATACTCGAGAAGATACAGCTACTTAAGCATGCCAATGCGGCGTTGGCATGCGACTTAAATAGTGTCTTTAGCTGCTCGAACGTTTTGAATGCCTGGCAAAGCTCGGTCTTTGGTTTTCCGAACTCATTGATGTGTATGGTATTCTTTACCATCTTTGCGGTAGTTGGCTTTGTTGGGCTGAGTGGCGGACAGCTGACGCGGGCTTTCCGGCTGAGTATTCACGCGCTCGCTCTCTTTGTGTTAGGCTTTGCGCTTTGGTTCCTGACACAAAGTATCTATGTTATCGGTTCGCTCTGTATCCTATGTATTTTTTGTCTCATTGGGCTATTACTGGTCAACTGGGCATGGCTGCGTATCAATGCAACTGAATTGCCGATTGGCGAACGCGGGCGCAGGCTTTTGGGCCGGATGGTTATAACCGGTGCGGACACCTTTATTTGGATTATTCTGGCGGCGCTTGTGGCGTTTGCTATGTTGCTGCGTTGCGGCTAGAGCGTGTCAAGCAATTGTTCGAGACTTCGTAAATCCTGGACAATCAGCCCTTGGTTGGCAACTTCTAACAAGCCTTCGGCCTTAAGCGTCTGCAACTGTCGGTTGACTGTTTCGCGGGCCAGGCCAGTATGCCGGGCCAGGTCAACCTCTTTCAGTGGTATGTATACTCGTCCATCATCTTGCTGTTCACCAAAACGATTACCAGCGTTTAGTAACTCAAAGAGTAGGCGACTTTTTGCATCGCCACCCATAAGATGTGCCATGCGTCCAAGCACACCATCTACCCCTCGATATACTCGGGATAGTAGATCGAATGTAATGTCGGGATTGTCCTTCAGAAACTGCACTGCATCTTTGGCCGGCACAACGTGTACCACAACTGACGTACTTGCCTCAAAAAAGTACTTGTTTGGCGTGTTGTTAATAGCCGAAGACATAGGAAAGAATGCCTTTGGTTTAAAGACATTCACCACTATTTCGTTACCAGAAGCCGTTATGTCGTATTGGCTGACACGTCCCTCAACAAGGTAGAAAATACTCGTAAGCTCGTCATTGGCATGCACCATAATTTGCCGCTTGTCGAATGTCCGCAGCGGGTATTTGGTAAAGAACTGGGCGATTCTTTGGGGAATGTCGTTGCTGTCTATACTCATCTCGGAACGTATTATACAGTCGCTTTTGTATTTGCAAGTGATTTGGGTGGCCAATGCGACCTTACATCAATATTTTGGTGGTACTACTGCGCAGCAAGCATAACGAACGAACTAATCGTATCGTTATATGGGCTCACAAAATTTCGCGCGACATGTGGATTAGTAAGAACATATGCCCCGCTACAGTTAGAGTTGGTATAGGCCATTAACCGATATTTTGAGTGATTATAAACAGATGATGCCAGGTCGTTGAAACCACTTAAATTAATACATTGGCCTGTTGTTATGCCGCCTGGCACATACATCCAGTAATAGGTTATCGGCGGTTCTCCGTTTATCCCGTCAAAGAAACAGACCGTATTGTCATTAGTACCGCCTGGACAATCACCAAAGCTAGCCAAAGCAGCTCCTGGCGTAAAGGCAACGATAAATAGAATGCCCACGACCAATAAAGCAACACGTTTTACGTTTCGTGCCAAAGTAAACATTTAAGCCCCCTTATACTTTATTTCGCAAATATTATAACAAATACGTGTATCAATGAGTGCCCAACTGCCACAGGAAGCCTCGACCTACGGTGCAAGTCATTCAAGAATGATTAATCTTTCTTGAAACTACAAAACCACCCAGATATTCGGTATTGCCATGGGGCTGAGGCGTAAAAATACGATGACTCACAGCCTCAAGGCCGCTTCGATGCAACCCTGTCTCAATTTCATCAGGCGCACTACGGTAAACGGTTACATCGTACGTTGTCTGTCTCTCGCCATTGGTAGGGTGTTCGGGCACGAAAGGGTCGTAAGTGAACATAAAATGTCCATTGCTACTAAGTACACCAGCGGTTTCTTCAATCGTTGATTGAGGTTCAGGAAGGAAGTGGAGTAGTCCCATGGCGACAACAAGATCGAACTTAGACGGCGCCCTACCCAGGAATTGGCCTATGGTCCTGCTAGCAACCATGTGTCCTGGGTCTGAGTTATGGCGGTCCCGTAGTCGCCCTATTAGTTCTGACGAATTGATTTTAGATTGGGTGTCCGTCAGAAACCTATCCACTGCCATTCTTGCGACGACAAGGCCTGGGTATTCATTACACCGACGTCGTAGCTGCTCGAGCATTTCTGTCGATACATCAACTGCAATTACGCATCCGGGATGTGAACGTAATATTGTCTCGGATGAGAGGCCGGTGCCCGCACCCAAATCAAGAGCCTGGTCGACTCTTGGTATGGCGGCCAGCTCTTCGCGGAGCATATCATTGACCGGCCATCCATTTGCGCCGACGATCTCGTCATATCTTGGAGCTAGAGCATCAAAAAAATGCTCAATCTCATGTACTGTACTCAATTTATTAAGCCTTAATCATAATGGCAGCCAGCATCGCTAGCACGCCGGCAACAATCTTAAACACAATATTGGTGCGCTCTTTCAAGAAAATGATGCTCAGTAAGACAGCCAACACGACTTGAGACGTAAGTAATAGCACAACAACACCGGGGTCGGGCGCGTTTCGGAAGGCGGAGTAGGCAAAAATATAGTAAAAAACACTAGCTGCGGCCGTGGCAAAAGCAGTCTTCGTAAGTCTAACTAACTGTCCGCGTGCTCTCTGGATATCACGTCTTACTTCTTGTATATATAACAGGCCGATCAATAAACCTGGCCCTAACAATACCAGAACCATATAGGTTCCTAGATTCAAAACTTGCGAGAGCTTTGCGCTGGCCACCTGAACGGCCGCAAAACAGGCGGCAGATAGCAGGATAAGTAAAATGCCTGGTTGCAACTTCAGCGCCTTGCCATTGTACTGCGCTAATAAAATGGCAAACAGCAGAACAAGCACACCAATGACCTGAATAACAGATAAATCGGTACCCAGGAAGATGATCGACATAATCAATCCCCAGATAAGAATTGAAGAAAATGCTACTTGGGTTGTTGCCGATTCAAGCTTGGCGATACCCGTAAAATAGGTGATGCTGCCGATTACAGATCCAACAATCGCAATTGCAAGTGCTAGCCAAACGCTACTCAAGCCGTCCAGATTAAATCCGCCAGAAAATGGCAAAATAGGAAGTACGATAACAGTGGAAGCGGCCGACAAAAAGACGATTTGGGTAATCGGGCTAACTTTTGTGTGATTGCTCAGCACTTTAGTTAACACGCCATATGTCGCACGCCCGACAACGGCTAAGAGTGTATAGAGAGGCCACACGTGTTGGATTATAACATCAGCAGAGAGATTCGGAATCGGGTTTGCACATCAAGACGGTTAAGTTGTGGAGCCTACTCAATGACACGAATCGTACAGGAATCGCACCCAAGATTGTACATTCCGGATTCGTCTTTCATGACCGTAGCCTCAATTTGCTGTCCACTGTGCAGTCTCGATTGATCATATGATTTGCAGGTTTTGCCATTAGCCATTAAGCCACATCCTGTAACAATCACCTTCGAGTCGTCGAGCGTTATAGAACACCCTCCGTCAGCAAAGCAACCATTATTGATGGCTGCAACGCGACCTTTAATAGTTTGGGGACCTTTGGAAGTGTTATCTTGGCTTGTTCCCCACCAAACAGCAAATCCAACAAGGACCAGTACGACGATGAGTACGGTAAGAATAATTTTTTTATGCTTCATGACTATAGTATATGGCATGGTGCGCGAGAGAGGACTAGCGGACTTCGTCCTTTATGCTTCGGTGCGAGAGAGGACACCATAACTATGTCGCTGTCGCGACGCATGCTCGCTCACGGCTAAAGCCTACCGCTCGGCCAAGCAAGGAAAACTCGGCTTGCCGCCCGGCAAGCCTCGACCCACGGTTCAAGTCATTCTGACAAACCAAAACAAAAAGCCGACCTTTCGGCCGGCTCCTTGTTTTGGTGCGCGAGAGAGGACTTGAACCTCCACGTCCTTGCGAACACTAGCTCCTGAAGCTAGCGCGTCTACCGATTCCGCCACTCGCGCGTGAACAGGGGTATTGTAGCTTACTCGGGTCGGCTGTGACAAGAGAGCCGTAGGTTGACAGCTTTGCTCAACTCCTCTGTAATAAAGACATGTCCGATGTAAACCCAATTGAGGGCGAGGAAGAATCGCAGCCACAAGCCAGTGTTGCCGGGTTAAAGCTCGACGCCGCTACCACTAATAAGCTGTTGTCGCTGTTTATGGTCGTATTCGGTTTTACCATCATCATGCTAGTGATATCCGAGCTTATTGGTGGTGCCGAAAGGCTGCATGCAGCCATAGAGGGATCTGGTGCGTGGGCGCCGGTTGTCTATTTGTTTGTGAAGGCCTTGACCTACATTGTGGCGCCGCTCAGCGGTACCTCAATTGAATTGGCGGCCGGTGCGCTCTTTGGCGCTTGGACGGGTATTATTTTGAGTCTGATCGGCAGCACACTTGGTGCCATTGCTAACTACTGGATTGCCCGGACGCTTGGACGAAAAGGGGTGACGTTCTTTGCCGGCAAGAAGGCGCTAGGGCAAATTGACGCTACTGCCAGTCGGGTCGGCACCTGGCGTCTGTTAGCGGCGGCCCGCGTAGTCCTATCGCCTATTTATGACTTCATAAGCTATGCAGCCGGACTGGCACGCTTTCCGTTTGGGCAGTTTGTGGTTATTACGCTGGTGGCTGGCATACCAGTCACCATTGTCTTGCCGCTACTGGGATACGCTTCGGCCAACAGTAATTTTGCGAGCTACCTCTTGTTGGCGATTATGACCGTACTATTTATTGTTTTTGGCATCGCCCGGTTTGTGAACAGGCAACGGGCGGAGGACTAGGATCGATTGCGCCCGGGTAGGTGTGCTATAGTAAAACCACAACCATTAAAGGAGATCTCTTGTATGAATCCGAATGACCCCGCATCAACACCCGGCACCGCGCCAGAGGGTAACACACCACCATCACCGGCTGGTCAGCCAACAGTGCCACCAACCCCAACCGATGGCGGTCCTAGCACGCCAGGCGGCACACCCCCTGCAAAAAAGGATCACAAGAACATGCTTATCGTCACGCTGGTGGTAGTCGTGGTCTTGGTAGCTGTCAGCTACTTTATTGTTATGGCCATGAGCTAGAGTGGCACAGTGCTGTCTTGTGCTATTATCGTAACTGTTAGTCGGTTAATTGAGGTATGACGATGAGTTCCAAGGTGGCGTTTTATTTGCAAGAGCACTTGAGCGGCGAGGTCATGACCGGTGCCGATGCTCGTCGCTACTTTTCGACTGACGCCAGCGTTTTTACCGTAACCCCCTCTTTGGTGGTGTATCCACGTGGCGAAAACGACGTTCGCAAAACGGCTCGATTTACCTGGCAACTGGCCGAACGTGGCCGAGTTATTCCTATTACCCCACGTGGTGCCGGCACCGACCAGAGTGGTGCGGCAATAGGTGGCGGTATATTGTTAGCCTTTCCGGCGCATATGCACCGCATATTGGAACTCGATGATAAGAATGGCTATGTGACGGTCGAACCCGGCACGAATTACGGCAAACTACAGCAAACATTGCATACGCATGATCGGTTTTTGCCACCATATCCCGCCAGTATCGAATATTCAACCATTGGTGGCGCGGTGGCCAATAATAGCAGCGGCGAAAAGAGCGTCAAGTATGGCCCAACGCGCGAGTTTGTCCGCGGACTGCGCGTGGTGTTGGCTAACGGCGAGGTCATCGAAACCGGCCGGCTAAACAAACGCGACCTTAACAAAAAGTTAGGGCTCGCCAGCTTTGAGGGCGAAATTTATCGCGCTATCGATGCCTTGCTAGAAGAAAATCAGGCGCTAGTGGATAAGATTGCGCTCAACGTCACCAAGAACACTGCTGGCTACGATCTTATTGATATTAAGCGCAAGGATGGTTCGTTTGATTTAACCCCGCTGTTTGTGGGTGCGCAGGGCACACTCGGCGTTGTTACCGAAATAACGCTCGAAACTGAAGCCTTTAACCCGGTTACTACGCTCGTGGTGGGTCACCTAGGGGATATCGAAAAAGCCCAGGGCGCCATACTTGAGCTTAGGCAGTTGCCCGAAATGCCTAGCTGTATAGAAATGGTCGATAGCCACTTGCTTGAGTTTGTTGACAAGGTTGCACCCAATTTATTG
>Ga0111538_10000050_pt1 | contig 124105 bp, 144 predicted proteins | sample SoiMethybrSBSTD1_FD_79669 | JGI IMG/M metagenome (GOLD analysis project Ga0111538, IMG submission 79669) | Bulk soil microbial communities from a Populus tree surrounding site in Tennessee, USA - Soil MetaG P. TD hybrid SBSTD1 (version 2)... | ecosystem: Environmental > Terrestrial > Soil >... | reverse complement strand
GTCGTCAACACGTGTGACTGGGTCGAATGATGTCCCGTCGCCTTACGGAGGCACGTCATCGGCGAAGCAGTACGACTAAGGCATGGAGGACACTCCCCGATATCTTCGGCTGCCAGATCATGAAACAAAACGCGAGAAGGATGCCCACGAATACCCACATGAGTCGCGCCATCCAGGGAACGAGGGCCTCATGTGGCTCAACGCTGGGCGCACTTTCATATAGTCACGGTCGCTCAAGGCCATAATTCACACCAACGCGATTGTGTCAGCGACCTGTCATACTGTTAAGTCTGCGTAGCATCCGGCCGATAGAGTAGGACCAACTTTTAGACTGTACAGCAAAGGAGAACACGAATGAAGCTGGGAGTGATGGGACTGGTTTTCTCGATAGGTATGAATACGATGCTGCTTGGCTGGGCCGGGGCCACTGTGTGCGAAGACGTCGAATGCCGTCAGGTGCAGATGTGCGAAGACGATAAAGCGGTCACTCAAAGACTGATCGCTACCCGCAAACAGCAGTGCGACACCAATGGGGGAGCGGCGTGCCAGAACTACGAGCGGAGCGTGAATAACCCGGAAACCAAACGACTCCTCGAAAAGCCGTGCAAGACGCTTGTATCCGAGGGCTATGGGAAACATTAAGACGGTCAACGATCGGAGAAGGCGATGACTGTCTCGGCCTGGGGCTTCGTCTTTTTCTTCTGCAGTCTCGTGTGGGTGGGAACGCTGGTAGGCGCGGTGACGCTAAGAGCCGTTTTCTGCCGCCGTGTAAGAGGACAAGAGAGACGAGGCGGCAAGGATGCGGCCGAGCGCACACTCTCGGTCTAGTGAATGGTAGACAGCGAACGGAAGCGCTCAGAAGGCCTTCCGTTCACTCATCCTGAATTTAGAGATCTCTTGCGACAGCCGGATGTGGCGTCACCGGCTGCCGGCCATGGGCCAGTACGTCCATGAGGGTGGATTGGAATTCTTGAAGATTAAACGGTTTGAGAAGAAACGCGTCCGCTCCCTTCGTCTCCGCTTCATTCGCCATTGAATTTCCCGACATCAACACGACCGGAAGCCCAGGACATTGGCGCTTCGCTTCGGCGAGAACAAAAAATCCGTCTTCACCCGGCATATTCACATCGGTCAGCACCAAATCGTACGGCTGCTGTTGCAATAAGTTGAGACCTTGCGCAGCCGACTTTGCGGTGAGGACCTCCACACCAGAGAACGTGCGTTCGAGCAAGGCCTGAATCAGCATGAGAATACTGGCTTGGTCATCGATGATCAACATGCGTAGTGTCGGCATGTCGCGAGCATGCCAGGACCGGGGTGGATATCCTATTGCTCAGTGGTTGTACGCCTGAAGTCTCAGAGGCAAAATCCATCCACGTAAACGTCTCACAAACCTTATATTTAGCGATCCATATAAAATGGAGAAGCCCTGGCATCCGAATAACCAGAATAAACTTACTGCCTTGAGACCTTTTGTGAAGACGGAGGGGCTGCCGATTCGTGTGCGTGCCACTGTTGGTGGTGTTCTTTGACGAGTTCGACGATGCGTTCTGTATCGAGACTCCGCGCTACGGAGCGGCAGACGTTCCACAACATTCGAAGGACATCCTTTAGCATGATGATCTCGACTGTGGGAGCCTCGACCGTACTGAGACGCACGTCCGATTGTGTGAGGATTACCGCTTTGGAGATTACAGGGGCCGCGCCCTTTTGTGACAGAAATTCCATCAAGTGGTCGGCCGACTCGTTTACTCGTTGCGAAGGGCTTTTGCCGTGGCGGTCCACAATCGGGACTTGAGTCACGGGTGCCCCAGCGCGATCGTACTTCTGCCGCACCCATCGATCCTTCGTACAGATGATGGTGCCCGCCACGTGCTCGCATTTGAACGCCATCATGCCGACGGGAGCGATCAGAAGATAGTCGATCTCGCCTCGCCGATTCTGATAACCCTTCATCAGGGTCCAGCCGGAACCCGGCAGTTCCGAGGTAAGCTCGGCTCGGAGCCGTTGCTCTCCCTCCATTCCGGCTTGCCATTTTTGCTCTTCGAGTGTCGGACCTTCCGGCTCTGGGGGCTGTGGATCTCCCTGTTTGCGAAGACGACGGTGTTCCCACCAAGTTCGAGCCGCCCGAAAAATACGGAGACGCCGAAAAGCCGGGCCATAGGCGGTTGCTAGAGCGGAGAGGTGCTCATCGTACGCGTTCAAGTCCCGTTGGTAAGCAAGGCGCGCCTGCTGATAGCGTTGCTCGCGTTCACTGCGCAAACGACGTAATTGCTCTTCAGCGGAGTCGGATAATATGACGTACTGCATGGGTGCTAATCCATGGGCAGCGAATCGGCTACTTGACCGTACGGGCGAGAAATCAGTGTGCCGTCGTCAGACCGAAACAAGCAATTGGGGCAATGACGTAAAGCGCGCTGCTTATGGATATTTGTCATGAAAACCTTCCATGAATTGTCGAACACCCTGTCGCTTTGAGAGATCACTCAACACAAGGAGTAGCAAAACACGCCCTCGTCTGGACTAGTACTTAGGTAGATAAATCCGTGACAGGATTGTTTACAGATCTACCATGGTATTTTCCCATATGAAGACTGGCCTGGGAGAATAATGATATCTAATTACAGTGTGTTTTCAGTATCTTGATGGATAGGCGCTTTCCTAAGCGCTAGCCTCACTACTGTCAAGTCGTTAAGGCCGGCATTACTAGTTTCTACGTGGCAACCTTAAAATTCATAACCTTGCGATTTGGCACCCAAGCTGCTTAAGCCCTCGGGAGTGTCTTTGCACTATCATCACATTAGGAGGTTTGGCCGATGAATACAAAACGCTTGTTGAATATTATGGCCGTCGGGGCCATGACGGGAATTCTGGCATCTGCTGCCACCGCCGGCGCCACGGCGTTGAACCCTGGAGACATCCTTAATTCCCCGCCGACGACATTTGACGTTCTGTCGGGAAGCCCTGGCACTCTGGTCACATCCAGTGTTGGGACGATTACCACGTCGAGCTTCACCGCGAGTATTCGCGAAGCCGTCTACAATCCAGGCATCGCGAATACACTCGATTACTATTTTCAAGTGGTCAATAGCGCAGGATCATCCGATGCCATCGGACGTGTGACCGATAGAAGTTTTGGTTCCTTCACCACCTCCGTCTTTCTCCGAACGGATAATGCGGGCGGAGGCGGCTCTGCGGGATTCACCGCGTCTACGATTGCTCCAATTTCCATTGACCGAGATATTTCCGGTCAAACCGTGGGATGGAACTTTTTGAAGGGAGCGACTCCTGACCTTGGGTCCGGCAAGACATCGGAAATTCTGGTGGTGCGGGTCAATTCACCCAACTTTTCGGCTAACGGACAATTCAATGCAATCGATGGGGCGGTCGGTTCGACTTTAAGCCTGGCTCCTCAGACGCCTACCTCCAATGTCCCCGAGCCTGCTTCAATCCTCTTGCTTGGAACAGGAATGGCGGGCATCGCATTTATCGCGCGTCGCCGATCCGCACAGTAACGTAAAAGTCCTGTTAGGAGTTCGTGTTCGATAAACGCCGAGGTCTACGACCTCGGCGTTTCTGTATTTACGTCTACTGCGGGGCTTCCCACACTTAGCCGGCGATCAGAATCCAGCCGAACCGTTCTTGGAGTACCGGAAAATCCGCTGTTTCTTCAGGCAACTTGTCGCGGAGTGTGGCGGGAAGGATAATCATCGTTCGCCCCGGCTCTGTCAGGTAGGATCGAATGTTCTCCTCCTCATTCCGGCGGATCACAACCACCTTTCGTCGCGCATAGAAAACGGTCGATGGCCTATTGGGACCATAGATAATCAGTCGGTCGGTGGAGGTGAGAAGCGGGCTTGCCGCCGCCGCCAGCTCTTGCGGAGGGACGAGAAAATATCGACTGAGACGAACGACCGTGATGTGCCATGTGACCAACATAACGACGGCTAAGGTGATCCCGGCGACCCAAAATACGCTCTCACGGCGCGAGGGCGAAAACCCTATATAGGCCAGAGCCGCCATCCCAATCCCCAGTACGGCAGCAGCGGCATAGGGACCAGGACCAAAATCAAAATGCGTCGCATAGGGAAAATCTTTGGCCATCCTTTCCGCAAACGCACTAAAGACGGAGGGAAGTGCGGCGCAGATCAATGCGAGCACGCTCCCTAATACAATTGCTGTGACGAGAGCGGCGTGAAATCCTGTCGGTGCGACGGCACGACGTGCACGATCCCAATACAAGGCCGTAACGATCGCGGCAGCGGGATACACAGGGCCGATGTAATGCGGAAGCCGAGTCGCACCCAGACTAAAAAAGATCAAGCCGCTCACGAACCAGAGCGCGGCGAAGAGTTCCAGATCGCGGTCGTCCTGACGGTCGGCAAGCGATTCGTTCGGCCTATGATCGGCGCGCCGACGCCGCTGAACTTTGTACGTCTCGTAGAGCGCCGCGACTAAGAAAGGGCTCCATGGGAAAAAGCCGACAACCAGGACAGGCACATAAAACAAAACAGTTCCGCCCCATCCATAAAAAGGATTGAGGAATCGAGAGACGGTATGCATCTGCGCTTGCGAGCTATAGGCAGATCCGTGAATCAGCAACATGGCGGCATAGTAGGGAACTGCCAAGGCGGCGAAGGTAGCCCATCCCCCAAGAGGGAATCCTTCGCGCCAATAACGTCCCCACTGTTTCGTCGCGGTTAAATATGGAACGATGCCGAGTAATGGAACGAGAAATCCCGGAGGCCCCTTATCCAAAGTGCCACACGCCATCGCCGCATAACTGATTACAAGCCATCCTCGACGCCATGTCCTGCCATTGAATCCCAACCAAAAAGCATAGGTCGATAGCGTGGTGAAGAACATGAGAACCATATCGGTCAACGCTTGTCGGCCGAGGATGAACACCTCGATGTTCAACAAGAGCATCAACGCTCCAAAGACGCCGACGGTGATTCCGCGAGTCTGCGACAAAAATAGATATTGCATGACGATGAGACCGATGCCGAACGCAGCCGATGGCAGGCGCGCGGCAAATTCATTGGCATCAAATATTCGATATGAGACGCTCATCAACCAGTAGAGCAAGGCGGGCTTAATAAAGCGTGGCTCGTAATTAAAGGTGGGCGTGACCCAATCGCCTGACTCCAGCATCTCTCGGCCGGCCTCGGCATTTCTGCCCTCGTCCCGATCCGTCAAGCCTACTGAGCCCAGGCCCGATAGAAACAATACAGCGGCCAAGCCGACAATGAGCAGCAGATAACTGACTTTCGGTGATTCGTTCATTCGGCGCGGGAAGACACAAACGAACTGGGAGGGAGGTGTGTGGATGAGGTAGGCAATTGATCGGGAAGAAGCCGATAGTGCAACCGACGGCTCTGCATCCAACGGACGGCCATTAGATCATACATGCTCTTGAAGAGACGATTGCGCACTCCGTATTTGGCGACGCCATGCAGCCGTGCATAATGGGGGATGGGAACTTCGGTCACAGTGAAGCCGTGCATGAGCGCAAGCGCGGGGAAAAAGCGATGCATGCCTTCAAAAAGCGGTATGGTCTCAATGACCCGCCGACGAAACATCATAAAGCCACAACCGGTATCGTGCATGCCGTCATGGATGATCGCATTACGAACCGCATTGCCGATCCGCGATGAAATCTTGCGTATGAGGTGGTCGTTTCTCACGGCTCGCCGGCCACACACGACATCGTAGTGCGCGAGATGCGGCAGGAGGACGGCGATGTCCGCCGGCTTTGTTTGCAAATCGCCATCCATAATAATGACGACCTGCCCGGAAGCGTGCTTAAACCCGGAGTCCAGTGCGGCAGTCTTGCCATAGTTTCTATCGAAGTGCAGAGCGCGAATTCGATGATCTTGGCTTGCGAAGCGGTCGAGAATGAGACTACTTCCATCCCCGCTTCCATCGTCGATGAAGAAAATTTCAAACGGAGCGTCCTGAGACTCGCGCTGCGCCGCCAAGACAGCAAGTAACTGTTCGGTGAGGGGCGCAAGATTGTCTCGCTCATCCTTGATCGGGATAATGACGGACGCCCAGGGCGTGGTCAGGGGGGTATCAGACAGGACAGTCCTCGCGTTAGGTCAGAACACTCTTGCGGTGCATCCTACTGAACGAACAGCAGGGAGTCAAACGGCGGACACATCATCCCGCACCTTCATTTACTACTACCTACGTGTCTCTGCTAGGAGTATTAGTCGGTAGCCTTAGAGCCGAAAAACTGCTCCTATCCTTGACCTTCTGCATTACACTACTAGTGTAGGAGCGGGCTAAAGAACACCCTATGTCGCTACTTCGACTGCTCATCATCGATACCGATCCCTCTGTCGCCGAACGGATTCATGCGTGGGTCTCAGAACGAAAGATTCCCCTCGTGATCGAGACCGCAGCTTCCGCCGCCTCCGCCCTCCACGCCTTGACCATTGGGCATTACGATGTGATCGTCTGTAGCGCGCCGATGCCACATATCGATCGCGTCCGCTGGGTTCATCACATCACGAATCTCGCATCCATGGCCCAGATCATTCTAGTCTGGGGAACGGCCGATCCCGCCTTTAAATCTGCGGCCCCTGCGTTCAGTCGAGTGCGGATGGTCAGTAAAGCAATGGCCTCCCTTCAACTTCCCAGCCTCCTCTACCCCCTTCTCCAACAACGAATGGCTCTTCCTTCACTCCCCATCAAGCTGCCGCATGAGACCGGTCGTCAGAAGGCCATCGGGGAATAACGATCCAACACCAAGCCTCACGGTCCCGGGCTCGTCACCTCTCGGTCCACTAGCAGATCAAATCCGACTCCCGTTTTGTCTCCGTACCGCATGCAGAATTCACCCGTTCCAGCCATTATCCGTCGAAGCGGACCAGTTGAACGCATGCAGCATTATTTGACAGCAAAAATAGATGTTATACATTTTTCTCTATATCGATTGGTGCGATGGGTGGACAGGTTACAGAAACCGGGCAATGGACTCGATAGAGAGACGTTTTCTGCATCTCATGATAGGATAAACGCCGTAGTGAGCATTGAGCCTTCCATCCACCGACGACGAGGAGAATACTGATGGAGCGTCGAAAGCATATTCGCTTAGCCCATAAAGTGAACGCTATTCCGGTCACCTTTTCCGGTGACGCGAAAGGAACCGGAACGCTCTACGATCTTTCGCCGGGAGGATGTAAGATCGATACACGCACGACCCCGCCGTTAGGGGCCTCGCTCACATTGCGATTGGGTATGCCGTCCGAGGCAGACCCAATCGAAATTGATACTGGCGTCGTCGGGTGGACCATCAAAGACAAATACTTTGGCGTGAAATTCTTACAGGTCGATCCCACGGACCGAATCGTCTTGAATACGTATCTCGCCAGCCGTTCCTAACCGCTGTCGCCATCTTGAGGCGGTGGCGGTGGAATCGTCTCGCTCATCCTTGCCACGACAATCGATTACTTGTCTTTCGTCTCTTGCGTCAGCAGGGGCGCGGGTTGTTTGCCCCCATCCGGGGGCCAGCCCCCTCCCAACGCCTTGTAGAGCTGGACAATTGAAACAAGATGCAGTCGGTGAGTGCTCGTAAGTGCCAACTCGGATTCAAATAGGCTGCGTTGCGCAATAAGCACATCCAGATAGTTCGCGAGCCCTCCCTTATAGCGAAGATTTGCCAGGCGCAGAGCCGACCGAAGCGCCTCGACCTGTTCCGTTTGAGCATCGCGTTGCGTGCGCGCTGTCCGCACGGCCACCAGCGCATCTTCCACCTCCCGAAAGGCGATCAGCACCGATTGTTCATACGCCGCCATCGCGCCACGGGCCTGCGCCTCTGCTGCCTCTTGTTGAAATCCCAAGATTTGTGCGCCCAGGATCGGGCCGGCTAAGTTCCCTCCCGCCACAAAGAATTCCCCATTGGTTCGTCCCCCGCCTTTGATCAGCTGAGACAGTTGCGGATTGGCGTACCCCATCAACGCCGTGAGCGAAAGTTTTGGAAACCGATCGGCCTTTGCCATGCCGATTCTCGCTGTCGCTGCGTGCAGCTCTTCTTCCGCCTGCACTACGTCGGGACGACGTTGCAGCAGCTCCGAAGGAAGGCCGGGCGGCACCTGAGGCGGCATGACCTGTTCCGTCAATGACCGGCCACGCGAAATGCTCTGAGGATGACGTCCCAGTAGCACACTGATCTCGTTTTCTTTCTGAATCATTTGCCGTTCCAATTCGGCGGCTCGTGCAGCAGCGTTCGCGCGCTCGGCCTCAAATTGATCCGCATCCAGCTTGGTGATCACGCCTTGCCGCAGTCGCGCTTGGGCGATACGGACAGACTCCTCCCAGGACGTCAGCGTGCGCTTGGCAATATCCAACTGCATGTCGAATTGCCGGAGATCGAAATAGGCTTGCGCGACCCCGCTGACGAGTTGGAGGATGACAGCGCGCCGGTTTTCGACACGCGCAAATAGCTCGGCTCGGCCGGCCTCATTCGACCGCCGGATGCGCCCCCAGATATCGAGCTCCCAGTTCAGATTGCCTTGAATGTAGTAATTGAACGGATTGGGGAACCCCGGAACTAGAAAGCCAGTTTGGCGTCCCAAAGCCGGCGCATTGACGGTTGCGGTAATGGTGGGCACGAAATCCGTCCGGGCAATGAGAAGGCGCGCCTGGAATTCTTCCATGGTCGAGACGGCCCGCTTCAGATCCTTATTTTCTTCCAACGCGATCCGGATCAGCCTCTGCAGCTCATCATCACGCAGCAAATCCCACCAGGCAAGATTCGCCATCGATCCCTGTTCGCCTTCCACCGCCATTCGAAAAGAGTTGGGTGAGGTTGCATCGGGCCGCGAATAATCAGGGCCGACGGCGCACGATGTCAGAAGTATCGCGAGTATCGCGACTAGGATCGCCATTTCTCTCTCCTCCATTGGAATCTATGACCGAATCAACATGCGCCGGCGTAGCCGTCGCCGGTTCCCCCGCCCGCGGTGCAGCGGCCGGGGCCGGGCTCAATTTTTCGATCAAGACGAAGAACAGCGGCACGAAAAAGATCGCAAGGAATGTTGCCGCCAGCATTCCTCCAAAAACGCCGATACCGATCGAATGCCGGCTGGCGGCCCCTGCGCCGGTGGCGACCACCAGCGGCACCACGCCGCCGATGAATGCCATGGACGTCATGATGATGGGGCGGAAGCGGAGTCGCGCGGCCTCGATTGCGGCGTCAATGGCCGGCATCCCCTGTTCATAGCGACGTTTGGCAAATTCGACGATCAAGATCGCGTTCTTCGCGGACAGGCCGATCAGCGTCACCATGCCGATTTGAAAATAAATGTCGTTTGCCTGCCCGCTGACCCATACAGCGGTCAACGCCCCAAACACACCAAAGGGCACCGCGAGAATCACGGCAAAGGGCACCGACCAGCTCTCATACTGCGCGGCCAGCACAAGAAACACCATCAACAGACCGAAGCCGAATGCAAATACGGATTGTCCGCTGACCTGATGTTCTTGGTATGAGATGCCGCTGTAATCGAGCGCGAACGCTTTCGGCGTGAGCGCCTGTAGAGCCGCGCGATCGAGCGCCTCCAGCGCCTGGCCTGAACTGTATCCCGGTGCAGCCGCTCCCAATACCAGTGCCGTATTGTATCCATTGAAATGAGTCACTGGATCCGGGCCGCTGGTGTATTCGGTTGTCACGACCGTATCGAGCGGGATCATGGACGAACCTTGCGCGTTCGGAAGACGCTGAGCACGCACATAAATTTTGGAAATGTCCTCGGGTTTTGAACGGTACTGCGGTTCCGACTCCGTCTGCACACGGTAGACGCGGCCAAACTTCACAAAGTCGTTAATATACAGATTGCCCCAGAACGCTTGGAGCGAATCGAACACCTCTGAAATCGACACGCCGAGGGATTTCGCCCGCTCACGGTCGACGTGGGCGTAGATACGGGGTGAACTCACTCGGAAGCTCGTGCTGATGGCTCCGATGGCAGGCTCCTGCCTGGCTTTGGCAAGAAAGTCCTGCGTGACGGCGGCAAACTGTTTGAAATCACCGCCGCTGGGATCCTGCACTTGCGCAGAAAATCCACCGGTCGCCCCCAACCCCCGGATCGACGGCGCATTGAATGCCACGATCATCGCCTCGGGAATTTTGGCAAACTCGGCAAACGCGCCACCGATTAAAGCCTTCACATGTTGGTCCGGACTCTTGCGCTGATCCCAGAGATGAAGCGGCGTAAACATGGTGGCAGTATTGGACCCGCGCGTGCCGAAGATGAAATTCTGCCCCACAAGCGCATCGGTACTGTGAATCGAGGGAATCGATAAAAAGTATTTTTCAAGCTTGCTCACCACGACATCGGTCCGTTCCTTCGACGCCCCGTCCGGAAGTTGCACGGCGGTAATAAAATAGCCCTGGTCCTCTTCCGGCAAGAAGCTGCTCGGTATGAAATAGAACAGACTCGACGCGACGATGATTAACACGGCAAAGACGGCGACGGCGAGAACAGAATGCTTCAGCACCTTGCCGACGTTGGTCGTGTAGCGGTGCTGTGTCCATTCGAAGAACCGATTGAAGGTGCGAAAGAACCGCCCGGGCTGGGCGCGATGTCCGGGCTTCAAGAGAATCGCGGCCAGAGCAGGGCTCAGCGTCAACGCCACCATTCCTGAAATGGCGACAGACATGGCGATCGTGATGGCAAATTGTTTATAGAGCTGTCCGGTAATGCCTCCTAAAAATCCGACGGGCACGAAGACCGCGCACAGGACCAATACAATGGCGATGACGGGGCCCGTAACTTCCCTCATCGCCCGCTTGGCCGCCTCCTTGGAGGAGCAACATTCCTCAACCATGTGCCGTTCGACATTTTCGACGACGACGATGGCGTCATCGACGACCATGCCGATCGCCAGCACCATGCCGAACAAGGTCAGCGTATTGATTGAGAATCCGAGCGCCTCCATTCCGGCAAACGTTCCGATTAATGAGACGGGCACGGCGACCGCAGGGATGACGGTGGCGCGCCACGTCTGCAGGAATAAATAGACGACTAAAATGACCAGGAGCATGGCTTCGGACAGCGTCTTGATGACCTCCTCGATCGACACTTCGATAAAGCGCGTCGTGTCGTAGGGAATGTCGTAGCGCATCCCAGCCGGAAACGACTTGGCCAGCTCATCCATCTGGTGCCGGATACGCTTGACAGTGTCGAGCGCATTCGCGCCGGGAGATAGAAAGGTCAGAAGAAACGTGGTCGGCTTTCCTCTAAACCGGCCTTCCAAATCGTACGACTGCGCCCCTAACTCAATCCGAGCCACGTCCTTCAATCGGATCATCGATCCATTCGGTAGGGCCCGGACGATCATCTCCTCGAATTCTTTCACGTCAGTCATGCGTCCCTGCGTAATGACCGGGATGGTCATCTCGTTTCCGGGCAGTGCCGGCTCGCGGCCGATGATTCCCGCGGGAAAATCCCGGTTCTGCTCCCGGACGACATCTGCAATATCGGTCGGCGTGAGACTGAGTTGGGCCATCCGAACCGGATCGAGGATGATCCGCATGCTGTAATTCTGCGCGCCGAAGACCAGCGCATCGCCCACGCCTTCCAGACGCTTGACGTTGTCCAGAATTCTCAAAATGGCATAATTCGAAATGGTTAAGGCGTCGTATCGGGGATCTTTCGATTCCAGCGTCAAGACGGCGACGAGATCCGGCGAGACTTTCTTGATGGTAATACCGCGCCGAATGACCTCCGGGGGAAGCTGCGGCTCCGCCAATTTCTCCCGATTCTGAGTCTGCACGGTTGCAATATCGACATCCGTGCCGATCTCAAACGTGAGCTTGATCGTGATGTGCCCATCGTTCGTGCTGGTCGAATCGTAATAGAGCAGATGATCGATGCCCGGCAGTTGGACCTCGATCGGCCGCGCCACGGATTCCGCGATGACTTCCGCACTTGCCCCCGGATAATCGGCATCGATCTGAACGACCGGCGGCGTGATTTCCGGAAATTGAGCGATGGGCAACACCTGCATGGCCACCAAGCCGATTACCACGATGACGATAGAAATGACGGACGCGAAGATGGGCCGGTCGATGAAAAAACTCGGGCTCACGGCGTTCCCTCCTTCTTCGACGCCCGCATGGCGGTGTCGTCTTTCGTCGCGGCCATGGCTCCGTCCTCCTTCACCGTCGGCGTGGCGGCATCCGGCTTTGAGGACGGGGCGGTTTCAGGCTTCATCGCAGGCGGCGGTCTGTCGGCGGCAGGCGATGGTACGGTGGATGGCGCGGCCGGCGTGCCGGCAGAGGCGACGGCAACGGGCTGGACCTGCGCGCCGGGAGTCAGTCGCTGCATGCCGTCCACAACGACTCGATCCCCTTGGCGCAAACCCTCTTCGACCAGCCACTGGTTGCCTTGCCAGCCGGCGGCTTTGACATCGCGGACCTCGATCTTGTCGCCTTCACCGACGACGTACACGAGCGAGCCGGTGGGACCTTGCTGCACGGCGCGTTGCGGCACAAGCATGACATCATTCTTCGTCGATCCTTTAAAACGCACCTTCACGAATTGTCCGGGGAGGAGCACTCGATTGGGATTGGGAAACGTCACGCGCGCTTCACGAGAGCCCGTTTCGATCTGCAATCCTACCGCTGTAAAGTCCAGCACACCTTCTTGCGGGTAGACGGTCCCATCGGAAAACGTGATGGCACCACGCAGTTTGTAAATATCCGGTTCCTGAATTCGGTTGGAGGCAATATCGCGCCGCCGTTTGAGCAGGAAGCTCTCCGGCGCATTCACTATCACATACATCGGATCGACCTGATGGATGATCGTCAGCAGATCGGTCTGCGCGGTCACGAGGCGCCCTTCGTAGTATCGAGTACGTTCAATCAAGCCCTCGATCGGCGCCGTGATGCGCGTATTATCCATGTCGAATTTGGCCTTTACCAATTCGCCTTTGGCTCCTTCGAGCGCGCCCTTTGCCGATAATTCTTCGGCGATCGCATCGTCCAGGTCCTTTTGGCTGACGGCCTGTTCGGCAATCAACGGTTTCACCCGACGGAGGTTTTGCTTGGCTTGCACCAATCGCGCCTCCGCCTGCGACACCTTCGCCTGAGCGCTGAGCATCGCGGCTCGAAAGGGGATAGGATCGATTTGATACAGGGGATCGCCTTTTTTGACGTCCCGTCCTTCCTCATAGTAACGCTCCTTAATAATGCCGGTGACCTGGGAGCGAATCTCTACGATGCGGGACGCCTCGGTTTGTCCGATGAATTCGGGCTCATCGGGAATGCTCTGTGCGCTGACCGTGACCACTTCGACCTTCGGCGGAGGTGGAGCGGGTGGAGGCGCCGTTTCCCGTTTGCATCCCAAGAGGCCGAGTGTGCCCACGATGAGAAACCCAAGGACGACAACCGCAACCCGAGCGTATGTCATGATGTTCATCTCCTGACCAAAAGCACTACACGGACGATGGCACAATCATACCGGCCTATTCAACGTATCGATTCGCTTTCTCCAACAACGGCGATCGCCATGTTTCTGGCCTGGTAATCGCTCATGATCCATTACAACCATCCGGCAACGGCTTCCGAGAGGGTGACCAATCCGCGCGGCCTGCACGCGCCATTCCCTTCAAACACGATGCGGCCGTGCTCCAGCCCGGCATACATTTCTTCAAAGAGCCGCGCCACATCTTCAGAAAAGCCGTGCGACGTCAGCGCCGGCACGACAGCATCAAGCGGAAATTGCCGAACTTGCACACGTCGTTCGAGCCGTTGGCTAAGCGCGACCGCCACATCATTCGGACTATAGTCTTGAGGGCCCGACAGCTCCAAAATCCTTCGCCCCTTTGGCTGATCAAGTAAACACTCCGCCGCCACAAGTCCAATGTCGCGCGTGGCCACCATCGGAATTTTTCGCTCGGGCGTCAAAAACGACGGCAGGACACCCTGCGCACGGACTTCACCGAGCGTCGCCATCCAATTTTCCATGAAGTACGGCGCACGCACGATGGTCAGATTCCGCACCACCTCGGCCAGGCGCCTTTCGCCATAATGGAGCACGCGAATGGGACCCGTTGCATCGGAGAGCTGGGCGCCGATTGACGAGAGGAACACAACGTGAGGCAGGCGACTCTGCGCCACCGCCACGGCCACCGCATCGATGAGGTTCCGGCGATCCTCCACATGATGCGCCGTCTGATAGTTCGGCGGCACGAGCAGATAGGCGCCAGTCGCGCCTTCCAGCGCCTTGGCAAATGATCGTGCATCCTCAAGCGAACAGACGGCCACCTCCGCGCCTTTTTGCTTCCAGCTCTCGCCCTGTTTGGCCGTTCTCACGATGACCTTGACCGACTGCTCGCGGTCAAGCAAAGCTTGAGCGACCACCGACCCGGTATGTCCAGTGACTCCAGTCACGACGTACATGATCGACTCCTTACCTATGTTCGGAAACCGGTTGACTGTCGGCTACCACATGCATAGCTATCATCCCACCGCTTTAAATTTTGTCGAACGGCTCCCACGTAGCTCTTCCCACCTGTCTGCCAGGCGGCGTGAGATCAGTCCGTCGACGGACCACTTGCCACCCCCTACAATCAACAAGACGACGCTCATCCCAATGACGAGAAGATGATATTCGAATCCCTCACCCGGCTGTTTGCCAGACCAGTTCATGAAAAAGCCTTGAGGCCAGTGCACTGTGGCGATGGCGCCGAGCATGATCACGATGTAACTGGCGGCCGTAATTCGTGTCAGGAATCCCGCGATCAAGGCCACGCTGCCCAAGGATTCACCGATAATCACCAGGAACGCGATCAGCCAGGGCAGATGCATGACATTGATAAAGAACCCCATCGTACCGCTAAATCCATTGCCACCGAACCAACCCAAGAGCTTCTGCGCGCCATGCGCAAAGATCACAATGCCCAAGACGACACGCAGCACCAAACTCGACCAGGAGTCATCTGTCTTGAATATGGTTTCCATGTCACGCTCCTCTTTTATGACGTGGCTTCACCGGGGCTTGATGCCGATGCAAATGCGCGATCCAATCTTTCATCATCACTGCGATCACCATTAAAGGAAGTCCGAGTAACAGCACGTGCCATCCGATCGTCCATAGGGTTTGTTCTTGCATGGCTACACCTCTTGGCTGCTCAATTCGATCACCATCTTGATGTAGCAACGCAGCAAAGACCGTTCCAATCGAATTGGATTCGACTACCTCATGTAAGTAGGCGACGCTTCACACGAAGCTTGGGACGCGATGAAAAATAAGATGGCCCAACGAGAGAAGTGACGAGGCAATCGTGACGAAGTATCGTCAGTGACGAATGGTTTCGTCAGTAGTGGGTCGAGCCGTTTGTGAACCTTCATGAAATCAAAACTGAAGGTCACTGCTCGTACTTTTCGACGACCTCCGGCGGGCGAACATGCGCGTCGGCCGGATTCCCGCCTGTTTCGCGGAGAGCACGACGCTGACGTAACAGATCCCAACATTGATCTAGCTCAACGTTGATTTTCTCCAGTCGCGCACGATCGGAATCCGACAGCGATCCTTTCCCGAACATCCGATGCTCTTCTGTGACGAGGGTTTGAATTTTATCCAAAACGGATTGATCTTTGGTCTGCTCGCTCATAGTCGCACCTCCTTCACAGATATCTCATTATCGATTATCTATGGTAACGCCCTACCCGGCGACCTCCTGTCGGTTAGCGGGTAAGCTCCCGGTAATTGAGCGTGAAGAGCGTGTAGGCAGCGCACTAGATCGGGCAAGACAATGGATTGGTTTCACAGCGGATCTCATGGTTGTGACTCGCCTTGCGGTATGCGTAAAGACGTCCTCCTTGGCAAAAGTGTTGCCATACATTTCTTTATCGAACCCTCACATCACCACGCCTCCCCCAGCATGAAGGTTCTGTCCCGTCAGCCACCGCGCCTGGTCGCTCACGACAAACGCGACGACATCTGCGATGTCCTTCGGCGTGCCAAGTCGCTTGAGCGGCGAGGCCTGCGTGCCCATCTCGCGGAACTTGGGATCGGCGGGCATCATGTCCGTGAGTGTATAGCCTGGAGAGACCGTGTTCACGGTAATCCCCCTTGGCGCAAGTTCATGTGCGAGGCCTTTCGTGAACTGCTCCAGAGCCCCCTTGCTGCCGAGATATGCGGTCGCGCCGGCCAACCCGATATGGGTGCCGTCCGTCGAAATGTTCACGAGACGACCACCTTCCATGATGACCTTCGCCGCTTCTTGTAACGCAAAATAGGGACCTTTGGCATTGAGAGCAAATATGCTATCGAACTCTTCCTCGGTCATCTCCACCAAAGGCTTGTATATGAACCTGCCGGCGTTATTAACCAGAATGTCCAGACGGCTGAATTTTTTTACGGTATCCTTGACCAATCTGGCGACATCGGCAACGTTGCTCATGTCGGCTTGAACGGCGACCGCCTTACCCCCTTTGGCTTCAATACCGGTGACCACTTCTTTGGCTTTGTCAGCGCTTTTTCCATAATTCACGACAATCGTGGCGCCTTCCTCCGCTAATCGTTCTGCAATGGCGCGCCCAATGCCGTTTGATGCTCCGGTTACGATAGCCACCTTTTTATTTAGCCCACCCATGGTCTGTGCCTCCCTTTCTCCTTAATTGCGTTTCAAAAACGCATCGGTTTTTTCATTATCAGAAGATCACCAGCTGCTCCTTGGACCTACGCGAAGGGCTCTTATTTCGATTAGGCCGCAATGCCATCGGCCTGTTTTCTGTCATCATGCTCTGAGCGGGATTGCGTCGTGACAGGCGACTCCGCTGGAGGAAACTTGTTCATGACATGTCGATTTGCCCACTTCAAGAGCCCTTTCACGACAAGGCGGATTGAAGCAGAGACAGGACGACCATGCCCACGACATACGAAGCCAGATAGAGAATCAGTGCTCAGTTGATCGGCGCACTTTGCGCGAGTCCGTCCTTTGTAGTCAGGACCATGCGGAACCGTGCTTTGCCTTGCATCATGCGAGCGTAAGCATCAGCCGCCTGTTCGAGAGGAACTGTCTCGATCAGCGGCCGGATATTTTCCAGGACGCTGAAGGCAAGGGCGTCTTCGGTATCAATCGCCGTGCCGGCCAGTGAGCCATAGATCGAGCGCCCTCCAAAGACGAGCGGGAATGCATTCAATTGGATCTGGTCCTGCGGCACACCCACTACGATGAGCTTCCCGCGGGCTGCGAGACCGGACACAAGCGGCCCCATTGCACCACCATTGGGGGCTGTTGCGAGAATCGCCCTGGCCCCGCCCAAACGCTGCAGAGCCGCTGCCGCATCGTCGACGGACGTATCGATGTAGATGTGCGCGCCCAAATCTTTCGCAAGCTTTTCCTTGTCGCTGCCACGTCCGATGGCTACAGTCTGGAACCCCATGTGTCGCGCAAATTGGATGCCAAGATGACCCAGGCCACCTATGCCCTGCACAGCAACCAAATCTCCGCCCCGCAAGCCAGCGTTGCGAAGAGCGTTGTAGGTCGTGATACCTGCGCAGAGTAGCGGGGCTGCCTCTGCGGAACCGAGCTCATCAGGAATGGAAACGATGCCCCGCGCTTCAGCGATCATCACTTCCGCATATCCTCCATCCACGGTTACTCCTGGTATCACCGCGTTCTGACAATTCACAATGTCTCCGCGTCTACATGGTTCGCACACTCCATCCTCGCCGCCGAAGAAGCCGACACCGACCCGTTGACCGATGTTCCATTTGGACACGCCACTGCCTAACGCTTCAATGCGGCCGACGACCTCATGCCCAGGAACGCGCGGCAGGTTCAAACCCGCGTAGATGCCCGCGACCGTGGCGGCATCCGTGTGACAGATTCCGCATACTTCGACCCGAATCCGAACCTGGCCGGGGCCAGGTTCGGATATTGTTCGCTCGACAACGCGAAGACTGCCTGGCGCTGATACTTCGACCGCCTTATAAGTTTTTGCCATATTCATGGCGCTTCCCTCCGATCAGAGACGTTCCTCTTCCAAGTCGTACAGATCGCGGGCGAGCAGTTTCACTTTTTCGAGGTTTTCTTTCATGGGTTCTCGTTAATGGAGACAGCCACCACGGGTGAATAGGATTCGTCTAGTGCTTGCCCGTGTCATAATAGAACCGCTCGTGCACGATTTTTCCGTTCTTCCACTTCGCCACCGAAACCTGCTCAACATGGCCGGGCTCGCCGCCGGTCGTGACAAAGTCGCTCGTGGATTCATAGAAGGTGACGTTGTCGCCGACACTTGAAGCTGTGATGGTGAACCCTTTCAATTCCTTCACGCCGCTCATGGCCTGTTTTTCCCGTTCAATGTTGGTGCCGAGTCCCTTCGTCGGCGGATTGGCATTTTCCTGCATCACAGTATCCTTGTCGTAAAACTCGTTCATCGCCTCGATGATTTTGCCCTGTCGAATGTAACCGAACAGATCGTTCAGCCGCTGCCGTAGATTGGCTGTGCTCATGAGCGTTGCTCCTTTCGAGGTTCGCTGGTGAATGTCATCCCGCAACAGAGCATCCTTTCATTATGGAAAGGAGGTTGCCCATTTTTCTACCTCAGGCAACCTTGGTGAGACTGTGTGTCTCTTTCCCGTTATCACTCTCCCCAGACGAGCGGCTCGGAGCTGTAGGAGGAGCCATGCCCCATTGAGAATATTGAGGGTCTCGCAGCGCTGACTTTTCGAAGGGTCGATGCCTTGGCTCAGCAGCAGAAATTCGGCTCATGACAGCCTGCTTCATGTGCATGCATAACCACCCAATGAGCTCCCACAGCAGCAGGATAGCCAAGATGGCCATGCCCACTACATAGGACCAGGAAGCCAGATAGAAGGCCAGGAGTGCGGCAGTCCAGTCGTCCGGCCCAAGCGCCCTCTGTGCAAAGAGCGCCAGTCCACCGGCAATGATTAAGAGCAACAGGCTCACACCAGCAACGGCCCATTCCATCGATTGCAACGAGCTGTATCTCTGAGTTTTGCGATTCATACGTCACCACTATTTGGAGATTGAATCATGTCGGACTATTGTTGTTGTGGACGCGATTTCGGAGGATGACCGGATCGATCATCTCACCGCATTGCACACAGCGCCACACCGGAAACTCAATACCCTGTTCAACGACCAGAAGGCCGCTGCACCTTAAACATCTCGTCATGGTAGCAAGTGGCATCCAATCGGCGGTGCTTTCTTCTTCTTTCAGGTCTGATACTGGAAATCCTACAGCCGTGGCCATGGTTGACCTCCTCTCTCTTACATCTCGTCTAACTTATGAGGGTGGGAGCATAGACCGTTCCAGCGATCGGCCCGACTCAAGCACACAAGAAGAATGTTGAAGAAAAGAGAGGTTATAAGTCAGTGACTCTCAACTTTAACTTGGCGGGGTGGAGTTGTGACGACACGTCGGCGCCGACAGAACGGCGCTGTGCCGAAAGTTCGGCGCGACTACGGACGAGAGATACCGAGTTTCTGCAGTTTGGACTGAAGCGTGGTTCGTTTCATACCAAGACGGGTGGCGGCCCCCGCCGGCCCGCCGATGATCCAATTGGCTTCCCGCAGAGCGCGTTCAATATGTTCGCGTTCGGCCGTCTCCAGTGTCGCGATGCCGCTGGGTACCATGCCTTTGGCTTTGGCTAACTCGGCCACGGGGACCTGGAGTTGAGCGCCCTGCGAAAGTATGACGGCACGCTCGATAAAGTTCTCCAGTTCGCGCACGTTCCCAGGCCATGCATACCCACTCAGGACGTGCATCGCCTCAGACGGGATCGTCTCGATCCGTTTGTTCATGCGGCGTGCATATTGCTGGGCGAAATAGCGAACCAGCACCGGGATATCCGCAGTCCGTTCTCGGAGCGGTGGCACTGTGATCGGAAAGACGTTCAATCGATAATACAAATCACTGCGGAACTGTTTCTCGGCGACCATTTGATTCAGATCACGATTTGTCGCCGCGACCAAGCGCACATTCACACGGATCGTTCGCGTACTCCCTAAGCGCTCAAACTCCTGTTCCTGCAAGACGCGCAGGAGCTTCGCCTGTAGCTCCTGGGGAACGTCGCCCACTTCATCGAGGAAGAGAGTCCCTCCGTCCGCCAATTCAAACCGACCGATTCTTTGCGCGATGGCCCCGGTGAAGGCGCCCTTCTCATGTCCGAACAGCTCGCTTTCGAGCAGCCCTGTTGGAATGGCCGCACAGTTCAGCTTGACAAAGGTTCGCTCACGCCGTCCGCTCAGTTTATGAAGGGCGCGCGCAATCAGTTCCTTACCTGTCCCCGTTTCGCCTTGGATGAGGACCGTCGAATCCGTTGGCGCCACAACCTCAAGCTGTTTCAGCACCTCCTTGAGCGCGGCACTTTCACCGATGATCTCTTCGAAAATGTATTCGGTTCTGATCTCAGCTTCGAGATAGAGCTTTTCTTCCGCGAGCTTGTCTTTCAACTCCCCGATTTGACGATAGGCCAGCGCATTGTCCACCGCGATGGCGACCTGTTGCGCCACCTGACCCAACAGATCGATATCGTCCTGAGCAAAAGAGTCCTCCGTGCGTCGGCCGACATTTAAGGCGCCCAAGGCGCGATTGTGAGAGAGTAGCGGAACGCTACACAGGAACTTCACTCCCTCATCGATCAGACGCTTGCAGACCGTCGAGTCAGCGGACAAACTTTTAAGGCTTTGTTCTGTAAAGACCGCGGGTTTCCTAGTGGTCATGGCAATGCTGGCCGGCCCCTGACATGGCGTATCCGCTCGACCCTCTTCGATAAAACTGGTGTTCTTCGAAAAGTCGAGCACATGCACTCGATACTGACGCGTCTCGGGCTCATGCAAGACCAAGCTTGACCCGTCATGTTGAATGACCTTACGCAAACAGCGGCTGACGGCGGTGAAAACCTGATCCAAATTTAGATTCGACACGACGGCATTGTTGACTTCCAGTAACAGCTGCTGGCGATCCCGTTCACGTGCCAATTGCTGCTGGGCGGATGTCGCGCTCTCGTCGTGCAACACATTGTCCACGGCGACGGCCACCTGCTTTGCCACCTGCTGCATGAAGGCGAGCTCGGAGGCTTGATAGGTTCTCTTGTGAAGACTTCCAAATCCCATGGCGCCGAGGCGGCGCTGCGCCGTCGTGAGGGGAACGACACAGAAGGATTGGACGCCATTCACGCGGAGCAGCGACACCAGCATGGGGAAGCGTCGCTCTTCCATGACGTCGTTCACGATCAACGGCTGTTGAGTTTTCCACACCAACCCACCTGGAGATTCGTCCACGGATAGTTCCAGACCGGGGCTGATCGTGGTGGGTTGCGAGGTCACCAAGAGCCACAGGCGCATGACGTCGCGTTCCGGCTCATGCAAGACCGCGTTGAAGTAATCGAATGGGACGACGTCAGGGAGCCGTTGGGCAAGATCGCGAAACAATCCTTCCAGGTCGCGGTGTGACGCGATGGATTCGGACACTTCCAGCAGGAGACGCAGCCGATCACGATCGCGAATCAAATCTTGATGATGGAGGACATTGTCGACAGCTACGGCGACTTGTTTCCCGACCTGCTGGAGAAATTCTACGTCCGTGTCTTCATAGGCGCCCTCTTGCACGCTCGCGAACCCCATGGCTCCCAGCCGCCGTAGCGCCGTGGTCAGGGGAACGATGCAAAAGGAACGAATGCCGTCCTCCCCCATCCGCCCGGTGACCTTTGGCCAGCGACGTTCTTCGGCAAGATTTGGAACAAGGAGGGGCTGCTGCTCTTGCCACACCAATCCGGTTGGAGTCTCTTCAACGGGTTCTTCATGGCCACCCACGATGTCGGCTGGAATATTTGCCTGAAGATTGTGGAGCTGCATCACGTGGCGCGCGGGATCGTAGAGCGACAGGGCCACAAAGTTGACATGGGCTACCCGTGGAAGGAGGTGCGCGAGATCATGCACTAAGGCCGTCAAGTCCAAATGCTTTGCGATGGACTCCGAGACCTGTAGAAGAGCCTGGTATTGCTCGACCGATAGATCCGCACCGCGAATCAGATCACTTTCCATGGCATAGACCTTTAAATGGCCGTTGATGGAAGCAGTAACCAGCATACGCCAGGAGTTCGTGAAAAATCATCAAGCTTTCTTCCTTTCACCTTCCTTCTCACGGCTCTAATACGACTTTTTCGACAAGATCTCCCGGCCGTTTCAAAAAAATCAAGCCGGGTCGGAACGGACTGTCATTCTTGATGCGATCATGATATCCGTTCGCCGCATGACACTAGATTGAGGGACAAAAATCGTATGACGGATCCTGTAAGCGAGAGACAAGCCTATCAGGGACCGGCGTTCTTTTCGTACGGCTTCCGGCCGTTTTTTCTTGGGGCAGCGCTGTTTGCGGGGGTGGCGATCCCTGCCTGGGTCCTGATGCTGGCTGGACTCGGTGACGCCGCCGCTCTCTCTGGGCAACGGGACTGGCATGTGCATGAGATGGTCTTCGGTTTTCTCCCCGCCGTGATCACCGGCTTCATGCTCACGGCCATCCCCAATTGGACCGACCGCTCTCCGATCAGAGGCACAGAGCTGATAGTCCTGTTTGTCTTGTGGCTGACCGGACGTCTCATTATGGCGATCCCGAGGGTGCCGCCCATCATGTCCGCCATCGTCGACGGAGCCTTTCTGGTTACAGTGGCGGGGTTGGTGTGGCGAGAGATTGCAGCCGGCAAAAGCTGGAACCGTGCACCGATGGGAGTGCTGATCAGTCTGTATGCCGGCACCAACATCTTATTCCATGTGCTGACTCTGAGTGGCGAGGCGACGGATCTTCCCGTACGAATGGCGCTCGCGCTCGTGATGGTCCTACTGGCCTTGATCGGTGGGCGGGTCACCCCTAGCTTCACCGAAGAATTCCTCACTGAGCAGGGAAAGACCCAGCGGCCTGCCCCATTGTCACGCTTCGATGGGGCCTCGATCGTTCTCGTGGCCATCGCCGCCGTGGCCTGGATTGTTCAGCCGCACGCGACGGCGACAGGCTGGATGTTGGTGGCGGCCGGACTCGCGAATGTCGGTCGTCTGTTGCGCTGGCACGGCTGGGCGACGTGGCGTGAACCGTTGGTGCTGATGCTGCATCTGGGGTATGGGTGGCTGGCGATATCGCTGCTCGTCCTGGGTGGCGCGATTCATGGAATAGGTCTGCCGAAAGAGGATGCGGTGCATGCGCTCACCACCGGCGCGGTGGGCGTCATGACCTTGGCGGTGATGACCCGCGCGAGCCTGGGCCATACGGGACGTCCCCGGCACGCGGGTCCTATGACGGTCTTCATCTACATGCTGGTCACGCTAGGGGCATTGCTGAGAGTCTTCGGACCGATCACTGACCTTCCAACGACGCTGGTGCTTGAGTTGGCTGCGATTGGCTGGAGTGGTGCATATGTCCTGTTTGCCCTGGTCTATGGTTCGTTCCTTCTTCGCCCAAGCCTCGACGAGTAACGAAACGGCTCGCAAAACGAAAGCGTCGAATGCGACGATATGGCCATGAATTCGCTTGCGAAAATTCGTAGGTCTCCGTCTGATTCTCACCATGCGGCCAGGCACGTATGGTGATGCTATCTCTTTCGTCGGAGGAATATGAGAACACGGCCGATTGGAACGATGATCGCACGATCACAGGTGCTCGCCGTCTGTATGGTCCTCGTGATTGGGACGGCGGCCCATGCCGTGCCGACCGGACTCGACTACGTCTTCTTCACAGGCCTCGGTACGGGATCAAGCGCATTGGACCGCATTGCCAATGCGTCGTTTCAGGGTAAAAGCGGTGAAGGACTTCAATCGCTGGCACAGGAATTCGACGCGACGTTCACGGCTCAGCATGTCACTGGACGCGTCTTTCCATGGGATCAAGAGTCCGCTGCGGCCGACTTTGTACGATCGCTGAACCGCTCGGATGAGCTTGTCGTCGTTGGCCATAGCTTCGGGGGCGATTCCGCCCTGGAGTTCGCCAACACATTGACGCCGGGACGACCCATCGATCTCCTCGTGACCATTGATGCGGCATGCGTTCTATGCCCGGGCGGGACGGTCAAGCCGGCGAATGTGCTCCAGGAGGTGGAGCTGTACCATACGCCCAATGCGGGCGATAACCCGCTCGTTCCCCCATTTCTCGAACGCCTGAGCAATCCCGATCAGAGCTTCAATGTCACCGATCTGTTCAATGAGCCGAATAACCGAAGCTGCCTCAACGACATCGGCGGCACGGTCACGCATACAAACATCAGCAACAGCGCATGCGTGCATCAGATGATCGGCGGCGCTGCTCTCTCATTGTTCCAGACCGGCACACTGCCAAGCCTCAGTACCTTCCTGCCGTCATCACTGAACGGTGTTTCAAGTGCCGTTCCCGAACCCGCGACCTGGCTCTTATTGGGAACCGGACTAGCGGCCCTCCTGCGTCGGATGGCTCACAGAGAGAGACTATGACTGCAGATAAGAGTCTTCGGACCGATCACTGCACTCCCGTCGATGCTCGTGTGTGGGTTGACTGCAGTCGACTGTAGTGACGCGTGGGTCTTATTTCCCCGGTCGATTGTTTCTTCCCTGACGATCAGCATGGGCTTAAAGATAAAGGTCAAGACACGCCGCCGAGGATCCTCCGGTACTCGTCTTCTGCATAGGCGCGAACGGTTGAGGTCCTCACGTTGCCGGCAGAGCCAACCTTCAGCACAAAGTTGGCGAGCGCCTCATCCGTGGGGACATCGACGATGAGCAAGGCGTCTGTGGCGCCCTGCGTCATGTAAAACGCCTTCATCTCACCACCGAGGTCTTTAAGCGTCTTTTTGGCCGCATCCAGCCGCTTCGGCGAATCCTTGATGTTCCGAATACCTTGCTCAGTCCAGTTAATCTGAATCAGATAGGTCGCCATGATGGCCTCCTTTTGTAAGCTACTTTGTGGCGGTTCTTATGGAGGAGAGGCGTTCGAAGAGTTGCATAGTCGTCTCGCTGTACTGGGAAGATTGATACGCTTTCCAAAGAGGAGCCGACATCAGTGAAGTGTTCGTAGAAAAGTCAGGAGATGACCTAACTAGGTACCCTTACATAGGCATGACCCAGTTCTAAACTGAGGAAACCATTCCGCCAGCTGGCTCTTGTTGGGAACCGGCATAGCGGCCCTGCGTTGGTTGGCCCAGAGAGATAAGCACTGATTGGAGATAACGCGGTTACCGAAGTGTTTCGCCTGACCCTGTATGGGTAAAGTAGCGTCAGGCTCCGCATACATTTTAATCAAATAGCAAGATTCAAGACATGACCTCTTTTAACCTTCGTGGTGATGACTGTGAGGTTTACCGATGATGCTGTAACCGCGCTTCAGCGAGATCGATATCCAGCTGGATACGGCGCAGGACTTCATCGCTGATGACGTTTTGGTTGCGAAGTTGAAGAATTGTCCGGCGCTCCACTTGAAGCGCTTCGTGCGAGAGTCGTTCGAACTCGGAGGAAAACAGTCGGAGCGGCGTGCCGGCACTCTCGGGTTCGGCGCCTTCCACCTGGCGGATATGATCTTCGTATTCGACGCGCAACCTTTGCAGCGCGTCGGCTTTCGTAGGGTCGCCTTCCCCCATTTCATTTAGCCTCGAGAGGGCGGCGCGGTTGGCCTTGAGTCGGGCTTCGCGTTCCTCTTTTTCCATTGACCGGTCATCCGTGACGCCGAGCCAGCGAATGACCAGCGGCAGGCTCAAGCCTTGCACCACGAGGGTGGCCAGAATCACGATGAAGGTAAGAAAGAGAATCAAATCGCGGTGCGGAAATGGCTGACCGGCTGCCGTTCCATCCATGCTGATCGGGATCGCCAGGGCCGCCGCGAGTGACACGACACCGCGCATGCCTGTCCATCCAATGATGGTGACGTAACGCCACGACGGATATGGATCGCGGTCCCGAATCCTCTTGAAGAGCAGCCGCGGCAGATACGCCGCCGGGAAAACATACAGCATGCGGATGAAAATCACCGCGAGGCTGATGAACAACGCATACCACACGAGCTGATGAATGGGAATGTCATTGCTGGACAATGCGTGCAACACCTCGGGCAGTTGCAATCCGATCAGGATGAAGACGACACCGTTCAGCAGAAATTCCACCATTTCCCAGACCGGCCCGCCTTGCAGCCGCGTCTTAAAGGTCAGCAATTCGGGCATCCGTCGACCCAGATATAAACCGGCCGTCACGACCGCGAGCACGCCAGAAACGCCTATCCGCTCGGCGGACAAATACGCGACAAAGGGCGTTAGTAGCGAAACGGTGTTTTCAATCGGCGCATCATCCACGCGCTTGTGAAATTGTTGCGCCAGCCATCCGACCGCCAAACCGGTCAGAATTCCGCCACTGCTGACGATGACAAATTGCCCGCTCGCATACGTCAAGGAAAATGAACCGGTCGCCACGGCCGCCAGCGCAAACCGATACGCGACCAGCCCGGTCGCGTCGTTGACTAGACTTTCTCCTTCGAGGATCGTGACGATGCGGCGCGGGACTTTCAACCGTTCGGCAATGGCCGTGGCGGCGATGGCATCAGTCGGCGAAATGATGGCGCCCAACACAAACCCAGCAGCGAGCGGCAGGTGCATGAAATAATGCGCGAGATAGGCGACGGTCACCGTGGTGAACAGAACAAGGCCAATGGCGAGGAACGAAATGGGACGGAGATTTGTCCGGAAATCACGCCACGAGGTGAACAGCGCCGCCGGAAATAAAAGTGGCGGTAGACAGAACAGAAAGACCAGTTCTGGATTGAGCGTTATTTTTGGAAGCCCGGGAATCCAGCTAAGCAGCAAGCCGCCGATGACGAACAGGATCGGATAGGGAATGAGGACTTTGCGCGCCAACATGGCCAGAAGGGCTACCGTCAGCAGAAGCCCAACAAAGATTTCAGCAATGCTGGTCATGTCGCTTCAAGACTACGGCGGCGGGCCTCCACCGCCCGACCTCTGGCAAAGACAACAACAAGTTGGCTAGGAAATACTTGACAGTCGAAACGTCTGCACGCGCAGGGACTGCTTGGCGGGCAGGGAGGGTGAAATCCACGTGACGAGTGTAAACATTAGGCTTCTCTGCTGTCTAGTCCTTCTTCCCCACATGCATCTTGATCAATTACAAGATTCAAGACCTGGCCCCGATTATTCGCGCTTTTATTAGGAGAGGCGTTCGAAGAGTAGCATAGTCGTCTCGCTGTATTGGGAAGACTGATACCCTTTTCAAGGAGAAGCCGACATCAGTGAAGTGTTCGTAGAAAGTCATGATTCTATATAACTGACCATACTTACATATATGAGAGTGCTTGTGTCTAAAAACGAGGGCCGATTTCCTCGTAACGGAGACGAGTACTGTGTGGCCTATTTCTCTGTTTTAAGGTCCACCCCCATCCTGATAGCTGAACAAAAAGAATCCCGGGAGCTGATGTGATATTGCAATGGAACATACTAAGTTATATAACCTAGGTAATATAATGTCGTAACCTATAAGAGAAAGGTCAACATAATGAGCCTCATGTTCAGATATTTTATTATGATACCCCTCGGCGCTCTTCTTATACTTGCGGCCATGCCACGACTTTCGGGTGCGACTCCGACAGCGCATCTGATTTTGGATGCTCAACCAGGAGACTTCGTCGGTCCAGGAAGTGGACATTTTGACATTACTTACACGCCTCTTAATTCAGACTTTTTTTCGGCGCAAATCCAGCGAACAATAGGCTCAGCGCCTGCCCAGCCAGCGGAGGCTCTATTTCTCATGGGTACTGTCACATCGGGACCCGACAATACATTTGCTTTACTTTTCTTTGGCACAGATCAACTGGGCATTCCTATCCAACCAGGCTTTTATCCAGACGCACAACGCGCCGATTTCGCCGAGCCAGGTCATCCGGGACTTGACGTAGGTTTTCAGAACAATGGGTCCAATGGAGTGCGGGGGGAGTTTACAGTTGACGACATTACGGTTTCACCAGACCTAGGGACTATTCTCACATTTGGCGCACACTTTCAGCAGTTCGCTGAACGAAGATATACAGGCACGTTCACATACAGCGCAACGCAGTTCCAGAGCCCGCAACAATATTTCTATTATTAACTGGACTAGGCTCTTTCTCGGTGATTAGAAGAATCGGGCGATCCTAAGAACTTGGATAATATTTCCACTATGTGTCCAACCTTGGAGTAAATCCCACCCTGCAGTACACCTCTCGCTGCAAACTTATCCGTGCGACTGACTATGGCGATGACACCGCAGATCGAATCAGCGATACGAGGCTTCAACAATATCATTCTTACCGGTGTGCCTATCTTGCTTATGCAGAACGAGACGGCCTTTCTATCGTTTATGTGCTCCGTTGCGGCAATCGACGCATTGGCAGGGTATCGGTATACGACAAACGATGTCGGCGAGCGTTTCGAGAATTTTATTACGGTATACTTCACCACCGCATATGCTTCTCATGCCCAAAAGCTCTATCTTTTTCGGTGCCGCCTGCTTCACAACTTCTCCCCCGCCTACTTTACCGTGACTCATGCAAATCCCACAGCGCACCTTACCACCAGCACGATAGGCGGTACCGTGCTCAGCGATGACGTCTTTTTCTCGGACCTAAAGGCTGCAGCCAAGAAGTTGTTCGATGAAGTGCAGAGCGACAATAGCCGCCAGGATGTGATGAATGCTCGGCTCAGTAACTTAGAACGGGGCGGGGCAATTTATTTTTGAAAGATTAACGCCTTAAGTACTCCCAATAAGCCGGCCTACAGTTAGCAGCCTATTAATGGGGTCAGGCCTTGTCTCCTGTATTCAGTTATAGCGCAAAGACCGGTCATTGAGGCGGTCGGCTTCGAATACTCTGGCGTGAGTGGGCGTTGAGCACAACCAGCCTCACAACTTGGGTTTTTCCTGCTGCTTCGCTTTCTCGATGTCCTGCTTGTGCTGGCCTTCGGCGATGTCCTTTTTCCACTTCGACGTAGCTTCAGATGCGCGCAACGCGAGCGGAAAGCTCATCGTGACCATTCGCATCTGGCTGTACAGCTCCGGTGGATTCGACTCGACAAGCCCGGCAAACACGGCCGTATAAGACTTATAACACCAATCATTCTGGGGGTTTTGGCCCTTGTACAGATCAGCATAGACTTCAACGAGACCGAGATGCAGAGCGTCCGCTCCCGTGATGCACGATGTTAAGGTCTGCGTAGTGGTAAAATCTGGCGCGGTCTTTCCTGGTGCTGAAGGCAGAGGAGCGGGACGGCCTTGTTCATCAAAGAGCCATAAGATGGTCTGGATTTGACTGTCGTCCGTAGCCGGCTTGCCTTGCGAGACATTCGTCAGCGATTCCTTCCCATACTTCTCGCGCAACGAGGCCAGGAGTGTGGTCTTCGGAATGCCCTTGTTGGCGAAGTAGTGTTGGCGAATGACTCTCCAGACCGCCTGCTTATTCGGCGGCAGCGTCACATCCACGGTCACCTGATCACCTTCCATGCCTATCATAATTTGCTCCGCCGGCGCCGATGAAAATGCCTTGATCACCGGCTTGTCGATCGTCGGCAGAGTGTCCGATATGACCTGGATTTTATTCTTCGGCAATGCGCCCTGGAGTTTTGCATGGGCATCCCTCGCCGGCATGCCAAGCTGTATACCGAGCACATCCGGCATTTCTGCGGCCACGTTGACGGTGAGTAAAGCGACCATGAGCATAGTATAGAGACTGCCGAAGACAAATTTCATGATCTCCCCCTCTTCTCCCGAAAGAGCGTGGCCGCTGCAAGTCTAATGGAGGACTGCAGCGTTAGGACTTTGTCATGTGTAAGGAACTTGGACGGCGCGATTTTCCTAGCTGTGTGGAATTTTGTCAAGCCTGGAGAGGGCGTTCTAAAACCGTTGGAGGAGAAGCGAATAAACACGTCAATTCAATGAAGAGTACTCGTAGCTCGGCAGGCTCAAAACCAACAAGTTTAGGACCTGTATTGGTTTAAGGGGAGCAGGTCAGTTCTTCTTCCTTGCTCAAAGTTATTGGGGTCATGTCTTGTAATATAATATCTCGCAGCTGAGAGCAGGCGTTGCAATCACATGAGGATTACTCCCCCTTCATACGCGTATTGTCTCGTGATGGCGAGCAGTCGAAGAAGAAAAAGGGACAGGCTACTTTACTGACGCTTCGACGACCGTCTTCAGTTCATAAACATCAATCCGCCCCCTAGCGTCGCAGCGATCGTTGCCTGATCTTCCGCCCAAATGGAGCACAGGATATGATGAGATGTGAAAAGGAGGCCTGCACATGCGGATTGGAGTCATCGGTGCTGGCAGCATGGGAGGGGTTCTTGCGCGCCACCTCGCCACGCTCGGACATCAGGTCTCGATTGCAAACTCCAGAGGACCGGAGAGCCTGACGGCGTTGGCGGCCGAGATCGGCGCGACGCCCGTTTCCGTTGTCGAAGCCGCGAAAGCCGGAGACATCGTTATCCTCGCGATTCCCACGAAGGCCGTCTCCGATCTTCCGCGGGCGCTGTTTGCGAACCTACCCAGCACCGTGGTCGTCGATATCGGCAACTACCATCCCGAGCTTCGCGATGGCCGCATCGAGGTGATTGACCGCGGCACGCTCGATAGCCAGTGGGTCGCGCAACAGGTCGGGCATCCCGTGATCAAGGCCTTCAACAACATCTTCGCCAAAAGCCTTCTCGAAAAGGGCGCTCCGGAGGGAACGAAGGGACGGATCGCCCTCTCGGTCGCCGGCGATTCGTTGGCCGCCAAGGCAGCAGTGCTTCGCCTCGTCGACGATCTCGGCTTCGACCCCGTCGATGGTGGAGATCTGGACAACTCCTGGCGGCAGCAGCCGGGAACACCGGCTTACTGCCAGGACCTTGACGCCACGGCTCTCCGACGCGCGCTTGGCCAAGCTGATCGAAGCCGGATCGCGGAATACCGCAGCGAACAGGAGGCTCGTATCAGGAGGTCTATCGCAGCGCAGACAGCAAAACGATAAGAGGCAAAAGAAAAGAAAAGAAAGAAGAAGAGGGGGACAAAATGACCAATGGGTCAAATGACCAGTGGCGTCAAGTCTTGCTTCTTGTATCATTTTGTTAAATCGGCCTCATATCTTTTGCAAGAGTGACGAGAGGTCTTGCAATCCCATTTCCCAACGCGGGCGGTCCGGCTCCTCCCTACTCCTCGCCACAGTGATGGATACGCCTCCCGCTTTGCAGTACACTCGTCCTCATTGTCGGCCGAGCCTCATAATGGGAGAACCACCTATGCCTGAGAACAATCACGGCACACCCGAAACAGCGCCACCTCACGCGCAACTCGTCCAGATGGCCATGGCACACTGGGTGTCCCACATCGTGTACGTCGCTGCCAAACTGAGTGTGGCCGATTACCTGACGAACGGGCCGAAGCTCGCCGACGAGCTTGCCGGACCCACCGAGACCCAGGCACCTGCTCTCTATCGCCTCATGCGGACGCTCGCCCACCTCGGCATCCTGACTGAGGATGAATCGCACCGCTTCGCCTTGACGCCGCTCGGTGACGCGCTCAAGACCGACGCACCCGGTTCGGCGCGTGCATCGATCCTGACGCTGGCGAGCGATTGGATGTCTCGAGGATTGGGGCAATTACTCTATTCGGTTGAGACCGGGAAAAGCGGATTTGAGAAATCACTGGGCATGCCCATCTTCGACTGGCTGGCGAAGCATCCCGAAGAGGCGTCCATGTTCAGCGAGACAATGGTCGGCATCCATGGCGCGGAGCCACCGGCCGTGGCCGCCGCCTACGATTTCTCCAGCTTCGCGACGATTGTCGACGTAGGCGGAGCCACGGGGCATCTTCTAACCACGATTCTCCGTCAATATCCCGGCCCTCGCGGCATTCTCTACGATCTTCCCCATGTCGTGCGCGAGGCGCCTACGCTGATTCAGGCGCGCGGACTGGCGGAGCGCATCACGGTGGAGTCGGGCAGTTTCTTCGAGCGGGTGCCAAGCGGCGGAGAGGCTTATTTACTCTCGCACATCATTCACGATTGGACGGAGGACCAGTGCCTCACGATCCTAGGTCACTGCCGGCGCGCGATGAAGCCGGGGAGCCGATTGCTGATCATCGAGATGGTGCTTCCGGCAGGCAATGCTCCTCATCCGGGCAAGATGCTCGACATGATGATGCTGGTGGGACCGGGAGGACAGGAGCGGACGGAGCAGGAATACGCCACGCTGCTCGGCAAGGCGGGGTTCCACCTGACTCGGGTTGTGCCTACTGCCTCTCCCGTGAGCGTGGTTGAAGCCACTCTTGGAAAATAAAAAGATATCAAGAACCTTTTCGAGCGCGTGGTGACCCGGCTTCCTACCATCTTCCCCTCAGACTGCAATAGACCAGGCTAACCTGGGAAAGTAGAATGGCCGAACTTCTTCATCATGCGGCCAAGCAGAGCTGATGCGAAGACGATACGATCACATTGATCTGAGGGTGCGGAGTCTGGCTGAGGCACGGTCTTTCTACGAGGTACTCCTGCCGGCGTTGGGATTCACGCGGAACGTCCGGGTCGAGGGCTGGCTGCAGTTTGAAGCAGCTGGCGCGGACGGTGCGACTGAGTTTTTTGGCGTCACGGAGTCAGCAGGACATACCGCCAATGAATGCCGGATTGCCTTCTGGGCAGACAGTCCGAGCGAAGTCGACCGGCTGGCTGAGATTATCGTCCGGGCAGGCGCTCGGAATGTCGAAGGCCCTGGATACCATGAAGGGCCGGGCTATTACGCGGTCTTTTTCGAGGATCCCAGCGGCAATCGGTTGGAAATTTGCCATCGAACGGAAGGCGCACGATGAAGGCAAGGATTGCTTGATCCTTCTTATTGCCAGAAAATGTAGTATGTTTTCCTTCCTCATCGATCATCTCTGAAATGCAGACGGCCGAACAAATCATAGCGATGCTCGGTCTCAAACGACACCCGACCTGTGGGTTTGTCGCCGAGACCTACCGCAGCCGGCAGCAAATCCCTCGACAGGCGTTACCCGCCTCATACGAGGGAAGCCGCCCGTTTGGTTCTGTACTCTATTTTATGGTGACTCCGGACGCACAGATTCGCCTGCATCGTATTCGCTCGGACCAGATGTATCACCATTACCTGGGTGGGCCGTTGGAAGTCTTGCTGCTGTATCCGGACGGAACTGGAGAGATAAAAGTGACAGGCTCTGACCTGACTGCAGGCATGCGCCCCCAATTGTTCAGCCCCGGAAGCACGTTCCATATTTCTCGTCTGGGCTCCGGGAGCACATTCGCATTGCTCGGAACTACGGAGTGGCCTGGTGTCGAACCCCCTGATCTCGAACTCGGCGATCCCGTCAACCTGATGGCGGATTACCCTGCCCTCCGCCACGAAATCAAAAACTTTATCGGGCTATCGGGTGGATAACAGGTGTGCGTGGGCTCGCGGCTGCGTGACCCGCTTCAGTTTACTTTCCGCCTTGAACGGACAGTTCCCAGCGGTAGCCGTCAAGGTCATGAAACCATACGCCCATGTTGCGTGAGCCGGGAGCTTCGGGGCCGATTTCATCGTCCGGATCTTCTACCTTGACCTTGTGTTTCTTCAAGTGCGCGAGCGCCTTTCGTAGTGTAGCCATGCTCGGCAAATGAAACGACATGTGTCCGATGGTTTTCGGTGACGGTTTGCCTTTCGACAAGACGATGGTCACATTATCGTTGCCCACGGCAATACCGTCCTTGAACTCGAACTGTTTGTGAAATCCCAGCGCGCTCATGAACCATTTCGCGCTCTTCCGCGGATCACGAACGGCTAGGCCGAAGTGTCCGACGGTACCGATGGTGAACGGAACCTTCATGGCTGCTCCTTTGCATTCGATTGATAGAAAGAGAGGCTCAAGCTACTGATCGGGTGAGATTGTGTCAACTGGTGGTTTAAGAAGGCCCTTTTTCCGCTTCCTTCGCCAAGTGCCGACAGATTTCCATTCCTATTGGAGATTGGAACATGACGAACGAGCCTACACCGCCATCCGGCTTGTCGCCGGCGGCCATTGCCGCACTTTGGAAAGGGCAGATGATCGAGGCGATCAAAGTCGTCCGCCAAGAACAGAACCTCGGGCTGAAGGAAGCCAAGGATGCCGTCGACGCCTATCTGAAGGCACAACCGGACCTGAAGAAAAGAATGGCGATGGCGCAAGCGGAGCAGAAGCAGGGCTGTGTTCGCTGGCTTGTTGTGGTTGTGATTCTTCTAGCCCTCGCTGCCTATTGGCTCTGGACGCGTGGGGCATAGTCGGAAGAAATAATCCTGAGAGGTCAGGTCTTGCTATGGTCGAGGTCAGCAAGAGCGCTCAGCCTCGCATTCCCTGCTCGAAAAACAGCCCGCGGTTTATGTCGCCGATACTGAGCATGCCGACCAGCTTGTCTTTGTCGACCACGGGAATTCGCCGGAAGTTCTTGAGACCCATATAGGAGGCGGCTTCAAGAATGGGATCACACGATCCTACGGTGAGGGGGTTTCTGGTCATCACCTCTTCGACCTTCTTTCCGAGCACCTCAGGATAGCCCGCCTCCATTTCGACGAAATCTCGGCTATGCACGTTGTCGTGAATATAGTCTCCATAGTTGGGATAGAGCGGCAGTAGGACATCCCTCAAGGTCACCATTCCGATGAGCCGGGCGTCCCCCTCAATCACGGGAATCGCTCCGCAGTTGCGATTCATCATTTTCACCACAACAGACCGAACTGTATCTGTTTTCTGGGCTGTCACAATGCCGGTTGACATGACGTCGTGGACAAGCATGGCGGCCTCCTTCTCTGCATGAAACAGCACGGGCGACCCTACACATACGTTTAGGGTCGCCCGCGTGTGGCGCTTGTGACGCCGAACCGCTATATCATCGTTGTTCTAAGACCCGTGCGAGGCACTGTTTAAGGCAACTCGTCAGGAGAGCATCCAGTCATCCCAGGCGTTTGCGTTCCTCACAGTTAGCCTGAACTCTTCGCAATGGCTCTTTAGTTTTCTGTAGTTCCCTTTCGCGGGAAGACGAGAGCCGTTGAAGACTCGACTAGCATGACTGACGAGGTGCCCGCCCATCACTCGGCGGGCCATGGTGGTCAGGTGGATTTAGGTCTTCCATTTCGCCTCCTCCACTTTTAGGAGTGATCGAAGAAACCTCAGTGAACAATTTCATCTGTACGCTTCTTTCCAGTGGATGTCAATCAGCAAAATTCTTTAGCGAGGATGATTACTTCAGGGACATTCTACGCTGCCGGGACCGAAGTTTTCGCCCTGATGACGAGAATTATATGGCGCGATGACAGGCAAGAAATGTAGCGGCATGGGCTTCTCATCGTCTACTTGCTCAGACTTCGACAATAGTCCCACTTCGTTCGATTCACTGATGGACCAGCCCGATATGGAAGAGTAGAGTATTCAAAGTTACCCCATCCATCGGTCCCTAAATCTGTTCGGGCGAGTTGACTTCCGACCACTGTGTAGTGATGTCAGGCCCACAGCCTTCGAGGAGAGACACGCTATGTGGAGAGCACTCGCAGCCATATCAACCCTCGCATTCACACTTGTCACGCCAATTGCGGGACGGGCTCAAGACGCCCCTGCCGGTCAGAAATCGGTTCCTGAAGAAGTGGTGGACTCCTTCAATGCTGTGTTCGGCGTCCATCCTGGAGCGCGCGCGACCCATGCGAAGGGCGTCGTGTTGGAGGGCAGGTTCACCCCGAGTGCTTCGGCGACATCGGTGAGCAAGGCCGCACATCTTCAAAAGAAAAAGACCCCGGTTCCCGTGACCATTCGGTTCTCCAACTCGCCGGGACTTCCCGCTATTCCAGACACCGATCCCGGCGCGAGCCCACGCGGCATGGCGGTGAAATTTCATCTCCCTGGCGGGTCGATCACCGACATCGTGCTTAATTCGTTCAACGGCTTTCCCGTCGCCACGGCAGACGAGCTCAGGGATTTTTTCCTCGCGCTTGCTGCGACCAAACCAGGCGATCCCCAACCAACTGCCCTTGATAGTTTTTTGAGCACTCATCCGGCCGCGAAAGCGTTTGTGGAAGCGGCAAAGCCCGCACCGGTCAGTTATGCAACCCTGCCGTATTTCGGTGTCAACGCCTTTAAGTTCACCAACGCGAAGGGAGCCGCCACTTTCGGTCGTTACCAACTCCTGCCGGTCGGTGGCGAGGAACTCCTCACCAATGAGCAGCTCTCGACGATGGGACCAGACTATCTGACCACCGAGATTCGCGAGCGGGTTCGTCGTAGTCCCATCAAATTCAAGCTGGTCGTGCAAATGGCGGAGCGAGATGACAAGCTCGATGACCCCTCGATCGCGTGGCCGGATAGTCGTAAGAAGGTGGAACTGGGCACGATCACCATCACCAAGGCTGTGGCCGACAGTCAAACCGCAGAAAAGAAGTTACTCTTCATGCCGGGAGCTTTGCTTCCCGGTATCGAGACTGCTGATCCGATGATCGCCGCGCGTTCGGCAGCGTATATCATTTCCTTGTCTCGTCGTGCCCAGACACAGTGATGAGGGATTCTCTTGCATCACGCGATTGAACTCGTCGCGACTCTGTGCACTTCTTATCGGGCGTGGGATATGTAAGCCATTGGCTGGAGTGGTAGATGGATATTGTTTCCCATGGCCTCTGGGGCGGGATTGCTTTCGGTCGAAAAAGTCGATCGAGTTTTTGGCTGGCATTCGTGTTCGGCTTGGCTCCCGATCTTTTCTCGTTCGGGATCCTCTATGCGGCGGCATGGCTGGGTATTTCCGATAAACCCGATTTCAGTCACGGCACACCGCCGGAATCTTCGATCCCTCCATATGTGCATCATCTGTACAATGTCACACATAGCTTCATCGTGTTCCTGATCGTGTTCCTCTTGATCTGGTTCCTCCTGAAACGGCCGCTCTGGGAATTTTCGGCCTGGGGTCTGCATGTGCTGGTTGACGTACCGACACACTCGTTTGCCTTCTTCCCGACTCCTGTCTTGTGGCCTTTCTTCAATTGGAAATTCAACGGCTGGCAATGGACGACGCCAACCATTTTCATTCCCAACATTGTGCTTCTCTCGCTGCTCTATGCTTGGTATTTATCCCAGCCTTATAGGACAAAGAAGAGACAAACTTCGCAAAAGCTGGCTTCTCGCCACAACGAGAGGGCTGGTTCAGTCGCCACAAAGGAGTCCGAGCATGAAACGATTTGAAGATAAGAATGTGCTCGTCACCGGCGGCAATAGCGGAATCGGCCTGGCAACAGCGCTCGCCTTTGCGAAAGAAGGCGCGCGGGTCGTTATCACGGGACGCGATCAGGCTACTCTGGATAAGGCCACTGCAGAGCTCGGCGAGCATGCCATCTCTGTGCGAAACGATGCAGGGAGTGTCGCAGATGGGAGCAAACTGGCTACATTGTTACAACAGCGACACCTGATGCTCGACGCCATTTTTATTAATGCCGGCGTGGCCAAGCTCTCTCCGTTCGACGCCGTCGATGAAGATGTGTGGGATGTGTCGTTCAACACCATCGTGAAGGGTCCATATTTTTTGATCAAGGCATTGCTACCATGCCTGAACCGAGGAGCCGCCATCGTGCTCAACGGTTCGATTAACGCCCACATCGGCATGCCCAATACCAGCGTATATGCGGCCAGTAAGGCCGCCTTGATCTCGCTGGCGAAAACGCTGTCCTCGGAGCTGTTGAGCAAGGGCATCCGAGTCAATGTGGTCAGCCCCGGCCCCATTACCACGCATCTCTTAGAACGCCTCGGCCTTCCTACAGAACAGCTCTCCGAAGTCGCGAACGGTATCCTTGCCCAGATCCCACTCAAGCGCTTCGGGACGCCCGACGAGGTTGCGAGCGCTGTGCTGTATCTGGCAGGCGCCGAGTCGGCGTTCGTCGTCGGCACCGAGCTGGTGATCGACGGCGGCATGAGTCAGCTGTGATCTTCCCAGACAATGTTTCACACCCCTGCTGAATAGAACCATCGTCCTCCACCTTCATTGATCTGCCGGCAGAAGGACGATGCAGTTCGGATTGAACCCTTGATTCTTTAAAGTGTCGATGCTGGCTAGAGGCTCACCCTTTGTCACATCGATCACCGTAACTGACCCGTCACTCATGCCGGGCAGATTTAAGAGACTGTTCTGGACAAAGAGGTAGTGCTCATCTGGAGAGAGGACCAGATGGTGTGCACCCGCAGCCGCGGGAATGGTTTGGAAAAACTTCGGACGTTGGGGGTCGCTATTATCATAGATATTCACGTGTCCGGGTTTGGCGGTGGTGACGAACAAACGATCTCCCTTTCGGTTATACAGCATCTCCAATGGCATCCCTTGCCCTCGAAGGCTATAGTCGTCGACCTGCTGAAAGGCGAAATCCTTGGAGGTCGGATTCCAGACACCAACCCACAGCGTGCCCTCGAGCATCACTGTGATGTGAGCCATGGGCGGCTCCGCTCCATGAGAAAACATGACTTCGACGGGCGCCGCTTTCGAAGGGGAAGGTTTGAGAGAGACCTTATGGATGGAGAGCACCTTCCCGCTACTGGCTTCGAGGACTGTCACTGTTTCCCCAGGCTCCCCCATATCAGAAGGCCTTAACGTGCTCGTGACGAGGAGGCGATCGATACCATTGTGGACGGTGATCCCGTGGGGGTAACTGATAAACGGCGTTTGTGAGGCCGGCGCGTTGACGGTTTTGAGTGGCTTATCCATCGTTGCATCACCGATGACGACCGTGCTCGACCCCATACAGGTCAAATACCAGGTGCGATTGTCTTGAGAGAAGACGATATCCTCCAGCACTTGACAGTCCGGTGTTTCCACAGTCTTCATTCGATACGGAAAACGGGTGAGGTCGAGAACATGCAGGAGACTCTTGCCAAGGGCCGTGATATAGGCCTTCTTCTGATCGCGGTTGTAAAAGATATGATGCGCCACTAGATCGGACGGGAGCGGGATGTCCATCAGCATCTTTCCAAACGTCGGGGACTTTGGGTCCACGTCGAGAATGGCCAAACCTTCTTTCCTTACGCTCTGTTCCGGTTTGGATTCATAATTGAGCAATGCGAGGATTTCCGCCTGCGCCAGAGTCGTAATCAGTACCATCAAACACCCAGCCAGCAGTCCGGAAAAGTGTGATCGTCTCATGGGATCCTCCTTCTAGGAGAGGCCAATTGCTCGTCGTGTTTATCTTGGAGTGGACGCAACGCTTAATCCTAAAGGCTATTTATCTGCTTTTGACGGCTCAGAGCATACGCCCTAGTACCCACGAAAACGAGATTCATTGCGTAGTTTCTCCAGTATTCTTTCAACAATCTGAGGCGCTACCGAGAAGCCTCACGTTCACTTCAAGGCGTGCGTACCGTGGGTGATCGCCCCTCCCGCGCGCAACGCCGCCGCGACGAGCACGGCTTCGGCGATCTCTTGATCGGACGTGCCGGCCTTACGCGCGTTGTTGGAGTGGATCTCTATGCAGTACGGACATTGCGTAGTGAACGCGACACCTAGCGCTATCAGTTCCTTGTACTTGACCGGGATCGCTCCCTCCGCCACGGCCGCCTTATCGAAGGCCACAAACGCTTTCATCGCCTCGGGTGCGAGATCTGCTAGGGTCTTCATCTTGCTCAGATTCTTTGTATCGTACATGATGACCTCCTGATGACCGTTGGTTGTTGAATGATGCGCTGTCCTTGATCGCATTTTCCCTGTGTCTCGTTCTCTCACAGGTTTGGTCTTCTCACGGTGCACGATGACGGTTTGCCGAAGACCATCCCATAGATGAAAGAAGGCACGCAAAAACCAATGCTGACGTTCGCGAAAGCTGCCGCCACAAGCGACCAGCCGAGGATGTGTCCGACCAGAGTATGTCCGGACTGAAAGCTCCAGGCCGCTCCAGCTATCACGACCGTCGCCATCAGGCATGCCAAACGCCGGGGCAGTGGATACCTCGGCAAGCGTGGACCATGCACCACGTACCGAAAGCCGTAGTTGTAGAGTGCATCGAAAGGATGGCCGGTCAGGAGAGCGCCCAGTGCGGCAAACGGGGCCAGCGACCATAAGATTGTTGGTGAGTTCAGAGCTGTTCCAACAGCTGCCCATAGCATGCAGATCGCGGGAGACAAGCGCAGCCAATAGTCGATCTGAGCCAATGGCCCGTCGTCAAGACCAACAAAACCCTGCGCTTCAATGCGAGCTTTCGCGGTGGAGGAAATCTGATTCACTTCAGCCTCCCATGTCCATTAACGAAATTCCGTACACTGGACATTTCACACTCGAGTGCCGATCACTTCCAGGTATTCAGCAAGGACCGTGGTACAGCCCATCCCCGCTTGATTGTGCAAAGCCCAGAGGGCGTCGAGTTCCTGGCGAAGACGCTCGCCGCCGTCGACGTCAAGGGACGCAAATGCCTGATTGATTGGTCCGTAGTAGAGTCGGAAAAACTCCACGACCTCCGAAGGAGGGAAGGGATAGGTAAACGTATAGTGTCGTCTGATCAGCTGTAGATCCGACAGTCCCTTGCCAAGCCGTTCACGCACCGTCGTTTCGTCGCCCCACAGAACCGGCGAGGGCATCCCGGACGGCGCAATGAATGTCGAGACGGTCTTGAACATCTGCCCGACGAACCCCTGTGGCGTCCAATTAGCCATGGCAATGGTGCCTCCCGGTTCGCACACGCGCAACAGTTCCTTGGCAACAAGGTCCGGATGTGGCGCGAACATGGCGCCAATTAAGCTTGTCACCACGTCGAAGCTCGCATCGTCAAATGGTAACGCCTCTGCGTCCGCTTCCTCGAAGCGTGCCCGGAGACCTTCCGCTTCTGCGCGCACCCGAGCCCGCTCCACCCAATTGCTGGCGATATCCACGCCAGTCACCTCCAGACCATCCTTCGCGGCCATCAGGGCGAGCTGACCCGAGCCACAGCCCACATCCAACAATCGGCATCCAGGAGCGACAACGAGGCGTTCGTAGAAATCCCGCGCACCGCCTTCCATGTACCGCGAGAATCGATCGTAGTCGCCGGCCATCCAGATCTGCTTGAGACGGGTCTTCACACGTTCCACGTCAGGTGATAGTGCGCTGGTAGTCATGGTGTTCCTCCTTGGTGTGAATTGTTGGATCAAAGTGCGATCGTCATAGCCGCTGCAATTCATGTCGCACTATAGGACGATTACTTGTCGTTGTTCTTATCCGAGAGTCTGGTTCTCTTGATAGGAGAGTGCTAGGCTGTACTTCACTTGCTTTGGCGTCCGGCACGCTTTGCTAAGGCTCTGTTACTGCAGTGGGGGAACCCCCGTGGATGTGTTGTCCGAAGTCCTCAAGACCGTCAAGCTCGACGGGGCCATGTTTTACAATGCTGAGTTTTCAGCGCCCTGGTGCTTTCGCTCGCCCGCCTCGCACATCGTGGCGCCGTATCTATCGCCTGACTCCAGACACGTGATCCTCTATCATTTGCTGACCGAGGGCCGCGGCTACGCGCACATCGAAGGAGATGGGCGGCGGACTCCTCTCAATGCAGGGGACATCGTCATCTTTCCGCACGGTGATCCACACATCATGGGAAACGGTCCACCCGTCACTCCGGTGGACAACGAGCAAGAGGTGCAACGAATTTTATCCGAAGGCCTCAAGGTCTCCCGCCTGGGCGGAGGTGGAGAGATCACCAAATTCATCTGCGGCTACATGGCCTGCGAGCCGCAACTCTGCCGGATCTTCCTGGGCGGGCTTCCACCTGTACTAAAAGTTAATATCCGCAATGACGCGTCAGGCCAATGGTTGGAAAACTCCATTCGCTATTCGGTGGGTGATGCCGATACGTCTCGCCCAGGTGGTGAGGCCGTGCTCGCGAAACTGTCCGAAGTCTTGTTCGTCGAGACGCTGCGACGCTATATCGCACTTCTCCCGCCGGAACAAACCGGGTGGCTGGCCGGCATCCGCGATCCGGAAGTCGGGAAAGCCTTGGCCCTGCTGCACCGCAAGCCGGCCCATCCTTGGACGATTGCCGCGCTCGCGAACGAGGTAGGCATTTCGCGGTCGGTACTGGCCGAGCGTTTCCGGCGCTATCTCTCGGAGACCCCTATTGCCTATCTCACGCGGTGGCGGCTTCAGCTCGGCGCGCAGATGCTCAAATCGACGAGCAGTAGCGTGGCAGAGATCGCTGCTGAAGTGGGCTATGAGTCGGAGCCGTCCTTTAACCGCGCCTTCAAACGTGAGTTCGAACTCCCTCCGGCTCGTTTCCGCAGCCAATCGAAATCAGCTCGCCGCAGAGCGGACGCATAGACGACCCGTCGCCGAAGTGCAATAAGGGGTGCATGGTGAAGAAACCTTCCCGTAGTTCATGGATATGGACGCTTCATCAATTCGCTGGCGGGCTCGTTATGCTGGGCATGCTGGCGAATGTCGGATGCACCGTCGGAGGTCCGCGGATCGGCCCTCTTGCCTTTGAACAGTCGCGGCTCATCGATCTCACGCATGCTTTCGGAGCGGACACGATTGTGTGGCCGACTGAACAGGACTTTCGGCTGGTCGTCCAACAGGAAGGAGAGACGCCGGGCGGATACTACTACGCATCAAACCGCCTGGAGATGGCTGAGCATGGCGGCACTCATATCGATGCGCCCATTCACTTTGCCCGAGGTGGGCAGGCGCTGGATCAGATTCCAATCGAACGTTTGGTGGGAGGCGGCGTTCGCATCGATGTATCGGCTCAATGCGGACGGGAGCGGGATTACCGCGTCACGATCCAAGATTTCAAACGATGGGAGGCGGCGCACGGGCGCATCCCGACCGGGGCGATCGTATTGGTGGATACCGGCTTTGCGCGGTTCTGGCCGTCGCGCCAACAGTATTTGGGAACGGAGCTGAGAGGCCCCGATGGCGTGCGTGTGCTCCATTTTCCTGGCGTGGATCCTGACGCGGCCGCGTGGCTGCTACGCGAGCGGGAGATCAACGCCATTGGGATCGACACCGCCTCGATCGATTACGGCCAATCCGCCAGCTTTGAGACGCATGTCGCGTTCCTCACCAAGAACGTGCCCGTCTTTGAAAATCTTGCCGACCTCCGGGATCTTCCGGCTCTTGGCTTCCAGGTGATCGCCCTACCGATGAAGATTGCCAACGGAACCGGTGGTCCCTTGCGTGTGATCGCGGTACTCCCGGCGTTATGACACGTCGATGCGGCCCCCGGTCTTTCATGAGCTGGGAAGACAATCGCCGTCCATCCGTCTATGACTTCGACGGCTTCGCACGGTCGACCGCCGCCTTGACGACTTCATATGGCTGGGCGCCGGAGATGATTTCCGCTTCTTCAACTGGTCGGTGGGCGTAGCCGATCATGACCGTCGGCACTGCAGTGATGCCGATGTTTGCCGCCTCGCGTTCATCTTGAATCACGCGCTCACGATAGAGCCCTTGCTCCAGCGCCACACGCACCGCCTCGCGGTTCAGTCCGGCAGCCGTTCCAATCTCGATGAGCGTGTCCAGGCCATCGATATTCCGGCCATCCTCGAAAAATGCTTTGAAGATCCCGCGATGGACGTCATCGAATCGATCATTCGTCTGTGCAAACTCGGCTAACTCGAAGGCCCGTCGGCTGCGTGGCTGTAACGGTGGCAGACGGAGCGTCATGCCGCGCCGCTGCGCCATCGGATAGACGGCTTGATCCCATATGGTTTTGAGATAGTCACCGACCGGATCGAGCGTGGGGACGGGGGCGGGCCTTAATTCAAAGGCCCGCCATTGAATATCGATGGTCGGACCGTATTCCGCGCGAACTCGGTTGAGTACGGGCTCTTCCAAATAGCAGAACGGGCAGACGTAATCGCTCCAGACCGTGATTCGAATATTTCTGTCATGCTCGGCTTCACGGTTTTTAGAGGAGGCTCGCTGGAGCATTTACGACTTCCGCGTATAGGTAATCTCCATCATCTTCATTTCTTGCCCACTCTTATCAGTGCCGTACATCTCGAAAATGTTGGTGTTCTGATCAACCATTTTGGTTACGGAGCGCAGCTTCATTTCTCCACGAATGGGACATGTGTATTGGCCCTCTTGCGTGATGGTATTGTCGTCGTTGGAAGTGCCTTCCATCACATGAAGCGTTGTAGACATCGAATCCATCCAGGTGGACGTGTATTTCTTGGTTTGATTGTCGTATCCGGTGAGGCCCACTCCTTCGAACGTCTTGCCCATCATGTCGCCGGAACATTTCTGTTTTAGGAAGCGCCCACCGAGAATCATCTTCTGTTCGCACGTGCCCGCAGTTTCCATAGGCGGCTTATTCGGTTCCATCCACGACTTGGTCTTGGTATTCCAGCTGCCTTCCATACTTGCCAGTCGCTTGTGCGGTTCGCCGGGGGTCCCTTGTTTCTCGAACTTCTCCATCATCGCTTGCATGTCCATCTTCTGTTCGTCGGCTATCGCGAACGATGCCGCCATCATTAGACCAACGCAGGATAGGACCAAAGTTTTGAATCGCATGCTGTCTCCTTCTCTTGACTGTGGTTGTACAGGACTCCTGTCAGTCTAACGAGATCATCGTACCCTTCGCAATGAGCTTATCCACGAACCGCTTTCGCTTGGCCCAACACGCCAGTGGAAGCGAGAATCAGCCGAGCGGTTTCTGCGGGCACATCCCAGTGCGGAAAGACCCGCAGTTATCGAACCAGTGCAGCCGCGCGCTCGGGAAGGAGGCCGAGGCTCGCTTCGTCCGACTAGGAAAACACACTCGATCTTTACGACCTCACCCCATCACGAGCGGCTGCTGAACGGAACTAGGCCGCGCTCCTTCCGAGTCTCCCCGTACGCCAACTGGCACAGTTCATCGAATGAAGGCCAAACGGCATACTCTTCATCGCGTCGAGTACAACATGCGGCGGGATCTGCCATGGATGTGCGGCAAACTGAGCCAGCAGCACGTCCATCCCGCAGCGTTTCTGACGAGAGAAGGCATGACGGGTTGCCGGAGGCGGACAAGCCGAATAGACGCATAGATGGCTGGTAAATGCATGGCGTTGCCAGCCGTTCCAAATCCGTTGGGATCCAGCGACACCATCGATCCGAAGACTTCTCGACGCCTAAGCTCCAACACGAGGAGCGCGTCCATCAAACTTCCGACTGCATCGAACCCGACGTATCGTGCACCGCCAGAAAGTCCTCACTGCGTCGGCAAGCGTTCGAATGGATACTTCTCCTGGCAATGGCAACATTTCGCCGAATCCGGATAAATCGATTACTATCACCTTCCGCTCGGCGGCCAGCGTATCGAGGAATCGTCTCTCAGGAACGCCAATGCGCAACCCAAACCGTGGATGAGGAGCAGTGGGGACCGTGCCCTCGTCGGATATGGTGCAAATCCATCGCACCGTCCCTACCGCTCTTCTCCATCTTTGGCATCAACGTCAAGAAGGCAGCTTGGCCGCGAGGACATCGACTTTCTGAATCTCCGGCGGCTTGGCAAATAGATCGGATGCCTTCTCTTTTAGCGCGGCCGCGACCTTCCCCGTCAGATGCGCTTGGCGGCCAGCTTCATCCGGAAAGGCATCGAAGATACCGAACGTGCTTGATCCTATGCGAATCGCAAACCAGGCCGTCGTGGCCGGCTCACCTTGCACGATCGGCAGACCGTCGCGAAGAAATTTTTCGACCTCGGCCTCTTTGCCGGGCTTTGCTTCTAAACGAACCCACAAGGCAAGTTTCACCATGTTGTCTCCTTTCACGATCCATAGGACGGAACACTCTACACGCACCCGAGCGAAGGGCCGTCACGCCGCCGGTCGAAGAATCACCTTGGTCCAGCCGTTTTCGCGCGAGTCGAAATGTTTATAGGCATCCGGCGCGTCGCGCAGCGGCAGGGTGTGAGACACAATGAAGGACGGCTTCGCACGACCTGAGTGGATCAGGTTGCAGAGCTGACGGTTATAGGCTTTGACATTCGCCTGGCCCGTGCCGATGCGCTGCCCCTTCTCCCAAAATTGACCGTAGTTGAAGGCGATTCGACCCTGCTTGCTCAGCTTATCCGGTGCGCCAGGATCCTCCGGCACAAAGACGCCGACCACGCCCAGCATTCCGGTGGGCCGCACGGATTGCACGAGGTTATCCATAGTCATATTGGCATGTTCCTCGCCCTGCGGATCGTGCGCTTGATAGCCGACGCACTCACATCCTTTGTCTGCACCCTCGCCCCCGGTCATCTCCAAGACCTGTTCAACCGGCGATCCTTTCGAGTCGTCAATGGAGATCACGCCAATCTTCTCCGCTAACGCGAGTCGATCGGGATGGCGATCGACGATCATGACTTTGGCCGCGCCTCTGATCATGGCGGAATACGCGGCCATGAGCCCGACAGGACCCGCGCCATAGACCACCACTGATTCCCCCGGACGCACGTCCGCCAGTTCCGTCGCGTGATAGCCCGTCGGAAAAATATCGGACAGCATGACGTAGTCGGCCTCTTTCTCTTCCGCGTCGTCCGGCAGGCGCAAGCAATTGAAATCACCGTATGGCACGCGCAGATATTCCGCCTGGCCGCCTGAATATGGTCCCATGCCGGAATATCCATAGGCCGCGCCGGCACTGCCGGGATTTGCCGTCAGACAGAAACCAGTCAGACCCCGCTCGCAGTTTTTGCAAAATCCGCAACTGATGTTGAACGGCAAACAGACTCGGTCCCCGATCTTAACCTGGTCGACGGCGCTTCCAATTTCGATGACTTCACCAAGGTTCTCATGGCCGAGGACTGTCCCCGGCTCGACATCCGTCCGGCCTTCGTACATGTGTAAATCGGACCCGCAGATATTGGTTGTGGTGATCTTGACCAACACATCGGTCGGTCGCTCGATTCTAGCGTCCGGCACCTCTTGCACAGTGACATTGCGGGGACCATTGTAGACCAGAGCTTTCATGTGTCCTCCTTTGCACAATCGCCCGAGACAGGGGCCTGGGCATACCCACACCGGTTATCGTATTGCACCGGCGTGACAACAATTTTCGTGCGGAACAGGCCGTACGGTTTCACGCGTTTGTCTTTACCGTCATGTAGTCCGGCTGGCGATACCACTGGTTGGCGGTACAAGTACAGAGACCATCGGATGCGGGCTTCACTGTTCATGCTTATGCATACAGGTTGGATTCGGTGAGGATGGTGAATCGGGCATAGCCGAATGAGCGCCGTTGCATAGCCGATAAAGAGAATCGCTTCAGTTTGCCTATTCTGTGTGGAACCATTCTCCGGCAATCTCATTCTTTTTCAGCCCCATGATTCGCTCCATCCAATGACAGCAACCAAAAGGTCACGGACGCTCACATGCGTAGAGCCACCTCTCAACTGTACGAGGCCAAATGCTTGCAGCATATCAGGGGCGGGATTGTTTTCAGGTCAACGTTATGATCTCTATCGGTAAGTATCGTGCTGACTGTCTAGTGAGGATTAGGCTGAGCCATCGCTCGGACTGTTGACCTTGGCGGGTGCAGGTACGAAAGAGGTTACTGCGGAGGCGGGGACTGGGGCACGATGCCGAGTTTTTTCATTTTTGAATTGAGTGTTGTCCGTTTCATGCCCAAGCGAGCGGCGGCTCCCGCGGGACCGCCAATGACCCACTGTGATTCGCGGAGGGCGCGTACGATGTGTTCGCGTTCCACGTCATGCAGCGTTCCAGCCGGGGCAGCATTATTTAAGCCACCTCCTCTTAACTCCGTCAGCGGCACGTGTAACTCGGAGCCTTGCGAGAGGATCACCGACCGCTCGATAAAATTTTCCAATTCGCGCACGTTACCCGGCCACGGGTAAGCCGCCAACGCCGTCATGGCTTTGGTGGGAATGGTTCCGATTGCCTTGTTCATTCGTTTGGCATAGCGACCTACAAAATAGCGAACGAGCAACGGAATATCGGCAACTCGCTCCCGCAAAGACGGCATGCTAATCGGAAAGACGTTCAATCGGTAATAGAGGTCGCTTCGGAATCGGTTCTCGCCGACCATGCGGATGAGGTCTTGGTTGGTCGCCGCAACCAGACGGACGTTGACCTTGATCGTTCGATTTGAACCTAGGCGCTCGAATTCCTGCTCCTGCAGCACGCGCAGCAGTTTTGATTGAAGCTCGATGGGAATATCGCCGACTTCGTCTAGGAACAGTGTTCCTTTGTCCGCCAATTCAAATCGACCGATCTTTTGTCCGATGGCTCCGGTAAACGACCCTCGTTCATGACCGAACAGTTCGCTTTCCAACAAACCGGTAGGAATTGCGGCGCAATTCAGTTTGACGAACGTGCGGCCTCCGCGCCCACTGAGCCGATGGATGGCGCGTGCGACCAGTTCCTTGCCCGTGCCGGTCTCTCCCAATACCAGAACAGTGGAATCGGTCGGCGCCACCACCTCGACCTGCTTCAAGACATTCTTGAGCGCCTGACTCTCGCCGACGAGTTCTTCAAACCGGTGCTCGGTACGAATCTCCTCTTCGAGGTATAATTTTTCCTCCGCCAGTTTGTTTTTTAGCTCGGTGATTTCCTGATAGGCGAGCGCATTTTCAACGGCGATGGCGAACTGCCCCGCCACTTGCGTCAACAGGTCCACCTCCTCTGAAGTAAACATCCTGTCGTGTGTGGTCGCGACATTCAGGGTGCCCAATGCCCGATCGTGAGACAGGAGCGGCACGCAGCACATGGATTTCACGCCCTCCGCCAACAACAGGCGAGCAATATCTGTCGGTAATTGCTGAAGGTCTCGCTCGCCGACCAATACAGGTTTGCGCGACAAGAACGCCGCGCCTGCCGGAGTCCCCTCGACCGGCGTATGCAGGCCATCGCGAATCAACCCGTTCCCATCCGGAAAATGCGAGGCGAACAGCGTGAACTGATTTCGCTCGGGTTCGTGCAGGACGAGACTGGTGCGCTCATGCGGGATGGCCTGGCGAAGCGACGCGACTATGGCGGCGAAGAGTTCACGCAGCTCCAGGATGGAGGTGACGGAGTTACTGACATCCAGCAAGAGGCGCAATCGGTCGCGATCATGGACCAGATCCTGATAGTGCAGCACGTTGTCCACGGCGACGGCGATTTGCTTTCCGACTTGGACCAGGAATTCGACATCGGCGTCGCTATAGACGCCCGCCGTAAGACTTCCAAAGCCGATGGCACCCAACCGTCGGACCGCTGTCGTGAGCGGCACGACGCAGAGCGCCTGCATACCATCTTCTTGCATGAGGCCGACGACCTTCGGCCAGCGACGCTCTTCAGCGAGATTGGCGATGAGCAAGGGTTGCTGGGTCTGCCATACAAGCCCGGACGGCGTTTCATCAATAGCCTCTTCATGACCGCCGATCACATCCGCCGGCACATTCGCTTGAAGAGCATGCAGCCGCATAGTCGCTCGTTCGGGATTGTAGAGCGACAGCCCGACGAAATTGACCTGGACAACGCGGGGCAGCTCATGGGCGAGATCGCTCAAAACCGCCGCCACATCCACGTGCCGCGCAATGAGCTCAGACACTTCGAGTAATGTCCGATACCGCTCCACAAGAAGATCGGCCGGAACCGGTGGGGATATGGGGTCCATCCTGTTCTTACCTCACTGCTCCGACCCTACTCGGCATCCTTGCGCTAATTTTTCGGCGGTCACGCAGAGCGTTCTTGCCGCCGCGTCAGAAGCGCCTGGAGATCCCATTGACGCAATTCGCCAATCGTCGCAATCGTCATATCCGCAGGGGGAAAGTTGGCAAGCTCTCGTGGATCGTTGGCATAGTGCCCTTGAAGTGGGAACACGGTGGTCACCCGAGCGCCCCACGCTTTTTTGACGGCCGTCAAAATGCGAAGCTTATCGTCCACGATGACGTAATGATCGGCGGGGTACCGTTCCTCGACATCATCCAGTTCCTGTTCCTTATGAATATAAATTAACACGTGGCCTTCGACGGCTTTGGAAAGACCCGATCGGTCAATTTTTAATGGCTGGAAGACAACGTCGCCGTCGGACAGCACGACCGCGCACCCCCATTGCTTGACATGGCAAACCGCGTCAAGCGCGTGAGGGAAGAGTCGATTCGAAAAGGGATAATTGATGAGGAATGCGGAGACGGTCAATAAATGGGGGTCGCGAGGGCATTTGATACGATACCGCTGGAGCGCTCCTAGATAATCGACATACCCCAATTCCGCGCGCAGCTCTTCGAAGATCGCCCAATACCGTTGCTGCCCTTCCTGACCGACCTCTTCGTTCAGATGGCGTTTTAAATCGGCGGTGACGCCATCGTTATCGAGCAGCGTGTTGTCGACATCGAAGAGGAAGACGATCTTCGGAGATTTCATCAGGCTTGGACCTTCGATCAGATTCTTGCTTCCCTCTGTTCCGGGAGTTGTTAGAAATGGGAAATCGTCAGATCTGAAGCAGCAAAGCAGCTCTTGAACGATACGCAAACATAATCCGTTTCGTCAACTGCTACAAGTCTCCTCTGTCTATGGCGTGGGCCAAAGTGAGGTATACGAAGCCGACTACGGTCGGTTGCTGAACAATATTGCTGTTGCGAGGACAACCAAGGCGGGCAAGGTGGGAAAGAAAAAACTAGGCTTCCCGACGTGATGAGCTCACGTCGGGAAGCACTTGTAACTACCGCTCAGGAACGAATTTCGCCAGTGTCGGGTTATTGGACATGGCAACCTGCAATGCCTTCAGCATAGCCATCGGCGCTTGCTCTCCACCTTGGAGCAATGCCACATATCTTTCTTGTGTCAGGGAGAAAAAAGCGGGCTGATCTACCGCTGGAATACCTATCAGAGTAGCCAGCGACGCCAAATGCTCACCTTGGCCTTGCGCCATTTCCTGGGACAAATTTTCAAAGTTGATGCTGGCGAAGACGTTGACCTGCTCATTTTTTACAATCTGCCCATTGTTAGTGCAGTTTGATGTGCCCGAGCTGATCCCAAAAGTTTGCATGCCAGTGCCATTGGTTGTTGCTCCAAGCACCTGATGCATGACCGTTTTCGGCTGGCTTGCAAACACCAACTGGCCGAGTCCGCACCCTGGTCCATCGCCCCACGCTCCAGGCGCCGCCAACGCCGCTCCACCTTGCACACAAACAAACGCCATGGCCAACTGAGCAGCCATCATACTCTTCTTCATAATGCCTCCCTGTTAGATTAAAGAGTAAAAAAACGTTGACTCCCGACGTTCCCATCTGGTCGTCAACTTCATGCCCGCGCAGTAGGGGCGCAATCGGCGCGAAGTCGTATCGAGATCACCGACCACCATGCTATCCTTGAATGTAATCCGAAGAAGCTACCACCCATATCAGCACTGGTTGCCATTCAATGTAGTTCTCCCCGTCGGCATTGCGTCTACTATCGTGCATGCAAGTGTAGGATAGAGGGCAAGTTCCTAGGTGTGTTCTGACGCCACCGTTGCTTCTACACGAAGCGGTTTAGAAAAGCAATGATCAGGAACCTTGCGCCCGATTCATCGAATCAGAATCGACCGACGCATCGGAGAAACCTTTGATGATCGCCTGCGGTGTCGTGTCGGCAGAGATGAGCGTGGCCGATCGCGCCTGGAGGCGAAGGAACAGTGCAGAGCGGTCGCCTTCCGGGACACCCGCGAGAGCGGCCAGCGCCATCAAATGCTCGCCAGACCCTTGCGCCATCTCTTGCAGCAGATCATCAACATGCATCGCGACAAACACATTGATGTTCTCATTGCGCGCGAAGACCCCGTCGTTGGTGCATCCTGACGTCCCGCTCGTAATCCCAAACGTCTGGAAGCCTGTCAGATTCGTCGTCACAATGAAGGATTGCTGCATGATGTGTTTTTTTGAAATCGAATCCGCCCACAGTAGCGCGCCGAGGCCGCAGCCGGGGCCTCCTTCCATTACTCCGGCCGCCGCCTGCACGACGGTCGGCAAACAGCCTAACGCGAATAGTACCGGCATCCATATTTTTCTCATGACATCCTCCTGTCACTTGTGAATCTGAACGACACTTTTTCTGATGGCTAGAGGCTGGCTTTAATCGCCGGCCAATCGAAGGAAAACGACATCCGAGCCGTCATCGGCAGCGACGCCGCTTCGGACTTCAAGCGCGCGGCACGTTCGGCACTCATCGGGTGAGTGGAGAGTAAGGCGATCGGCGCGCCTTCGGTTTTGGCCAATCGTTCGAAAAATGCTATCATGCCGTCGGGAGATATACCGGCTTCATGAAGGAGATGCAGTCCCGTGAGATCGGCCTCTGTTTCTTTCGCACGGCTAAACTTCGTCGTCGCCAGCTGAACGCCGAATTGTTCCAACATACCGATGAGCCCTTGCTGATTCCCTAACGCCAGCGTGATTACGGCGACGATGCCGACCGACTGCATGATATTCTCCAGGCCATGTCGCAGCAGCACGTGATTCAACTCGTGCGCCAACACTCCCGCCACTTCCTCGGGGCTTTCGGCTTGTTTTAACAATCCCGTATACACGATGACCGACCCCCCAGGCAGTGCCATCGCATTCACGGTCTCATTGCGCACGAGTGCCACGTCGAAACGATAGGGGCTATTCGGCAACTGCTGGGTCAAGCGACGACAGATATCCCCTAAGGCCGTGACGGCAGGTCCTTCGGTCACGACTCGTTGGCCCTTCAATATTTCGTCGCGGGTCGCGTCTCCCAACTGGTGCTCCCACTCCATGGGAATTCGATTGACCGCAGTCCGCACCAGCACGTCGGAACCGAACCACAGGCCTGCCAGCACCGCAATAATCAACGCGACGGAGATCCAGACCCAGGCCCACCGGACCTGTCGCGCGCGCCTCGCATGCTGCGTCGACCGATGGACATGGCGCCCGATATCCCAGGCCGCGGTGGTCTTCAGTGCATCGATGACGACAGGATCTTTGATGTAGACCTGTCGCTCGTCACCCTCGTGCACCCACCTAATGACGAGGTGATCGTGATCGAAGCCGCCCCTCTTTACGCCTAATCGTTCCAGGGAAACGGTCTCGACCTCCGTTTCAGGCATTTGAATGATCAAGTCTGGAGGTAACACGTCGATATGGCATGGCCGGCCTGTCGCAGGTTGACCGGTCCCGAAGTAGAGGGCGTTAGGGGTACTATCCATGAGAAGAGTCGTTCAAGCGGCGGTGACGCGGATGATGTATGACGCAGGCCGACGAAGCGGTGAACCTGGGCGCGCCGTTGCGAAGGGCTCGGGGTTCATTCCGCCGTGGGGAGAAATTGACGCAACCACGATCCAAACCCACGGGGATTGCGACTCTGAATGTACACGACTCCTGGCCCTCGGAAGCGACAGACGAAGCCTTCTCCGGAGGTAAAGCTTGCAAGCCATCCGGCGGCGGCTCGTTCCACATTATAGGAAGTGGTCGCCGTCCAGGCGACGAGGTGGCTGTTATCGACGATGTATTCCTGATCGGGCTGAAGTCGGATGGTGTGGATAGCGCCGAAACTGTTTAAGACCAATGGACCGCTGCCGCTGATCTTCAGAATAAAAAATCCCTCTCCTCCGAGGAGCCCGCGGCTCACACTCTGCATTTTGCTCTCAATCTTGATGCCGTCGGCGCCCGCCAGAAATCCGTCCTTCTGAACCATATACTCATTGAGGCCATCGAGCTCAAACACAAGAATATCCCCCGGCACCGTCGGCGCCAACAGGACTTCGCCGGCTCCTCTCGCCGCCCGTAACGTTTGGAAGAAGAATTTCTCTCCCGACAGCACTTTCCTCGAGAGCGCGCCGAGAAAACCGCCTTCCATTTTGCTATCGACGTCGATCGTCGGCGACGATGCGACCATGGCGCCCGACTCCGCCTTCACCGTTTCCCCCGCCGCCAATTCGATACGAACCATGGGGAATGCACCGGGATAAAGAATTTCAGACCTCATAGTGTCTCCTGCTGTTCATGAACATCTGACGCGATCGTATTCACCCAAGTGACAGGCGCGGCAGAGCCCCGGTTGATCTGCGCGGGTTCATCACATTTTTTCCTACGCGCTGAGTGAGCAGCGTACCCCCTGCGTCTCACTCACTGCCTTACCCATCCATAGAACCGGCCACTCGGTTCAGGCTGCTCGTCCAGATAAGCCATTTTTAGCCGACCGAGATAGTCGCTCGGCACGGGGTGTCTTGTCGCATTGGGGTCGACATGAAAAAGGCGCGCAGCGTTCAGTCCAAAGATCTGTTCTTTTATCGTGCGCGTCAGGGTCTGATAGCCATACCGCTCCGCGAGACGATCGGGAATGGCGAACCGTCTGAAGGCTTCAATCTGCCATTGGGGCGTCCCATACCAAATAGAGTCGGTTCCCCAGAGCACGTGATCGACATCAAAGGCCTTCACAATTTCCCCAAGAAGATGCGCGCAGATTTCCGGATGCGTGATGACCAACTGGCCGAACGTCGAGCCCAGTTCCATGTAAATGTTGCGGATCGCAGGCTCGGCCCGTTTCATCTTACAGAACTCGCTCGTCCAGGGAATGCCTCCGGTGCGCATGAAGACGTCTTCGATCGACGCGACGCTCTTGAAGCCGGAATGGTAGACCAGAAAGTCGATGTCCGGAAAGTCTTTCGCCGCTTTGATAAGATCCCGAGGATGGTTGTATTGCTCCTCCGGCCCAAGCGGCAAGCCTTTATGGACGCAAACACGACGCACACCGAGAGCCCGAGCTTTCTCCAACATGGGATAGGCAATCTTCTCGTCGTCCATCCACCACCCGTGCGCCATGCTTTTTGGCGGAGAGCCGGTATAACACTTCCAGGCATCGACCTTGAGCGATTCAGCCTGCAGTTCCATGAAGTCGAGATCCGCTGCCCCCAACTGGGGCGTCACCAAGCCATGCGCGAGCATACGTTGCGAGCCGTTGAGTCGATTGATCTCATCGCGTATATGAGTCATTTCTTTCGGCGGCACCACGGCTTCCTGTGGATACGGGCCCGGCGGCGTACTGATCAGCGCCAGCGATGTGTCACTATCCAAAAAGACTTCTTTCACAAAGTTTTCCCAGGCCAAGTCGGATGGGTCGCCGCGGTCCTTGTCGAGCATGGGATTGACTCCCATCTCTCTTGCCCGACGGCGTAACGCGAGCAGTCCTTGTTTCGTGACCGCGCCGGGGCGCCGACTTTCCTCGCTGTTCGAATCGTATCCCTTGCCGACATAATGGGTTTGCACGTCGAAAATAAAAAAAGGCGCGCCTTGCCGTTCTGTAAACGCGGCAGCCTCCACAAGCTCGACGTCCAAGACATCGAAGAATGTTCCGAACACCGAATTCATCGCCATGAAGGCCGCCGCCACGCCTCCCGAAGTTTTCAGAAAGTCACGCCGACTCATTCCCGTGCGCGACGCGCCTTCCGCGGCAAGTGCTCGGGTCAGCATCTCCACGCGGGCCTGAGCAGGGGTCTGTGGGGGCGGTATAAATTCGTCGTTTGACACAATGCGTGTCGGCAAGGGCGTCGAATACAGTCCGCCTCGTTGGAATGCATCGGAGCGATGAGAGCCAGCCATATGGGCCTCGGATAAGGGAGACACGGAGGAAGCGTTGATTTTGTGACAAGCTCTCAGTGGTGTCAAGACAAGGCGTGAAACGCGGGAGAGGCGAAATGCAAGGCGCGAGAGATTCGTTATTGAAGAAAGGGAACGCTGACATCGAAGGTGGGATCGCCACCGTCGTCTTTTCGATCCATCCCGACGCTGTAGAGGGTACCGCGGGTGCCGTTGACCAACATGGGCAGTTCGGTAAAGGGATCAAAGAAGCTGGGACCCGCTTGAGCGAGACGGGAGATCAGGGAGTCCGATGATGGCGCACGAAACCTGGCTTGCAATCCGGCCAACCTGAGCCGCGCGTCGGTTTCGACAATCGCTCCATTGAGGGCCTGCCAGTCTTGCACAGGATCGGCGACGATCAGATTATCGATCGGATTGAGCCCATAATCGAGCCAACTGCGGGCCGGCGTATTCGAAAACTCATAAAGCTTGGGGGTATACGCGTGCGAGAGCCCGGCGGCTTTGATTAAGGCGTCGTAATAGAGCGCATAGGTATTCAGCGTGCGCTGCTTCGGCAGGGGCATTTTGCCGACAAGCACGGCCATCGAGGAGTCCGTGTCACTGTGCGGACGGACACGCACCTCCATTCTTTTTACCGACAAGGCAAATTCGTTTTGCATGGGCCAGCGGAGCGATCGTTCTTCGGGGTCCAACGGACGGGCCAGCCGTATCATGCGCTGAGTGATTTTGTTGTCGATGGCAGGCCGAATCAATAATCCCGACATGACGGCCACGTCGTCATTGATGCCGTCAATCGCCATCACTTTCGAGGAGAGCGTTTTCGCTTGGGCAAGCACCTTTCGCCAGGCGGTGAGATCCGTTTCAAGTCGGTCCAACCCGGCGCCAAGGCTTTGTGCAAATCCTTCGGCCAGATAGAGACGGTGCGCGGCAAGAATTTGCTCGCAATCCGGACTGCTGAGGCGACTGAACCCCCAATCTTCGAACGGTAAATTCAACCATTGCCGATATCGGCTGACGGATGAACCTTGAGGATCGAGAGTCTCTTTGACTTGCGCGCCTTCGGCAACAAATTGCGCGGAGGGGTCGGGGGTTTTAAACCAGTCGGCCGGCTTCTGCGCATTCGGCGAGGATCGGACCAGAGAGCGGCTCTTGGCGCTTCGGTCGAGACATCCGGCATTCCATTCCGTTGCAGCACTTAGCCAGCGATCATACCCTGTTTGCATAGGGTCCAGCGACGGCGTCGCCCCGAAGCCCATGAGCAGGATATACCCGTTATTCTTCCAGTCCTCGAGTGTTTTCGTCGGGGCAACATCAATCAAACGCTGAAAGGTTTCGGACGGTTTTTGCTCCAATCCAAGCCATAGTGCTGCTGTCCCTCCGATAATCAACACGATCCACGCGACGATCGCCAGGCACACAAACATACCGAGCTTCGTCAAGGAGTTCGTCGTGGCTATGAGACGCCGCATAAGGATGGAGAGGCGAAACGAAATCCAAGCCCCGATGGCACGCCCATATTGACGGCGCGGCTTGGGTCGTTCCGAATCCTTGCCGCCGCGTTCTGCCCCGCCGCCTAAGGAGGATAGCCCTTGATCCGCCGTACCGGAATGCCCTCCATCCATCACGCGGGTCCAGTACAGATCCTGCTTGGCGTCGTTCTCAACACGAAAAGTCGGTGGAGGCTCGGATCGCGATAGTCCCACCGGCTCGCTGGACACAGGAGCAGGAGTTTGCGTCTGCGATTCGGAGGCGGCTTTCTCGGATTCTTCGGAATAGAACCCTACGTCACTGGGCTCGCATACGGGCACAGCCCCAAATCCACTCGGCTCCGATGCTTCGTTATCGCCCTCTTCATGTGTTTGGATTTGTGAGTCCGGCCTCTGGTTCACGGGCGGGAAGGGAACATTTTCTCCAAGAGCGCCGGTGGATCGCCGTGCGATCGGCTCCCTATTAACATTAACGTCCGCATCTGGATCATCCGATCCTGCCACCATCGTGTAGGCAACCGCATCGTCATCCTCGTCCCGGCCCACAGTCTCTACCGTTCCTTCTTGGTGAACATCAAAGAACGCCTCTGCCCTGCTATGGGAGAGATCGTCGCCGGAGGTTGAGGCTTCTGAAGAAGTGGATGTGGGCGGTTGGGCGGATGGTGGTGGTTGCAATCTCGCAGCGACACGATTGGCCACGAAGCTGGAGGGCGCCAGTTGCTTGATCTTCCGAAAAAGAACCTGAGAGTAATCCGGTCGCTCGGGGTCGGGATCCTCTAAGAGAATGTCGATCGCTTTTTCGTATTCGAATACTGCGGCTAACGGATCTCCCTTTAACTCGTACGCCGCCCCAAGCATTTCTAAGAACTGAACGCACCGCGGGCCTGCCGTCAAATATTCATGCAGCAACGATTCCGCTTCTTGAAAATCTTGGCGTTGTAACGCCTCCTTCACGAGAGTCTCGAAGGCGTTCTTCGCAGTCGCCAGATTGCCGAACTTCAGCAGCAGTCTGGCCAGAAGGCGCCGCCCTTCCTGATGAGAGGGGTTGGAGGCCAACAGGTCTTTTAATGTGGCGAAGGCGCGGCTAAATTTGCCGTCACCCATTTGCTGGCGGACTTGCTCCAGTAATTCCGCGCTCTTATCAGCTTTCACGTAGCCTGATTTCTCCTTAGGAACTGTTCATCTAGTGTAGCACCGGTTTGCATCTTCGTCGAAAATTGGGAAGGCTAGAAGAAAAGCGTATCGAGGATGGCCGACAGAAGCGGGATGCCTATGGTCTCTTATATACTGCGTCGAGAGTTTCCCGAATCTTTCGCGCTAACACTTCGGGCGTAAAGGGTTTTTGAATAAACGTGTGTCCAGAATTCAGAATGCCCTGTTCGACCATGGCGTTCTCGGAGTAGCCAGACATAAAGAGAACTTTGACATTGGGGTGGGTCTGCATGAGATCGTCGGCCAGTTCCTTTCCGCTCATCTGAGGCATGACCACATCCGTGACCAGTAAATGTATGCGATTCGGATACTGACTGCCGATCAACTGCGCCTCAAACCCGTGCCTGGCTTCCAACACAGTATATCCAAAAAGCCGAAGCGTATTCCGAATGAGTGTTCGTACGGCAGGTTCGTCTTCCACCAATATGACGGTTTCGGTTCCACTGGGGAAAGTCATAGGCGGTGTATCGACTTCTCCCACCTCGACAGACCCTTCGACAATCGGCAGATAGATCGTGAGTTCCGTTCCCTTGCCGGGATGACTCTCCACCATAATATGGCCGTCGCTCTGTTTGACAATGCCATAGACCGTCGCGAGTCCAAGGCCCGTACCTTGTCCCTGGCCTTTTGTTGTAAAAAATGGCTCAAACATTCGTGTTTGCGTGTCGCGATCCATTCCACAGCCGGTATCGCGCACTCGTAACACGGCATAGTGTCCAGGCGATAATGTCCCTGCCGCACATGCGTTGGTCGAAGGAATCTTCACGTTGGCAGTCTCGATGATCAATTTGCCCCCTTTAGGCATAGCATCTCGCGCATTGACCGCCAGGTTCATGATGACCTGTTCCATTTGACCGGGGTCCGCTTTCACGTGGCCGAGAGACGGATCGAGGGCCGTAACCAGGTAAATATGCTCTTCGATGAGCCGCTGCAACATGGTTTCGATGGTTTCGACAATTGTATTCAGGTTCACGATCTTCGGGACCATCACCTGGCGGCGGCTAAAGGCGAGCAACTGATGGGTCAATGAAGCCGCGCGCACCGACGCTTTTCGGATTTCTTTCACATCTCCATGCAATCGATCATCAGGGTGAATCCGGCCGAGAAGGAGCTGGCTATAACCCGTAATGATGGTCAAGAGATTATTGAAATCATGCGCGATACCGCCGGCCAGCCGGCCAATGGCTTCCATTTTTTGTGATTCTCGCAACTGGGCGTCACATGCTGTCAACTCTCCTTCCGCGAGCTTCGACTTCGTCACGTCGCGGCCTACACCGAACACACCGATCACTCGCCCCTCTTCCTGTTCCGACAACAAAGACAATGCGACGATCGGACTCTCTCCACCTCTGGTCGTGAGACGCACTTCGCACTCGGAAGGCTTATCTTTTTTTAGGGCCACACTGAAGCATTCCAGCATGATGATGTGATCGTGCGGGTGCACGATGTCCAGAATGGATTTTCCCAACCAGTCCGTCGCGGTCCAGCCGGTCAGCCGTTCAAAGGCGGGATTCAACGAACGCATCGACCCGTCGCTGGATAAACACAGAACGAGGTCGTGACTATACTCAACGAGATGGCGATAGCGTCGGTCTAATCGTGGGGGAATTGACGAAGAAGACGGATAGTCACACTGAGACATAGTTCCGATTCTTGTCGTGTGGCGATCCGCAGTCCGCCAGCGGTCCGGTAAAAGGCCATGACTCTCAGCAGTCGTAAAAAAGAAGCCTACAATGGATCGTTCGCGCTGTCCAGAAATACTGTGAATTCACTAACGAGATGCCCTGCCGGATGGCCATGATTCCAAATGTCCCGCTCGTCCTGAGATCCGTGCGGAATTCTGGAATGACCATCCGGCGATTTGACACCCGGTGGGACACTGCTTCAATTGTAAACCATCTCCAACAGAGGTGGCGAGGTGGTGCCCACCCAGTTCTGAAATGCGGCCGGGAACACCTCTTCGATCGATTCCACCAACACAAAGGTCATTTCCGCCCGCACTTCTTCCGGAATTTCCTTGAGATCTTTTTGATTGGCTTTGGGCAAGATAACTCGGGTCATCCCGGCGCGCCGCGCGGCCAGCACCTTCTCCTTGATCCCTCCGATCGGAAGGACAAGCCCACTCAAGCTGATCTCGCCCGTCATCGCCGTATCCCGTCGCACCGGAATCCCCAGATATAACGAAGCCAACGCCGTCGCCATGGTAATCCCTGCCGACGGTCCATCCTTAGGGATACCTCCCGAGGGTACGTGGATGTGGACACCATTCTGTTTGAAACGAACGAGCTGAATTCCCAGCGTACCGGCATGTGACCACAGATAACTTCGCGCCGCCTGTGCAGATTCCTGCATGACATCGCCCAACTGTCCGGTCAAGGTGAGACCACGGCCGCCCGGCAAGAGCGACGTTTCGATATAGAGCACATCACCGCCGGCTTCGGTCCATGCCAAGCCGGTCGCGACACCGGCGGGCAATGCCTTTCGCCCTTCTTCCGGCATAAACCGTTCGGTCCCCAACCAGTCGCTGATCTGCTCGGGTGTCATCGCCACGGGCAACGACTCGGTCTTCTTTTCCGCAAGATTCAATGCCACTTTTCGAGTTAATCGGCCCAACATCTGTTCCAGTTGGCGCACGCCGGCTTCCCGCGTGTATCGGCTGATAATAGCCTTCAACACGGCCGGTTCCAGCTGGATCTGTTCGGACTTTAAACCCGCTTCTTTCAGACGACGCGGCCAAAGATAGCGGGTGGCAATCTCCAGTTTTTCCTGTTCGCTGTATCCGGGAAGATGGATGACTTCCATCCGATCCAACAGCGGCTGCGGAATCGGGTGCAGCGCATTGGCTGTCGTGATAAAGAAGGCCTGCGACAGATCGAACGGCAGATCCAGGTAATTATCCCGGAACGTGTGATTCTGCGCCGGATCGAGCACTTCAAGCAGGGCCGCCGCAGGATCGCCGCGAAAATCCCGCCCCAGTTTATCCACCTCATCCAACATGAGCACTGGATTGTTCACGCCTGCCCTCCGCATCGCTTGAATGATGCGCCCCGGCATGGCTCCGATATACGTGCGGCGATGCCCGCGCAATTCCGATTCATCATGTACGCCGCCTAAACTCATGCGTTCGAACGTACGTCCCATGGCGCGCGCAATCGATTGACCCAAACTCGTCTTCCCGACACCGGGAGGCCCCACGAGGCACAGAATGGGAGATTTGGCGGCGGGATTCAATTTCAACACCGCCAGGTGTTCGACAATCCGTTCCTTTACCTCTTGGATACCGTAGTGATCCTCGTCCAGAACCTGACGGACGTGCGCCAGGTCCAATGCATCGGTGGACGCCTTCTTCCACGGTAATTCGAGCACGAGTTCTACATAATTGCGAATGACTTGATGTTCTGGCGATGCGGATGGCGTCTTCGCCAAGCGTGCCAACTCACGATCGGCTTCTTTGCGCACCGATTCCGGCAGATCGGCCTGCTCGATCTGTTTCTTGAGATGCGCCAACTCACTGCTTTCACTGTCCTCCTCACCGAGTTCCTGTTGAATCGCTTTCAGCTGTTGCCGCAAGACATACTCGCGCTGGGACTTGCCGATTTCCGCTTGAGCATCGCTGGCAATCTTATTGCGCAACTGTAGGACTTGCACTTCATGGATCAGCACCGCATAGAGTCGGCGAAGCAGATCTTCTCTGGTCGCCGCTTCCAGCAAGCCTTGTTCCGCTTCCAGGGTCAGGTTTAATAAGGAGGCGGTCCGGTACGCCAACGTGACCGAATCCCGCTCGCCGTGCAGTGCCTGAACGACGTCACGAAGACCGGAGGATTGCAGTAGTTCCGGCAATTCATCAACTTGATCCAAGATGGCCCGATGCAACGCCTCGATGCCCGCACCCGAATCCAGAGGCGCCGCAAGCTGGCGCGTCCGCACTTTTAAAAACGGTTCTGTCTGTTCGACCTTTAACAAGACGACACGCTCGACGCCCTGCAAGAGCGTTTGCACTACCCCCTCCGTGGTTCGAACGGTCTGCTTAATCACCGCTTTGGTCCCGATCGTAAAGAGATCGCCGATGCCCGGCTCTTCCAGGTCAGGGTTCCGTTGCGCAACGACGACGATCGTTTTGTCCTCGGTCTTGAGGGCAGCCTCTAATGCCGCCACCGAATGAGACCGCCCGACCGTCAATGGAAGCATCACGCCGGGAAAGAGGACCGATCGCTTGATGGGAAGAATGGGAAGCGTTGAAACAATGGCACTCTCATTCACATTTTCCACGTGGCACCTCATGGTTTCGATGATTTTTGCTCGTTATCACCACAAGTAACCACGTTCTTTAGAAGGGAAAGGGGGGTCCGTCGGCTGGTTGCCGCCCGAGGGCAGCCTAGTGGTCGCCAGCGAGTGAGGACAGGATGAAAAGGAAGGCTAAGAGAGAGTCCGGCGAGCGATCAGATTCAACCAACGCCCCTGACGCTCACGGTTGCTGACCGCCGTGAGCTGATCGATGGTCCATCCCGCTTCACTCACCGCCACCGTTAATTCGGATTTCAGCCAGCGACTGATGAATCGATCGGGGATCCAATTATCCTGAGATATCCCGGACCGCCGGCCATGAATAAAAGTTGCAGCAATGACCCCGCCCGGTGTTACCAAACGGTAGAGCTCTCGTAGACTCTCTCGAACCGAGGATTTGGAAAGATGGATGAGTGAGGCGGCGGCCCACACCATGTTGAAATGACCGGCTCTCAATGGAAGATATCGGACATCGGCCTGCACGAGACGCAAGCGTGGGCTCTGACGGCGAGCGTACTGCAGCAACGGACGCGTGAAATCTAACCCGATCACCTCATACCGTGCCCGTTTCAGGGCACGGGAGTCCTGACCCGCACCGCATCCGAGATCGAGCACACACGCTGTCCTCGCTATGCACGCAAGGGCATCGGCCAACAATGCGGGACATCGATAGGGACGCCGGCCCCACTGGCTGAGAAACGGCTTGATGTGATCGACGTACGCCTGATGGGTTCGAGCAGCGCGGTCGTGGCGTGGCAGAGGGGCGATCCCTTACCCAAGCGGGTTGTTCTGCAACAACCCGCTTGTAGGTTGATAGTCTTTCTTCAGATGCTCAACGCGCCTTCGCAATCGCCGAGCTCGGGGGGAATCACCCTGTGATGCGCTTGACATTGGTCGACGCACCCACCTGACGAGCGCTGGGATCACGCTGGATATCGACGACCTCTCCTCCGCTCATCTCGCAAGTCCCGTCAAACGTCACGCCCTCTTCAATGGAGAAAATGGGTGCTTTCACGGAGCCGGAGAGCACCGCGGGCGCCATTAGTTTCACGCGCTCCTTCGCGACGACATCCCCGGTGATTTTGCCCTTGCTGACGATCGTTCCTGCTTCAACCTTGGCGGTAATGACCGCTTCTTCACCGACCACGAGCGTGCCGCTGGTCTGAATTTCGCCATCGACTCGACCGTCGATCCGTACCGTGCCCTCGTAGGAAATCGCGCCTCGAAAGGTGACGCCTTTCCCAACAAACGCGATGATCTCGCCGTCCTTCGCCCCATCGGTCGAAGGAATGATCGATCCCGCCGTCTCACCATCTTTTTTCCACATGTTTCCTCCTTAAAAAGATTCTAATCAGTCGTGAATCTATCGACCTTTCATCGGACAGGGCATCAGATAGGACGTGGGTTCACTGTAGGACAGCGTCGTACGCTTGTCCATCACATTCACGGACCTTAGAGGAAAGAATCTATTTAAGGGCCGTTTGGAAGTCAATCAGGGAAGGGGCTCATACGGCCAGATGCCATACTCCCTACTCATTAGATGACCTGAAAGATGCAACACTTCAGATAACGCGTCTCCGGCATCGTGGCGAGAATGGGATGATCTCGAGCTTGCGAGCGATTCTCGATCAACTTGAGTTGCCGTTTGGCATCGCGGGCCGCCGATGCGATCGTCGCCAAGAATTGCTGCTCACCGACATGGTAAGAGCACGAGCAGGTCGCCAGAAATCCCTCCGGCCGAATCAACCGAATCGCTTGCAGGTTGATGTCCTTATACCCTGCCAGAGCATGAGGAATGGCATGTTTACTTCGAGCAAAGGCCGGCGGGTCTAATATCACCATATCGAAGCGTCGATCGGTCCGAGCCAGCGTCCGTAGTGCGTCAAACGCGTCGGCCTCTTGATAGCGACAGATGGCCCCTACTCCATTGACGTCCGCATGCCGGCTTGCCGATTTCAATGCCTCGGCGCTTACGTCTATCCCGAGTACCGACTGCGCTCCATGCAGCGCGGCTTGAATTCCAAACGCTCCCGTATGGCAGAAGACTTCCAACACATCCATGCCCTTGGCGATTGAGGCGACCGCCCGGCGATTCTCGCGCTGGTCGCAGAACCACCCGGTCTTCTGGCCTCGCTCGACATCGACCTCGAATCGAGCGAGGCCTTCATAGATGTCCACCGTAGTGGCTCGCCGACCTTGAAGAAAACCCTGAGACAGCGATAAGCCTTCCAACGCCCGGCTTTTGGAATCATTGCGCACATAGATCGCCTCCGGCTTGATGAGCTGTGCAAGGAGATGGGCCAGCATGTCCTTCCGGCGATCGAGTCCGAAGGACAAGGTTTGCATGACCAACAGATCGGCATAGCGATCGACGATCAGGCCGGGCAGAAAATCGCTTTCACCATGCACGAGCCGATACGCATTGGTTTCGGACACAACTTTCCGCCGTAGCTCATCCGCGCGACGAAGACGCGACGCCCAAAAATGCTCGTCGATCGCTTCCTCATCGAACGTGAGCAGGCGCACGCGAATTTTGGAATGCGGGTTGAAAAAGCCACGCCCGATAGATCGGCCGGCCTGAGTGTGAACATCGACGATATCGCCGGCAGCCGAAGAACCTTTGACGTCGCTGATCTCTCCCGCATAGATCCACAAATGACCGGCTGCAATCCGCTGCTCGCCGATGCGTTGGAGAAGTACACGTCCCGTCGAAGGCTCTGGTGTCATGCGAGCACCGATCCTCTGAGGCGCCCTGGTTTGACCCCGTACAGTGCGGTCAATATCCGGCGTCCTGCTTCAATTTCATGATGACGCGAACCAATCGATCTCGTTGAGAAGATTGCAGCGCGACGAACTCCAGACCCACAGTGCGTTTTTTCACCCAGCGCACGACCGCTCGATCAACTTTCATCGGCCATGAGTAATCCGCGAGAAATAACTGGAGTTTTAGTTCAGCGCCTTTGGCCGGCACGGTGTCGGTTTCCATACGACACCCGCTTTTGGAAAGATCGATGACCGCACCGTGCCCTTCAATGGGCACGCCAATGCCGCAATACTCGATACGAAAACGATGCGCGAAGCGTTCGGCGGTTCGTGGTTGCATGTATCCGATTCTGATTTCTCTCAACACCTCTGCGACGGACTTTCCCTTTACCCTATCAAATCTCCAATCCACATCACTACCGTTGAAAAATGCCTGCGGTCCTCCTGATGTGACAAACCCTGTTGACCATTGCTGGACTTTATTGGACCCACAATAGACAGGGCTGGTGAACCATCGGAAGAAGGCTCTTTTCGAGACGGTTCTTGATTTGGAGGATCTTTCCGAGGCGGTTCCGATGCAGGGGGTTCTTTTTGTGGCGCGGGATGAGGCTCTGGCTCTTTCACCGGTGGCTTCTCCATAGTTGTTCTCATCCGTATTCCGACCTTACTTCAACGGAAGGCCATTCATAAAATAACGGCCAATCATCGGTGTGATGCCTGTCATCAGCATTCTCGCTCGATCAGCCGGAATCGCTCGCAAGCATACTACCATTCCACCGATAGTGCGATTGTCGAGTCGGTTTTACAGGTGGCAGACACTGGGGACAGTCGTCACAGGATGCGATGAGGGATCAACAGCTTTCCCTTTTGGAAGTGCGCAACCGAATGCGCAATCAGGTGGACGAAGCCCTTCGACTTCTTGACGAAGGCGCGCATGGTCTTTGTGAAGATTGTGGACGTCCGATTGCTCCTGAACGTTTGAAAGTCGTGCCCCTCGCGCGTCAGTCGTGCAATGCGAGAGGAACGTCGAGGTCATCGAACAAATCGAAAAGGAACGGCTCGGGAGGAAATATGAAACCTCTTTGTCTATGGACTCCCCCTCATGATGTGCCCTCTCGTGTACATAGGACTCTACCCTTGGCCGCCCCTCTTCGATCGCCCCGAACTAGGCCGTACGGTTCTTGGCAGACGTCGTCTTGGAGACTGTATCCGGAAGCTGCCGGCACCAGGGAAGAACAACCAGGGCGGAGCACGCAGCGACAGGCTGAACTGTGCCGATGCCCACCAGACTGGTGAATGGGCCGAAGCGATCAGATGCCCATCCCACGGCAGTCATCCCAATCATGGCCAGCGCCATAACGGCGGTATTGAAGACGCTAAAAACCCGGGCAAGCAGGTCCTGCGGCGTCAATTGCTGAAGCGACGCGGAAACGATTGGGGTAACAAGGCCTGAACTGCCCCCAATAACCACGATAATTACGGCAGCCAATACAAAAGACTTCGCCGCGGTCAGCGCGAATACGGCCGCCCCTCCCACGGCTGCTGCGCCGCCGATGATCCACAATCTTCGACAGAAACCGTCTTCCTTTTTGAACGCCAGCCAGATGGTCGTGACAAACATGCCGAGGCTCAGCGCGGACCATAGCCACCCGAGCTGGACCGATGTCGTGTGCAGAACCCGCTCGCCAAACACGGGCAGCATATAAATAAAGCCGGTCGCCGCCATCGTCACAACGACGCGCTGACCATCAGCAACAGCAGGAAGCGCTCTTGAATAAAGACAAAACGAAACCCCTCTTTCAGGTCTCGCAGCGCTTGCCGTGCTGAAAACCTCTTCCCCGACGATCGCGAGTGTGGAATATGAATAGGCAGTTTGCACAAAGCCGAGAGGACAAATGCCGCGGCATTCACGTACAGCACATTTTGAGCGCCGATGACAGCGATTAAGATGCCGCTGATTGCCGGGCCGAGCAGTTGGCCGATTGTCATGCTGCTTTGCATGATGGCGTTGGCTCGGACGAGTTGGTTGCGCTTAACCAGGAGCGGGACCGATGCATTCAACGCCGGTCCGAACGCCATTGCAAAGAGCGAACCGACAAATACCAATACATACAGCCAGGGGAGAGATAAGAGGTCCAGTGCATACAAAAGCGGGATGAGCACGAGCAAGGTGGCGCGGACGAGGTCGATTGTGATCATCGCCGCCCGCTTGGGCACGCGGTCGATAAGGACGCCGGCAAATGCTCCGAAGGCGAGCGGAGGTATGGTCTGCAAGACGCCGATCAGGGTCATTTTCAACGCCGAACCGGTCAATGAATAGACAAACCAGAGAAGCGCAACTTTCGTGAGGCCGTCCCCTAATTGAGAGACAACCTGCCCGGCCTAGAGCCAGCCGAAATCCTTCGTCTTGAGGAGGTCCCGCCATCCGGCGGCGTGTTGCGACAAGGCTGATTCTGCGTTGCGTTTCATCTGAAACGGCCCAATTCTTCTCTTACCATGGGAAGCCAGCCCCTCTTGCGCCTCCATTCCATCCCATCGCCGGGTAATCATCACAAGATTTTTGTCTTCCAATCATGTTCGGGGGGTGCACGACGAATGGGAGTGAGTGTGGGGGCGTCTGAGGATATATTCCAACCTACGGCCAGCCGCGATAGCGATCCGACTGCATTGGAAGAGTAGAACTAGACCGACTGGGGGCGCTTCTGCGCGATGCTCAATCGCAATCTTCCATAGTGGAGCGGCTTGTCAGGATCTCTCGTGTACTTCCCCTGATCTTCGCCAACTTCCACTTTACCCAATGGAATCGATAGTTCTTGACGCACATGCGGAACAGTCGTTTCCAGTGCCAGCGTAACGATATTCGTATTACATCGTGTCACTTCCGCATTGAGATCTTTTTCGTCTTCAAAATCGACCGTGACGCGTTCCTGTGGATCGACCCAGCGACTAATGGCATTGGCCTTCGCTTCATTCTCCATGAGTGTCACCCTTGCCTGCAGTCGCCGCGATCCCCCTCTTACGCTCTTTCATCGGGAGTCGCCTGGCTTCCGCACGATATCATCGAAATATTCCCAGAGATCGGGGGACAGATCCGCCACGGCGCTGCGGGCGGGTGAGGACTTGAGTTCGTCCTTGGTCGCATTTAATACAACGCGGCCGTTCTCTCGGTTGATTCTAAAATCACTCCAGTTAAGCGGCACAAGGCGTCCGCTGTCAGCTAAGGACACTACGCCGTATTCAATTTTTCCAGTGGTCGAATCCATGACCAGCTTTTCGAGCGTGCCGAGAGTTTTTCCTTGGGGATTCTTCACGGTTCTGTCCAGAAGTGTATTTTTCCCTCCTGCCTTTGCTTCGGCCTGAGGAACAGGCAAAATCACATAGTCCTTTGCGCTTGTTGCCGAACCGGTTGATCCTTCAGATTGTGCAAAGGACCCAGTCACGCCGAAGTACAGGATACACGCACCTGTCATCAGGGATAATGCCAGAGATTTCATCAGTTCCCCTCCTTTTCTTTCATAGTAAGCCGATGCCCCCCGTGGCCGACGATCAGCAAGGCAGTATTTCATTTGTAGGATAGAACGCAGGTGGCGCACGGTCCGAGATACGCTCGTAGTGGATCTGGAGGCAAGGGGCCAGCGAGGAGATGGTAGAAAACTAGCGTCAAGCCATGCGTACCGTGATTTTACGACATTTACGAAATGGGGCCATGATAGAAATTCACTGGAATGCCGGCGTACGAAGGGTATCTCAGATGGAGATAGGTTCAAGGCCGCCGAAACGGGTAGCGTCTACACGCGATTGGTCCTATGGTGTACCTGCGCGTCCAAGTATATTGGTAGCATTGGCTGAAAGAGTGCGATTCAATAGAAGAATGATGTCCTCATCACGGAAGGAGAAGATCAATGCATGTCCAGAAGATTTCAACATGGGCTCTTATCGCGTGCCTGGCCCTGTCTGTTCAAATCGCCGAAGCGCGCGATAAAAGCGGCGTCATGAAAGTCAGTAACGTGGTCGGCATGAAGGTGCAGGATACGGATGGCAAGAAACTGGGCGATATCAAGGACCTGGTGATCGATCCAATGGACGGGAGCATTGGATACGCCGTGCTGGACTTCGGGGGCTTTCTAGGTATTGGAGACAAATATTTTGCCGTCCCGTGGGAAGCGTTGCAATGGACGGCAGACCGAAAAGCCATCGTACTGGACGTCTCCAAGAAGGACTTAAAGCAGGCGCCGGGGTTTGATAAAAATAACTGGCCCGACTTAGGAAGCGAAGAACAAGCGCTGGTCATTTACGAATTTTACGGGATGCCCCTGCCGGCCGACCCGCTCGATTCGACAAAACCAAAAAAATAATGCGCAGGCGGCCGATGCTCACTATCGGCCGTTTTCATTTTTATCTGATCGTAAGGGAAACCCCTTCACCTCGACATGGAAGAAGCTTACGTGGTCCCAATCTCCGATCCTATATAATGAGCGAACGGTCGCACCGTTTTTTATTACGGTTGTACTCATAGGATTGGCCTCAGATGAGATTGCAATGGACCATTTTAAAACGAACGGCTCGCCGCTGGTGGGATGATAATGCGTTACGTTTAAGCGCCTCTCTCTCCTACTATACCCTCTTCTCTTTAGCTCCAATGCTCATCATTGTGATCGCGGTGGCGGGAATGATTTTCGGCCAAGATGCCGTAGAAGGTCGCTTGATCGACGAAATTCAGGGTCTCGTGGGACATGACAGCGCCATCGCCATTCAAAGCATGATCCAGCACGCACGGGAACAGCAGGTCAACGCAACGGCCACCTTCCTTAGTTTGACCGCGATGATCGTCCTTTCGACCGGCGTATTTGTGGAACTCCAAGACGCCCTCAATTTGATCTGGCGAATCCAGCCGGAGAGCACGTCGGCCTTAGCCTTTTGGCGGGTCCTAAAAGGACGACTCTTTTCCTTTTGTCTCGTCATCGGCATTGGATTTCTTCTCGTTGTGTCGCTGGCCTTGAGCGCCGCGGTGGCGGCCGTCGGCCGCTTCTTCACAGCCCTCTTGCCTGGTCCGGAAATTCTCATGCATGTTTTATCTTCCGGCGTGTCGTTAGCGATTTTTACCGTCTTGTTCGGCATGATGTTCAAAATCCTGCCGGACGCCTATATTGCCTGGCGGCATGTCTGGGTCGGCGCCTTTGTGACGGCGGTGCTCTTCACGGTCGGTAAAGTGGGCATCGGCATCTATCTTGGAAAAACCGGCGTGGCCTCGGCATATGGAGCGGCCTCATCGCTCGCGGTCATTCTTCTCTGGGTGTATTACTCAGCCCTCATCCTCTTTTTCGGGGCTGAATATACGTACGTTTCGGCAAAAATGTCCGACTCAGAGCAGGATTCCGGCACGGCCGCGCCTCATCGCTCGACGGCTCGGACAGGCACACAACTATCATGAAATCTCACTCACCGTTACCTTCGCAGGTCGCCGATCGACGACTTTGGCAGATCCAGCCTCTCCGGGATTTAACAGGACTCATTGGCATTGGTCTGGCCATCTGGCTGATCGTCGACCTTCGCCGATTTTTCGCGCCGGTATTCATTGCCTTTGCACTGGCCTACTTAGTCGAGCCGATGATCGAAGCGCTTCAAAAACGAACCGGCCTCCCGCGCTGGGTCCCCGCCTTAGTCTGCACGCTGTTGCTGACGGCGGGACTCGTTTTGGCAGTGATCTGGGTAGGTCCCTTATTGGCGGAGCAAGGGAAAACGCTGGCTACGCATGCTCCGCAATACATCTCGACTCTCGAAAAACGGTACGGCTTCAACGTCGGCAATCTCAGCGATCACCTCTCGACGTTTGCCGAAGGCGTCAAAGACAAGCCCATGGACACACTCTCCCCACTCTTCACCGGCACCAGCCAAGCCGTCGGGATCGTGGGGCTCATCGTAGCCACGACATTGGAGGTCCTGCTCTCGACCTTATTAGTTCCCATTTTCTTTTTTCTGTTTGCGTGGCATTTCGATCAAGTACGGTCTCGCATTCGGCCCTTGATTCCGGGAGGACGAGGAGCAAAAGCACGCCGCATTCTCCATCGAATGGATGAGGCTGTCAGCGGCTTTATTCGCGGGCGTCTGTTAATTGCGATCCTCAGCGCGATCGCCTTTACCGCCGGATGGACCTGGGCTGGCATTCCTTATGCCCTCCTACTGGGCATCGTAACGGGCGCTTTGACAGTAGTGCCCTACCTCTCGGTCGCCGGCTGGCCTGTGGCGCTCCTCGTCAAATATCTCGATCTCACTTCCTCGGGAGGGGCTGCGACTTGGCAGGATATAGTCCTGTGGCCCAGCGTCGTCTTCCTCTTCGTTGCGTTTCTTGAGGGATGGGTGCTGACACCCTGGATTCAGAGCCAAACGATGGAAATGAGCGCCTTAACAATTCTGCTGGTCGTCCTGGTAGGCGGCGCGATCGGTGGCGTGTTGGGCTTACTTCTGGCCATTCCCCTGATGGCGTGTGCCAACGTCTTGATCGAAGAGCTGTGGCTTAAGCCGGACGACGTTCAAGCCGATGCGACCTAACCACTGTCGTACACTTCCTTCTCTTCCTTGATCACCCACTACAGTTTCCACGTCCAATGCCGATGTAGAAGAAGCATGATACAAACGATGACCGCCTGATATTCCGTGGCTTGGAAATTCGGAAAATCTCCCGAGGTCGAGGGATACGAACGGATTTCTGCAGACCGTCTCACGGTCGGCATGGAAATCTGGTTACATTGTCCGTGGTACAAGCATCCCTTTCACAAAAATCGCTTTGCCCTTATCTCCGCTAAGCAGATTGAGGTCATTCAACAACTCGGGTTGAACGATCTGTATTATCTGCCGTCGCAAACGGCACCCGTTCCGAAACCTTCCAGGCCTTCCTCCACCCCTCAGGCAATGAAAGGGGGACATGCGCCTCTCGTCGAGTCGGCTGCCCACATGCCGCCCGTCCGACAACCGGCGCAGCTGAGCCATCGGCAAGTCGAGCTTCGGCAAGCCAACATCGCCTATAAGGACACGCTGCGTAAAAGTTTCGACTGCTTGCGTCAAATATGCGCGGTACAGGGCGCCAGCGCACGAGAAGCCAACGGCCTCGTGCAGCACTTTGTGGACGAGCTGCTCAACAGCGATACGTCCGGCGTCCTGGCGGATATCCTTCACCTGAATGTCACCGAACGCGTTCAAGCGGCCCATGCGTTGAATACATGCCTCCTGGCCTTATTAGTGGGGCGCGAACTAGAGTTGGACCCGGAGGATCTGAGAATGGTCGGGCTGGCCGGTTTACTCCACGATATCGGCGAGCAGCGACTCCCGTCACAAATTCGATGGAAGACAGAACCCCTCACGCGTCCTGAAAAAAGCTTGTTCGAACTGCACCCGTTGTACGGCAAGGAAATCCTACATGGACTGCCCGGAGTGCCGAACATCGTCGCGGATATCGTTGCGCAGCACCATGAAAATTTGAACGGCACCGGCTATCCGAGACGCCTGACCGATGAACAAATTCTGCCGTTGGCTAAAATCATTCGTGTCGTCGATGAGTATCAATATCTGACCAATCCGCGCGAGGCACAGCATCCTCGGCTTCAGCCGAATCAGGCCTTAGCGGAACTGTACGTCAAACGCCAACAGCATTTGTCCATGAAAGTCATCATTGCGCTGGTCCGCGTCGTCAGTGTGTACCCGCCCGGAACACTGGTCGAATTATCGGACGGATCGCTGGCCATCGTCTTGAATACCAGCTCGAATGAAAGCCTTCGTCCAACGGTCATGGCGTATGACAGGCGGGATACGGATTTCGACACTCGGCTCATCGATCTCAATGAACAACGGCATCTGTCCATTTCCCGTATTGTGATGACGTCCGAGCTACCGTCCGATCTTGCGGAGCGCATCACCCCGGAGGACGCGCTCAATCATCTCCTCTTACCAAGTCTCAGCGGAGCGGATTCCAACGGAAAGCCCAAAGCGACGGCACGGTCCGTGGCCAAAGAGTAAGCGCACTATATGGAAAACAAAGCTGTCGACATATCGAAGCGTATCTTGGTCGCGGACGACGATCCGGATATGGTCGCCTTCATGACGCTCCCGTTGAGGAAGCGCGGTTATACAATCACCGCGGGAGGCAACGGCGAAGAAGCGCTGGCTCTCGCGCGTCAGGATCGGCCCGACCTCATGATTCTCGACGTCAGCATGCCGCGTCTCAATGGACTGGAAGCCTGCGAGCGCCTCAAACGTGACGATCAGCTCAAAAGCATTCCCGTGATGTTGATCACCGCGACCGCCTCGCTCCTTCCGCCGCCGGAAATCTTGTACAAATTGCAGGTTGAGGGATATCTCATCAAACCATTTTCGGTGCGGGTCTTGGTGGAAAAGATCGAACACTTACTGGGCCAATGAGATAGCGAGCTGCGGACGTCACGATGCATATCGATGCTGAGGTACAGTCGCTGCTGCAGACGACGCGCGTGGGGATGCTGGCGACTCTGGGGGAGACGTTGCCTTTGGCCTCGGCTGTTCCCTTTGTCGCTCTCGACGGATGGACGGATTTGCTTATCCACCTCAGTACGCTGGCCGCCCACACCCAAAATCTCCTGCGCGACCCACGGATGTCGATCCTTCTCATGGAACCGGACGGTGCCCAGAAAAACCCCCTGGCGCTCAGACGCCTGAGCTTACAAGGCGCCGCATGTCGGCTCAACCCTAACAGCCCTACATACGCAGCACTTGCCCGTCGCTACCTGGATCGTTTTCCGGACGCCCACATTACGATGACGCTTGCCGACTTTCAGCTCTGGCAATTACAACTGCACGCGGCTCAATTTATTGCAGGATTCGGCCGGGCCTACATGGCCGAGCGCGCTCACCCGCTGGTCTGGCAACATCAGGGACGCCGCGAGTCCAAGCCCTGACCTTTCTCGTTGTTCTGCCGCGCTCCTTACTCGTACAATGTGATCGAGACACGACCTCTTCGCTTCATAACGATCCGCCATTCGGCGCAGAGAGGAATCCACATGAATATCCCCGGTGTCAGAAGTTGCGTCGCAATCTGTCTTCTCGCAGCAATAGCCGGTTGTGCTACGCCTCCGACCCAGTCTATGCCGGTTGTGGCCGACCGTCCGTCCGATTCCGAAGAGACGAAAAATCGGGAACTAAGTTATGGATACGGTCAGCTCTACAAAACGGCCTCCGGCCTCAAACATCTGAAGAAGCTGCTGCTCCTGAAAGTCGAGTCGGCCAAAGTCAGCATGCTCATCGACGATATTTCCGAGTATGCCGAAAAGCTCAGTGGACAATTGGAAAAGATGGACCGAGACTATCCTTCCTTGCGCATCGACGACCCGGGACTCCCGGAACTGGAGACGAAGCGTCGTAAGGCGGTTGTGTGGGATGAGATCTATATTTTGGCGCCGATCGTGGGCAAGACCGGCAAAGACTTTGAACGCACCTTGCTGCTGTCGCAGGTGGGGGTACTCAATAACGTGCGATTTTTGGCGGAAGTGATCAAAGATGCGGAAAAGAGCGAGGCGCGGAAAGCGCTGGTACAAGAGGCCCAATCTCGGCTAAATAGCCTCTACCAGCGAACGATCCGACTTCTCGAACAAGATTACTTCTGTTAACCGCGTGGACTTTTTGTGGCGCGACCTTGGTCGAGTATGAACCCGCACACTCGAGGGCGTGACCGCAGAGAATTCTCTGAACCATGCCCCTGCCTCAACTGGCTGCGACGGCGTGCGATAGAGAACAATACTTCAACACGATGCTGCTGAGTTCTTTGGGGTCGAACTTCCCCACATAATCGGTCGCGCCGACTACCCGGCCATGCTCACGATTACACATGCCGGTCAGGGATGAATGAAGGACGATGGGAAGGTCATGAAAGCGCGCGTCGGCTCGAATCCGCTTGGTGAGTGTAAATCCATCCATCGCCGGCATTTCTACATCGCTCAAGACCAGATGGATCAGGTCTCGAATTCCCTTATCTTGCGCTTCGGCTTCCTCTGCTAGACGAAGCAGCGCGTCCCACGCTTCCTGTCCGGTATTCGTCTCGATCCCGCTGATGCCCAAGCGTGCGAGCGTCTTACGAATTTGGGTGCGCGCCACCGCGGAATCATCCGCAAACAATACCCGCTTAGGAACGAGTGGACTTGCAGGCGCCTGCACCTGCTGCACAAGATTTTCCTCGTGTTCCGGCATGAGGTCGCTAAGAATTTTTTCCACATCGACAAGGAGCACCGTGGTGTCCTGGTCGATTTTGGCCACGGCGGTGATCGTGCCCGGCTTGACCTTATTTTGGGCCAAGAGCGGCGGCGGGATGACCTGGCTCCAGGACACACGTACGATTCGATCCACATGCCGCACGTGGAACGCCTGTACGTTGCGATTATATTCCGTCACAATCAGATGATCCGCCTTCCCATCATCCCTCGGCACGTCCGGCAGACCTAGGACTTGCCGCAGATCGATCACGGGAAGCGTCACCCCTCGGACCGAGAGCAAACCTTCGATGCGTGGATCGGTTTCGGGGAGGCGAGTCAACTCAGGAAGCGTAAACACTTCCCGCACCTTAAACACATTGATTCCATAGACCTCCGGAACGCCCATGGAGAACAAGAGGATCTCAAATCGATTGGCACCGGCGAGCTGCGTTCGGGCATCGATCTCTTGAATAAACGATGACATGTCACCCCTCAATGACTGTTATCGGACAATAGGCGTCATACCTTAATAGCTCACGGAGAATTTTGTTTGGTGTGAGATCGCCGGCCTATTAGGGTGATAGCAGGCCCCGGCTACGTCGGCGTGAGGCAAAACCTACTGCTTATTGGGAGATTTGGTCGACCGTGGATTCGACAGGAGGGACCGTTTCCGATACCGGAAAGGTCAGTACAAAGCGGGCCCCGCCGGATGAGCTTCGCTCTGCCGAGATATGTCCGTGATGCGTCTTCAGGATGCTGTAGCAGATGGAAAGGCCCAGGCCCAAACCGGCGCCCAGTGGCTTGGTCGTGATAAAGGGGGTAAAGAGCGTTTGCAGGATGTCCGGGGGAATGCCCGGCCCTGTATCTTCGACGAGAATAGTGACCACGCGGCCTTCTTCTTTCATCGTGATGGCCACTCGTTTGGTGGAGGACTGGAGCATGGCATCTTTGGCGTTTAACAATAAATTTACAAATACCTGCTCCAACTGTGTTTGATTCGCCTCGATGAGGATCTCCGAGGATGAACGGGTGAAACTGGCGGTAACGCCCGCAAGGCGAAGAGGTTCCTGCACGAAACTCAGCGCGCGATAAATAATATCGTGCAGCGCACAGGACTGGCGCATGGCTTCTCCACCACGCGCAAATATTCGAAGGTGCGAGACGATCTCAGCCGCGCGTTTGATCTGACCCTGCGCTTCATCGACGACATGTGCCAGCCGTGCAGGATTGAGCTCGTTCGTTCGGGAGAGGTCTCGCAGCAGTCCGAGATAGAGATTCACATTATTGAGCGGGTTGTTCAATTCATGCGTAATGCCGGCAGCCAGTTGCCCGATTGTAGCCAGTTTGCCCGCGTGAATCACTTCTTCTTGCTTCTGCCGCAAGAGCCGCTCGCGCTCGCCGGTTTCGCGCAGAAGGACAGTGAGCCGGTCCATGAGACGTTGCCGAGAGTGAAAGAACCACATCATCGTCACTGCGACGAAGACAAAGATCGCGAGCCGCATCGCATCGCGAGGATCGGCGATCTGAAAGGAATAGAATGGAGGGAAGTGAAGAAATGCGCTCCCGAGAGCCCCTAAGACGAGGGCCAACACTCCACCGATACGCTCTCCGTACCACGTGCCGATCATGACCGCCACGAGAAGTGGCAGAAAGATGATGTCAGGCAGCACCGGCCGAAGGAAAGAGGCCAGCGCAAGGGCGATCGCCGCGGCGGACAACGGCATACCGAATTGGCGAAGGATTGTGGGCATCGATTCGATGCATCGCAGCATTCAAATCTATTCTCCCGACTACCTGCACACCTATCATGAACCGCATAATTCGGTTAGGGGCGAGTGGGCAAGGCGAGGCCCTACATAAAAGACATAGAGAAATCGGGCAGAAAGGACCTATCGAACGGAGCACCCCGCAATAACTACGTAGGCTTCACCTTCATTGTTTACAGGGAGAGAAATGGAGGGAATGGCAGTCAACAGGCTTGCGGTAAAGATGCGGAGATCTGCGGGACAGTCTGTGAGGGAGGCATCGCATGAACCGGAACCATCCGGTAGATCACAAGCTTAGCAAAGTGACGAAATAGTTTTGCCGCCAGCTTGGGAGCCTCTGTGACCAGGGCATCGATCGCGCTCTGGCTGACGAGTAGGGACTCGCTGGGCGCCTGCGCCGTGACGCTCGAAAGAGATACTTGGGCGGTCAACACGGACAGTTCGTTTAAGATCTCACCCGTGGCATATATGCGCACGACGGATTTCCCGCACGCGTCGACGGCCTTCGCCCGCACCGCGCCACTGACGATGAACAGCACTTCTCGCGGGAGATCGATCGAAATACACTCGCCGGCCGTAGATCGCACCTTCCGGCCATACTGTTCTAAGGTGGCCAGTTCTTCTCCGTTCAGTTCTTCTCGAAAATCCATAGATGACCTCGATGATATGAACGTTGTGGCGGGAATGACGTTACGCGGCCTTCTCCGTGGTTCGCTCCGACCTGACTCCCATCACGACGGCTAAGTCATCATGGAAGAGAATAATATCGTCGTAGACGCTGATGCAGCCCGCAGCAACGGAAAATACCCCGGGCACCTCGCTGGGATGACGCTCGGAAAAATATTGCGTCAAATAGTCGTTACGTTCGGCGATCGAACCAAACATGCGGGCTACGCTCATGAAGACCTCCGACTTAAGACAGTGCCGTCTTCACTCAGGGAACTCAACCGCAATCGGCTCGACTCGAAGATCTCACCGTCAGCAGCGAGCCAACATACCCTTAATGAAGATTAATTGCCATGCCCTAAGTATGGAGCAATGTCGGCTCCTGTCAAGCATTTTCATCGGGGGAGTACATCAAAAGGCCTGGGGGACACATAAGACGGAAAGGGTCAGCGGTAAGGGAATCTTAATTCCTTATGCCTTTAAAATCGCGAAAGCACGTGTGGAAATGTAAGATGGACGCTTATAGAACTCGACGGAATGAGATGCCTCATGGGCGAAGTGTCGAAAGGTACTGTGCGAGCGAATCACCGATCTGCTTTTCGACATGGCGAAATTCCACCCCAAACCCTCCGGAACGCGCCCAACGAACGACCGCTACATTGATCTTCAACGGCTTTAGCCCTTTCGGAAGAGCAAGCACGAGCGTCAAATAGGTGTCCGGCCGAATGATGCAGGAGGACTGAATTTCACATCCCCCTAAAGACAGATTTCTGACCACACCTTCCCCATTCACGGGACCGCAGAACGTCACCGCGTGATTGACTTGAAATCGCGAATAGGCACGCGGAGTGACGCTCGGCGCAGGAAGGACCACCTTGGTCGCAGCGAGTGCCAACGCCTCTTTGACCGTATAGCGGAGTGCGTCGGCATTGAATGGCTTTTGTAATAAAGGTTGTTTCAAAGGATCGATCCCGTTCGCAGCCAACAGTTGCTGCCCGTACGCCGAGATAAAGACCACGGGAAGGTTCGGATGTGACAGGAGCGCTTTCTGCATGAGGCCGATGCCGTTGAGAAAGGGCAGTCTCCGCCGGCTATCCATTAAGCGGAGCACCGGCGGCGCCAGCTGAAAGTCGGTGAGCATCAAGTCAATCTGTTGTTCACGAATGACCTCCAGCGCGGCTGCGCCGCTGCTCGCACCTATCGTCGTGTACCCCTCGCTTTGCAGCGCTTTCGTACAGAACAAACGTGTGTCGCTGTCATCATCGACGATTAAAATTTTCTTGCCGAGCCGAGCAGCCATGACACAACCCTCCTCATCGACCCCGTTAAAGAGTGGCCTCCGAGCACACGGCATCAACATGCGCATGCTCGACGATGGCGGCCGCAGGACGTCGATGTCGTTGCGCGCGATGGATCATGATTTGAGCATCGACGATGTTGCCGCAGTTGACGCATCGCCACATCATGTATTCGCGCAAATCGACATTCGCCAAGATGTTGTACCGGTCTAATAGCAACAAGCCCTTGCAACGTTCGCAGTTCATATCGCCTCCTTGTTTATGTTTCTCGTGTCTGGAGGACAATTCAAGAAGCGCACCTGTTTGTACACTTCTTCAAGCTCTCGATTTGGCTGGGCGCACGGGTTGGAGATAAAGAATGATGGACCCGAAACACGTCTCAGATGAGACGGGATGATACAAACTGATACTACTTATGTTCCCTAGCATAGAGAAAAGAAAGGGGCCATTCAAAGCAGTGGATCGTCATCTTTTCACGTTCTTCTCGCTTGAGACTCGTTCATATAGTGAGACACGGAACGGGAGTGTCGATGGGGTCGATCGTGAGGGCGGTCCCGTGAATTAGGCGGAAGGGAGCGTCGTGATAAATTGCAGAAGACGGCGTTGTTCATCGGCTTCAAAGGATTGGAACGCGACGCCGAAATCCCACGCGCTGGCCCAACGAACATCGGCGAGATCCACCACAATCAGAGGACCTTGGTCGCCGGGGTGAAATTTTAGGGTCAATGATTGCTTGAGTTGGACCACGGTCCCGCTTGAGATACAACAGCCGTTGATCGAAAGATTGCGGATGATACCTACCCCATCTTGATCGCCGGAAAACGCGACCAGAAGATTGAGGGTAAAGCGAGGCGCGCTTCGCACAATCATGCGGCCCAGCTCACCTGATGACCGTCCAATGGTCGGCAGCCCATTAGTAAATCTGCCGATACTCGGCGACTCGTTCGCGGAGTACGATAAAGTATGCGCAAGATACAGACGTTCCCTTTCGCCATCATCATCGGATTGACGCTCTGCACAGGATGCGCGGTGTATCCGGGCGTCGGGACGAGCGTTCAACTCTCCACTGGTCTGTACGGTCCACCCTACTATGACCCATTTTGGGGTCCTGCGTATCCGCCTTTTTATGGCGGCTATTACGGGTCGCCATTTGGGCCCTTTTACTCACGGCCCTTCTACGGGCCACCTCGCTATTTCGCCCCGCGTGGTTCATATCGCTATGCGCCGGGATGGCAAGGACGCACCTGGTCTCATCATCGATGATCATGACAGCATTCTGCTATGGGCGCTTCTGCAGCGCCTGGCGCAGGTCGCCTAGTGTTGTGTATTGACTGGTCGGGGCCGCCGCGACTTTCCCCTGCTCACCTTCGTGCGTTTCGAGTAGATAGATTTTCCACCCGCCAAGAGGCAGACGGTCGTCAAAGTGGGGCGGGCGGCTGTCGCGTTGCCAAATACCGGCGAACTTGAGCGGGTGGGCTTTCTTCTGTTTCGGAGCTTCCGACGCAAAGGTGAACGTAAAATCGAACCCGATTTTATCGGCGGCCAACGGTGTCGCTACGCCGGAGACACTCCAAGGGGGAGAGAAATACCCTCTGGCTCCCGTCGTCCCCAGCCGAATCGGCTCTTTTTTTTCTGTCACGGTAAATTTTTCATGGCCGGTCACTGAAGCGGGGCCATCCGGATAGGCCCTCGCCAACAGATGTTCGACCAATTGTAATTGAAGGCCGGCACGGTCCAAAAGTTCCAACTCGCCGCCGGTCGGCAATTCTCCCCCGGTTACGGCGACGGCTTTCCCCCCCACAAGCAACAAGGTCACGCCGCTTGACTCACTGTTCTTCGTCGTGTCCTTCTCTTCTTGGCGGATCCACACATCCCCGCCCGATCCCATTTCCATTGTGATCAACGACTGTCCCTCAAACCCTCCCGGTCGTAGCTTGACGCGATTTCCCTGTTGCCATTCGTCTTGGCCCGCTTCGCTCCCAAAGGATGCCAACACTGCCATCATCACGATGGCCACCCCTATATAACTTCCACATCGATGACTCAAACCTGACCTCCTTCGCTTTGTTTGATTTCTGCTGATGTCCGGTTCCTCCACTGTTAAAGCAGTAGAACGAATGCCGGAATTCAGAATGCGCCGCATCTTATGTGGATTTCATACCGCAGTCAAAGTCGATATGGACGTGCATCGGATTCAGCTGACGACCTAGAACCCCCGAAATCGCCAATGAAATGATCCATAACCGTTTCGAAGTATGCTAGCATTCTCCAACTCGAATCCGGGCTCGTGCCTACAGCCGCCGGTCCCTGCTGTCATGAAGTAAGGACCACACTCGAATAGGTTGAACATGTCTCGTAACTACTTTTCACTGCGCATTTTTCCTCGGCTTGTCCGCTTCGTAGCCGTCTTCGCCTTTGTGACGGGCGTGTGCTGGATTGATTTCTCCCTGCCATTGGGGATGGCCATTCCCATGCTGTACGTCATCCCGGTCAGTTGGATCGCCTTGTGGTCGGGACGCAGGGAAACGTTATCGGTGGTCATGATGGGTCTGTTGGTAACCATGCTGATCGTGGTCAGGTACGCCATGGCGCCGGGCGACGAATCCGCCTTTGCAGGGACGAACCGCCTGCTTGCAGCCGGCGTAATCTGGGCGACTGTTCTATTAGCCATATTCAGAAAAGTGCAGGAAGAGGACTGGGAACTGCGCCGCACCATGTCCGATGTCTTACAGCAATTCATGAGGGGAAAGGTAAAGCAGGGATGAGAACTGGAAGAACACGGACCGCTACACGAGTGATATGGCGGACAGCCCTCTTCCTGCTGGTATTCATTAATGTCGGCTGTCATTCAAAAGCGGGGCTGAAAGATTCGGGGCCGGATACGGTGACATATATCGCCCACGACGAAAGTTTCGCCGGTCCGACGAATATTGCCGCAGGCCATATTACCGTTCGTCTGGTGAACGAGGGTGAAGATCCCCACCACATTCAATTTATCAAGTTACTGCACGGTAAAACGGCGGATGATTTGATCGCCGCCATCAAGACTGCATCGTCCGTCACGCCGGTCTGGGCGCGTTATGCGGGAGGACCAAACGCAGTGGTCGGCAACGAGACGTCTGAGGCCACCATCGACCTAGAGGCCGGCGAGTATGTGGTGGTGTGCCAGGTGCCTGACCGGCAAGGAAGGCCGCACTTCGCACGTGGAATGATCAAGCCTGTTCGCGTCACAAGCGGACCGCCCGCGCGAGGAGGACCCACCAAAGACTCGGCTGACGCCGTCGTGCGAGCTGTCGATTTTCGTTTCAATTTGCAGCAACCCCTCCAGGCCGGACGGCAAAGGATTCGGTTGGTGAACCGGGGATCGCAGCCGCACGAGTTGGTGGTCATTCAACTGATGCCTAACGCCACTTTGAAAGACTTTGTGGAATTCCTCGGACCCAAAGCTGCGGGCCCTGCGCCGGGCCGTCCCATCGGGGGCATCACAGGATTGGAACAAGACGAGGAAGGAAGTTTTCCAGTCAACCTCGCACCGGGACACTATGGATTGATCTGCTTCTTACCCGATGCCGCCGGAGTGCCGCACTTTGCGAAGGGAATGACGATGGAATTTGACGTGGAGTAGTGTTGGACACGGCGCGATGAAGAGAGACGGCAATCGCTATGAGCCAATCGTCTCGCGAAGATTGAACGACCGATTCGGAGAGGATTTCCTGACCGTCCTGGGCCGCCTGTGCCCGGCGAAGATGCGCGTCCATGAAAGGTCCTGCCGCACCGCATCTGAATCATGCCGCTGAAGAACCCCCTTGGCGTGATGAATCGCTTGCTGCGCCAGGCGCGCCTCGCGCTTGGAAAGCGACGGCCGGTTACGCGACGTCATCATAAGCGCATGCACTCGAAGGATGCTGTCCCATTCATCGATTTCAAGCAGGCTCGTCTGCTGCGCGAGACAACAAAAGGCGTCAAGAATGTCGCGCTGATCGATGGAGAGAGCCCGATCTCGTTCCTGCAGATACGAGGGGAGAATATCCAGCTGATGCAACAGTTGGGCTCGAAGGAATGCCGCGCGTTCAACTGACCGGCGCCGCTCTTGAAATTGTGGGACAAGGGCCAAGGTCAAGGTTACCGCGCACGTCACGAAGATTGTCCCTGCCAGAATTAATAACCCGATGGTGCCAGACAAACATTCCATATTTCAGTGCCTCTAAATAAAGGGTGAGAGGGATCAAACAGGCTTTACTATTACCTTTTTTGAAGGTGACGCAACCGAGGGGTAAAGGACTGAGAGATCAGGTACGATCGTTCACGGGTTTGCCGGTCGACAGTTTGTGCAGCAGCGCCGTCATCTCATCCATTTTGCGCGTCCCTTCTACCAATTCTTTCTCCATCCGTTCGATCAGCTGAAGACACATCCTCAATGAGTCGACGAGCTGCTCCTGATTCATAGTGGGCATCTTCTGTTCGATCTCATGCCAATTCATCACCGGTCTCCTCTACCCATCTAGAAGTAAACAGACGATCGTCGAGCCGGGTGATCTCGTGACAATCGGCAGGAGTGTAGCACGATCGCGCAATCCCGAACGCACTGATTCAGGACAGGGCTGAATTTTTCCTTCGTCGATGCATGGTCAACTGACCGAGTAGCGTCAAGGGAATGACGCCAAGCGTCCTTGCCGCCTACTGATGAGAGGCATCCGGCATTCATTAGGGACTATTTTTGTGTCTGATCTGTAAAACAACTGTTTTATTTCCGAGACAGCGGAACGCAGGTGAGAATCGTCAGATTGAGAAAAGGACTGCCTATGGAGGAGTTCACCCGAATGATACCTCAACCATCATTATGGCACATGCCTTGCTGATTACAACCTCTATGGGTGAGTAGGAGGACATGATGGAGGATGTCAGATTACCACACTATGTCGGCGCCCAATGGGTCGGTCTGATGCTGTTGCCGATTTTTTTCACGGCCTGCACCAGCGGCGGGCAAGTAGCCGTGAAGGTCGATAGCGTCAGCCACCAAATGCTGCCGATTAATGGCAAGCGCTTCTGGGTGGACTTGAACGAACGAGCCGGAAACCTGTTTTCAGAAAACCAGGTCGCGACCAAGATCATGCATACGATTGCGGCCAGAGGGTATTCGCAAGCCATTACCCTCGCGGATGCCGATTATCGTTTGGAGTTTTCCTATTACTTTCAGAAATCGCAAAAGTCTGTATCGAATACGCCGGCTGTACTCGTCGGGATGGGAATGGAGTCCACACCGCGATACAAAGGTCGTCTGACGTTGCGCGTCTTTTCCGTGTCGAATGCATCCCAACCGCTTTGGATCGGTGAAGCAAGCGGCAGCCAGGAAAGTCCGGATAGGCAAAGCATGATCGACTATCTGATTTCGGCGGCGGTCAATCACCTGGGCGAGAATATGTCTCGCCCCGTCTCCTATACCTTTAACGAGACCGACTCGTCTTCGATAGCGCCCATGCGGGCATCGGGCGAATAGACTTGGTTCCTCCCTGCGTCACGTCGACCTCATCACCATCATTTCTTAAGTAAACCTGATCATCTACGTTTAAGAGCCTACTCGTCTGTATCAATGTCAGGCAATTTGACGGTAGAAGAGGGCGACTTGCGCTCTTCACACATATAATTCTGCTCACGTGCTCAGCAATCTCTCGCCATTACTAATGCTCTTCGCGTTCATTGTGTTCAATCACGGCGACGGAAAACTGGACACAACCTCTATGCTGCATACCGAAGTCCAGATTGCGTAAGGAAGTTTGCTAATGGTCCGCTTCATGCTTCTCCGTAGGCAAAGACCATCCATCGTTGAGAGGAGATCACATGGCACATCGTCTATGGCTTATGGTGGCTGCAGCCGCCCTCTTGACGGCATCACCGGTGCTCGCCACCCCGCTTGGCACCCTGATTGACACGAACGGCACAATCACGGTGGGCGACAAAGTGTTCTCAAATTTCTCGCTTCATGACGTCTCGGCTTTAAACAGCACGCCGGCTGACCCGAGGAATCTTCAAGTCGACGGAATCACCAATCTGCTGGGCGAGCAGGGCCTGCGGGTGTCGGGCTTCTCCGTCTCCCTTCCCAATTCAAGTTCGAGCGCCGCGCTGATCTTTTCGCTCGAATACGATGTCACCGTCACGGATCCCTCGTTTCGGCTCCACGATATTCACCACGTCTTCTCGACCACGAGTAATCGGGGCGCCGGGCTGAGCCTGATCACTCAGGCGGGATTCCCCCCGAACGTCAATGGATCGATGCAATCGGTCGTCGGCTTTGGAGGGACCGGACAATTGCTCGTCGATAACGTCGATGAAACAACGGATTTGACGAACCTCGTCTCCTCTCAGCACATGCTGAACAACTTCGAAGCGCATGCGCAGACAGTCAATCTCAGTGAAGGCGGGCCAATTATCTTAGGAACGATCAGCACGTCGCCCTTTGATCTGACGTTCTCACAAACCAGAGTCGTCCCGGAACCGGCCGCTTGGCTGCTCTTGTCGTCAGGCCTTCTAGCTCTCATCGGATTCAGAAAGATCGTCGGAGCGCGGTGACGGTCGAAGTGAACAGAGACAGTAGTTCTCAGTGTGAGGCGACGGCGGCAAAAGAGTCTTAAGTGACTTGCGTCTGGCCAGGTAACGGATGCAGGGCCGTCACGCGGACGGTGCGCCCACGATAGGGCACCGCTCGTCCGCGGATTTCAGCTCGAAACAACAGGCCATCTTTCTTCTGACATAGGGCTTCATATCGGGTCTCGGCCCCCGAGAGATTCATGTGGCGCGCGACCTCTCGAAACTCCGGAGGATGAAACTCGCCCGGAGCCATGCCGACAACTTCTTCTCGCTCATACCCGAACAAGGTCAAGAACGCATGATTCACATCGAGGACATGCCCATTCTCGGTCAACGCAATCGCTTCAAATGCCGCGTCCGTCAGAATGCGAAACCGAGCTTCGCTCTCTTCCAGCGCACGACTCAGTTGCCGCAACTCGATGGCCCGCTTTAGCCACGCCAGAAGAAAAGCGCGATCGAGAGGCTTTTGGAGAAAGGCGTACGCCCCGCTCTCGAGCGACTTGACGGCCAAATCATGTTCGCCATGAGCGGTCATCAGCAGCGTGGGCGTGTTCGGGCGGACCCGACGAATCTCCTGCATCAACGCTAAGCCATCCATGCCCGGCATCTTAATGTCCGTGACGATCGCATCATAGTCGACCGCCCCGATCCGCTCCAACGCCATCTCGGCAGAGGAGGCCGTGTCTATCACAGCGTCAGTCAGGCGATATTGTATGGCTTCGGGCAATATCCTGAGAAGGTCGGGATCGTCATCGACGATGAGAAGTCGGCTGGGCATCTAAAAAGCCTTCTCGAGGCTAAAGGGCAATGCGCTGCCAAAGGATACCGTGTCGGAGATCGATCTGTCACGTGGGTTGTGAACGCGCAGCGGCAGTCAGCCTGGAGCCACTTAGCAGCCACGCCAGATAGCCGGCGGCTGTCAGGTCATACATGAGGCAGAACATCGGCCACCATACAGGCACACCTGGATTGGATATCAGATGGCCATGGATGACATCAAAGATACCATGAGCAGACAACGCGGCGACAACCCACCAAAGATTGAATTTGAAGGCGACAATTGAGACCAAAACAAACGCCCCGATAATCCCAGACTCTACGATCAACGCCTGCATTGATCCACCCATGATCGCAAACAGCCCATAATAGGACGCGATGACGATGAGCACGATAGGATACAGGGCACGATCGCGGTCAAAACCCACGACCGTCGCCAGTAGGGAAACGGTCACTGCTAAGCAGGCGCCTATAAAATATTCCAGAATCGTTCCCCGTTCCGCTCAGGTTGGACAGTACATCCGAAGCGATGGCAGCGTGAGGTCCACTCTCAGAGCCACCTCCGCACCCGCGATGTGTAGATCACGAACTGCTGCCCGAACAGCGAATGAAGTGCCCGTTCCTCGGGTTCGATTTGGAAGCGGTCCATATAGAAGATGAACGCCGGAAGTAAAACGAACGCCAGCGCGTTCGACAAGAAGAGGGCCCATCCGAGCAAGACCAACAGAAAGCCGAGATACATCGGATTGCGTGTCCACCGATAGATGCCCGATACCACCAGCGAGGACGTCGTATCGGGTTTCATGGGGTTGACGGTAGTCCGCGCTTGTCTGAATGAGACAATCCCCAAGCCACTGATGATGGCGCCGAAGATAGCCACACTCAATGCGAAAACATTGCGTGAGGGAAATTCGAACCGGAAGGTCGGCATGGCCCACGAGGCGAGCCACATGAGCGCAGCTACGAGGAGAATGAGCGCGACTGGCGGAATCTTCAATTCAAGTGACCGCATGACTCCTGCACGACAGCATGCGAAAGAACCTAACGGGCACTGTATTACTCAATATCGGAGACCAAAGGTCAAGAGAGCGATGAAGCAGCTTACGCTGTTGGCACTCTATAGCCAACTGCCACGATCGAGAGAAAAGCGCACTTCATGGCTGTGGTGGGACTACTTCTCTTCCGCGCCGCCCAGTTGGCGTTCCGCGTTTAACCAGTCTTCAACGTCCTGACCTTCGTGCCGCCCCCGTTGCTCGTATAATTCATACGCGCGTTGTGCAATGCGACCTTGATCAGAAGCGGCTCTTTTGGCTGCCTTGGCCGGTTGGCTGCCTTTCTCACTGCCGGGCTTGGCGCTAGCTCCAAAGACAGACCGCTCCGGTGTGGTTCGACTTGCTTTAGGTTCCATAATTTCTTGCCCCTTCTACTCGAACCGTTTTCCCTAGGTCGACTGAAGTCAGAAGCTCTGCCGTCCGCCGACACCACTGAATCGGGTATCGACGGACGGAAAGCTCATTTGTCTAACGAGAGAAGCCTAATTAGGCCTTCTCTTTTACCGTGAGATCGTTCTTCACGGACTTCACGCCGGGGACTTGCCAGGCAGTCCAAGACGCTTGGGCACTCGTCATGAGGTCCTGAACTTCGCCGGTCAGCGAGACGACTCCCGCATTCGTCTGAGCATGAATACCGGCTTTCTTCAGCTGCGCATCCTTCATCATCTGGTCGTTGACACGGGTCGTGATGGCATCATCCTTATCATCCGTGGCTTCGCGTTTGGCCGGAGCCACTACTTGCAACTCGTTCTTCACTGTCTTGACGCCTTCGATCCCTTTGGTAATCCCTTCTGCCGCCTGCTTCGCCGCGTCGGAATCAACCTTGCCGCGGATCATCACCGTCCCCTGTGTCGTCTCGACGTTGATATCACTTCCCTTGACCCGCGAATCGGCAAACAGAGCAATCTTGCTCTTCGCCGTGATCCACGAATCATTGATTGGTGTCTTCTCTTCAGCCTTGCTGAGTGCCTGCGCCGATCCCGTGATGAGCGCCCCACCGATAACCAAAGCTGTGCAGAGTGTCAGGACATAGCGTGTATTCATGAAGTCTCCTTAAACGAATCGTGAAATGTAATCAGTACGGTCTGTGTATCGACTAACAGCCGAGTCCATCAGTTCACCTGCGCCGCAGGACGCTTGTTAGCCAGATGGATCACGGCCAGAACGGTCCCGATCGCAAACAGGATCCAGGAAACCTGGACCGCGATCGCGGATACCCCGGCAAGATGCAGGGCGCCGGCCATCAAGCCGAACACCAGAAACACGAGTGCGTAATAAAGCATGACTACTCCTCTCTATGGAATGCGGGCATGAGTCACGTCAGTCCTCTGGAGCATAGTCGGGGCCGGGCCGCTTCCATCAGCAGGCCACAGCACACGTCGTGCAGCGAGTCAGAGAGACCCTGGCGCAAAAGCGACGGAGACTGGGGAATCGGTCACGCGTAGGAAGGAACAGGAAACGCGAGGGATAGGACAGTCAGCGGAGCCTCACACGTCACATCGTCACGCTACGCGCAATGCGGGGTGGCGTCAAGCACTATAAATATTGGTGTAAATGGATCAATGGAGACAGCGTGTTGCGACTCGCGCGAATGGGCATGACTCAGGAAAATCGCGAGCACAGAGTCCCTATAGAAGTATAGAGTCACGCAGTGGGAGATGATTCCTAGATAATGTGACAGGCGAACATTCTATGACCTATGGTTCTCTCATCTCTCTTTTTACTCGGATCTTACTCGCCTCAATGCGCACTCGATCGTAACATTCGCAGACGATCTGTTCCAGCCTTGGGCGATTGATGAGCTGTATCTCTTCGTCCCGATACTCAATGAAACCTTCCTCACTGAGTTCATCTACCAATGCACGGGCATGCGGTGGTGTTATGGTCAGCATGCTCGCGATGAGGTCAGGGGGTAAGGGGAAGGTAATGGTACGCGCGCGATCCGATTTCGTTAATATCCACCGGGCAAAGCGTTGACGAACGCTGTGAACCATATTGCATGCGGCCGACTGGAAGACCTCAAACAAAAACGCATGCACATAGTGATGAACAATATGACGCATGCCGGCCCGTTCCCGGACGATCATCCAAAATACCTCGGCATCCATTTTCAAGACCTGGCCCGGCGCCTGACAGATGGCGTGCGCAAAGGCTTCGTCGTCATCAAAAAACATGCGGACCCCGATCATGCCCTCGTGGCCGACGGCGGCGACCTCCACCTTTTTTCCATCACTCATCACATTCATCATGGAGATAATCGCTGTAGTCGGAAAGTAGACGTCTCGAATGATATCCCCCGGATTGAAGAGCACATGACCGACGGGGATGTCGAGTTCGGATAAATGCGGCCAGATACGCTCAAATTCCTCGGGCGAAAGCGCAGCCAGGAGTTGATTGACCTCATCCTCAGACACCATGATGCCCTCCGGCAAACAATACAGGGAATTCTATGCGGATAATCCAAAGATTCGATGTCAGTTGTTCGATCACCGCTTTGTCCGCATCGCACCGTCACGTAATCATTGTTTGTACGATAGGGGAAGGCACGCCTCGTGACTCATTCCCTAAAGGGGCGAATAGGCTCGTCGATAAGATAAAACTCGTCTCAGGGTGGACAAGCGTACAGGCCCGGTGAGGACGTCCCGTAACATTTATTCCCGCCACTCAACTGCATTGAACATGAATGGTGGCACATTCTCAATTGTCCTCATGGCAGCGTCACTCAAAGAGTTTGAGCCAGGCGTACGGCGTCAGGTAGTAGCAGGCCACCGAAAGAACCACACCAATTACCGCTCCTAACAACCCAGTAACATAGAGTCCCGCGAACGGAGCCAAGAATACAATCAGGATCATCAGAATCGCGATGGACTGATGGCGCTCATAGAAATCTCTGCGCTGATCGCTCTGCAGAGAATCGGTGAAAGAAAGCTCAGAACGAAACGGCATGGCGCATTATAGTGCAAGCAAATGATTGGAGCACGATCTCGGTAAGATTAGTCAATGCCAGCCTTCAGATGGCCAGTGCCACCAGTCCTGGCTGGTCAGATAGACCTCCTCAAGGCTCCTCGTCTTCGACATCCTCGATAGACTGCTTGAGCGCCGCGACGAATGCCTGCGGGTCAGCCAGATCGTTCTCGGCCAATTGGAATTCGGAGACCAGCACACCATCCTTGTCGACGAGCATCAAACGATAACCTGGCTTCATCGGTAACTCCCTGAATCATCTTCCAACATCATCCAGACAGCAAAGCAGCGTCAATGCCCCTTCTGCAAAACTCCCTCGACAACCGCTGAATTTGGATGGCCGCCGACGATCATGTCCTTATCGCCGAAGTGGGACGTCGCTTGGGTCGTCACCCTCATCTTCAGTCCATCTGGAACAAGTGCATACTCGAATAAGGCCGTTTCCTGTTTCTGTTGCAGATAGCCCTGACTCGCCTTTCAAAGGAAAATAGAAGGCCGACCTAAAGCCTCCCCTGCCCTTTCTCCACACTCTTCACCATCACGCGTTGCACACCGCCACCCGCAGGCACGGACCCGCTGAGCGTCCCCTTCCACGAGCCGCTGAACTCCGCTGCCTCCACGGTCATGGAAGTTATGAACACCAACACGCCAAGCAGCACGCTGGAGATGAGCTTTGATGTCATGCGCTTAATTTCCTGGGCGGTGGTGACAAGCGTGGCCCCTTGGATTCATTCATTTAATTGCTAGAGTCACTTCGGCCTCGATGGATTCTACGCCGTTGCGTTCGGCCCGGCTAGCTTGTGAAAACGCCATACAACCTTGCCTCGTCACCCGAACGGTGTAGGTAATTCCCTGATTTTAAAACTTGTTTGCCCAGCCTAGTAGTTAGATCGAGGAATCAGGCACTGAGCATTCTGTCTCTGGAAGGAGGGCGATCATGGCGTACAAAGGCATGCTGGCGATAGTCATCACCATCATCATCATAGTATTGGGGTATCGAGGAGGGCTTTCAGGAGCACAGGATTCCAAGACCGGGATGCAGGGGGGAATTGCTGCGGAGAAAGTCGCCGACATGCTCCATGCTGTGATCCAGGCTGACCGCGCCTTCTACACCGTCCACGTCGTGGAGCGGTTACAGGAGATGGGTGTCGTGGTTGCCTCGGAAAACTGGAAGACCCAAAAGACACTTCCTCTTCCGGTACAGTTCTTGGAGGAATCAGCCAGACTATCAGCCAATTCGCAAGCTAAGATTAGTTACCGACTCATCAGTCTCTGGCCGATCAACAAACAACATGGCCCCAAAAGCGAGTTTGATCAAAAAGGACTGTGGGAGGTCAATCAGCATCCCGATCGTCCATATACGGAAACGGTGATGAACGGACGCGATGTGTATTTTCAAGCTCTGTATGCGGACAAAGCTATCTCGCAGGCGTGTATCGGCTGCCATAACGCCCACCCGGATAGCCCAAGGCGCAATTTCCAAATGAAAGACGTCATGGGGGGGATTGTCATCGCGATACCTATGAACCCATAACCATTTCGCGCAACCGAGGCGGTATCGGATAACCGTCAAGCGTTGCATCATCGGCACCCGGTCTCCCCCTCCGTGCGGTAGGTTGGAGGAATGCTAGCGCATTAGTTTCGTTTAGATGCAAGAAACAAGACTTGACAACATTTGTCTTTCCCGAATAGATCCGGGTTGTCAGCTCACCGTGACTTTGCCAGTAGCGAGATCATAAACGGCAGCTTCGACCTTCAATTCGCCGGTCTTGATCGCATCCCGGATGACTGGGGAGGAAGTGCGTAACAACTCGGCCTGAATCCGTGCATTTGCCTCGATTGCCTTATCGATGTTGCCGCCAGATCGTACCACTCCTGGCTGGAGGTGCTGGTACAAGACGCTGATTTGTCCGGGTGCAGCATTGGCTTTCATCGCCGCCTTGACGGCTCCACATCCACTATGGCCAAGCACCAGCAGCACTTTGACCCCAAGGACAGCCACTCCATATTCGAGGCCGGCAATCACCTCCGGTGTCACCATATTTCCGGCCACTCGTGTGACAAAGAGGTGCCCGATCGTCTGATCAAAAATAAGTTCCACGGGCACGCGAGAATCGGCACAAGCAAGTACTCCCGCAAAGGGCTCTTGTTTATCGACGGTGTGCTCTCTCAGGATGGTCAGATCGTGCTCAATCGATGTCGGCTCATTTGCGACCATCCGTTGGTTGCCTGCGAGCAAGGCGTGCAGAGCTGCATCGGGACTCAGACTGCTTTGGGCGTACCCCTTTTGAGGAAACGCCAGCCCGATTCCAGCTCGCGCGGCGACCCCAACAATCGCACCTGACAGAATCTTTTGAAGAATCTGTCTCCGGCTGACATCTGCTCGAACATGCGTTTGATCTGGCATTTTACGATGTTCTCCTCACACCTGGATGAAGTCAAGTGCCCTGTGCTCTTTGTTCCGCTTCTCCAAGGTCGGTGCACAATGGAGCGCGTCAAAATTCCGACAGGTTCAAACTGGTGTTCCTCTAAGCCAGTAGTGTCGTAGCGGTCCTTATGACGCATGCGTCATTTCTTTTCCCAATGAATATTGAGAATACGAGGAGTTTCAAGGCGGGTATAGTACCGTACACTCTATAGCATAACAACGGACAATGCTTCGAATCCTTCATCATTTCGTATCGTCGGTGGCTTTTCGCGAGCGAAAGGCGGCGCCGGAATTCTTTCAGTGAGATGACTTCACGCTTCCAGCCAGGCAAGAGCCGCGGCGCGCTCATGTGCGTGAAAGTGCCGAAACTCAGCTTTGACGAAATGTTTCGCGATGTGAGGTGCAATCGACAAAATGGCGCTGTCCGACACCGCCGCAATTTTGGCGATAACCCGGTGATGATCGCGAACGAAGCGCAGGTGCGAAACCAGCGCGGCAAAGCTGTCCCACCCGGGGAACGAGGCCGCCTCGATCATGACCCCGCGCAACCCTCCCATCTGTTCGATATAGGGGTCCACGACCCTGGCGACCGACTCGAAATCGCCGGGATGGATTGGACCCTCGGGCCGAATCAGCAGAATGCCTTTGTCTCGTAGAAGTTCATGAGTGAGCATGTCATTTCCCTCCAACGGGAGTGACGCACAGGGTTTCGTGGGGGGAGGGGTACAGTACTGCACATTCTATCGCATAACAACGGACAATGCTTCGAATCTTCATTATTTCGTACCGTCATTGGATGATACAATAAACAAGACTTGACCCCATTTTAGAATCGGCAGGAGGCCAAGACAGCGATCTTCGAATATCTGGAAAGGTTCTATAATCGGCAGCGCCGCCATTCCACCTTGGGCTATCTCAGCCCGGTGGACTTCGAACGGCAGGGAGGGCTAGTCATACAGGATGTCCACTAAAGCAGGGAATGATCATACAATGCAATCAAGCACAAGGCTAAACTACTTACGCATTGTCAGAAGAAGGCAGTTGTTATTGTGAAGGGTGGGCCCGGGACTGGTAAATCGGTAATCGCTCTCGAAGTAATGGGAGAATTACTTCGACAAGGAAAAGTTGTTTATCACGCTACCGGATCATCTGCTTTTACCAACACACTCCGAAAGATCGTCGGCCCTCGAGCACGGAATTTCTTTAAGTTCTTTTTCCACTTCACAAAGCAAGAGGATAATTCAATAGACGTTTTGATCTGTGACGAAGCTCACCGGGTTAGATGCGACAGTAATGATTTCCGCATTCCTGCAAAGTTTCGTTCCAGCCCCCCCCCAGATCGATGACTTGATTCGACCTGCAAAGCTTTCGATTTTCTTCATAGACGAAAAACAGGTCGTGCGACCAAAGGAGATTGGAGGCATTCAACTCATAAGGAGCGCCGCGAAGAAGTTCGAGTACATGATAATGACATTGCGGAATTTGAACTAACAACTCAGTTCCGATGCTCTGGCAGTGACGCCTATCTCCAATGGCTTGATCATGTGCTGGGACTAAGAGAAACTGAGATTCCCAGGCTCGACAACAAAATGGAGTTCCGCATCTTTGTTAGTCCATTGGAGATGATGGAGGAGGTTAGGGCGCGCAATAGAGAAAGCAAAAACTCCGCGCGAATCACGGCGGGATTCTGCTGGCCCTGGAGCAATCCTATGCCCGATGGCACTCTTATTAAAGACGTTCAAGTTGGAAATCTCCAGATGCCATGGGAAAAGAAAACCGATTTTTGGAAGTGGGCCACTCATGACTCTGGCATGGAACAAATCGGAACGGTCTATACCGCTCAAGGATTCGAGTTTGACTATATAGCGGTGATATTCGGAAAAGACTTGGTTTATGCTCCGAAAATGAATTCCTGGAAAGTTGTTCCTTCCGAATCTTTCGATACTCAGGTTGCACGCAACAATCCAGATCTAGCCGATCATCTTAAGAGCGTGTACCGCGTACTCCTATCACGAGCGCACAAGGGGGTATACATCTACTTTGTTGACCCGAGTACGAGAAAATACTTTGAAGCTAATATGGGAGTTTCTACAGAGGCAGGAAGACTTGACGAGACCAACGTTCCAGGAGAAGCCGCGATTGATGCCTGTATCCGTGCTTTGATGATCCTGATAACGGCGGCAGATACACGCTAAAGCGTTATTTTAGCGAGAAACTTCATTTTGATGATGGAACTTGGCGTCACAAAAAAATTACTCTGGTTCCTGATAACCGAGAATTCAAGGAGATCATACTAAAGAACATTGATCCAGGGGATTTCAGGGTAATTGCCGAATTCGTTGCTTGCCTCCAACACTAAGAGAGTCCCTCTCCTACAAACCATGTTGTTCGCCATACACTGTTCCTCTCCTACTGATGTGCGAGCGGTGTGAACTGCTCTGCATAAAGCCAAGGGGAGGTGAATCATGAAACTTCAAGCTGCTATTCCTCGCTTCAGCTGTGTTTGATCTTCGGTGCTGGTCCCGTTCTCGCCGCAACTCCAGTTGAGGGCATGGGTGACACATCAACCCGACCCGGTCTGGAGAGTCCAGGACACAGGGATGTCTGATCCCACGGTGAATCCTGGGCAAGCGGCCGAGACGCGCAGCGTCCATGGAGTGGTGCGGCGTCTTCAAGACCGCGGCTATGTGATTCAGGATGCTAAGGGCCGCGAGGTCAACCTGCTTGTCGATGGCGAGACCACCTAGAGACCGGCGACTACATTAAGGCGAAGGTCACTCGGGAAGGCCGCGCGATCGCGATTGCCAAAGAGACTAAAAAAGATCGGCAGAGCAAGAAGAGCGGAAAGTAGTCGCGTCGTCGCCTTTCCGAAAACTTTATCCCTGCATTGCGAGCATCGGTATCCTTGATGATACGCCCTGTATCTCCGGAGATATCGCACGGGTTTATTCTTCGCCGCCTCTGATTTCATCATTGCTATAAAATTCATCGCGATCGGTTCTCCCCACTTTGTGGTACGCGGTATGCGTGTTTTATCAGTATGGTTTCAGTGTTCAACAATACAGCTAATTTTACAAAGCGAGCAGGTGGACCTTTTGCCTCATCTCACACGGTCTTCACTCCCCTGGTCTGTCTGCTCGCTGCAGTTGTTTTGCTGAGCTCCATTACCCCGGCGATCAAGTATGTGTTTCAACACAGCGACCTGCACCCGATCGCTCTGGGAGGTCTGCGCGTCCTGATCGGCTTTTTCGCGCTCTTCTTCAGCACCCTGATCTGGGACCGCGAAGGCACGCGGGATGTGGTGGGCTCGAATACGGCGCCGCTGACTTTGCTGGGACTGCTGGGGGTGGCCTCTTACGCGGTGGCGGCGTGGGGACTGCTGTATACAAGCGTGACGCACTACATTTTGATTTACAGCTTGATGCCGTCCTTCACGGTGATATTCAGTTGGCTGCTGCGCATCGAGGAGCGGCGTGCGTTCAAAGTCGTGGGAATTGCGATCTCGCTCGCGGGATGCGTGATTGCGATCGGGGGAGATAGTCATGAATTAGGCATGGGCTCTCCCGTGGGCGATGCACTCGTTCTAATGTTCACCATGATGATGGCCGGCTATATCGTCTTGGGTTCCGGCGTCGCAGCACGGGTCAAGGCGTTACCGGCGAATACATTGATGTTCGGTAGCAGCTCCCTCCTGTTGTCGCTGATCATGGTGGTGTTCGGGGTGCTGGGATGGGGCGCGCCGATGCGCGAACCGCTCTCCCCGCTTAACATCGTCTTGGTCGTCTACGTCGGTGCCGCTACGGCGGCCGTCTTTCTCTTCCGGTATCTGTCGCTCCGCTCGTTGAGTCCCATTACGGTGGGGGTGTACCATAACCTTGTGCCGGTGTTGACGATCGCCATCGCCTGTGTGTGCTTCGGGGAAACGCTTGAAGGCTCAACGATCGTCGGCGGGCTCTCCATCATTGTCGGTGCGGAACTCGTCCGCCGGGGCGATTCCCTCGGCCGGCTGTTGAGCGGCGACTGGCAGATCGCAAGAGATCTGTTCACCTCATCCACCGGCTACCGGACGAATTGATTCGTGCTCATGACTGCTTCAGGAGGGATTATGAGTGAGCAGATCGACATTCAGGAATTCCAGCTCGATTTGGATCAACTGCACCGACGTGCGGCTGATCTGACACAGGAGCTGGGCAATGCCAACTACGCGCTGCGGGAGAAACGTCGCGAGCTTGCGCAGGTGAACGCCGCTATTGAGGCACGCGTACACGAGCGGACGCAAGTCCTGGCTAAGGCGAACGAGCAATTCCGGGAATCCGATTGGCTTCGGTCGATCTTCTCGGGTATCGACTGACGGTTGAGGTCGCGAGATCCATCGGGCGTCGCACTATTCCCTGTCTTAGCAAATCCGGGTCGTAGGTATTTGGTCTCGCTTGACATAGATGGGGGTATGGGACTATAAGTTGTGTCACGTAGGGGCTGACAGCGAGGTCTTCCCTTACGACAATCAGTACTCGGGACAATGACGTCCTTTTGGTTCAAGGTGGACCGGAAGGGCGTTTTTTATTGCCTTCGACTCCCCTCCGGTTTTTTTACTCACACAGCGTCTCAGGTCGTTCACATTGAGTATGGAGATTTTCGTCACTTCTCATCGCGATGTCTCTCAAGGAGGGTAGTACCATGCAGAAAAAAGACGTGGTTGCAAAATTGTTGGCGGCGAAAGACGCCTGCGGCAAAACCTATGACCAACTGGCCGATGAATTGGGATTGGCCAATGTGTATGTCGCCCAACTCTTTCGGCGACAGGCGCAGTTGAAGAAATCCACGGAAGATAAATTGGTGAAACTGGTCCCGACGCTCACGGAAGAGCTGCTACGCGAAATGCGCAAGGCGCCGCTGCGGTCGTTCGATCCGGCGATTCTCCAAGAGCCGCATGTCTATCGCATGACGGAAGTTTGCGCGCACTACGGCGATGCGATGATGGATATTATTCACGAACAATTCGGCGACGGCATCATGTCGGCGATCGACTTTCGCTTCACCATCAAGAAAGTTAAAGGCAGTCTGGGCGAAGATCGGGTGTTAATGACGTGGAACGGCAAATTCTTGCCGCACATCGAACAGAATGTGTAAAGGCCCATTCACTCACCAGACGGATGAAGATCTCCACGACATTTTAGCTGACTGATGGTCAAGCGAGGAGGAAGCGATGGATTATGTGAAACCGCAAGATATTGCCGGCAGTATGGTGGCGGCGGGCGCATCGAAAGTGAATTTACCGATTAAGCATTTGCTGATTCGCGGCGCGCTGGCCGGCGCATATCTGGGCGTGGCGACAAGCATGGCGGTTGGAGCGGCGCTCCAGACCGGTCAGCCGATCGTCGGCGCGTTGGTCTTCCCGTTCGGTTTGTGTTTGGTCATTTTGCTCGGCACTGAATTGATCACAGGCAGTTTTGCGCTGTTGCCCTGCGCGACCGTGGCCGGAAAGCCGGGAGCAGACATGGGCCGCGTGCTGCAAAACTGGGGCTGGGTGTTTCTAGGAAATCTACTCGGAAGCGTGGCCTATGGGGCGCTCCTTGCGATTGCCTTAACGATGGACGGCGCGGGTGACATTGCGCCGGTGGGTAAGAAACTCATCGACATGGCGCAGGCGAAGACCACGGGCTATGCAGCGTATGGCATGGCAGGCATGGTGACGGTGTTTACGAAAGCCATTTTATGTAACTGGCTGGTGAGTCTGGCGGTGGTGATGGCATTTTCCGCAACGTCGGTGGCGGGAAAAATGCTGGCGATCTGGGGACCGGTCACACTGTTTTTCTCGCAAGGCTTTGAACACTCTGTTGTGAATATGTTTGTTATTCCCATCGGCATGATGATGGGTGCGAACGTCACTATGCAGGACTGGTGGCTGTGGAATCAGCTGCCGGTGACGGCGGGCAATCTGGTCGGCGGAATGATCCTTACTGGGCTAGCACTGTACATGAGCCACCGGCCCGTGCCTGTTGTCGAAACTCGTATGGCTGAGCGGCTGGGCGAGCCGGAGCTTGTGACTGCGGCAACACTTCGGTAGGTCCGAAAAGGCCACGCGTTCGTGTGGCCCCCAGAATATTACACGGGCTCCGTTCACGAACGAACGGAGCCCGTTTCTTTTTTTTATCGTCAATCTTCTGCATTTGTCTTACAGACCGATTGACCGTCCGACGATTCAAGGCTGCTGTTTATCATCTAGTTAGCATTTTGATTTTCGAGCGATCAGTCGTTCATATACTTTTTCTTTCAACCGGCCCTGCTCTTATCCATTCCTTTTCCAGGTAACTTTATCCTACAACATACTACCGCTCTGGACGATTCATTCACTTAGGGTAAATCATGTATTTTAAGGCCGCGGCAAGATTGACTGGATATGACGTATCTATACAGCGATGCTTTTATCTACTTCTCTCGCCGCTCTGCGCGGCCATTACGAGGTGCACGATGAACTCTAGTGCTTCCCCCTTGACCTTCCAGCAGATGGGCGGGCTGGACTCGACCGCCACTCTTTCGATTGCGCCCACACGGACTGGTGGACCGGTCATCGGATGGAGTCTTCGCATTCTCTTTGCTGTATGGCTCGGTCTCTATTTGTTCGCCGCGCTGGGATGCGTGGAAGCATCGCCGATGTGGAAAAAATTAGAGGGCGCCCCTTATCCGGTGCAGGTCAATACACTCGTCACGAGCAATCGTGGGATTCTCAGTCAGCAGCGGACCCTGACCTATGGAGACTGGCGCGTCGGATTCGCCAAAGACCCGCCCGTGGCCACTTCAGAGAATAATTGTTCCTGGCAAACACACTGCGATGTGAAGATCGAGCCGCTTACCTGCGCTGCAAACGGCCAGGCATCCGATTGCTCGCTTCTGTTCGATACGCTTGCGGAGCGGTGCGATCTGCTTATCGCGGAACGCCATGAGAAAATCCGAATTGCGTGTCCCGTAGATATCATTCTCGCGGCTCAAAACCAATCTGCTGCGACGCGACTGTCCGCAGATGCACAGACAGTGCGTCATCGATGACCGCGCGTCTGCCTCGTTAGATAGGCGCGGACGCGTATCGTCACGATATTCAACTGATTGTCGATACGCAACGCAGAAACTGTCGGTCGGGAACGGTTGTGTACAAAATACTTATTGCGGATGATCATGCGGTCGTCCGCCAGGGCCTGAAACGCATTCTGGCGACGGCCTCCGATATGACGGTGGTCGGCGAAGCGGGGTCTCGACTGGACGTGCTGACCATGCTTCGTCAGCCGGTCGATGCGCTGACGTTGGATCTGGCCATGCCCGGCACCGATGGCATGGCCTTGCTGACCGAAGTCAAAACGCTCTACCGCTCTCTTCCGATCGTCGTCCTGTCCATGTATTCCGACCCGCCGTACGTGAAGCGCGCGCTGAAATTAGGGGCGCTTGGTTTTATCCCCAAGACGGCGGCCTCGACCGAATTGGTCACGGCGATTCGGCAGGTCATTCGCGGGCGATCCTATGTCAGCCAGACCTTCGATGAGGATATTTTTTATACGGAAGAACCCTCTCGCCCGTTATCGCCACGGGAACGCGAGGTGTTGGATTTGATCGGTCAGGGGATGAAGCTTGCGGAGATCGCTCAACATCTACAGTTGAGCGCGAAGACGGTCAGCACGTATCAGTCTCATTTGGTGGAAAAGCTACATCTCAAATCGGCGAAAGAGTTGGTGCGAGCCGCTGTGAAGCGTCCTCACCTGCAGTAACCGCATCATCCGGCAGTCATGGGCCGGCCAAACGCGAAATCTCATCATCCGGGTACGACCTTTCCTTTGCAATAATATCCTTGGCCGTGCACGCTGTTCACAGCGGTGAGCAGGGCAACGGGACTGAGCTTGCCCGACTCATAGGTTACGACGGCGCCGCCTTTCACCGTTTTGAAATCGACGGCCAGCACGCCGGGCACTTTTTCGAGCGCCGCCTCGACCTGGGGCAAATAAAATTCGCAAAACTGCCCGGTGAGCGAGAGAACCGCTCGCTTTTCTAGATCGCTTCGATCTTCCTCCGTCGGAAGCGGAGCGACATTCGTCATGCGTGAAGCCGCCATTCCCTGAGGAGGAACGCATTCATGGGTCGCACATGCCGTCATCATCAATCCCATCAATCCGATACTTGCATACCTTATCGTTCTCGTAAGCAGTGTCATACGTATCTCCTTCGCTAAGCACCTAGATTCAACCGAAGAGCTTCAATAAGGATATCGCGAGATTGGCATTTGGCAATTCACTGGTTTGGCCTCAGTGCAGAAAAATAGAAGAGATCATCAAGACTATCCATCGCTCACAGCAGTTCGAAAATGCACAGACCCCGGCTAGTTGGCTAGGGACGAGAGGGGTTTATGAATGGACAGGAAGATTCATGATTCGAAAAATACAGTGTTCGGCAGGCGATCTTTATAGATTTGAAATAATTGACGTTTATGGAGAGGAGGAGTAGCTTAGAGATCGTTAGTGGTGTCCTCCATGCTCTGACCCAGCCTGTTTCCTGAAGAATCTACGCCGTCCATTTGCAATGGGTAAATCGGAATTTGCTTGGATGGTGTCTCACGATCTGCGACCCCCCTTACCGCCATGTGCGGTTTTCTCGAGAACCTCCTTAATGAGGTCGGCGGTCCGCTCAGTATGAAAACAGCGACAGTATTTGGATCGCATCAAAGCGATGCATAGATCGGCTTGTTCGCATGATCAATGATTTACTGGATCTCGCAAAAATCGAAGCCGGAACTGTGGAGTTTCATCCCACTCCACTTCCACTCATGCGTTTTTTACAGGCTCTCGTCGAAACGTTGCAGCCGGTTGCCCGAGAGAAAACGATTGACCTGCAGGTGCAGGAGAAGGGAAGCGAAGTGATCGTGCATGCGGATGCCGATAAGCTCACGCAGGTTCTCACCGATCTCATACATAACGCGTGCAAATTTACACCGGGCGGCGGAACCGTGCGAGTCGAATTGAGTTTGTTGGAGCGGTTAGTGCAAGTCTGTGTTGGGGACCTTCCACATCTTTTTGAGAAATTCTATCGTGGCCGTTCGTCGAGCACCGAACGACGGGGCACTGGGTTAGGGTTGGCGATCGCGAAGTATTTTGTAGAACTCCATCGAGGCCCAATATGGGTGGAAAGCAAGGGACACAAAGGCAGCCGATTTTACTTCACGGTCCCCAGCCACTCCGATACACACGACGTCTCTGCTTCGATCAGAATGTATAAACAGGCCACTGGCGAGTTGAAGTCGTTACAAGGTTGATTCTCCTGCGTAAAAAGCAGAGCCAGAAGCCACCGATAAGCGCGTAGTAGGTTACCGCTCGACCGTGACCCCTTTCCAAAATGCCACATAACCGGTGATATTTTTCGCGGCGTCCTTGGGAGTGGGATAATACCAGGCGGCATCCTTGTTTGTTTGATCTCCCACATGGAGATTGTAATAACTGGCCTGCCCCTTCCACGGGCAGGTCGTGTGGGTCGTGCTTGGCTTGAGATACTCGGCCTTAACCGAGTCGGGAGGAAAATAATAGTTGTTCTCGACGATCTCGCCGCGATCGCTCTCTGCAATCACGGCTCCGTTCCAGATTGCGCGTGCCATAGGTCCTCCTTTGAATCAGTGCGTCGTGGTCCGTATCAAAAACTAAAACACATCGATGGGCCGGCTCGTGTTTGTTGCTTCGGTCATCGATTCTCTGAGTCCTGTAGAATAAATTGCGCCACGAAACAAGTCCGTGTCCCTGCAACCGCATGTCCTATTAAATGGAGGTCTGCACGTCGTCGGGCCGACTGAAGTCACCATGAGAAAAGAGGGAGAGCGGTTCTTAGGCAGTCGAGTGCTTGTGATGACCGGCGATATTACCAGCCAGGCCGTCGATGCTGTGATCAATGCGGCCAATCATTCCTTGTTGGGTGGGGGCGGTGTCGATGGGGCGATTCATCGAACGGGAGGTCCGGCTATTCTTGCGGCATGTCAGGAGCTGCGCCGCACGCGCTATCCAGACGGTCTTCCGACCGGAGAGGCGACCATCACCCCAGGAGGGCGACTCCCGGCACGCTATGTCATTCACACCGTCGGGCCGGTGAACGGTCGCCACGACGGCAAGGAGGCTGACCTCCTAGCCGCGTGTTACCACAACGCGCTCGCGCTTGCCGTGCAACATCATCTGAGGTCGCTTGCTTTTCCCGCTATCTCAACAGGCGCATTCGGTTACCCACGCGATAAAGCCGCCGCCGTTGCCTCAGCGACCATCCGCAATTTCTTAAACAACGATTCAACTCTTCAAGAAGTCCGGCTCATCTTTTTTTCGCCGGACGAGATGGTCGAATTTCTACGGCATCAACGGTTCTCATAGGAGTAAAGACCCGTTACTCCACTTATGTGCACATCCTGCTGCTAGCGCTTTCCAGCTTTTGGATCCAGGCAATGTCAGTTTGCAATGCCAGGGGCGGGACCTTGTGGGGTCATACAGGTGCAGGGACTTCCCACCGGGATGGGTATGGTGAGAGGGCATTGAAGATAGGGAGTGATGCACACGGAGGCCATTCGGGTTTGCACCGTAGCTGCCATGTGCCGCGGCTCTCCATCAAGATGCCCTGCGGCAATCATGATCACAAATAAAGAACTTGCCAGTTTCCAACGATTCATCGCGTCTCCTTCAACACACTGTTTGATGAATGTGCGGTGTTGTTAACTGCGTGGGTGGCCGCGATCTTGCTCACGCAATTTTTTAGTAAGTCTTTCTGCGGTGCAATATTTATAGCGTTCGGGGTCATGAGTTTAGCGGTGCAATACACTGCACAAGGATTCGTGACGGCATATATACACGTTAATGACAGGTTGCTCTCATTGTTCGACAGATATTCGATGCCCACTATAGCCCGACTTATGTCTAATAGTTTTTAAAGCAAGGGTGCCCTTATGATCAAAGTTCTTTCGGCCCTAATCGAGGTACTGCCACATGGCTTCTATACGATCGCTGTTACGATCTCTGACCTTAGTATTTGCGCTGTTGTTTCTCACCCCTTTTATCCTGACGTTATTACTTTTTTCGGTTATCCTCAGGAAAGATGAAGCGCACTTCAGTCACTGAGGAATTGTGTCAAGATCCTCGACCGCTCAGTCGATAAGTTCTACCTCTCTTAATCTGACAAACAGATGATTGCCATATGAACGATTGATAAGCCGTAGAAGCCGCCTCGCGCAATAGTTATTCCTGCCTGTTATCTCCCACCACGTCTGTAACCTCAACGCCTGCAATCGGCTGAGAAGTCTAATCAAACTTGAACTGTTTCCTGCAGACATCACACTGCCACTGCTTGGCCATATGCTGCGATGGATCATATCCAATACTGGTGTGCAGCACTTTCATGGGACGGCCGCACAACGGACATTTTCGCTTCGAATCTCCATTGCCGCTAACCTGTTTGGATGCCTTCGATGTCATCTTTCTCCTTGGCTAAGAGAATACAAGGCCGTGACTTGCTACTCGACCGGCGACCTCGGGCGGGCGCAGATGCGTCTATACATACGCCCGTCTCTTCGGCTATGTCGAATTTTTCGATGGTTGAGAGAAAGAATGTTGGGATTAGTGACGACTGACCTGTAAACGGTGAGGCACAATTCAATGCCCAGTGTCGCAAGTAAAATTGACATGCACTTGCTGAGCAAGAACCTCTTCAACAAGGGGTCTTTCTCTCGGTCCTTCCGAGCCCACCATCCTTTCTAAGCGGGGGTACCTCGTTTTCGTCGTCGTGTCTCATGCCTTTTGAATCGTCTTGAAGATTCACCAATGTCCTTGCGTGTCTAGGACGTTGGTCCGATTGAATACGATATTAATTGGTAATACATACATATCAGTACTGTAATGGAGGATGTTATGCACTTCTAGACATCACTGTCGAACGATCTTCGGCAGCCTATTCTTGGCGGCAGCCATTCAATTGACTGCTGTAGGCCCCCTTATGGCCGGCCCGACGGGTGGAACGTATGATGATGGAGCGGTCACAAAGTTTCTGTGGGTGGAATTGCGCATAAGCCCTCCCGCAGGTCATGAGGCAGGCGAGGACGGCTTAACGACGCTGGGACTGACGTTGGGCACCAATTATGATCCTGTAAATGCGGCAGAATTAGCCACCGTGGAGTTCTCGCACTATACGACGATTGCCGTCGCGTCATCGTTCAGCGCCTTATTAACACTGGCGAACTCGACGTGTTAATGCGGGTGGTGGATTGATGGCTTTTTCAGAGTGTCTGTGCGGAGCCAATTTGTTGAGTGGCCTGACCTCACCTAACTTCTATGGGTTTCCCTCTGTAACGGTCACTTTGAATCCCACCTCGCCCGCAATCTGAATCCGTTTCAGCAATTGAATGACTTCGTCGAACTGGGGATCAGCCGGATGACCTCGCATCCCACCTATTTCGTTTCACAGGCCATTGATGGCTTGCATGCCGAATGGGAGCAGCACATCCACCGGCAGCCCGCTTCAACCAGAAACATGATGGCGCCGGGCGGAAATGGCGTCATCATTGTCTCGATGAAATCCGCCCCCGTGATCGTCGGTCGGTCGAGGTAGTGTCCTCCGGCGCCGGGACTCACAAAATCTCCCATCGCGCCGGGCTTGGTCTTGTTGCCGATGGTACCACCAGCCGAGAGCGTGCCCTCCAGTTCATACCCGCTGATGACCTGGCCCACGTCCATTAAGAGTGGTACATCCATCAGTAACAGACCCATCGTCACGACCCATAGCGGTTATCATTCCATTGTCTGCATGGTGGCACGAGCAGGCCTCTATGCTTCACCATAAAATGCATCTGTTAGGAGGATTTGACAAGGCGGTTCACGTGACGTGCTGCAACGGCCAAAACCCTTTGGCCTGTGATTCCGTCAAGGCCAGGTACTGTGAGATGAAGCGTTTTCTATCGGTACATACCTTCTCGTGCATGATGTCCATACTGTTAACCGGAGCATCTTGGACCCAAGAGGGCAGTTCCGACATCATCAACATCGCCGTCAAGAGACCCAATAGGAGGCTGATTCCAATTCTCATGGGAATGTTCTCTACGCCTTTAGATTCTAACTGCCGTGGATCGCTGTCATGGCGTCGAGTTACACTCCACGCCTAAGAGTGGGTGGTGTGACCTGTCAATTTTGCCAGGAGAAATAGCAGGACGTTTTAGTGAATACTGGGCAACTTCTACATGGCTCGCACAAGGTACAGGTTAGCGACAAGGAGCAAGCCACTCGCGTCGATGGTGCAAGCATGTGAGAGCACGATGGACAGCTTTACCGGCACAAGGCAGAACCCGTATCTGGCAAATGGGTGACCGGCGCGACTTGCCACGTTGCATAAACACTCTTTGGTGTCATGACATCGATGCGAGAAAGAAGCCGAGACATGCGAATGGCATCAACTCTGATCATGGGGATGACTGGATGGATTGAGGATGAATGCCGAGCCAGGAAAACCGTCGTATAGCTGGCTGCTGGTTGTATTTCAACCAACGCGTGTGACCGGCAATGCCGAATCCGACTAGGCTAATCGAACGTCGGCAAAAGCGCTGGTGCTGGATCGTCAGCTTGATCTAGCCTTACTGAAGATCACCCGACAGGCTGTCTACCGATAGTTCCAATGGCTGGTCCCCGAATACCGGCGCTCATGGAGGAACCATTTCGGACGGAGGTCTACTCTATAGCCAGAAAGATGTCACCACGAAGCTCCGGACCCGGCAAGGTGACTTCAAGGGTAATGAATCAAATGGAACAATTATTTCGTTGCCCCGGTGCTTAACGGAAAGCGACCCTGCCAATGTACTATTTGAATTCGTACCCAAGTCCCACAATGAACGTTTCATCGGTCGTCTTTCGACCTGGTGCCCGTCGGCTGTACGCTTCAAAACTATTCATATTCCCTCGGATTTGTTTGTCCTTGGTGGGTTAAATGAGGAATGTCTGAGGGCCCGACGACAGTGGGGAACAACCGCAATGTGCTGATTAGCCGTTTTGCACCTGGTCTGCGGCAGCTTCAGGACTACAGGCGTGAATGGCTGCGCTTCGATCTTGTCGCTGGCGTCTCAGTCGCCGCTGTGGCGGTCCCCACCGCGATCGCCTACGCGCAACTCATTGGCTTCGAGCCGATCGTGGGGCTGTATGCCGCCATCCTTCCGCTGGTGGTCTATGCCCTATTCGGTACCTCGCGCCAGCTTATCGTAAACCCGGACGCGGCCACGTGTGCCATATTTGCCGCCACCGTGCTGCCGCTCGCCGGCGGAAACCCCGATATCCTTCGGTCACTGTCCGTGGTGTTGGCGGTGTTGACCGGACTGGTGTGCATCGCTGCTGGGATTTTCCGACTCGGCTTCGTCGCCGACTTTCTCGCCAAGCCGATCCTGGTCGGTTATCTCAACGGCGTGGCCATCAGCATCTTTGTCGGCCAGGTCGGCAAAGTGGTCGGCTTCGACCTGCACTCGCGCGGAATCATCCCATTGTTCTTGGAGCTTGCCGGGAAGCTGCGTCAAACCCATCTGCCGACGCTTGCCGTCGGATTGACGACGCTCGCAGTTATCATAGGGAGCAAACGTTTGTCGCCTCGCGCACCCGCGCCGTTACTGGCCGTCGTGGCGGCCGTAGCCATGGTCTATGGGCTTGGCCTGGAGGCCAGCGGTGTGGCGGTTGTGGGCGCATTGCCGTCGGGACTTCCAAGTCTGACCTGGCCCCACTTCGATCTGGAGTTTCTGAAACCGCTCCTCGGCGGCACCTTGGGTGTCGCCCTGGTGAGCTTCAGCAGCAGCATGGTGACGGCGAGGAGCTTTGCCGAGCGGAACCGCTACGACATCGACGGCGACCAGGAGTTCATTGCGCTGGGTGCCTGTCAGATAGCCTCCGGCTTGTCACAGGGATTTGCCGTATCGGGGGCCGATTCGCGAACCGCGGTCAACGATGCGATGGGCGGCAAGACTCAGGTGGCTGGGCTAATCGCTGCCGCGGCGATTGCAGCGGTGCTCTTCTTCCTCACCGAACCCCTGCGGTATTTGCCGGTGGCGGCCTTGGGCGCGGTGCTGATCGTCGCCGCCATAGGACTATTCGATGTTACTGCGCTGCGAAAGATGTGGCGTGTAAACCCAGCGGACTGCTGGCTGTCCCTGTTCACCACGCTCGGCGTCATCTGGCTGGATTTACTGCAAGGCATTCTCTTGGCAGTGGGGAGCGCATTGCTCCTGCTGATCAAGCGCGTCTCGCGACCGCCGGATGCCGTGTTGGGCCGTGTGCCGGGAATTAGAGGATGGCACGACGTGGCTTACCATGAAGAGGCCGCCACCCAATCTGGCCTTATGGTCTACCGATTCGGTGCTGGGATCGTGTTCTTCAATGCGGGGTACTTCAAGACACGGGTAATGGAGCTTGTTGCAAGCCACCCCGACATCGAGTGGATCATCGTGGATGGAAGCACTATCAACATGGTGGACATCACCGGGGCGGAAATGCTCGAATCCCTTGCCGAAGAACTGGCCGCAAGGGGAGTCCGCTTCTGCTTGGCAAACGTACGCCGTGAGGTGCGCAACGGACTCGAAAGCGCCGGTGTACTTGAACGCATCGGTACCGATTCCATCTTCTCGACGCTGAACACGGCGAGCGACGCTTTCCTCCCTCGTCTGAGAAGATCCTAGAGTCTGGAATGCAATTTGATTTGCTCAGAGCGCCTCCCAAAAACAAGGAATGTGGATGGAGGGCACGAACGATGTCAGAACTTTTCTGTGTCCTCAAAAAAACAAGAGAAGGAATGCTTTCCATCTCTGCGCAACTCAGTCTGCTTCGGAAGACGGCCGCCTTCGGTATCCGCATTGTGCGGGAGTTTGTGGATGTGGAGACGGCAACGATTTCAGATAGTCCTACCAGCGACAGCAGCTACACTCTTCTGGATAGCCGTATTTAGGTCATCACCGGAGACTTGGGACTTGATCAGGTACGCTTGGGCACCATTGTTCAAGGCGATTTTTGCCATCGGATAGAGGACCAGGCGGGTAAGCACGATGATGACTCAGGGGTCCATGGGCCCCTGGGCGGCCACAACCCGCTGATTAAGAGTCAACAGGTCGGCATTTTGGCCGGTACCTCAACGAAAGGCTCGGTGAAATAAATTTTGGCCAAAGTTAAGCGGACTCGACTGCTTCAGTGTCAAATCGAGTTGGATTTTGTCAAACTAGTTGGACCCGACAAAATTCAAGAAGATGATGAGGATGAAAATGGGGTGAGTGCGCGAACGATTTCAGAACTTTTCTGCTTTACGCAGCGGGAATTGGCCTACCTCGAATTGATTCCTAATTAGAATTGGCCATAGGAATTATGAACAATAGCAACCAAAAAAATAGAGAACCCACTAGTGCTTGCTATACGCAAACAGGGTTGGCAAGATCACTGTGACCCGCACCTCAGGGTGAATCAAGAGACTCAGATGACGATCGCCTCCGATCTCTTGCAAAGACATTTCGAAACGCTCGTTGATGACAACGCGCGATGGCAGACGCTGATCGCTGACGATATTTTGTGGGAACTTGCCTATGCGCCCGCCATTGGTCATCCAGCAAAACTCTCGGGCCGCGATGAGGTGCTTCATCACGTTGGATGGTTCCTCCGGGCGGTCGAGAACTTCCGCTTCATCGATCTAAAGGTCTATGCGTTTACAGACGCACAAGCCGCTGTGGCGCAAGTTAAGGCCGAAGCTTTCATCAAGCCCACCCGCCGTATTTACCGCCAGGAGTACGTCGTGTTCCTGCGCGCGACTAGCGATAAGATCGCATACCTTAGGGAGTATTTTGATCCAACACGGGCCGCGAAATCGATGGATGCGACAATTCTTGATCTTGAACCGTGGTTCTAAGTCTCAGTTCCGCGTCCGTCCTAATAATACTTCTTGTTTCGTATTGACCCCTTCGAAATTAAAAGGAAGGTGGCTATGAAGAGACCAATAATGCTGATCGCGTTGTTGCTGCCTATCCTTGCGGGCTGCGTGTCCTATGTGCAGCCGCTCGGGCCCACAAATCCTAGTATTACCGATGCGAAGCAAGGTCAGGACTGTCGAGATCAGTTCGGAATTGGTGGCATACCTGATGTCACTGGCGCACAGGCGATACGCTCGGGCGGGATTACCAAACTACGAAGCACCGAGTATCGCATGAACTCCTTTTCAGGCGTGGGAAGGGAGTGCGTCATCGCTCACGGAGAATGACTAACCTGTCCCCAGTTGTTAGGCCACCGCTGGCCTACTTTTCGGGTTTTGGGTCAAGGTGGCTGTGCCTAAAATTGTGCTAGAAGGGAGATGAAAAGACCGAATCAGATAGAAAGGACTGGAAAGGATAGAATCGTCCGACTCGCTGACATCAACGGGGTAAGGGAGACCAGACCGATTATCAGCGAGTTAGAATCGTGTAGAAATGGGGGTGAGTGACGGGTTTCGAATTTCATCTGAACCTCAGTCAACTCAAGAAGATCAATCACATGAGGATACAGATCAGTAAAAATCGCGGCAAGATTTCAGCAAAGCTGCAACTAAAGTGCAACCCGGAGAGTCCCGACGGAGAAACATGGGGGGCCGGGGGGAAATCAGTGGCTAAGGGATGTGAGCAGGTCGCGCGCAGTTCAATTCAAGCCAAAAACCTGATCGCGTCTCGGTGCTTAATAATGCGGCTGCAGGAGGCACGAAATTTTTTGGGGGATTCTAAAGAGTTCAGGTGGGGTATCTAAGCCGAATGACGTAGTCGGCCCGCCGCCGTCCACACGAACAAAGCCATAGGGCGATCTTCCCCATCACAAGACCGGCTGCATGAATTTTTTAGATCTGAAGATTCGGTCGCAGGGTAAAGTTGGCGAGTGGCTCCGGCATTGGCAAGGCTTCAATTCAAGCAGTTTCTCCCCCCTCTCGGAGAGAGAAGTCACTCCGGTATTGTTTGAGCCATGAGAGGGCTGATGAAGATCCAGAAGATGAATGACTTATGTTTTTCGACCTTCCAATTGACTCCCAGCTAATCCCAACGAGTTCCAACATGCGTCGTACGCCGGGATCTTCGGCCCGCTGATTAAGAGTTGCGACAATAGCCCCTACCAGCACTCAAGAAGACCTCGCAGGCGCAAAGATCGTAGTTTCGGAAACGGATGATCTTGTTGGATTATGCTGGGTCGGGCTGTTCTGGTAGCAGCATGGTAGCAAATGAGGTTAAGTTATCTAAGGCGGCGAGCCGCTCCAGAATTACATTACCGTGGACTCGTGAATAGACGATGTGTTCGTCCGCTGCGTGAGGAGAGAGAGTAGGCTGTCTGGTCCCTGTTGCACCTCGCGCGTTCCTCACAAATACTCCGTCATGCTTGAGCGTCAGGCGGACAAGAAGCCTTGGTTCAGCGAACCCGGTAGCTTGCTCGGGATCAGTGGCTCCTTCCAATGCCGCCATTCCCATGGGAAGAAAGGGCATCGCATGCCTCTCCACACCTTCCCTGGCTGGTCGCGTGGCATTCAACGTCCATTTACGCTAGAGAGCGTCGGTTCCATATCATCCGCCTCCCTCAGGATCCCCGGGCATATTTCCCTGACCCCGAATGAGTGTGATGGTGATCGCATGGCCCTTTGGGGACATGTAGGCTTCGATTCTATCTCCTTCCTTGAATTCTTCATCCTTTAGATTGACCTGCCCTCGGTGCGTGTTCTTGTCCACATGGAGCCGCACTTCCTTGCCTGCCGTATTTTTCACCGTGAAAAACTCATTCTCGATTTTTAAGATTCTGCCTCGTACCACTTCGCCTTTCACGTCTTGCTCAGGTGCAGATCGAGTTGGAGCCAAAGCGGTTTGCCCACCACTCTCTTCGGAACGCAGATCGGACGGTGCGAGGACTTTCTCTTTCTCACCCGCTAACTTCTCAGCGGACGGAGATCTGTCCTGACCCTCCCCCATGCTACCGGCGGAATCGTCACGTAAGGGTACCGGAGCGCCTCGTTGTGAGCTTTTAGGCTCCGAAAGATATCGGATTGTCGTTACGGTACCTACATCCGAGACGTCCGCCTTCACACGGTCCCCAGCTCTAAAGGAACATCCCGAACTTTGGCCCATCTGGACCCCAGAGCCCATTGCGGTTTCATCTTTTCGTTGACCTTGGCGGATCTGCCCCTCGCTCGCTTGTGGATCAGGGCTTCCCCCCCGCTTACTGATTATGGGCTGAGAAGTTGCTTCGGAAGCCGTCTCCGATTTGCAGATCTTGCGTGTGTCTTTGTCGACGAGCAAGCGAACTTCCTCTCCTGTATCGTCATCCTTCACAAAATGATAGTCCCCGTCAATTTTGAGTACTTCACCGGCGACGACAGACTTGGCCCCTCCCAACGTCACTTGCGTGTTCCGGTCGGTTCGATGTTCTTTAGCCGGATTGCGTTGTTTTTGTGTTGTCTCCTGATCCGAGACTGAGCCAGGTTCAGGAGCACCCATCTGGGCTATTAATTGGTTCGATATCTCATCGGTCCCATACACAGGAACGACCCAGGCATTCAAAACTACAGCCGCTGTTAAAAGAGTATGGAATTTCATAACCCACCTCCTCAGGAATGCTCCCGCGACCGCCTCTGTCGCTTATCATTTCGTCTCTATGCTCTTCACGACAGCCCAAGGTTGAAACCAGCACCTCTCTAAAGCCTAAGAGCGGGATTGTTGAAACGTGAAGGACCTCCTGGGGTGAATTTTAATCAATCCTTAGGGTGATGCAATGTGTCATACCACGTGGATACATGAACCACCATGCCCAAACGAGATTGTTTGAGCTATGGGCACCACGGGGTCATTGCTCTCCAAAAAAGAGCGATGGGCCCAAGAACGACACGGAGTGGGAGTCTGGATTGCCGCCAGGGAAGAAGCCTCTGAATGTGGCATGGGCCTTTTGCTGAGGATAGAATGAAGACGACGGCTCCGGACTTTTCTTTCCCCACAGGCTTTAAAGGCACTTTTGTCTTGAACCTTGCAGATCTACGTTCTAAACTCTTCACATGAGAGCGCGACTTATTGCCGGAATTCTGCTTGCGCTGTTGGAGTCAACAGTCGGTTTTGCCGCCGACGTCATCCCTCCTGCCCCGCGTGAGAAAGGAGCCGGGCCACCTCCAGCAACCGCTCCTGAAAATCCCTCCCAGTCCGGCACCCCGGCCATTCCGCCATCAAAGATTGATCCAGGAATAGAGCGACGTCCGTCGGCTATTCCAGACCCTCGCTCAGCCGTCCCTCCACCAAACGTAGATCCAAAGATGTCGGTGAATCCCGAAACAGCGCCCCCGGCAAAGGATGCTATCAAGCCGCGCAGCCCTGAGGAGTCACCACAATAGACGACCTACCTCCCTACGTTACAATTACCGCATCCCTTCCTTCTCGTAGCGCTCAAGACCGATCAATTCGTATGTTCCACCCGTGCCCGTCAATAGCGTAGCGGTAAGCTTCCCTGCTGATTATTTATCAGCGGCTACCAGAAGGTCGCTATAGACCGTCTGATCATTGCGAGTAGATCCTCGTCGGTCAACTGTCTTCATTAACAGAGGCAGATGAGGGATTTTATGGTTGAGGGAAAATTGGCACGAGCGACCACCATGCCTAGATTGCGGCAGCAGCCTGGTAACCGCTTCATTCTTTTCCTTCTCCTCTTAATGACAGAGAGGTTGCCAAATCCTGAGCATCCGTTACACTAAGAAATCAGCGAGACCTAGGGGTATCCGACGGGAGGTAAAGAGTCTTATGACACTTCTGTATAAAGAGCCCTCTGCATCATATGCACATCCGACCGTCCTCTCCTGCAAGCAATGCGATTTCGCTCGAGTCCTCGATAACTATCATCAGGCAAAGGACCGCGCCGCCTTGCACCTCAAACTCTCGCATCACGACGATTTCGAGCTCACGTCATACGACCCATCGCCATGCGCATCTACTTTATGATGACCCACTAGTGATGCGAAACCTATGGGGAGGGACGCGATTGTGCCGCCGCGTTTGGTCTCTGCACCTCCTGTCCAGAGACCCCTCCACCTAGGAGGATGCCGCACACGACCAAGAACATGGTCTTGGTCGTCGAGCCTGATGCTGATATCCGACAGTTGCTCTATGATCGATTGGAACAGGGCGGGTATGAGGTCGTTGAAGCGGACACAGGGGAAGCCCGCCTTGCCATAGCTTCCACAGTGAACCTGAGCGGAATCGTACTTGAAATCATTCTACCCGGTCTTCCAGGCCTGGGCGTCCTCGACCAGTTGCACCGGATGGATGCCACTTTACCCATCGTGATGACCAGCACGGGACAGACCTTCCGACGGCGCGCCCTCGATCGAGGAGCGCACGCGTACTTCACTAAACCCTTAGACCTCCCCCTGCTGATGATCGCGATTCGCCGTATGTTCGCGCATTCTTTCATGAGGACTGGAAATGGGACCCGCTTTCCCCAACCGGCCAACGGCAACGTGCTCAATGTCTGTTCAATCGACTCCCTCACACGAGGCGGCTAAATTCCAGATAGAGAAGCTGAGATACATCACATTGACTCACGTCGCGATAAAAAAGGTTCCCGCCCCACAGGCTCATTCCGTGTTGCTTGGACCGCCTATCTTGAAGTGGAGAAAGTTGGACTCGCGAGAGGAGGCTCCTGCGCACTCCGACCTAAGGCCAAAATATCCATATCGGCAAGCGCTTGTTTCGCATACTCAGCGTACAAACGATCGCCGCCTTTGGCATACGACTGCATCACCCGTTGATAGAGTGCCCGGGCGGCCGCATACTGCTGTCGACTCGCGTAATATTGGGCTAGCGACACCCAATTAAGCGCCGATTGCTCGCGGACGGAATCTAATAGCCGGGATTGTCGTTCGAGATCGGCAGATTTTAGCGTGTCGGTTCCCGGAAGCCTCCCGCCTTTTAACTGTAATCCGATTAGCTCAATGGCTTGGTTCTCGTGCATCGCGGCTTCAACTTGTTCGCGTTGTAAAAACGTTTGAAATTTGTGCGTGTGCATTTTCAGGGATTCGTCCTGCACTCGGTACAGATCGCCCGAACATCCAAAAAGGGTGATCGCCAGTGCGCTTATACTCACCCTGTACCTGAACTGAGTAACCATCGGCATACCTCCTTGAAAACCGAGGAAGCTCGTGTGGCCTTTCGTAAACCGCCCAAGTGCGTCCGCAGCGCCTTTACCCAATCTAAGCTTGCTGAAGGTCCGTCCCTATCATCCCAGTCCCTCGGAATGGCTCGATTGAGAATGGGATCGACCCACGTTGAGCCGGACACAATATTGCAGCAACTCGTGCCGAGAGTGTAAATGCAGTTTTTCTAAAATTTTCTCTTCATGCGATGCCACCGTTTTTGGCGTAATGCCGAGCGCTGCCCCGATGTCCGCGGCGCGCTGACCCTGGCCTCGCAATAAAAGTATTTGCTGCTGACGACGTGACAAGGGTTTCGCATCACATGCGATGGGCAGGTCCAGCACCTCGTCCAATGGGGGACTCACATATCGAATGCCTTTGATGGCATACCGAATGGCACTGACCAGTTCTTCTAGGGGGCGTCCCTTGGTGACATACGCCGTTGCTCCTCCACGCCAGGCAGCCTGGATATAGGAAGGATGTTCATGCATGGTAAATAACACCATCCGCACATAGGGCTTGATAGCTTGGACGGCGGCCATGAGTTCGAACGCCGAGCTTCGACCGAGAGAGACATCAAGCACCAACACATCACAGGGAGACTCCTCGATCTGCACTAACACCTCAGGGGCACTGGCTGCTTCAGCGACAACGGTGATCTCCCGACTGGCCAAATAGCGACGAAGTCCTTGTCGGATTAAGGCATGATCGTCAGCGATGATAACGTTCAGCATCATGACCCTCTGCAATATCTTTGACACAAGTACCACAGCGATGCAGGGAGGCTCTATTGTCCGAAGGTCGTATCATGCATTCTCCGAAAGCAGAGGACACGCCCCCTCGCCGCTGATACTCGTTCTCCCACTTGGGCCTTGTAGACTTAGGTATTGAAACGAGGCCAAGGAGCCATGAGGGGTAGAATCCGGTGCACGCGTAGGAGACTCACTACTTAATCATGGATGAGATAAGCCTCAACCTGCCACGAAAGAAGCGCCCGATGCCTTCCGACTCATGGCCTGTGTTCGGACTGGCCGGCCAGGTCGGAAGCCTTGCGTTCATTCAACACGTCCCCCAGATGCAGGATGACGCCGTATTCGTCCCGAAGGACAGCCAGAGCTTCGCTATCTCCCCGTCGGGCTCGCGATAACAACACTTGACGGAAATCCCTATCATCTATTTGGTCGATAGAAATCGGCATATAACCTCCTTGCGCAGTCGACGGTTGAAAACGGGCTTGGCCGCATACCAAACATCTCAAGAGGAGTAAAATTTCCTTCCTCGGGAGATTCAAATTCAAGAAGCAGACCATGGTGCTCGAGGCCTAACATGCCTAAATGACAGACATTGAGCTCTTCGTCCTTTTCAGATCGCTGCAAGGGGACGATAGATGAGACGATCATGAGACAACATGATTCAAGGCGAGAAACATAGCGATGTCAACAACAGATGCATGTCCTTTGAGTTGGAGGTGACCATCTGGATGAGGCGATTTCTGCCATGCTCGTAGAGGGTGGCCTCCCAGCTTTTTACACGACTTCCATTCACCTAGGTGCGTGATAAGGCTAAGCGGTCGGACAGCCCGAGGCGTTCAACCAGGTTGTAAACAGCCTGCCGGCTCAATCCCAACGCTTCGGCCGTCCGCGCCACGTTTCCATTGGTCCGGGCCAGCGTTTGGCGAACGAGAGTTTTGTCAAACTCTTCGCGGGCCGCCCGGAGAGTCAGCCGACTCTCGTCAGACAGTTCTGTCGAAATCCCCAGGTCGAGTGGTTGCAGTGTCGCTCCCTGTGCGACCACCAAGGCTCTCCTGATTAGATTCTGTAATTCCCGCACGTTTCCGGGCCAGTGATAGGCGTGAATGACGTTTCGGGCGGCCTGCGATAATCCCACTACACGAGGATTAAGGAGCGCTCGGTATCTCAGCACGAACTCCTGTGCAAGCATCGTTGCATCCTGATCGCGATCGCGGAGCGGCGGCATAGACAGATGCACGACATTCAATCGATAAAACAGATCCTTCCGAAACGTCCCGCGGGAAAGTGCTTCCACGAGATCCACGTTCGTTGCCGCGACAACCCGAGTATTCACGAGGATTGACTGGAGACCGCCAATTCGATCGACGACATGTTCCTGGAGGAAGCGTAAGAGTTTCACTTGCAATCCGAGCGATAACTCGCCAATTTCATCAAGAAAGAGCGTGCCTTTATCCGCGAGTTCGATTCGACCTTTCCGTTGTAGGTGCGCGCCCGTAAAACTCCCTTTTTCATGGCCAAATAATTCGCTCTCCAGAAGAGTTTCCGGGATCGCGCCACAATTGATGGCAATAAATGGTCCGTCTCGCCTGTTGCTTTCCTGGTGAATCGCCCGTGCCACGAGTTCTTTGCCAGTTCCGCTTTCGCCTTCGAGGAGTATGGACAGATCAGAAGGCGCCACGCGGCGAACCTTCGCAAACAGTTGCTGCATGGCTGCACTGGCACCAATCAAGTCATGGAACGTTTCCTCTCGACTCTGGGTCGGGAGGCACCGGCCTTCCTCTTCGAGCTCGTAGTGAAGGCTCGCGCGTCGTAATGTCAGCTTGAGCGTCTCGATATCGACCGGTTTGTGGAGGTAATCAAACGCCCCGCATTGCAGAGCCTGCCTCGCTGTGGATGGGTCACATTTTCCAGTTAGGACTATGACTTTCGCCGACGGCTTCGCAGATAGAATTGCGCGAAGCAGCGTAAATCCTTCGATGGTTTCATGGGAATCTGGAGACAGACCCAAATCCAGTGTCACCAAGAAAGGATCGGCTTCTTCGAGATAGCGGAGCGCCTTCTTCCGGTCTCCTGCAGTACAGACGGTATACGTTTGACCAAGCGCCCATTCAAGCTGGCGCTGAAGCTCGAGGTCATCTTCGATAACCAGCACCGTCGATTTTGTCATACAGACTCCCTAGCAGCCACTGTCCTTATCGTGGGTTTCATATGCACGACGCACTTCGTAGTATAGGGGTATGTGCCTAGCACAATAATAGGTTAAGTAAGAAGACCTATGTCAGTAGGACAATAGAATTGATCTGCTGTACTTGCTATTGGGTGAGCGTATGAGTGGCCCGTGAAAAGAACGTAGCGACTGGTGGTGAGATGCCATTGCTATCCCGACACGGGGTTGAGACTAAGCCACCACGCTAGCCTGTGGGATGTGGGTTCGCCTTCACAACAATGTTGTCCGGCAGGAATGTATTTGCAGAGGTTTGCGGGCCTTATGACATGTCTATGCACTTGCCGACGATGTACAAAGCATTCATTCATTCATTTTCTATGCGCGTGTTATAGACGAGCACGCCTAGGATGTTTAAGCTATCCTCTGTCGGTTGCATGGGAAATAAGGAGGAGGCAGTAGCAGTACCTACTGCCTCTTGTGATGTCAAATATATTGACAGTCCTTCGGTCGGTAAAAATACTATATGTGTTCGGACCTTGGCCACAGTTCTCACGGTTTATGGCGTCGACCTCCGGCAAGGTGACTTGACATACTGCCTTTCTAGCACTGACCTCCGCCAGTCGATTATTTAAACCTATTCTCACAAACCCTGGCAGCTAAACGAAATATATAATTAGGTATATTTATTTAGTATAAGGCACCGTACATGCATTAGCTGCGTTGGCGTGTGCGGCTTTTCCATCAACATTTACCGTGGGAGGTTTATCATGATCAGCAGTTTGGTTCGAAGCAGTATCCTCGCGACCGGATTTGTCCTGTCGGGGCTCGGAGCAGTGGCGTTCGCGGATACCTTTAGCGTCAATCCTGGCGCCATCGGCGTCGGTGGACCGACGGTGCCGAACGTGAACTATGCGGATTTTAGTTATGTGGCGTTGGTCAATCAGACGGCGACCAACGGGACAGGGACGTTTGATGAGCAGGGCGCGGGTTTCTTCAGTTCGTACCGTTTCCCGACATTGTCGGACGTGCTCCCGAATACGGGCCTGAACACGAATTATAAGCTGTATGCGGTATTTGCGGGCGCAGGGACCGTTGCGCCGACGCCCGGTATCCCAGGGGGCGAAACCGCGACCTTCACCAGCTTTAACCTCAAGCTGTATGTCGATCCGAGCCTTAATTCCACAATCCTGGTCTCGCCGGTGGGGACTCCGGGAGGAACCGTATCGTTGACAGGCACAGCGGATGACATTCTTGTGGGTCAATCCAGTGCGTTGGTCGCCGGACAAGCCCATGCATTCCCGGGCTTGGCTAATGGGGACTTCAAAGTGCTCGTGAATTTTCAGCCCGTCGGAGGCTTCCTCAGTGGACCATTTTCACTAGCCTTGACCATCGGGACTTTTGATGGCGTGAACACGAGCTTGCAGGGCTTCAGCCTGAATAGCTTTACGTCGGGCCGGATCGATGGCTCGGGCAACTTGAGCTTTACAGCCGTGCCTGAACCAACCTCCTTGCTCTTGCTCGGCTCTGGCCTTGCGGCCTTGGGCTGGGCGCGCCGCCGCACCCGCGTCTAATCCATAGGAAGCCCTCCTTCGGATTGCCGGAGGAGGGCTTCCTGCACGCGGGCCTTAGGAAAGGCCTTGTTAACTCCCTCTCCGTCTTGAACGTCAGGCGCTGACGAAACAGGAGCCATGATGATACGTCCTCATCAAAAGCAGCCGGCCTCCCCCGACCGTCCACCCTTGACCCCGCGTCAGCATGAAGTGTTACAGCTGGTCACTGAAGGATATACCAGCCGAGAGATCGCACACCGACTTAAGATCAGTTTGCAGACCGTGGAAGTCCATCGCTACAACCTGATGCAGCGATTGAATGTTCGGAATGTCGCGCAGCTCATTCGGCAAGCGTTGGTCTATAGGTATGTGTCGAATTCCTATCCTGCGAATGACACAGATGGAGACTGAAATTATCCAACGCTCCCAGTCTCAGGAACTCGCACACGAAAGCCCTCAACCCGTGAGCAGATGACGAGAGGCGGTTGAATCTAGGATAAGACCGACATTAAGCCGCCACCTCCTCACTTCATTCTCCTATACATCATGTCTCATGGATCATAGTCCTTCCTGTGTGCGCACCAATGAGCAAGATCGACGAGACTGGAAACGGAGAAGCCACCGGTCTTCATCTCAGGTTATGCAGCATTGTGAGACGGCTATTGGTCGAAGGGCACGTCCACAGCCTGCCGAGTCAATTGTTGGATCACGAACATCAATCAGCTAAGCCCATAACATAAGGCGGAGCATATCGATAAAAAGAATGGGGTTAGCTAAGCACAGACCACAATGAAGGAAGTGCATTTTTCGCACGCAACCGGGCTGCTCATCGTTCAACCAACGGAGGTATATCTAAACTCAACCGACTCCCAATTGTTGGGAAATATCCTCTCCATGAATATTTACGAGGGCTTGACCTACCAGCTTACTTGAAGGGTGAATTGGAAGCGCTTATCGCAAGGAGTGGTCAGGAGAAACAATCTATCCGATATTGCCAGGGGCACCATCGATCCTTCCAGCGCTTTTCGTGAAGCTTCCACCATATTGTCATACCCAAATCCGATGCGTATTCCTTTTCCAGTTTGATCTCGAGCAGACGCAGCGGCGATCTGCAGACCCGTATCACCCTCGAGACTAAAAGCCGAGACCTGAACCTGAGAGGCCAAACGTTCATCGGATACGATGGTGGACCACAAGGTATCCCAAGCCAACGATGGCGAAATCGCAGTCACCGTAAATGCGACAACTGAGCTGACTGTCAAAAGCACATGTGCCCAGAAGTACATGTTGATGCCTGCTGCGTATTAATACGTATTTACTATCCCTTGCCGTACGCAAAGGCCTTGCCATCTCGCACCTGTTTGAAAATGTAAGAGTTGCGTGAAGCCTTTGGCAGGAGATGTCAAGTTCCCTGTCCGATGCGATTCGCGGGTGGTTCATGAAAAACCCCTAGATCCGCTGAAACCGGTAAGATTCAGTCATGTGGAGGGGCCAAAGTCGCTGTCTAGTTCTCCGACATCCGCAGAGTTGAACTTTGCATGTCGTCTTGGGCGCACCCTGATATTGCACGGTCAGGGCAGCCCTTGACTAGGAATGGAGAACATGGAGTGGAAATGCCCTCACATCCATGCCCAATGGACCACCTAAGTTCTTAAGTAGGATAACCACCCAACCGCTCTATAGCGTAAATACCTATTCTACATTGAACTGCTAACCGCTATGGTTTTTGCTATGCCATGCAAGGTGTCAGGGCGGCGCTAACTTTTATGTTTGCTTAATCTCGAATTCCGCCCCCCGGGCCACTGCACTACCATAATCAGTATATCGTCCTAGGTTAATATGGTGAATATATGGTGACGATTCTCATTGACCGACTACCAGAGGAATGGCAGCCTGCAGATGTATATGAGCTTTTGAATCAGTTTCGTCCGTCCCATGTCTTCATAGCGGTGGATGTGTGCGGGAACTGCCTGGGTTTTGCATTTGCGTTTTTCTCAAACGAAGAATATGCGCAGAGGGCGCTACTTGGGCTCCGTCGGTTAGACGTCTGCGGAAGAGCGTTATCGGTGGTACGGGCGGTGTCTCCTCGAACGCCAGGTGAAATGACGGGTTAACATCCCCTAGCGCCGTATACTCGCCAGTATCCCTGAGATCGGACCGGCCGTCTCAGCGAAGCTTAGAGATACAGAATGACTTCGCCTAGCCATTGGCCGTGGAACCAATGAACACGTCGTTGACTGAACTAAGATAGCGGTTTAACACCTGTTCCTCATCCGGCCGTAGCTCGATAAATTTCACACCAAAGCACTCATTCGAACTCTGTCCACCCGCCCGCCCTACCTGATCCAACTAGGAGTTCCTACTATCCATGATGAGTTGCAGGGTCACCGATGTGCCAAGCGGTGGGGTGATCACGCTCTGTACTTTACAGCCCCCATATGAAATGTCGTAGAGGTGTGTCCGAGACCTATACCTCGCCACAAAAAAGAGATGACGACGGAATCAAAGCACATCGCAACTCGGTCATGTTTTCCAGTCACCATGAGTCTTCCACCAGGCACAACGGCTATTACATCAAATAGTTGTTCACTGCCTTTCAGCCAAATCGATTCGCGTTGATACCGTCAGCCGTAGGACGATTATCCATGCTTTTGTCATCAAGGCGGTCAAACACTTCATTCAAAACGACTATCTAGAGCAGGCGGTGTGTAGTAGGTCTGAACTATTCATATGCTTGGATTGGAATACGCTCTGACGTTGTATTTGATGTTGTAATGCGGGATATTCAAACTCTCTTCGAAATCTTGAGCTTCATTTTCAAGCTGCGTCGGCTCAATTCGTGCTGCTCCCCTCACGTCTGGACTACATGCCTCTGGATTTGCAACGTGAGTGTCGCTATCAGTCTTTCCTTCATCACTACGGTAGCAGCCCAAATGACGGTATCCCCTGCCGCAACACAGAGTCCCCATTGGAGCCACATCAGCGTCTATGACGCAGGGAAGGGGGCGTCAGGTTTGGCTGATTTCACACAAGCCACGTCTCAGTGGTTTCTGGCTCATGTAGATGCCATGGAGGCGAATGGCTTGTCGCGCTTACTCCGAAAAGCGAACCCGGGAGTCACGCTCTCCCACCATCAGGTCGACCTCACGCAGCTGGCCGGACCTGACGCCGCCCTGCTGCCCGAAGAATACTTTTTGCATGTCTCCGAACCGACCGATCTCCGCTTTATGAATGACGATGGAACTGTCCAGGGCGACGTCAGCCTGCCAGGATGCCCGAACACCCGTCCGGTCACACGGGCGTGTCGGCTCCAGGTTTTTCTCAATGGGTCTCGCCGCTATGTTTACAACGTTTCAACCGAAGCGTTCCAAGCGTGGAAAGCTGCGCAACTGAAACGTAGCGGGCGGGCCCTGAATCTTCTGATCCTGGATAACCATGCTCCGGGATTCGTTGAAAGCATGGGATGGGGCAAGCAAACAGTGGTCGTGGCGGGGGGAAGCCTTCGTGAATTCAGGGAGCAGCAGATTGGCCCCCCCGGAGGCTCCTGGGATCAAGTCTACAATGACGGCGTCATCGCTTGGTTGAGCTCCCTCGCCGACAGCTTTGCGCAGGAGGGCAACGCCGTCCTTCTCAACGCCGACCGGTCCCTGTTTCATCCCATGATGCTGGCACAAATTAAGGCCGCACGAGGATTGTTTACGGACGTCCATCACCCAGAGGGCCTGATCGGCGGTTCGCAATACCAAGCGCTTCTTGACTTGATCCAAACCTTGCTCAGCACGGACGGCGTCGTCGATCTTGGTGGGATGTGGTGCCACACCGGACCCTCCGGCTATACGGCCGGTTTGTATACCTCACCGGTGGCTCGCTATCGTATGTGGCGGCTGAGTAGCTATTATCTTTTAAAGCAGCCATTCGGGAGTAAGGGCACGGTGTATTTCGATCCAGCCTTTTGCTCCAACACCTCAGGAAAGCTCTGTATGACCCATTTGAATGGCTACCCGCTTATGAGATCGATGTGGGACAGCCCTCGGGTCCAGCCATCGTGTATCAACAGGGAACGGCGGCGCGCTCCCAGACAGATGGACGTCCTTGCCTCTACCACGTGTTCGCGCGTCCCTTTACGCATGGCATGGTCTTCGTTCGGTCTAGGGACCCAGGAGGTTGCAACGATTATACCGATGCCACGGCGGTTGTCGTCCCGCTCCCCACTCGTGGACGGCTGCTGATGGACAACGGGACTTTGTCGCCGCCTATCACTACCATCACACTCCGGAATGCGGAGGCCGCCATTGTCCTCACTCTCTCCAAGGGCTCTTATCCATGATCTACGGCAATGACTTTGAGCTGGGGACACTGTCGGCGCAGTTCGCGAATCACCTCGAGCCCATCCTTTTCCGGCATTAGAATATCGGTCACAATCAGGTCAGCCGGCTGCTCTGACCATCGTTGCATGGCGACGGCACCATTGGCGGCGTCAACCACCATATGCCCATCCAGTTCTAATATTTGCCGAAGAATATTGCGT
>Ga0111538_10000049_pt1 | contig 125961 bp, 112 predicted proteins | sample SoiMethybrSBSTD1_FD_79669 | JGI IMG/M metagenome (GOLD analysis project Ga0111538, IMG submission 79669) | Bulk soil microbial communities from a Populus tree surrounding site in Tennessee, USA - Soil MetaG P. TD hybrid SBSTD1 (version 2)... | ecosystem: Environmental > Terrestrial > Soil >... | reverse complement strand
GCGTTGATCTCGCACATCGGTCTCCAGCCAGGGCATCGTCCCCTCCTCGCGGAGGAGACGCTACCCTGAAGCTGTTACCTATGTGCTGGCGTCAGTGTTACCGATGTCCTGGCGCCGTACACCTTGGGGACCGGCCCTTTCTTTTCCGGCATGCCAAGAAGTTTCGCGGAGCGAGACGCCGACCGCCGCGTCCGCCTGAAGGCGGACACTACGCGAAAGTCCGGCTGAAGCCGGACACCACGACCGAAGAGTAAGATAAGAGCCGTTGCCCAATAAGCTTGGAGATTTAGTGCGTGCTCCGGGACGCCTGGCTCGTTTTCTGGCCGAGGCGCCGGATCTGCTGCAGTCCGTCCGCAAATCCTTGAAGGCCGCGGCCGAGGCCAGCCGCGATTCAATCGCCATCGGCAAGAAATCGATCAAGCTGGCCGCCCAATCCGAGCGGCGCGTGGCCGAGCTTCAGAAGGAAATACGCGAGCTGCACGAGGAGTCGCGTCAGCTTCGCGAGGAGATGCAGGAGCGCCTTCTGCAATACAACCTGCAGCTGGGACGTCTGTCGCGCGGCAGCGCCGCCGCACGAGGCGTCGGAGAAGGGGAGGAGCCGCGGCTCGCCGCGCGCTCCGTGCCGCTCACCGTGGACGAACCGCAACGCCTCGAGTGGGAAGGCGTCGGTGCGCCACCGGATCCCGGCGGCCGCGAGTGGATCACGCTCGACGCCTGCCCGGTCTGCGGACACGCCGAAAAGACCATCGTCAACCCGTTCAACAAGCTGGTGCTGCTCAGAACGGCGCCTGATGCGACCGCCGCGCGCTACGACTACGCCATCTGTCACGGCTGCGGCCTCGGCTACGCGACGCGGCGCCCGATCGGCGGACGCTATCGTCATCTGCTCGAGAACTTCGGCGAGGTGACCGGCAAGATCGGCGACACCACCGAGATCAAGAATCCGTTGCTCAACCCGCTGCCGCTGACCGATGCCGATCGCGATCGGCTGTCGCGCCTCGCCGCTCGCGGCGTGTGGGTCTCGGAGCATCTCGGCATTCCGAAGACGGAGTATCTCGACGGGCTGCTCAAGGACCGCTTCGAGAACAGCGTCCATCTCGATTTGCTCTCGTCGCTCGTCGCGCCGACGGATGGCCGCGTCCTCGAGATCAGACCGCGCACGGGAATGATCTCCGACGGCCTGCGCCGGCTGTTCGGCGCCAACGTGTGCACGCTGCCGATCTGGGAGAGCCAGCGCCATCTCCTCAAGGAGGTCTACGGTATCGACTCACCGGGGCTGGTCGAGTACGACAACTTCACGATCCCCTTTGAAGGCCGCTTCGATCTGATCATCTGCAATCACATGCTTACGCATGTCGTGCGGCCGGCGCAGTTCTTCGAGACGATCCTCAGCCACCTCAACCCGGGCGGCTATGTGTACTTCTACAACGAGCCCGAAGACGTCGAGTTCCTCAAGGGCGCACAGTCGATGCTGGCGACGCTCAATCCGTTGCACCTGCAGACCTTCGATCAGGCCTCGCTCGTGCGCATGCTCGCCTCGCGCGGCCTCAAGGTCGTGTTCCTCAAGAGCCGCAACCTGAATCACATGTGCCTGGCGCAGCCGGGTGAGGTGGCCTGGGCGTCGATGACTCCCAAGGAGCTTGGCAGGCGCGTCAACGCCTACCGTCTCGCGTACGATCGCGCCGTGCTCCTCTCGCCACCTGACGTCCGCCAGCGCTTCGCCGACGAGTGGTCGACGATCGTCGAGCGCGGCGTCGCGTCTGGCCTCGCCGAGTTCGACGCCGAAGGCAACCTGAAGCTCGTAGGTCGTCCCGGTCTTCGCTGACTGATGCGCAAGGTCTGCGTCGTCGTTGGGTCCCGAGCCAATTACAGCAGCATCAAATCGGTGATGCGCGCGGTGCGCGAGCATCCCGGCCTGACGCTGCAGCTCGTCGTGGGCGCATCCGCGCTGCTCGATCGATTTGGATCCGTAGTGGACGTCATCGAGGCAGACGGCTTCGAAGCCAACGCCAAGGTCACGATGATCGTCGAAGGCGAGACGCCGGGGACGATGGCCAAGTCCACCGGGCTGGGGCTGCTCGAACTGCCGACGCTGCTCGAGCTGCTCAAGCCGAACGTCGTCATCAGCGTCGGCGACCGTTTCGAGACGATCGCGACGGCGATTGCCGCGGCGTATATGAACATCCCGGTCGCTCATACGATGGGCGGCGAGATCAGCGGGACGATCGACGAGAGTGTTCGACACGCCGTGACCAAGCTGTCGCACGTGCACTTTCCCGCGAATCGTCAGGCCGCCGATCGCATCATCCGGATGGGTGAGGATCCGTCAACGGTGCACGCCGTCGGCTGTCCGCGCATCGACCTTGTCGCGGAGATCGTCGAGAAGGACGGAGCGCTTGGCGCCACCGACTGGCTCGACCGCGAGGGCGCCGGCGCACACATCGAGCTCAATAAGCCGTTCCTGCTCGTGACGCAGCATCCCGTGACGACCGAGTACGGCCAGGGCGAGGCGCAGATCAACGAGACGCTGGCCGCGCTCCAGGAGCTGCGGATGCCGACGATCATGCTGTGGCCCAATGCCGACGCCGGGTCGGAGGACACCGCCCGCGGGATGCGCAAGTTCCGCGAGAAGCATCGGCCGGACTACATCCGCTTCTACAAGAACTTCCCGATCGAGACGTGGGTACGCCTGATGCTCGCCAGCGCCTGCGTCGTCGGCAATTCGAGCGCGCCGATTCGCGAGGGCGCCTACATCGGCGTGCCCGCTGTGAACATCGGCACACGGCAACGTGGGCGCGACCGCGGCGGCAACATCGTGGACGTGGGCTACGACCGCAGCGAGATTGTCGCAGCGGTGCGCGCGCAGATCGCGCGAGGCCGTTACGCGTCCAATCATCTGTACGGCGACGGCCAGGCCGGCGGACGTATCGCCTCGGTGCTCGCGGAGGCGCCGCTCACCGTCCAAAAGCGGCTCATGTACTGATGAACGTGCTGGGTGTGATTCCGGCCCGTGGGGGATCGAAAGGGATTCCCAACAAGAACCTGGCGATGGCGGCTGGCCGGCCGCTGCTGGCCTACACAGCCGACTCCGCAAAGGCGGCGAAGCAGCTGACGCGAATCATCGTGAGCACCGACGATGAGACGATTGCCGGCACCGCGCGGAGTCTCGGTCTCGAGGTGCCGTTCATGCGCCCGGCGACGTTGGCCGGCGACGACACACCGATGCTGCCAGTGCTGCAGCATGCGGTGAAGGCGATGCGCGAGTGCGGGTTCGCCGCGGACGTGGTGGTCCTGCTACAGCCGACGTCGCCACTGCGCCGCGCCGAGCATATCGATGCGGCGGTCAATCTCCTCGAGCGAACCGGCGCGGATTCGGTCGTGTCGGTCGTGGAAGTGCCCCACCAGTTCAACCCTGTATCGGTGCTGAGTCTTGATGGCGATCGACTGCGGCCGTTCATCGACGGACCGCTTGTCACGCGACGCCAGGACAAGCCGAAGGTCTTCGCTCGCAACGGGCCTGCGGTGGTGGCAGTTCGTGCGTCGGTTCTCGAGGGCGGCTCGCTTTACGGCACCGACACGCGGGCGCTGGTCATGGGCGGTGACGCGTCGCTCGACATCGACAGCCCGAGCGAGCTGGCGCAGTTCGCGTCGAGCATGCGGATTCCGTATCGGCACGCGTCCGAGTATCAGCCGGTGGACATCGCACAGCTGCGTCCCGGCGGCTCGTACAAGAGCCTGATCGAGAAGCGCACGCACCCGATCGACGATCTCGTCGCGCGCTTCGGCCGCATCCCCGACGAACTTCTGACCTCGCGTCCGTGTCCGACGTGCGGTGCCACCGACGCGGCGCTCGAGCTCGAAAAAGATCACATGTGCATCGTCCGGTGCGGCTCGTGCGATCTGGTCTACGTGAACCCGACGTTCGATGAGTCGCACTACAAGTCGGTGTATGCGTCGCAGGCGTATCAGGACATCGTGCGCGATCTCGGCATCAACAGCCACGAGTATCGTGTGTCGCGTTTCGGCACCGAGCGTGTCGGCATGATGTCGCAGTTCCTGCGGGTGCCACCAGGGCGCGCGCCGCGCTTCCTCGACGTCGGTTGCAGCACTGGATTCGTCGTCGAGGCGGCGAAGAACGCTGGTTGGGAGGCGAGCGGGATCGATCTCAATCCGTCGGCGATCGAGTACGGACGCAGCCGCGGTCTCGATCTCCGGACGGTGGCGCTCGAATCAACCGGATTTGCGCCGGGCTCCTTCGATGCCGTCGGGCTGTTCGATGTGGTGGAGCATCTGCTCGATCCGGGGCGCACGGTGCAGCAGGCGGTCAACCTTCTCGCGCCCGGCGGCATTCTGTTTCTGTACGTGCCCAACTACGATTCCGCATCGCGCATGCTGATGGGCGCGAACGCGCATTTCATCTGGCCGACGCATCACCTGAACTACTACACGCCGTCCACGGTCCGCGACTTCATGCAGCGTCATCGCCTCGTGCCAGAGTTGATCGTCACTGAGGGGCTCGATCTCCAGGACTATCTCTGGTATCGCCGTGAAGTGTTGAACCGGCACGACGAGAGCCTCGAGGAGATCGCCGATCTGCTGCAGTTCTTCGTCAATGCCGGCTGCTACGGCAAGAATCTGCGAGTGATTGCCCGGCGGAGCGCATGAAGGTCGTCTTCTCGGCGCTGCACTTTGCGTCGTTCCGTAATTTCGAGTCGGTCGTCCACGCCCTTGCCGAACGAGGCCATCAGGTGCACCTGATGGCCGACGAGACCGAGCGGTTTGGCGGTCAGGCGCTGGTCGAGCGTCTTGCCGCTCAGTATCCGAACGTCACGTGGGGTTGGACGCCCTCGCCGGCCAACGAGTCGTGGTTTTCGTTTGCGCAGAAAGTCCGTCTGGCGCTCGACTACGTGCGGTATCTCGATCCGCGCTACGCCGATGCACCCAAGCTGCGGCTCCGTAACATCGAGCGCGCGCCGCGGATCGTTCGCTGGCTCACCTCCGGCGCGGGCAGCCTGTTCGTCGGTCATCGGCCGATCGCGCGCACGTTGAAGTGGCTCGAGCGGACGATGCCGCAGAGCAGCGCGATTGAGCAGTACCTCGCCGAGCAGCGGCCGGATGTCGTGCTGCTCGCCTCGCTGACGTTTTCGCGGTCGCTCCAGATTGAACAACTCAAGGCGGCCAAGGTGCTGGGCGTCCCCGTGGCGGCGTGCATCATGAGCTGGGATCATCTGTCGAGCAAGACGCTGCTGCACATCCAGCCCGATCTCACCATCGTCTGGAACGATGTCCAGAAGCAGGAAGCGGTAGACATGCATGGCCTGCCGGCGGACCGCGTGGTCGTTACCGGCGCGCAATGCTATGACCAATGGTTCGAGCGCTTGTCCCGCCAAAGCCGCGAGGCGGCGGAGGCAGACCGGCCGGCGCGTTCGCGCGACGAGTTCTGCCGCGCCGTCGGTCTCGATCCCTCGCGCCCGTTCGTCTTGTACGTGTGTTCCGCGATGAGTCCGGTGCCGGATCCAGTGGAGCCGGTCTTTGTGAAGCAGTGGATCGAGGTTATGCGCGCAAGCTCGAATCCGCGGTTGAGAACGGCTGGCGTGCTCGTGCGCCCGCATCCCGAACGCGTGCGCGAATGGGATGGCGTCAGCCTCGATGTGCTGGAGAACGTCGTCGTACACGGCCGGACGCCGATCGACAGCGACGCGAAGGCCGACTACTTCGACTCGCTGTATTTCAGCGACGCGGTCGTGGGACTCTGCACGAGCGCCTTCCTCGAGGCGGCGATTGTCGGACGTCCTGTGCTCACGCTCCTCCTGCCGGCCTACCGCATCCATCAGGACGGGATGGCGCACTTCCGCTATCTGCTGAACGTCGGCGGCGGGCTGCTGCAGACGGCACCCGATCTCGAGTCGCATCTGCGGCAGCTCGGTGAGGTGGTGGGCGGATCGCGCGAACGCGACGATCGGAACCGCCGATTCATCACCGCATTCGTGCGGCCGGGCGGTCTCGAGGCGCCGGCGACGCCGGTCTTCGCGGACGCCGTCGAGCGTCTCGCGGCCGAAGGTCGTCACACTCCTGATCCCGCGCTCACCGTGCGAACCTCATCGCACGCGTTCGTCGCCAGCCTGGCCGCCGCGTCGCGCGCGGGTGTGCTGCGCTGGCTGCTGATGGATACGTTCGACATGGCCGAGGCCGCGTTCGAGCGAAGCCGCGACGCCGACAAGCAGCGCGTGCTCGAAGCGCGCGCCGATCAGTGGGAACACGAGCGCCAGGCTCGGGACGAGCGCCTCAGAGCGAAGGAGCAGCTGCGGCGGGACAAGGAAACCAGGCGCACGAGCGAGCAGCGCGCCAAGGCCTGGCGCAGGTGGCGTCACGCTCTGAGCCCGCGCAAACAGGTCGCGCGTCTCAAGGGCAGCGTCAAGCAGCTGCTCGGCAGCCGCCAGCAATAAGACGGGGCGCGGGGGCGTCGTACGCTCGACGCCCCCCGCCCTTCAAGCTACCGTTGCAGCGACATCATCACCATGTGCGTTGCCCCGTCCAGCAGGTCGATGCGGATCTGCCACGTGCCCTGTGACATTCCTTTCGTATCCAAGTTGAAGATGTACTGCCCGTCAGCGTATCGGAACGTGTTGCCCGAGTCGGCTGCCACGGTCGAGACGGCTTCCACCTCGCTTCCCGTCACGCCGTTGCTGATCTTGGCCAGGTAGATCTTCGCTGCGAGCGTCGTGATCGACGACGCAGCTCCGGTCAGCTGGAACTTCACCGGCACGGTTCGTCCCAGTTTGAAGATTGAGCTGCCGTCCTGATTGACTGGCTGCAGCACTCCCGACCACGAGTAGGCCACACCAAACGACTGGCTGACTGGTAGTGCGGCCAGGTAGTTCCCGTCGCCCGGCTGTGAGGCAGTGATCGTGCATACGCCACCGCTGTTGATCGTCACCATGCCTCCGGAGAGAGTGCAGCTGCCGCTCGTCGCGAACGACACCGGCAGCAGGGACGTCGCGGTTGCGCTGATTCCAAACGGAGGATCGCCGAACGTCTTTCCGCTGATTGCTGCGAAGCTAATCGTCTGGCTCGCTTTCGCGATCGTCAGCGTGCCGACGGCGTTCGCCGCTGCGTAGTTCGGGTGGAGCAGTGATGCCACGACCTGATGGCCCCCGGCGTTGGTCGGCGGTGTCGGCGATCCGTTGTACGTCACCGAGACGCCAGCCAGTCCGAGCGGCGTCGTCGCTGCCGATGCGGACTTTGGCGAGCCGTCGTAGGTAGCGCTCAATCCCCCAAGGCTGATGGTCGCCGTCGCCTTGTTGATGACGAGCGTGCCGTTGACCGCCGCGGCCTCGTAGTTGTTATGGGTCAGCGTGGCCACTACGGCGTAGCTGCCGGCATTGGTCGGCGGCGCAGGCGAGCCGTCGTAAGTGATCGAAATGCCCGTCAACCCAGCCGGCGTCGTGGTTGCGTCCACACTGTGCGGCGAACCGTTATACGTCTGGGACAGATTGCCGAGCGTGATCGTTGTGCCCGCCTTGCTGATGACGAGCGTGCCCGTTGCCGCGGCCGCCTCGTAGTTGTTGTGAGTCAGCGTCGCGACGACGGCATAGCTGCCGGCATTGGTCGGCGCCGCAGGGGTGCCGTCGTAGGTGAACGAAGTGCCCGCCAACCCCGCCGGATTTGTCGAGGCATCCGCGCTGCGCGGCGAACCGTTATAGGTCTGCGACAGGTTGGCGAGCGAAATGGCCGCGCTCGCCTTGCTGATGACCAGAGTGCCGGTGGCCGCTACGGCCTGGTAGTTGTCGTTGGTCAGCGTCGCGCTGACGGCGTAGCTGCCGGCGTTCGTCGGCGCTGTGGGCGATCCGTTGTAGGTCACGGCGACGCCCGTCAACGCGCCTGGTGTGGTCGCTGCCGAGACCGGCTTCGGCGTGCCGTCGTAGGCAGCCGTCAATCCGCCGAGCGTGATCTCCGCAGTCGCCTTGCTGATGACCAGCGTACCGGTCACGTCGGCCGCCTCATAGTTGTTGTGCATCAGCGTGGCCGCAACGGCGTAGCTGCCGGCATTGGTCGGAGCGGTCGGTGATCCGTCGTAGGTCACCGAGAGTCCGGTCAGGCCGGCGGGCGTTGTCGTCGCATCCGCACTGCGTGGCGAGCCGTTGTAGGTCTGGAGGAGATTGCCGAGCGTGATCACGGCGGACGCCCTGTGAATCGTCAGCACGTCTACGGCGCTGCCTTGATAGTTCGCGTCCTGGATCGTGGCCAGCACCGCATAGCTGCCCGCGTCGGTCGGCGCCGCCACCGGTGTGCCACCCTGGTTGTAAGTCAGAACGACCGTGAGATTCGCGGGATTCGTGGTCGCCGTCGCACTCTTGCTCGAAGCATCGTAGGTCGCGCTCAAACTTCCCAGCGTCACGGAAGCCGCGGCCTTGGCGATCGTCAGCGTTCCTGCCAGTGCGGCCGCCTGATAGTTGTCGTGCGTCAGCGATGCCGACACCGCGTAGGTACCGGCATTGGTCGGCGGCGTTGCAGATCCCTCGTAAAGGATCGTGACGCCGGTCAGCGAGCCAGGGCTTGTCGTCACCTCCACGGCTTTGGGCGAACCGTCGTACGTGGCCTGCAAACCAACGAAGCTCAGGACCGCGGTGGCCTTGCCGATGTTGATCGTGCCGATGCCGCTCGCGGGCTCGTGGTTGGCGTCGCCTGCGAACGATGCGAGCACTGCGTACGAGCCAGCGTTGACCGGCTGTGCGGGGTTGCCGTTGTAGGTGAGCACCACCGGCGTGAGCGCGCCGCCGACGCCGGTCACCGTTGCCGACGCTGGATGCGGCGATCCGTCGTAAGTAAACGTTCCACCGACGACGGTGACTGATGGTGCAGCCCTCGTCACGTTGATCGTGACCTGTGCCGCCGCCGACTGGTAGTTGGCCGTGTCGTTCGGCGTGAACGTGACGCTCAGAGTCTGATTGTTGCCGGCGTTCAGGACAGTGCCGGACGCTGGTGAGTAGGCGAATGTTCCGGCGACACTTGTGGAGGCGTTGAGCTGTGACGCACCGAGTGCCGTGCCGTGAACGATTGCCGACGGAGACTGCCACGTAATCGCTGGCGTCGCGGTCGCGACGGTATACGACACGGACAACGTCGCGGGGTTTCCATGAGCATCCGACGCGTTCACAGTGAAGGTCTTGGGTCCTGCCGTCGCTGTATCGAGCAGTTGACCCGATTCGGACGTGCCGACGCACGACGACACCGTCGATGCGAGATCGGTGCAGGCAAAGATGGCGAGGACGGACTGATTCAACTGATACGTCCCCGCGACCGGAGCGACGATATCGATGTCCGGAGGCGTCGTATCTTCGACGGTGATCGTCACCGAGTCGGTGCTCGAGGCACCGAATGAATCCGTGACAGTCAAGGTGAACGTATGGACACCGAGCGGGAGCGGCAGCGTCTTCTGTGGGATGCCGCCGACGACAGCGTTCGTGCTGTCGCGCCACTCGTAGGTCAACGTATCCCCGGTCGCCACATTCGGGTCAGACGACCCTGACCCGTCCAGGGTGACGTTTGTCGTCGGACCGGTGGCCTCCAGGGTCACGTCGTCGCCGGCGTCGGCGACGGGAGGTGAGTTGTACGACACCTGGCGAATGCGGTGGTTCTGGTAGTCAGCGATGTACAACGACCCGTCGCTCGCGGCCGCGACGCCGTACGGATAGGCGAGTTGCGCGGCCAGCGGCGGACCGCCATCGCCGCTGAACCCGTACGAGCCGTTTCCGGCGACGGTCGAGATGATTCCGGCCGGCGTGATTTTTCTAATCCGGTGGTTGCTTAAGTCGGCGATGTACAGATTACCTGAGCTATCGACGGCGATGCCCCACGGATCGCTGAACTGCGCAAACTGTGATGAACCGCCATCACCCGAGAAGCCCGGCGACGTGCCGTTCACGAGGCTCGTGATGATGCCGCCGGAGACGCGTTGAATGAAGTTGTAGGAGAAGGTTTGGTACTGCCACACGCATTCCCAGTAGTAGCCGTTCCAAAACTGATAGATGCACCACTGCTGCGTGTACTGGTACCGCGATGAAATACTGAGTTTCCCTGTTGCATCGACCGCCACTCCTCTCGGTTGGGGGACCGATGTGCTCGTGGCTGCGACGTTGGAGGACGGGTATCCGAACGATCCGTTGCCAGCGACGGTGGAGATGATGCCGGTGCTGGCGTCGACTTTACGAATGCGATGGTTGCCGCCGTCGGCGATGTAGAGGTTGCCCGACGTGTCAACGGCTACGCCGTAAGGGCTGGCAATCATCGCGCTCGTGGCCGGTCCGCCGTCTCCGCTGAATCCGTAGGTACCGGTTCCAGCCACGCTCGAGATGATGCCGTTGGCCACCTTCCTGATGCGGGCGCCGTCTGTGAAATACACATGTCCGGCGGAGTTGACGGCGATGCCGTACACGAAGCCGATGCGGGCGTTGATGGCCGGTCCGCCGTCCCCCGCAAAGCCACTCGTTCCAGTGCCGGCGATGGTCGTGATGATTCCTTGCGGGCTGACTTTGCGAATCCGGTAGTTGTCGCTGTCGGCGATGAACACGTTGCCCTGCCCATCACGCGCCACAGCGAACGGGTAGGCGAGGTTGGCGCTCGTCGCTGGCCCTCCGTCGCCGCCGAAGGTCGTGAACGAACCATTTCCCGCAATCGTGTTGATGATGCCTGCCGTGACCGTGCGCAGCCTGGGGCTGGCGTTATCGCTGATGATTAGAGTTGCCGCGCTGATCGTAACGTTGAGCGGTTGAATCGGTGCCGACGTGGCGGAGATCCCGTCGCCACTACTCCCGGACGAACCGGTTCCTGCGAACGTTGAAATCGTTCCTCCTGACGTCACCATCCGGACGCGATAGTTATTTGAATCGGCGATGAACAGACGTCCGGTGGCATCGACCGCCACATCTCGCGGCTGCATACCGGCAGACGTCGCTGGACCGTTATCGCCGGAATGCGTCGAGTTCCCGTTACCGGCAACCGTCGTGATCGTGCCGGTGGTCGACACTCTTCGAATCCGATAGTTGTTGAGATCGACGATGAACAGGTTGCCGGCCGAATCCGTGTCCATGCCGTAGGGATAGGTGATATTTGCTGCGGTGGCTGCACCGCCATCGCCGGAATAGCCGTACGTGCCGTTTCCAGCGTAGGTCGTGATCACACCATTTGGCGCGACGCGACGGACACGGTAGTTGTTGATATCGCCGATAAACAGATTTCCTGATCCGTCCAGCGCGATGCTGTACATGTTTGTGAGCGAGGCACTCGTCGCCTGGCCGCCATCGCCAGCGAAGCCGAAGGTACCGTTACCGGCAACCGTTGTGATGATGCCGTTCGTATCGACCTTGCGGACGCGATAGTTGTTCGCATCCGCAATATAGACGTTGCCTGACGCGTCGACGTCGACGTCATACGGGTACCTCAAAAAGGCGCTCGTCGCCGGGCCGCCATCGCCGCCGAAGCCGCCGGTCCCGATGACTCCTGCCACGCGATACAACTTGCCGTCGGGAGCGACCTTGAAGACGGTATTCAGATTTGGCGCTGCGAAATAGGTATTGCCGTTTCCATCGACGGCGGCGCCAGTGATTGTGCCGAAACCGACGCTCGTTGCCGCGACGCCGTCCGCGGGACCGCCTCCGGCCACTGTCGTGATGATCTGCGCAGCGGCTGCGCTCGACAGCACCGCCAGCGTGATTGCTACGAGGAAGAGGCGTTTCATTGCTGCACCTCCTCCGGCATGACGAGTCGTGTGAGCTCGACGACGCGCTTCTGTGTGTTGCCTTGAGCGTCGGTCCACCGCCCCGTCATGCGGGCGCCGCCTGAAGACCATTCGGCGTACGTCGTCGCATCGACGACCAGTGCGAGTGACAAGCGAATGCTCGCCGCATTCTCGATGTCAAAAGGCCCCAGGGCGATTGGTCCCGATGGGATCGCGTCCTCCAGCTCGAACGTCACCCCCGTGAGCGGTGCCCCGCTGACGTTCTGAACCTCGATGAAGAACGTCAGCGACGCGCCTTCACTGCCGGTCGTCACGTTCTTCAAGTCGTAGCGGCCGGCGAAATCACGGCCATCGTCAGCAATGAGCGGGATGGCGACACAAAGGGCGGCCAGCACCAAGAACAGGAGGCGCTTCATGGGACACGCTCCAGGGAAATTGGGATGTGGGTTGAACGGCTCTGGGGGAAGCCCCCGCTTTTCAGAGCCAATGGCAGAGCTTAGCATATGGATGAGCTGTAGCTATAGGCGAAAACGGCCCAGAAAAAGGGCCACTGGGATGGCGTGACGACTCGAAATCGCGGCCGAGGGACGCAGGCCGCGTGGGGTGGTTTAGGGGGTCAACCTGTCGCGCACCGTCTGGGTACCAGCGCGCGGCGCGTGAACGCGTGCGCGTGACGGTTCGCTATACTCGCGCACAGACCTGATGCTGCAGTTTTTCCAGTGGGGCATCCTGCTGCAAGTCCTGGCGGTGCTGCACTTCATCCGCCGACGCCCCGAGACATTCTGGCTGTGGGTCATTATCTTTTTCGGCCCGCCCGGCGCCTTCATCTACATCCTGATGGAAGTGGTGCCGGACCTTGGCCTGCTCAGGCAGTCGTTCGAGGGGTTCGGCCGCCGCAAGCGAATCAAGTATCTCGAGGCGCTCGTGCTGCAGAATCCTGCGGCCGGCAATTACGAGGAGCTCGGCGACCTGTATCTCGACGAGGGCAAGTACACGAGGGCGCGCGAGTGCTTCGACAAGGCGATCACGTCGCGAACGACGGACCTCGATCCGTTCTATCGCCGCGGCATCGCCAAGGTGCAGCTCGGCGATTTCGCGTCGGCCGTCGAGGATCTCGGATACGTGACGTCACGAGACCAGAAGTACGACTCGAACCGCGCGCTCGGCCTTCTCGCACATGCCTTTGCCAACTGCGGGCAGGCCGCTGACGCCGAGTCGCTCTTTCAAAGGGTCACTGAGGTGTCCACGCTCTCCGAGACGCAGTATCACTACGCGTCGTTTCTCGCCGCGCAGAACCGTCCCGGTGAGGCACGTCAGTGGGCGGAGCGTGTGCTGGCCAAGAAGCCGACCATGCCGCGCTACCTGCAGCGGCGGGAACGGCCGTGGTTTCGCAAGGCCAACGCGCTGTTGAAGCGTCTTCCGAAGGCCGGATAATACCGGCATGACGCAGCTCCGGTTCTTGGGGTGTGTGCTCGTGTGTGCGACGGCCACGCTCGTCGCACAGCAGGAGCCGGCCTGGAACGCTGCGGCAATCAAGGAGTGCGATCGCGCCTGCCTCGTCGGCATTCTCGACGGCTACATGGCCGCGATCGTCGCACACGATCGGAAGGTGGTGCCGCCGCTCGCCGCTGATGTCCGCATGACGGAGAACACCGGCCAGATGGACGTCGGCGAGGGCCTGTTGTGGCGATCGAAGACCGAGCTCACGCCGTTCAAGATCTACGTCGCGGATCCGGTGGCCGGCCAGGTCGCGTTGCAGACGCGGCTCAAGGTGCAGGGCCGGGATACGCTCGCGGCGATCCGATTGAAGATCGATCGCGGCAAGATCAGCGAGATCGAGCAGCTTCATGCCGGCAACATCGCGCCGCAGGCGATCGAGCTGCTGACGACGCCGCGCTCGCTGCTGACCGAGGACGTTCCGCCCAGCCAACGCGTCTCGCGTGAAGTGATGTTCCGTGTCGCCAATTCGTACTTCGACGCGCTCGAAGGCGACAGCGGTAAGATCGGCGCCTTCGCTGACGACTGCGTCCGCCACGAGAACGGCTATCGCACGGTCAACAATCCGTCGCCTGGCGGGCGCCTGATGCCAGGGCCGCAGCTGCCAGACCCGAAGACCGAGCAGGGCAAGTCGCAGCTCGCCACGAGCATGCTTACCTGCGCGCAGCAGATCGACACGAAGATCTTCAACTTCATGAAGCGCATCCGGCCGCGACGGGCGCTGATCCTCGACGAGCAGAAACAGACGGTCGGGACGTTCCCGCTCTTCGTCCACGACGGCACGAGACGAGGCGCTGCGCCGGGTGATCCGCCAGGGATGTTGCAGAACCTCGTCACGATGGAGACGTTCTCAGTACGCGGAGGGCAGATCCATCACGTCGAAGCGGCGCCGTTTGTGACGATTCCGTACGGTCTGGGCAACGGATGGACACCAGGCTCGGGCCGCTGATCGCGTTTGTGCTCGTCGCGCTGGGCGCGCCGTCTGAGGACCGCTTCAGGATCGCGCCGGACGCGTCAGGGGAGATCACGTTCTTTGTCGCCGACGCCGCCGACAAATCCGGCTATCGATCCGGCGACTCCGATCTCATCGTCTGGGCGCTGCAGGAATGGGAGCGGCGCGTAGACGGGATTCGGTTCCGTCGCGTCAAAGAGGCGTCGCGTGCGCGACTTCGCGTCAGGTGGCTGCCGTGGTCGGAAGACGCGGCGCTCGGACGGATGCAGCCGTCGATCGAAGACGGTCGCCCCGTCGTCGCGCTCGACATCCGGCCAGATGAAAACCGCTTCCGGCCAACTGTCTGGCGTCGCGTCCGAGAAGATCCGCTGATGCGCGACGTGGTGATCTACTACGTGTGTCTTCATGAAATCGGGCACGCGCTGGGCCTCGAACACAGCCACAACGCCCGCGACATCATGTGGCCCGGTGCGAACGGCGTCACGCTGTCGATCTACGAACGCTATCGTCACCACCTGATGACCAGAGAGGACATCCCACGGGTCGATTGGTTGTCGGAGCACGACGTCGCACGCGTCAAAGAACTGTTCGCGTCCGGGACCGTCCCGTCCCAACCCCGAACGGCACGCTGAGGCCAGAGGCCGGTTTTTAGGGCGGATTCCAGCGGCACAGGTATTGGTTAGTGGTTGGTGGTTAGTGGGCCTGCCGCAAACCACCAACCACCAACTACCAACCGCCAACCGGGGGTTGCTATGGATTTGCTGATGCAGGATATCCGCTACGCCGTCCGCCGGCTGGCCGCCTCGCCGCTCTTCGCGCTCATGGCGATCCTCATCGTCGGCGTCGGGATTGCCGCGAATACGACGGTCTTCAGCGTTGTCAACGCTGTGCTCCTTCGTCCGCTTCCGTTTGCAAATCCCGATCGCGTGGTTTACGTGTATCAGGATTCGGATGAGGGCGCGCCGGAATCGAGTTCGTTCCCCGCCTATCGCGCCATCGCCGCGCGCACCGACGTGTTCGCCGCGGCGGGCGCCGCGTTCAACTCGTCTGTGACGGCGGATACCGATTCCGGCGTCAGACAGTCATTCGTCGAGTTTGCCAGTGCGTCGTACTTTCCGGTACTCGGCCTCAGTCCGGCCCGCGGTCGATGGTTCTCGCCCGCCGAAGACCTGGCCGGAGTCGCGCTCACAGCTGTGGTGAGTGACCACGTATGGCGGACGCGCTTTGGTTCTGATCCGGCGATCATTGGCCGCGCGGTTCGACTCGGCGGAACACCGGTCACGATCGTAGGCATTGGTCCGAGGAACTACAACGGCATCACGGTCGGCACGGCCGTGGACTTCTGGCTGCCGCTCGCGGCGCTCGGTCCGGTCATCGGCTCGTTTGCGGCGGGGACGCTCGACCGACCGCAGGATCACTGGTTCTCGATTCGTGCGCGGCTGCGCGATGGCGTCACCGTCGAACAGGCGCGTGCGGCGATGGCTGGTGTTTCGAGTGACCTCGCGACGAAGTTCGCCGGTCTCGATCAGCGGCGAAACATCGCCGTGCTGCCGGCTGCGAGCGTGCGCGTCCACCCGTCGCTCGATAGCTCGCTCGCTCCTGCGGCAGCGCTGCTGATGGCCGTCGTGGGCCTCGTGTTGGCGCTGGTCTGCAGCAATCTCGCGATTCTCCTGCTATTGCGCGGCGCGACACAGCACCGCGACGTGTCTATCCGTATGGCGATGGGCGCCGCTCGCAGCCGCATCGTCCGCCAGTTCCTGACCGAGAGTCTGGTGCTTGCGCTTACCGGCGGGCTGGTCGGAGGCGTTGCCGCACAGTGGCTGATCCGGGTCCTCTCGAGAGTGGATTTGCCGCTTCCGTACGGGTTGATCGACGCGACCATCGACTATCGCGTGCTGTCGTTCGCGATCGCCTTGTCGATCGTCACCGGTCTGGCGTTTGGACTGGCGCCGGCGCTGCGCGCGATGGGTACCGATCTCACGACGACGATCGTTGGCATTGCCGCGGTCAAACGTCGGGTCGGGGTGAAGTACTCGATGGTTGCCTTTCAGGTGGCGCTGTCGTTGGTCCTCCTCGTCGGAACCGGTCTCGTCATCCGCAGCATGATGCAGATGGAGCGAGTGGACCTCGGCTTCAATCGCGACAGACTGACGCTCGTCACGACCAGCGCATTCCGAGCCGGGTACACGCCGCCTCAGGCCGTTCGCGTGTATCAGAGTGTCGAGGAGCGGATCGCCGCGCTCCCCGGCGTGCAGTCTGTGGTTCGCACCGATCGGCTGCCACTCGCTCGCGCCGGGACGAACACATTGGTGATTGAGCAATATGTGTCGCCGACTGGCACCAATACGACCGAGGTCTCCGGCGCCGCAGTCTCGAACAACTACTTCGAGTCGCTCGGTATCCCGATTCTCCACGGCCGGACATTTCGTCCGCAGGACGACTTCAGAGCGCCGCCAGTCGCGATCGTCAACGAGACGATGGCGCGTCGCTATTGGGGCACCTCGGATGTCGTCGGGCGCAGGTATAGCCACGATGGCGTCCCTGATTCATGGGTGGAGATTGTCGGCGTGGCGAAAGATGTCAAGGTCGGCAGTCTGACCGAGAATCCTCGACCGCAGTTCTATCGGCCGCTTCAGCAACAGGGAGGCTTCGTGGTGTCGTTCCTCGTCAGGAGCGCGGGGGACCAAACCGCGATGGCCGGCACGTTAGGGCGCGTCATCCACGAAGTCGATTCGAAATTGCCGGTTCTGCAAACGACCACGCTCGACGATTTTCTCGCACAGCAGTTGCTGATACCGCGCATCGGCACGAGCATCCTCGCTGGATTCAGTCTGACCGCGCTGATCCTCGCGGCGCTCGGGCTCTACGCGGTCGTCGCATTCGCCGTCGGTGAGCGGGCGAAAGAAGTCGGCATCCGCATGGCGCTCGGCGCGCGGGGAGCTCATGTCGTGTGGGTGACGATCCGTGGCGTGATCCTGACGGTGGGCGTCGGTTTGGCCGTCGGGTTCATGCTGGCGCTCGGCGCCGCACAGGGCATGAGCAATGTGCTGTTCCGGGTGTCCCCGACCGATCCGGCAACATTGGTCGTCGTCACGATGATCCTGGCGCTTGTCGCAGTAGCTGCGGCGCTGATTCCGGCGCGCCGCGCGACTCGCGTGAATCCGCTGGAGGTGTTACGGTACCAGTAGGGCCGGTCCTGTGGACCGGCCGACACGACTATGTGCCGGAACATCAGGACCCTCGCCAACTTCGATCCGCCCGCCACTGACGACGAGATTCGCGCGTCAGCCTTGCAGTTTGTCCGCAAGCTGAGCGGATCGACGCATCCCTCGCGCGCCAACGAAGACGCGTTCAATCAAGCCGTGGAAGAAGTCACGGCAGCTGCTGAGCGGCTGATCCAATCGTTCAAGACCAGCGCGCCGCCGCGCAATCAGGACGAAGAGGCGCGGAAGGCCAAAGAGCGCGCGCAGAAGCGCTACGCCTAGTAGCGATCGCAGGCGCTGCCAAAGTCCCGGAGTCGCTCCAAGGACGACGAGCGCCAGCGGCTCTGGACGGAGTTCAAAACGTATTCGATTTGCCTCGGCCGGATTCCCTCCGGCCATCGAAGCTCGTCGAGCAGTCTGGAATACGCTTCAACGTAACGATCGCCAGCGTCCTGTCGAATCTCCCGCCACGAACGGATCGCTTCTAACGTGTCGCCGCGCTCGAAATGTATCGCCCCCGCAAGGAAGCGGGCGTCGGCTGCGCGGTAGCCATTGGGAGTTGTGGCGATGACCGTTGACAGAATCCGGAGCCGAACCATGTCGTACCAGGCCTTGATGTCCCTCGAACTCAGTCGGCGGTTTTCAAGGCGCTCCTGGTAGTGGCTCTGGAGCGCTGTCGCGAGCTCTTGGCCCGGGGAGGTCAACTCCTGCGTGGGGTCGATGTTGACCAACAGGAGCAACGCGTCACGATTGGCCTGAGCGAGCTTGTCGAGAAGGAACAGGAGCTCGGTTGTCGCGAGGCTCGATGGACGGTCCTGCGTGAACGCGCCGACGAAGTCGATGAAGTCGGCATGATCCGCCGCGTTCTCCAGCATGGCCCACAAGCGGGGCACTCGTGTGCCGGTATCGCAGAACAATTGGAGCAGGTTCTGATCGAGATACGTGCGCAGCACCGATGGTACCTGCCCGGTGTCGGCGTCATGCGTGCGCAGCAGTCCAGCGATCTCCGTAAATGCCGTCCATCGCGACCGTCGTGACCACGCCCGGTCTACCGTCTGCTGAAGCTCCGACTCAGTGAGTCGAAGGGGTGGAAGGTGTCGCGCGTTCGTCGACTCAACGCCAAACGAAAGTGTTGGCGCCGATGGCACGCCGTTGACTTGTTCGTTGATCCGATCGAGAAAGTTCAGATCCGTCGTGAGAAACGGAAAGAGTGCGTCGCGCCGTGCTCGGAGCTTTTCGATATCGAAGTCGGGGCTTGCTGGCCGCGTGGGATCGCCGGTGTGGTCGATCGCCACGCTCGGGTCTTTCGGATCTTGGGGAAGAGGCTGATCGAGCGATGAGGGCTCCTCGACCTGGGGCACGACGACGGCGACGGTGTAGGAATCGGAACCGCGTCGAGGCGGTGTCCAGTGCGACACGATCAGGATGAGCGCCGTCCCCAGACTTGCGTGAAGACCCGCGGAGGCCAGGAGTGCGTAAATCGAACGGCGGTTCTGACGAAACGCCATGTCGCCTTTATACGCAGATACCCGCCCCGTGTCACGCGTCTTCAGCCACAAAGCCCACACAGACAGGTCTTTGTGCGCTTCGTGGCCTAGCGCGGCACCACCCGCGTGCCGAGCAGCCAGTCGTGCGGCCCTCGCGACGGCCAGGCGATGGTCACGATCGCGCCGATGCCGAGCGCGGCGACCGTGAGCAGCGTCCCCAGCATTGGATTCGGTGGCGTCGGCACGAAGCCCTGCACCTTCGGCGCCGCGGCCAGATAGAGCAGCCACGCGATCGCCGGCGACCACGCCACGAGCACGCGCGCGAGCGAGAGCAGGCGGCCGATTTCCGTCCCGTGTCGAGTGACGACCGCGTGGCCGAGTAGGCGCGTGAAGAGACCGCCTGGCACAATCAGTGACGACACGACGCCGAGCAGCAGGAGCAGAAGAAAGGCCATCGCGATGACGGCCATGATGATGATCGGGGCAAGGTCGCCGAAGCTCTGGCCGCGGGTCCGTTGGCGTCGCCGTTCGAGCTCGGGCGAGATCGTCGTCGTGGCTGTCGCCAGTTCCTCCTTCGACACCGATGGATGGCGCGCCGCGACACCGTCTGCCGTTTTCCGCAGACGAGCGGTCACGCCCTGCATCACCTGGCTATTCCAAAAACTCTCATCCCTGAGCCGCGTACCGTGTTGTCCGGCAACGTATGTCTCGATCGCCGCTCGCACGTCAGGATCGGCTTGCCGGGTTCCCGGCCGGGGGTTGTAGAGCATCTCGAGGAGCGCCAGCATCTCATTCGTCTCTGGACCAAAAAAGCGATTGGCCATCGGCACCATGATCAGCACGGTAAAGGCGACGATGCACACTGGAGGGATCGCCGCGAGCACCATCGGCAGCGCTCGTCGTGCCCGGCGCACGTGGCTGGGAGCCGCGGCGACGCGCAGCAGTGCCGCATGCGTCTCCGAGAGCGACGGAGGAGTCTGATGCGACCACGAGCGCAGCAGCGTGCGCGCCGACAAGGGCATCAACACAGCGGAGCCTTTCGCCACGGGCGCAGCGACTGCCGACAGCAGCTGTACCGGTGAGAGATCGGCCGGCTCGTTGTCCGCCTGTTCGACGCGTGCCTGCCCCGAGCTGAGTCGAGGGGTCTGCCCCGGGCCTTGTCGAGGGGCTGGAAAGTCCAGCAGCACGAGCCGGCCGTCGTCGCGCACCCACAGCCGATCGAGTCGAAGCGCGGGAGTCGATCCGTCCGCAGCGCTGGCGACGAGCTCGCCAGACAGATCGAGCAGCCACGACTTCAACGTGCTCCACTGCGGGAGCGATTCCTGAAATGCCTGCAGCATCGGCTGACCGTCCGGAGCTTCGAACGCGTCCCAGTTGTCGCCGTTGGATCGCCGCCCGGTGAGCCAGTGCAGACGCCCGGGTCGCGCGACGTCACGCCGAATCGCATCGATCGGCGGTGTCTGCGGTGACGCGACGTGAATCCAGACGTGTCGACGCAGTATCGGGTCGAAGCCGATGACAACCTGATCGCTTGCGGAGCGATCATCCGTTGCGCTGAACGGTCCGTAGCGCGGTCCGCGCAGCGCGGGAAGTGCTGCGTCGATCGCCGTCGCAGTCGCCGGCGTGGTGCGGGTTCGGAGACGCGCCTCCGATCTCGAGACGACTCGCGTGCCGCTGGCGAGTTCGTGAAGCCCCGCCCAGCCGTTGTGCCGCCGCGCTGTGACAAAGAGCCCGGCAACCATCGCCAGCGTGATGAGACCCTCGAACAGGTCGCGCGTGTCTTTGGCTTTGAGTGTCCAGTTCGGACCGATCCGCTGATCGATGGCTGGCCCGATCGGCCCGAACGAGACCAGCACGAGCGCGAACACCAGCCACGGGACGTGGAACACGATCGTTCGCCGCGCGACCCGCGCCGCTCTGCCCGAGCCGCCGGGCGACGAGACCTGCAGCCCGAAAAGACGTTTGCCGAGCGATGCTCCCCACAGCGCTTCGAGGATGAAGAAGTAGACGACGTTCAGGAGCCACGTCCAGGGACTCGCCGTGGGCTGCGCCTGTCCGGTGATCACCCAGCCCGCGTTGACCGCGTTCCAGATCGAGAGCGGCATCGACACGATGATGAAGTCAACCGCGGTCGCCAGGATTCGCAGGCCACGCGGAGCTGGCATCTCGTGGAGCACCGAAAACGGCCGTAGCAATTCGGCCAGCGCCGTGTACGAGGACGGGCGCTGCGCAGGCGACTTGGACAGACACTTGAGAATCACTGCCGCGAGCCCCGACGGGATGTCGCGACGCAGCAATCGCGGCGATTTCGGCGGCTCCGTGGTCACGCGCTCAAACAGCTCGCGCAAGTCGCGCGCCTCGAACGGCGGCTGCCCGGTGAGCAGGTAGTACAGCGTCGCGCCGACTGCGTAGATATCGGCGCGCACGTCGAGCGGTTCGCCGCGCAGCTGTTCGGGCGCGGCAAATTGCGGCGTGCCCTCGAAGCCCGTCGCCAGCTGCTGATGAACGTCGCGCGCCAGCGTCGAGATCGACAGACCGAAGTCGCCGACCTTGACCGATCCGTCGCTGTCCACGAAGCAGTTCGACGGCTTGATGTCGCGGTGCAGGATACCGGCGGCTTGCGCAGCGTCGAGCCCGCCGATGATGTCGAGCACCGCTGACACGGCGACCGCTGGCGGCAGCGGTCCTTCAGCGGCGACGCGATCCTTCAGCGTGCCGCCGGGCAGCAGCTCCATCGAGATGACGGGAACGCCGGCAATCTCTTCGCTGCCGAAGATGTAGACGGTGTGAGGATGGCTGACCGACGCGGCCAGCTGGCCTTCGCGGAGGAATCGTGCTCGCTCGTCGGCGTCCTGCAGGCGGCTGCGCAGTACTTTGAGCGCGATGCGTCGCCCGCTCTCGGCGTGTTCCGCCTCGTGAACCTCGCCCATGCCGCCGCGGCCGAGCAGACGCCCGATGCGATACGGCCCCCACGTCTGGCCGTCGACGAGCCGTGGCATATCAACGGCGTGCGCGACGGTGCCGCCGCGCGACGTGACCGTCAGCGCCTCAGCCACAGTCGCGTGCGTCAGCGTCTCAGTTGCTGCGGCGAGCAGACAGGCTGGGCAGAGGTCTTCCGGAGCGTCCTCTGCGAGCGCCTTGCCGCACCGCGGACAGACTCGTGGCAGGTAGGTGACGTCTTCCATGCTGTGATCAGACAGAACCGCGCGTCGAGGTTACATGCCGAGCGCTCGCACCAGAAACCTGATCTCGTCGTCCACGTCGTCGGGATTGGAAACGGTTTCGGCGATGTGCGTGCGCAGCTCCACCTGAAACCTGCGTCGCAGGCGGTGAACGGCGGTCTTCACCGCGCCTTCAGTCGTTCCGAGCCGTGCAGCCAGTGCCGCATAGCCTCCGGACGGGTTGAGCCCGAGCAGACACGACTTCAGCTCGTCGAATTCCGCCTCACGTCGATCGGCCTCCCACTCGCGCCGCAGCTCGGTCAGCACGCGATCGATGACTGTGAGTGCCCAGCGCCGTTCGTACAGCGTTTCCGGGGTCGTGGAATCCTCGGGCTCGATCCGGTAGCGGCCTTCTGCCTCGTCAAAGGCGAGCGGCAGAACGGTGATGCCGCCGCCGCGCTTCTGTGTCCGCTGGCGAGCCGCGTCGTTGGCGAGAAAGTGCTGAAGCGACGCGAGCAGAAACGCGCGAAACCGGCCCCGTTCCTGGCGAACGCGCTCGAAGTCCCGCCGCTCGAGCAGCGAGGTCAGGAATCCTTGCGTCAGATCGCGGGCATCCTCTGCGCTCGTGCCGCGGCGACGGACGTAGGCGTAGAGCGGATACCAGTAGGTTTCGCAGAGCGTTGACAACGCGGCGCGCGCCGCCGACGAGTCGTCGCCGCCGGCTGCGACAACCAGGCTCCATCGTGTCGTCTCGAAAGACACGGCGCATTCTATACTTCGTAACCTTTGCGGGTAGAAACGTCTGAGACAGGTATGAGCAACACCCAGATCACACCCTCCCGCGGCGCCCGGACGATTGTGACCCTCCTCGTCCTCATCGTCGTCCTCGGGGTCACAGGCGCCGTAGTCGCCAGTGTCGTTGGAAGGTCTCCTGCGGTGGCGTCGTCGGTCGTGATCCCCAGCGTGCTCCTGCTGTACCGGTTTCTGCTCAGGCGTCGTGCGGTGCCTCCACGCGACGCGTCAAGGGCAGAGCACGTGCTGCTTGAAGCCAGCAATACGCGCGGTCGCGTGGTACAGGCGGTGCTCCCGCTAGTAGGAGTCGTCCTCGGCATGGGCGGGGTGACGATGCTGGTTCGGGTCGGCGGTGGGCTTTCAATCGCCTCCGTCGCGATGACTGTCGCGGCCGTCGCGCTCATCGTGGTGCCGCTGCGGACAATCATCGCGTGGGACGTGACTCACAAGGGCCACGCCATCCGATTCGAGGCCGATCCCTGCTTCGGCGAGCGTCTCTTGATTGACGGTCAGGTCGTGGACAAGGGAGGCGTGGGTCTCGACATGGTGCTGTTGGGCACGATCGCCAGCGGTGAGGGCGCGGGCGACGTCATTCGCGCGACGTCGTTTGCGGGAATCCCTACATTCAGCTGCCGCATCGTCGCCGAATCGCCAGCCGTCGCAGGCCAGCGCGTGTGATGCCGCGGGTGGCTCAGCGTTCGAATGGAACGCTCATACCGACATTGACCGCCTGGCCGGTGTGCGTATCGGTGCCGGACACATATCGGACGTAAGACAAAAAGAGGTCGGCTCGAGGGATGGAGACGGTGACGCCGCCGGTCACCTGGAAATTGTTGTCCCGGATGAGTCGATCGTACTGCTGGATCTGAACGTCTTCGGTGAACTCGTTCGATCGCAGACCGCCGTGCGAGCGCTGCCACGAGAAGCCGACCCGCCCCGATAGACGTCGTGTCATGCTGACGTCCGAGCCAATCGTCATGTTGCTGCGGTTGTTCGAGATATCCAGCACTTTCTCCACGACGGCATAGGAATAGCGGCCATACATCGACAGCCTGGACGAGATCGCGTCGAGACGCTGTCCCGCGTCGATCGCGAAGCGCAGCTCATTGAGGTTGCGCCCGAGCACCGCCTCGCCAAAGTAGTCGTAATCGTGGGAGGGCATGCCGACGGCGATCGACGGTGTCAGCGCGAACGGACCGTTGACGATGTTGTACCGACCGGTGAACCCGATGTCCTGCCAGCCGTGATTCCAGCAGAAGCACTCGTCCAGCGGCAGACCGAAGAAGCTCGGTTCGGGCCCGATGTATTTCGAGCCGACGTACGGCAGGTCCACTGCAAACGAGAATCGATCGGTCACCGCGTAGTCGAAGTTGATCAGAAACGCGCGGCTGACGCTGTCGTAACCGCCTGGAAATATCGTCCCGTCGTGCGAGCGATGGCCCGTATTGTCGATGTTCTGATACACGACCGTCACGGCACCGATGCGGGCAGGCGCTACCCACGCCTGACCCGACGCGGAGGACGCGGTCAGACACAGCGTGACACACGCGAGGACGGCCGTACCGGCCGCTTTCAGCGAGCCGCGAGTAAGCGGAGTCACAGGACGCTCAGGCGACCTTGGTGCGGAGCTTTGCCCTGAACGCCATGACGTCATCGAGCGCTGCCAGGAACGCGTGAGTCTTGATCGGTCCCTTGAGCACTTTCTGATAGTCCTTCTTTGCCTGCGCGAGCTCTGTGCCCGTCGCCTGGTACGCCACCGGCACGAGCAGCGGCGCGGAAGAACCAGTGACTCGCCCGCGGACCGTCTGGACCTCGGCGAGGTCGGTCAACAGCAGATCCCAGCCGCCCTGCTTGAGGGCCTGATCGAGCTCGCTGGTGTTGGAGACGTTCACGAAGTGGTAGCCAGCCTTCTTCGTCACATCTTCTGAGACGCGTGCGAACGCCTTCGGCAGGTTGGATGAGGCAGGCAGGTAAACGAGGATCGAGGCCGCGTGACGCGCATCTCCTGCACGCTGATATCGTGTGCCCCGGCTGACGACGAGGAACTTGTCACCGCAGGCCAGCAAATCTCCGCTCGCGCCCACGCCTGACAGAACGAGGACCCCCACGACGAGTAGTCTTGCCTTCATATCCGCTCCAGTTCGAAACGAGGCAGGGTACCCACCTGGACCATACTGCCAGCTCAACAACCCTGTCAAGGATCGTTCAAAAGTCAGCGGAAGTTGTCACGACGATGTCATGTCGCTGCGGGTGGCGGTCAAGGCAGGCCTATTCTCCGTACCGCCGCCTCGAATCTGGGGTCTTTTCGCACGGCGTCCCATGCGCGATCGACCTTCAGAAACACGAGGCCGGGCGCGCGATGCTCAAAAGCCTCCTCGAGGTGCTTGAACGCAAGGTCCGGCTCACCCAGCTGGGCGTACACCCGGGCGAAATCCAGCGGTGACACATATCCGGTTTTGGCCCGTTCCTTCAGGTCGCCGAGCTGCACCTGCACCCAGGCCCGTTCGATGGCCCGATAGCCTTGTTCGCCTTTCGCCGCAGCCAGCACCGGCGCCATGTCATCGTCGCCCGCAGCCGAATGCGCCCGTCGTCGTGCCTCGATGGCCTCGTCGAATCGTCCCTGACTGGCGCGGACTTCTGCGAGGCCGAAGAATCCGTTCGGATTCTGTGGTTCGAGACGTATCGCGTGCTCATAGAGTGCGACCGCTGCATCGTACTGCCCGTACTGAAGCAGGTAATCTGCCTCGAGTATTGCCAGGTACGGGCTTCGCGGGTCCAGCTCGCGTGTGCGTTTCGCCAGTTGCAGGGCCTCGTCCTTCCGACCCAGCGCCCAGTGCTCCGCAGCCATGGCCCGCAACAATTGGGGATCGAATTCGCCGACCGGATTCTGCATGAAACGCTTGCGCGCGCGGGCGGCCCCTTCCCAGTCCCAGTCGAACAGGAACGCCCGTGCGTGCTCGTAGGCTACGAGTTCGTCCACCAGGTCGGGGTCAAGACGCGCGGCTTGATTCGCGTACTTGCCGACCAGCGGCCAGGCGTCCGTGGGACGCATCAAGCCATCGGTGACCAGCTGGGCGTAGTTACCGCTCATCAACGCGTAGGCGAGGGCGAATTTGGGGTCGCGCTTGATCGCCTCATTGAGAAGGTCCACCGAGTACAGATATCCCTCCTCGGTGGCACCTCTCTGTTGATGGCGAGCCTGCAAGTAGAAGTCGTAGGCATCGCCATCGCTGGTCGAATGACGGACAAGTCGGGCTCGCTCATCAGTCGTGAGCCGCACACGGAGGCCATCGTCCATGATGGCGCTGGCGATCTCGTCCTGCACGCGGAGGAGGTCGCTCTGCGCGCGGTCATAGGTGCTCGCCCAGAGCTGTCGTCTCGTGGCAACCTCGAGTAGTCGAGTGGAAATCTGCAGACGCGCGTTGCGCAATTCCAGCGTTCCCGCCAACACCGTCTGAACTCCGAGCTGACGTCCCGCGTCGATCGGGTCTGCAGACTTCCCCTTGAGCGTGAGCACTGTCGTCAGCGGTTTCACTCGGAACGATGCCAGCGTCGAAATCTGCTCTATGAGGCTGCCGGCAATGCCGTCGGACAGGTAGTCGAGGTCCTCATCGTTGGCGACGTTCGACAGCGGAAGCACAGCGAGCGTGCGCACTGCGGCGCCGCTACTCATGAGAGACCAGCCTGTAACCCCCAACGCCACGGCAAGCACGACGAGGCCAGCAATCCACGCGACGCGACGTCGCCGGAGCGTCAGGGTGACAACTGGTGATGGCTGTTCCGCGTGTGGAACTGCCGGCCCGGTCGTCACGATCCCGTCGAGCGCGGCACGCACGTCGGCCGCCGTCGCGTATCGATCGCGCGGATCTTTCGCGAGACAGCGATCGATCGTGGACCCCAGTAACGACGGCAGATGGCCTGGCAGCGGTGGAGGAGTATGGTTGAGAATCGCTGCGCTCAGGTCGAAGGACGTCTGTCCTCCGAACGCACGCACGCCGGACGACATCTCGTAGAGCACCACTCCCAGACCCCAGATGTCGCTCGAGACCTGCGCGTGCGTGACGGTGGCTGCGACATCCGTCTCCGTCAGCCGCTTCGCCAGCCCGAAGTCGAGTACTTTGATTCGACCGTCAGAGGTGACGATAACGTTGTTGCTCTTGAGATTGCGGTGGACGACGCCTCGATCGTGCGCATGGGCCAGCGCCGACGCCAGCTGGCGGCCGTAGTCGAGCACTCGATCGGCCGGCAACGGCCCGTTGGCCAGCTTCGCGCTGAGTGTCTCGCCCTCGACCAGCTCCATGGCGATGTAGGCGTGTCCGTCTGCCTCGCCCACTTTGTAAACGTGACAGACGTTCGGATGATTGAGCGCCGCCGCCGCGCGAGCCTCTCGCACCAGCCGCGCTCGCGCCGCCGGGTCGTCGAAGCTGGTTGACGGCAACACCTTGACGGCAACGTCGCGATCGAGCTGTTCATCGCGCGCACGATAGACTTCGCCCATGCCACCCGCGCCGAGTGGCCCGGCGATCCGGTAGTGGGCGAGTCGCGCGCCAGTGGAGAGCAGCGCCAATCTATGGCAGTCCTACTCTGCGAATCGCGGCTGCGAACCGAGCGTCGTTGCGCACCGCGTCCCACGCTCGATCGACTTTGAGGAACACCAGTCCCGGGGATCGATCGGCGAACGCCGCTTCGAGGTACTTGAAGGCCGGCTCCGTCTCTCGAAGCTGCGCGTAGGCACGGGCGAAGTCGAGTGGCGAGACATACTTCGTCCGCTCACGTTCCTTGAGCGTGTCGAGCTGCAGCCGGATCCATGCCTCGTCGATGCGGTGATACCCGGCTTCACCGTTCGCGCCGGCGAACACCGAGGCGAGGCGGTCGTCGCCGGCGACCTCGTGTGCCTTGCGCCGCGCCTCGATCGCTTCGTCGAACTTCCCTTGCAGTGATTTCGCCTCGGCGAGTCCGAAGTAGGCGTTGGCGTTCAGTGGTTCTGCCGTGATCGCGTATTGGTAGATCGCGATGGCCGCGTCGAACTGATCGCTGCGCAACAAGTAGTCGGCTTCGAGGATCGCGAGATACGCACTGCGTGGATCGAGCTCGCGTGTGCGGCGCGCGAGCGCCAGTGCTTCCTGCGGTCGACCGAGCGCCCAATGCTCGATGGCCAGCGCGCGCATGAACTGCGGATCGAAATCACCGACCGGCTGAGCGAGAAACCGCTGCCTCGCGCGCTCGGCACCGACCCAGTCCCAATCGAACAGGAAGGCGATGCCATGTTCCATCACCAGCGCTTCGGGCAGACCGGGTTCGAGCGCGAGCGCCTGGCGCATGTATTTGCCGACCTGCGGCCAGGCGTCGGTCGGTCGCTCGAGACCGTCGGTCACCATCATCGCGTAGTTGCCGGCAAGCGAGGCGTACGCCAGCGCGAAGTTTGGATCGCGGTTCAGCACGCGATTGAGCAACTCGCGCGAGTAGAGGTAATCATCTTCAGTCGCGAGCCGCTGGTAGAAGCGAGCCTGCAGATACAGGTCGTAGGCTTCGCCGTTGGTGGTCGGGTGGCGAACGAGCTGCTCGCGTTCCTTGCTCGTCAGACGTCCCCGCAGTCCGGCATTCATGATCGCGCTGGCAATCTCGTCCTGCACGTCGAGCAGGCCGGCTTCATCGCGATCGTACGTATTCGTCCACAGCTGCCGGCCGCTGGCGACGTCGACGAGCCGGGCAGCGATTTTCAGCCGCGCGCCTTCCCGTTCGAGCCTTCCGGCCAGCACGGCATTCACACCGAGCTGCCGGCCGACCGCCTGCGGATCGATGTCCGAGCCCTTGAAGCGCAGCACGGTGCCAAGCGGGCGGACACGAATCGATCGCAGCCTCGAGACCTGCTGAATGAGGCTCTCGGCGATGCCCTCACACAGATACTCGTCGTCTTCACTGCCAGCCGTGTTCGTCAGTGGCAGCACCGCCAGCGATTGTTCCGCCGTTCCGCCGTAGAACAAGCGCCACCACGCGACGCCCGAGCCGGCCACGACGAGCGCGCTGACGCCGAGCCACACGGCGCGCCGGCGACTGAGTGTCAGCGTCACCACGCTGGAAGACTCGGGCGCGACCGATGGCTGCGCGTCAGAGAGCGGCGGCAGCGCGGTGACCGCTGTCTGTACGCCGTCGAGCGCGGCGCGCACATCGAGCGCGGCCGGAGAGCGGCGCCGCGGATCTTTCACGAGACAGCCAGTGATCGCCGTTCGCAGCTCGGGTCTGATGTGCGCGGGTACCTGGACCGGTTCATCGCTCAGGATCGCGGCACTGAGCTCGAACGGAGTGTTGCCCTTGAATGGACGCACACCCGTCGCCATCTCGTGCAGCACGACGCCAAGCGCCCAGATGTCGCTCGACACGCGGACGACGTCGCCGCGCAACTGCTCCGGCGACATGTACGGCAACGTCCCGACGGCGGTACCCGCCTGCGTCAGCGACGCGTGCATCTCGGTGATCGCCGCCGTCATGTCCGAATCGACCGCGCGCTTCGCCAGGCCGAAGTCGAGAACCTTGACGCGCCGGTCCGGTGTGACGATGACGTTGTTGCTCTTCAGGTCGCGATGGATGATGCCGCGCTCGTGCGCGTGGGTGAGGGCATCGGCCAGCTGCCGTCCGTAGTGGACGACGTGCTCGGCCGGCAGCGGGCCCGCGTGCAGCATCGTGCTGAGTGTGCGTCCCTCGACCAGCTCCATCGCGATGTAGGCCTGGCCGTCGGCTTCACCGACTTCGTACACCGTGCAGATGTTGGGGTGATTGAGAGCAGCTGCGGCGCGTGCTTCACGCACCAGCCGGGCGCGGGCCGTGGGATCGTCGAAGCTCGATGCGGGCAGGACTTTGACCGCGACATCCCGATCGAGCTGCTCGTCGCGGGCGCGATACACCTCGCCCATGCCACCAGCACCCAGTCTGCTGATGATGCGGTAGTGCGCCAGCCGCCCGCCATCCATGATGGATTCTGGGCGGCATTCTACCTGCTGTCAGGCCTCTTACTTGAGGACGAAACGCTGGGCGCGCCGATTGGTCACGATCTCCGCCGTATAGAGGTTGCCCTTCGAGTCCGCAGCCATGTGGTGGACGATGTCAAACTCGCCAGGCTTTGGACCGCGCATGCCGATGGTCCCAATCTGGGTCATCGTCTCGCGATCGAAGACCGCGACCTGCATCGGTCCTGAGTCCACGACATAGAGGAACTGCTGCTTGCGATCGGGTGAGAAGGCGAATCCGGCTGGAACCGGGACGACCGTGCCTTGCTGCGCGAGTCGCGCCTGCTTCAGGAATTTGCCCGCGGTGGTGAACGTCTGGATGCGGTTGTTTGTGCGATCGGCGACGTAGACGACGCCGTCGCGCGACACCTTCACGGCGTGCACGAGGCCGAACTGCTGCGGGCCGTCAGGACCGCCTTGATTGGGTTGCGGCGTCGGCGGGTTCGGAGCCATCGCTGCCGGCGGCGTGTTGCCAAACGCGCTCCACATGCGCTTGAACTTGCCGCTCCCGGCATCGAACACCGCGACACGTTGGTTGCCGTAGCCGTCGGCCACGTACAACTCGTTGCTCTCGGTGTGTACGAAGACGTCGGCAGGCTGATGCACATTGGCGGTGTCGGTGTTCCCCGTGCTCTGTCCGCGCTTGCCGATCTGCATCACCAGCTTTCCCGCCGGCGTGAACTTCAAGATCATGTCGTCGCCGCTGCCGGGTCCGCTCGGCTTCGGCCACCCGCCGTTGCCACTGATCCAGACGAAATTCTTCGCATCGACGAAGATGCCATGCTCGCGCTCCGGCCAGTCGAATCCCTCTCCCGGTCCGCCCCAGCTTGCGAGCAGCTTGCCCGACGTGTCGAACTCGAGGACCGGTGGCGCCGCCTTGGCGCGCTGAGGTTCGGGAATCGAGCGCGGACGATGCAGCACCCAGATGTGATCGCGTGAGTCCACCGCAATCGATGAGACCTCGCCGAGCACCCAGTCGTTTGGAATCATCGGCCAGCCGGGATCGACCTGGAACGTCGGGGGCCGCAGCGAGCTTTGCGCCGAGAGCGATGCCGCCGTGAGCGCGACGGTCAACACGACGAGCGGGCGGGTCAGAGTCCAGCTATGCATGGCGGCGAAATTCTACGTTTTTAGAAAGAACAACACCACGCAGGTAATCCCCAGGCAGACCAGCGCGATAGTCATCATCCGCAGCTGTTTTCGCCGCTGTTCCTCGGCGAGCCTCAACTCGACGATGTTCTCCCACAGCGCGCGTTGGAGAAATGGCTCCGCCGTCATTCGCACCTCCTGCGCCTCGTCTTTCGCAGGCACGATGACTGGGGCGAGGAACCGATACCCGCGCTTCGGCACCGTTTCGATGTAAATCGAGTTCTCTGCCCGATCGCCCAACGCCTCACGCACCTGTTTGATGGCGAAGTTCACGCCTTGTTCGAAATCGACGAACGTGTCGTTGGTCCAGAGAGCGGCCTGGATCTCTTCGCGGGTGACGAGCCGGCCGGGTTGATTGGTCAGCAGGCGCAGCAGCTTGAACGGCTGCGGCTGGAGGCGAACCTGGCGCCCGTTCTTGAGCAGCCGCTCGGCCTCGAGATCGAGCTCGAAGGCGCCGAAGCGAATGACCGTTGGCTTGGGCAGTTGGTTGTTCATGGGGTCAACGGCGGCTTGCCGTAGCCTTGGCGAAGGCGGGGCTCAGCCTATCACTTCGGCGCCCCGTCGCGCTCCTTAGGCGTCGGTCCATATCGTTGAAGGAGCAGGTCTTGTCCGCACATGAAGCGCTCCGGCGCAGCCCACCCTCCGCCCATGGCTCTTCGCCGGTTGTCCCCGTAGATTTCCGCAACATGTACGGGAGAAGCATGATGAAATTCCTCGCGCATCTCGGGGTGCTCGGTCTGGCGGTCAGCCTGGAGCTGGCCAGTGAGGGGGCGTCGGCGGCGCAGACCAGGGAAGCAGGACTGGTCATCAGGCCAGTTTCCAACGCTGCGCTGACCGCACCGATCCGGAACGTCTACGGCAAGGTGAAAACGATCGTCGGACGCGAGCTGACGCTCGAGGTGGGTACCCGGACGATGACGTTCACGGTGGACGAGAATACGGAGATTCTGGGGCGTGCCGGCCAGGGCGGGCGGCAGGTGGGCAGCATCCTGCCGATCACCTACTTTGTGCGCAGTGGAGACATGACCAGAGTGGCGTATCGTGATCTGGACGGCGCGATGCGCGTGACGGAAGTCGAAATCAGGGGTCGCAGCGAGATCGCGTCCCGCTAGGCGAGAGAGGGTCGTATGAAGCGCGCTCTATTGATTGCCGTGATCCTGTTGGTGGCCCCGTGGCCGTCTTCCGCGCAGATCGCACCCGCTGTGCCGGCGAGTGCCGTCCCTGCCCAGGCCGAGATGGAGAGGTTCCTCCTCGGCGGCAAGATCGTCAGGAAGAAGGAATCCTCGAAGGGTGTGACCGATGCCTTCCGCGTGACGCTGTCGGACGGCGCCTTGACGCACGACGCGCAGGTGCAGAACGTGGACATCGAGAAGGCGTTCTTCCAGGTCGACCCCAAACACACCGAGGTCAACTTCAAGGACTCCTACCGCTACAACATCGCCGCCTATAAATTGGCCATGATGCTCGGACTCGACAACGTGCCAATGTCGGTCGAGCGCGTCATCGAGGGCAAGCCGTCGGCCGTCACTTGGTGGCTCGAGGGCGTCATGGACGATGGCGACCGGCAGAAGAAGAAGATCGCCAATGCGAATCCGTTGCGCGCCGCCGACTACTACAGCGTCATGTATGTGTTCGACGAGCTCATTCAGAATCGCGATCGGAACCGCGGCAACATCCTGTGGACTCCCGAAAGCCGGATGTGGTTGATCGATCACACGCGCGCCTTCCGGCTGGGACAGGATCTCCGAAACCCCGAGAACCTGAAGCGCGTCGAGCGAACGTTGTTCGAGAAGCTGAGGGCGCTTGACCGTCAGACCTTTGCCAATACGGTTGGCAGGACCCTGACCAAGGACGAGATCGACGCACTGTTCGTCAGGCGCGATCGCATCGTGCAGCTCTTCGATCAGAAGATTTCGTCACTCGGCGAAGACAAGGTTCTCTATACCATTCGGTAGTGGGCCCACCGCCACTGGCGTGCAGCGTCCGCGGCTGCACGCTGCCGCTCGAGCGGCGCGACCGCACGTTCGTCTGCGCCGCCAGACACTCGTACGACCTGGCGCGAAGCGGCTACGTCAATCTGTTGCAACCACAGGATCGCCGTTCCGCATCGGCAGGCGACCCCCGCGCGGCCATTGAGGCACGCGCGTCGCTGCTCGTTGCCGGCGTCGGGCGCGCGCTCATCACTGGCGTGGCCACGCGCGCGGCGTCATTCGATCTCGGTGATTCGCCGGTCGTTGCCGACCTCGGCTGTGGATCCGGCGACGCGCTTGCCGCGGTCACCGACCGCGCGGGCACGGGCGTTGGGATCGACCTGTCGATAGCCGCTGTCGAGCGCGCGGCCCGGAATTTTCCCGATCGCACCTGGGTCGTCGCCAACGCCGATCGGCGGTTGCCGTTGCTCGATCGCAGTGTCAATCTGGTGTTGTCGCTGCACGGTCGCCGGAATCCCGCGGAAGTCGCGCGTGTGCTGGTGGCAGCTGGATACCTCCTCGTCGCCGTGCCTGCGGCCGACGATCTCATCGAGTTGCGCGAGCTGGTGCAGGGACAACCGGTTGAGCGCGATCGCGTCAGCCAGCTTCTGGTCGAGCACGAGCCGCTGTTTCAGCTCGACGAGCGATCGGTCGTGCGCGACACGCACGAACTCGATCGCGACGCACTCGTCAAGCTGTTGCGGGGAACCTATCGCGGAGTCCGGCGCGGCGCGGCGGAACGCGTCGCCGCGCTCGAGCGCATGCGCGTGACGCTCGCGTCGGAGCTCGTCGTCTTTCGTCTCAGATGAGGCGTCGAGCAGGTTCAGTCGCCGCTGAGTCCTCCCCACGGCGAGTTCATGTGATACACGGCCGACGGTCCGATCATCTCGACGCGCCGAATTTTCCCATTCTCGATCAGGAAAGCTTCGCTGACGAGAATGCTGCTCGGACGATTGAAGCCGGGGTAGCTGTGCTTCGTCCCATCAGAAAGCACGCCCGAATTCACCGTGCCCTGATCGAAGACGACGTGCGCCCACACGACGCCGCGCTCGGCATCGACCAATGGATAGCGCCGCTGATGAATGTTCTGGACGACGTAATACAAGCCCATCTTGAACTGCGTGAGGCAGTCGTACCAGAACGGGCTGATGGCACCAGGTGCGGCGTCTGCCGGTTTGGGCACGTTGGTCGTCGGCGAGCCGTTCTCGATGCGATGGCAGTCGTTCGTGAAGGGATACGTGCCCGTGTTGCCGATGCCTTTGCCGTCGTTCTTCTGGAGGCCGGTGAAGTAGCCGTCGGCGACTGCGATCATTTCCTGTCGTGACAGCCGCTGCGCGGGCGGGATCGACTTCAGCCACATGTCCTCGACCTTGCCGTCTTTTTCCATCGCGGCGATGTTGTTCGGTCCGCCGCCACCGGGCTTGAAGAGGATGGCTTCGGCTTCCGTGATGCGTCCAAGCTCGATGCGAAGACGAAGGCTGTAGAGCAGCGGCGCGCCGGCCTCCATCATCGTTCCCATGAACGCCACCTGGCCGAACTCGGGGTCGGCGAAGTAGTGCTTGTAGCGGCCGATGCCTTGCGCGGTCTTCCAGAAACCGTCGCCGACGTCGATGACCTGGTTGTTCTCGGTGTACTTCACGTCCTTCGACAGCGGTGCCTTTTTCGGATCGTGCGCCACGACGGCGGCGAGGAATTGATCCATTACCCCTTCGAGACACGCGCGATTGCAGTTCAGCGGGATAGGGCCCGTGGCCGCATCGACATGGACGGCCAGGCGACTGGCGATCGCGCCGGCAAGAACGAGCGCAACAAGGACTGCACGCATTTGACGCCCTCCTAGAGACACATCTCAGTCAATGCCAAAGGCCAGGAGCACATTGCCCGGCCGGCCGATGAGGCTGACGTAGCCCGACGTGACGTAGACCATTCCGTCAGCAACGACGGGACCGGCTTGGTCGATCGCGCCACCGTTGGCAGTCACGCCGTTGACGGTTTCGAATTCCTTGTTGGTGTCGAACTGCCAGACGATCGATCCGTCGGCAGCCGAGTAGGCTCGCACGCCGCCGTCCTGCGATCCGGAAAACACGATGCCCGGGATGGCTGTTACCGCCGCGCCCTGCGCGGAGCTGCAGCCACGCGCGGTGCCGCACAGTTTGTCCGCTGCTGGCTTCGACCACACTTCCGTGCCGGCGTCGATTGTCGTCGCGCGCAGGCCACCCTGCGCGGTGCGCGGTCCGTTGACGCCGAAGTAGACCTGACGATCGTCTGCAGCGATGCCCCACTGTCCGCCCAGCCCGCTGCCATCGCTCGTCTTGTATTGCCACACGAGCGTGCCCTTGTCGGGATCGACGGCGTAGGCCATGCCGGATTTCTGCTGCACGATGACCAGGTCGCGGCCATTCGGGGCTTTCGTCAGCAGCGGCGAGATCGAGAAGTCATGATCGGGCCCGAGTTTCTCGGGGCAGTTCGAGTCGGCGGGATTCTCCGGACGGCAGCCGCCGGTCCACACGTCGTTGGGCGTCGGCTGATACACCCAGCGGTGCTTGCCCGTGTCCATGTCCATCGCGATGACGGCGTCGGTCGTGTTGGTCGCGGGTGGGGAGTAATTGTTGCCCGTCGTGATGTACACGAGGCGCCGCGCAGGATCGATCGTCGGAGCGCCCCAGACGCCGCCGCCTGCGGGTCCCCACGTCTGAACGCCTGACGCATTCTTATGTCTGGGCTTCGGCGCATCCGTGATCGTGTAGGACTTCCAGATCACCGCGCCGGTTGATGCGTCGAGCGCCGACACGCTGCCGCGGAACGTGCAGCACTCGTAGCGCGCGATGCCGCCCTGGCCCTCTTCGCCAACCCCCGCGAGCGGCACGTAGACGCGACCCTGATGCACCGTCAGCGAACCGGTGGCGCGCGCGTACGTATGATCGTCGAGCTTGCGCCGCCAGATCTCGCGGCCCGTGTTCGCATCGATCGCGTACGCGATCGCGGCGCCGTCCGAGAAGTACACCGCAAAACCGTTCGTCGTTGCGGTCTTGTACGGACCGACGCTGACCGCAGTACGGATGCCGGCCTGCGCGTGATAGCTCCAGTACTGGCAGCCCCGCTTCGCGTCGAGCGCCACGACATCGCCGTTGTCGCTGGCGACGAAGACGCGCCCGCCGAGGACTGCGGGCTGGGATCGCGCGGAGTTGACGCCGGGGAAGCCGTAGGCCCACTTCAACTTCAGTCGCGGCACTGCCGCGGCGGTGAGACCAGCCTTCGCTGCCGGTTGGAAGCGTGTGTTCGCGACGCCGGCGCCCCAGCCATTCCATCCCGCATCGAGTGCCGAGGCCTGCAGAGGAGCAGGCTTCGCCGTGCAGTTGCCGACGATCGAAGGCGGAGGGGCAGTGCCGACGGGGCGTCCGGAGAGGAAGGCGGCGACGGCCCGCCGCTCGGCGTCGGTGATCTCCGATCCCTGCCGGAACATGTTGCCGACGGTGAGGGCCGTGAGGATTGCTTCCGGCGCGACGGCGCGAAGCACCTCACGCGTGGGTGCGCGCGAGTCGGGAGCCGGGTTCGCGTGGCACGACGCACAGGCCTTTTGAAACACGGCCGCGCCGTCGGGGGCGGTCTGCGCGAACACAGGGACCGAGAACGAGACGAGAACGGTGAACAGGAGCACGACCCGTCGCATGGGACTACCTCGCGCGCCCTTCGACAGTGCTCAGGGCAGGGCAGATTCTGTCACATCCGGTCCGCCTTCGCGCCCAGCCGCGCTTCGGCGCGACAAGCGTGCGGCGACGCGCAAGCGCATGAATGCCGTCCGTGTCCCAGCGTCCGTCGAGATCCGAAAAGAGAACCATTCGGTGTAAGGAGGCAAGTGATGTTCGAGCGGAAGGCGTGGCTCGTCAAAGAACGCGTAGGGTTTCTGAAGTTGGTGGACACCTACGACATCTACGACCCAGCCACTGGAGCCCAGATTGGAGTCGCCAAAGAGAAGGTGAGCATCCTCGTGCACATCCTGCGATTCCTGATTAACAAGCGGCTGCTCCCCACCTCGGTCGAGGTTCGCGAGCGCGAGGACGGGCGACTCCTCCTCGGCATGAGCCGCGGCGTGAGCCTGCTGCATGCGCACGTGACCGTCACCAACGACGCCGGCCGTACGATTGGCCGCCTCAAGAGCAAGCTGTTCTCGATCGGCGGAGGCTTTCACGTCCTGGACGGCGCGGAGCAACCGATCGCCGAAATCAAAGGCGACTGGAAGGGATGGAACTTCCGGTTTCTGACACCAGAGGGTACCGAGATCGGCAAGGTCACCAAGAAGTGGGCGGGGATCGGCAAAGAGCTCTTCACCTCAGCCGACAACTACATGATCTCGCTCAACGAGGGCCGGTCGATTCGGCCCGACTCGGCGCCACTCCTGCTCGCCGCTGGACTCGCGATCGACACTGTCTACAAAGAGAAGTAGCTCTGGCACAATGACACGCCGTGGACTGTCCGCGATGCGGCACGGCGATGGAAGAAGCGACGTTCGACGCCCACCTTGGGCGTCACGTCGCGATCGACATCTGCCATGCCTGTCAGTCGTTCTGGTTCGACACGCATGAGAGCGCGACGCTCTCACCCGGCTCCACGCTCAAGCTGTTTCGCATCATTGGCGCGAAGATCACCCGGCCCGACAGGTCCAACGCCGATCTCGCCAAGTGCCCGCGCTGCAAGTCGCGGCTGCGCCGCACCCACGATCTGCAGCGGACGACGAAGTTCGAGTATCTGAGTTGTCCGCACGCACACGGCCGGCTCACGACGTTCTTTGATTTTCTACGGGAGAAGGACTTCATCCGCCCGCTGACGCCGCATCAGATCGAGGAGCTGCGGCGGAACGTCCAGAGCGTCAATTGCGCCAACTGCGGCGCGCCAGTCGATTTGACGAGCGGATCCGCCTGTACGCACTGCGGCTCGCCGCTCTCGATGCTCGATTTGAAGCAGGCCGAAAGGCTTGTCGCGCAGCTCCAGAAAGCGGAAGATCGGGCGCACCAGCCGATCGACCCGGCGCTGCCGCTCGAGCTCGAGCGGGTGCGGCGGCAGACCGAGCGTCAGTTCGTCGGCTTTCGCGACGACGACCTCTGGTTATCAGTGGCGGACGTGGGCGCCCCCGATCTCGTCATGGCGGGGCTCAAGCTCGTGGCTCGGTGGTTCTCTTGAGGTGACACATGAAGCAGGTGATGTCGCGCGCCGCAGGCGCGGTCCTCCCGGGCGTCCTGGTCGTGGGTCTCTGTCTTCCGGCCTCGTCATACGCGGCGACGTGTGACTCGCTGGCGCGGCTGACGCTCGACAACACGAAAATCACCGCTGCGCAAGAAGTAGCGGCCGGCGCCTTTACACTTCCTGGTGCCGCGCGGCAGGGCGGCGCGCCACCGCAGTCGCGCGTCTACGCGACGCTACCGGCGTTCTGCCGTATCACGGCGACGCTGACGCCGTCGAGCGACTCCGACATCAAGATCGAGGTCTGGCTGCCTGCCTCATCGCGATGGAACGGCAAGTTCCAGGCCGTCGGCAACGGCGGTTGGGCAGGGAGCATCTCGTATCCCGCGCTCGCCGGCGCAGTGGCCGCCGGCTACGCAACCGCGAGCACCGACACCGGTCATGTCGGCAACAGCGGCTCGTTCGCGCTCGGACACCCCGAGAAGGTCACCGACTTCGCGTATCGATCGGTGCACGAGATGACGGTCAAAGCCAAGGCCGTCATCGACGCCTTCTACGGCACGCGTCCCACGCTGTCGATCTGGAATGGGTGCTCGCAAGGCGGACGTCAGGGGATCACGGAAGCCGTCCGCTATCCCACCGACTTCGACGGCGTGATTGCCGGCGCGCCGGCCGTGAACTGGATTCACCTTCATGCCGGTCGCATGGCGATCAACCGAGCCGTCAACGCGACGACGGCCAGCGTGATTCCGCCGTCGAAGTATCCGGTCATCCATCGCGCGGCGCTCGCCGCATGTGACGCGCGCGACGGCGTGACCGATGGTGTGATCGAGAACCCCGGTGCCTGCACGTTCGACCCGAAGGCGATCGCCTGCTCGGCCGCTTCTGGTCAGGACGAGGCCTCGTGCCTGACACCGGCCCAGGTGGAGTCCGCCCGAAAGATGTACTCGGGCGCGGCACATCCGGCGACGAGATCGAGCGTCCTCCCCGGTCTCGCGCGTGGATCAGAGTTGGGCTGGAACGTCATCGGCAGCGCCGAGCCGATCATGTACGCCGCCGACGCCTACAAGTACGTGATCGTGAAAGACAAGAACTGGGATCCGGTGAAGTTCAACCCAGCCACCGACCTCGATCTGGCGCTGGCGGCGGATCCGGACGACGTCCTCGGATCGACCGATCCCAACATGCGGGCGTTTTTCGCCCGTGGCGGCAAGCTGCTCCTGTATCACGGCTGGTCCGATCCGCAGGTGACGCCGTACAACACCGTGGACTTCTTCCAGAAGGTGGTCGCCTCGCAGGGCGGCGCCGGCGTCGGCTCGTCGATTCAGCTGTACATGCTGCCAGGCGTGAATCACTGCCAGGGCGGACCCGGCACCGACAACTTCGACCGCATGGGCGCGATGGAGGAGTGGATCAAGACCGGCTCGGCGCCGAAGCGCATCGAGGCGTGGCACGTCACGAGCGGCACCACCGATCGCACGCGTCCGCTCTGTCCCTTCGGCCAGGTGGCGAAGTGGAACGGCACCGGCAGCACCAACGAGTCGGCGAATTTCTCGTGCGTTGCCGGGACGCTGGAACCCGCTCGGTAGCATTTGCGTCCCGATCTGCATCGACGTTGGGAATTGGAAGTTGGGAGTGGTTGGCAGTTGGGCGTTGGGAATTGGGAGTTGATTAGATGGGCATAATGGACTTCATCAAAGGGGAGCTGCTCGAGATCATCGAGTGGACCGACGACTCACGCGACACGCTGTCGTGGCGATTCCCCGATGAGGACAAGGCGATCAAGAACGGCGCGCAGCTGATCGTGCGCGAGTCGCAGGTGGCGCAGTTTGTCTACGTGGGCGAGTTCGGCGACACGTTCAAGCCGGGCAAGCACACGCTGGTCACCGAGAACATCCCGGTCCTCACCAAGATCAAGTCCTGGCCCTTCGGCTTCAATTCCCCGTTCAAAGCCGACGTCTACTTCGTCGTCACGCGGCTGTTCACCGGCAACAAGTGGGGGACGTCGAACCCGGTGATGGTGCGCGACAGCGACTTCGGCATGGTTCGCGTGCGCGCGTTCGGTACCTACGACTTCAAGGTCGTGGAGCCGAAGACGTTCCTGCGCGAAGTTGCCGGCTCGGATCACAACTTCCGGCTCGACGAGTTTGCCGACACGATGCGTTCGCGCATCGTCAGCATCTTCACCGACGCGATCGCCACGGCGAAGATTCCGGTGCTCGACGTGGCGTCGCGCTACACCGAGCTCGGTGAGGCGCTCCTGCCGCTCATCAACCCGGCCATCGTCACCAAGTACGGTCTCGAGATCACGAGCTTCATCGTCGAGAACGTGTCGGTGCCACCCGAAGTGGAGCAGGCGATCGACAAGCGCGCCAGCATGGCCGCCGTCGGCAATCTGAACGACTTCGTGAAGTATCAGATGGGCAAAGGCCTCGAGGCGGGCGCGGGTGGTGCGGGTGCCGCGGGCACCGCTGCGGAGCTCGCGGTCGGCTTCGGGCTGGCGCAGCAGATGATGCGCGAAGGCTTCATGAGCGGCCACGCCGCACCGACCGTCGTCATCCCGCCGGTGCCAACAGCGGGAGGCGGAGCGAGCGCCGGCGCGCCGGAAGGCGCGCGACTGCCGGAGCTGCTCAGCCCGGCTGATGCGGCGCAGGTGCTTGGCGTCTCCGAAGCCGACGTGATGACGGTGCTCGAGTCCGGCGATCTGAAAGGCAAGAAGATCGGATCGTCGTGGCGGATCTCGCGCGAGGCTCTGAAGGCATACATGTCATAAGCCTCGATGTCCTCTCCAGTCTCCGCGCTCGAGAAACACGAGTGCCCGGCCTGCGGCGCGCAGGCCGAATGGAATCCCACCAAGCAGAAGCTGATCTGCCCGTTCTGTGGCACGGAGTCTCCGTACCACGTCGATCGCGAGCTCGGGAAAGTCGTCGAGCTCGATCTGGTCAAGGCACTGCGCGAACTCCCCGATGATGAGCGCGGATGGCAGACGGCGCGCCGCAGCGTGCAGTGCCAGTCGTGCAAAGCGGTGATGGTGTTCGATCCGGCGCGGGTCGGGCAGAACTGCGAGTTCTGCGGCTCGCCGGCGCTCGTGGACTACCAGGAGATCAAAGCGCCGATCCGGCCGCAAGGCGTGCTGCCGTTCAAGATCGACGCGAGCCGCGTGCGTGACGACATTCGCCGATGGTGGCGCAGCCGGTGGTTCGCGCCCGGCCGATTGGCGATCGCCGCCCTTGTTGACACTGTTCGTAGCCTCTACATCCCGTACTGGACATTCGACGCGCAGGTGCATTGCCCGTGGGCGGCCGACGCCGGCCATTACTACACCGTCATGGTGCCGGCCACCGATTCGAAAGGCCGGACGGTTATGCGCCCCGAGCGGCGGATCCGCTGGGAGCCGGCGTCAGGCGTGGTCGATCACTTCTTTGACGATGAGCCGGTGCCGGGGACGCAAGGGTTGCCGATCGATCTGCTGCGGCAGGTCGAGCCGTTCCCGACGAAGGACGTCGAAGCGTACGACACGGCGTTTTTGAGCGGGCATGTCGTCGAGCACTATCAGGTCGTGCTGCTCGACGCCGCGCAGCGATCGCAGGAGCAGATGCACGCCAAGCTGGAAGCGCTGTGCGCCCAGCAGGTGCCAGGCGATACGTATCGCAATCTCGTCATCAATCCCAGCTACTCCGGCCGGACGTTCAAGCACATCCTCGTGCCGATCTGGCTGATGTCGTACGACTACGGGGCCAAGGCCTACCAGGTGCTCGTCAACGGCTACACCGGTCAGATGGCCGGCAAGCGGCCGTACAGCGCCTGGAAGATCTTCTTTGCCGTCGTCGCGGCGATCATCGCCGCGGTGATCGTGGCCTATCTGAGCAACCAGTAAAGCGGACGCTTTAGCGTGCGCGGCCGACGTGGTATTTTCTTCGCTTCCACTGGAGGCCAGGATGAGACTGACGGGCGGCGCCTGCGTGCTCACGTTTGTCGTTGCATTGTCCTCGGCCGTCTCCGCGCAGTGGCCGAAGCACACGACACCCAACGTGCCGCGGCTCGCCAGCGGCGCCGTGAATCTCGACGCACCGACGCCGCGCACGCCCGACGGCAAGCCCGATCTCTCCGGTCAGTGGGGAAGACCGCCCGGCGGTCCGCGGGGGGCGAACGCAGTTCCTCCGGCTCAACCTCCAGGTACGTCGCCGCTGGCGACGTTCTTCGATGTCGGCGCGGGATTTCCTGGCGGGCTTCCATTCCAGCCCTGGGCGGCGGAGTTGAAGAAGCAGCGAAACGCCGCCAACAGCAAGGACAACCCCGACGCGCTGTGTCTGCCGATGGGCCACATGCAGTTCCACATGCACGGGCAGCCACGGGTCATGCTCCAGACGCCGACGCTGGTCACCATCCTCTACGAGGCCAACTACGGACAGCGCTTCATTCATACCGATGGCCGTCCACTGCCGCCGCAAGGTGGACCGCAGCCGTGGTGGTATGGCTACACCGTCGGCCGCTGGGAAGGCGACACGCTGGTGACGCAGACCAACAATCTGCGTGATGACGGCTGGCTCGACGTGCGCGGAAGTCCGCTCACCGATCAGGCGGTCATCACCGAGCACTATCGCCGTCCGACGTTCGGGCGCCTCGAGATCGACATCACGATCGACGATCCGAAGGCCTACACGAAGCCGTTCACCGTCCGCGTCAATCAGCAGATTCAGGTGGACTCGGACATGATCGAGTTCGTCTGCAACGAGAATCAGCAGTTCAGACGGCGGGTGAAGATTGACTAACGCCCGCCTTCGCAGCGCTTTGGCGGGGCAGGCGCTCGATCAGCTGCGCGCGCTCAGTCTCGCGCTGCCGGAAGCGTTCGAAAAGCGCTCGCACGGCGAGCCGACGTTCTGGGTCCACAAGCGCATGTTCGCGACGTTTGCGAGCGCGCGGAATCACCACGGCGCGGGACGCGACGCGGTGTGGTGCAAGGCGGCGCACATGACGCAGGAGATGGTCGTGTCGCGCTGGCCCGATCGCTACTTCGTGCCGCCGTACGTCGGCGTGTCGGGCTGGTTCGGCATCTACCTCGATCGGCGACCAAACTGGCGGGAGGTTGCCGATCGTCTCGAGGGATCGTACCGTTTAGTAGCTCCCCGGCGACTGCTCGCGGCGCTGGACGGGGAGGCAACCACAACCCACGGACACGCCGCGCGTGTGCCGGCAAGCAGACGGGGATGAAGCGAATGACCGTTGAGTCCAAGACATCGGTTGAATACAAGAGTGGGGACGCTGCGCTGTCAGTGGATGCGTTCATTGCGCTGGCCAAGCGCATCTGGCAGCGCGACTACGACGCGCAGAAGACTGCGGACGCCCTGAAATCGACGATCAATATCGGCGCCTGGAGCGGCAGCCGGTTGGTCGGGTCGGTGCGGGTGCTCACCGACGGCTACTTCTTCAGCACGGTGCCGGAAGTGATGGTCGATCCCGACTTCCGCAAGCACGGGATCGGACGCGAGCTGCTGCGGCGGGCGCTCGAGGCGACGCCGGGCGGCGTGCTCTTCCTTGGCGCCCAGCCTGGCAACGAGCGATTCTTCGAGCTGTCCGGGTTCAGGCGCGGTCCTACGGGATACGTCGGCCGGCGCAGCTGACCGGATGGAGCTGGCGGTACGCGACGTCGAGCCCTCGGATGCTGCCGGCCTCGTGCGGGTGCTGAACCCGATCATCGAGGCCCGCCGCTACACCGCGCTCGACACGACGTTCAGCGTCGACACCGAGCGCGACTACGTCATCGACTTTCCCGATCGCGGCGTCTGGAAAGTCGCCCTTCGCCAGCCGGATCAGACCATCGTCGGATTCCAGGTCCTCGAGCCGTACGCCACCTACACGCGTGCCTTCGATCACGTTGGCACGCTCGGCACGTACGTCGATCTCGATCTGAGACGCCAGGGCATCGCGCGACGGCTGTTCGCGGCGACGTTCGACGCCGCGCGCCAGAAGGGCTACGAGAAGATCTTCACCTTCGTCCGCGCCGACAATCCCGCGGCGCTGCAGGCCTACCTTGGCCAGGGCTTCGAGGTCGTCGGCAACGCCAAGCGGCAGGCGAAGATCGACGGGCAGTACATCGACGAGATCCTGATCGAGAAGTGGCTTTGAGGCGCGTGTCGGTGCCTTCGTGGTTGAATTGGTTCGTTCTATGTCCTCTGCCACCGACCAGCTGACGCTCGAACGATTACGCGAAACGATCGATCTGCTCGAATCGATCGCCGCCGATCGGAGTGTGCTTGCCGGAGTGCCCGACGAGGAACGCAAGCGTCTGCTGCAGGCCGTCGCCAACGTCTATAGTCCGGATCGGGTCGAGCGGCGTCGGATGGCGAAGATCGTCGATCGCCAGCGCAAGGCGGCGCGCGTCAAGAGCGATCAAGGCGTCCTGCACGAAACCGGTATCCGTTCGCTGCGACGCAAGCCGGTGTTCCACACGCCGAACGTGTTCCCGACGGTGTCGGTCGCCGACGGCTTCGCGCCGGAGGACGTCCATGCGGAGAGCCTAGAGCCCAAAACCCACAGCCCAGAGCCGAAAGCCCAAAGCCGGGAGCTGCAGCACTGCTACGTCTGCAAGCAGAAGTACTCGGTCATTCACCACTTCTACGATCAGCTCTGTCCATCCTGCGCCGCGCTGAACTTCCACAAGCGCACTGAGCTGGCCGATCTCACTGGGCGGGTCGCGCTCCTCTCAGGCGGTCGCGTGAAGATCGGGTATCAGGCGGGGTTGAAGCTCCTGCGCTGCGGCGCGCACCTGATCGTCACGACGCGTTTTCCCCACGACGCGGCACACCGTTATGCGAGCGAGCCGGACTTCGCGACATGGGGACATCGGCTCGAGGTCTTCGGCCTCGATCTCCGCCACACGCCCAGCGTCGAAGCCTTCTGTCGCGAGCTGCTTGCGACGCGCACGCGTCTGGACTTCATCGTCAACAACGCGTGTCAGACGGTGCGTCGTCCGCCGGACTTCTATGCGCACATGATGGAAGGCGAGACGACGGCGCTGCACGACATGCCGGAGCACGAGCGGAAGCTGCTCGGCTCGTACGAAGGGCTGCGTGGCTATCACCTGTTGCCGGAGGGTGGACCACTAGAGATCGGCCCCTCGACTGCGCTCGGGGCAGGTCGGTCCAAGAGGACCGGCCCTACCGGACTCACACACGCAGCGGAATTGTCACAGGTGCCGCTGCACCCTGAGGAGCTCGCGGCGCAGAAAGATCTGTTTCCGGAAGGGCGGCTCGATCAGGACCTGCAGCAGGTCGATCTGCGTGGCCGGAACTCGTGGCGCTTACTGCTTCACGAAGTGTCATCGGTGGAACTGCTGGAAGTGCATCTGGTGAACGCGGTTGCGCCGTTCATCCTCAACGCGCGCCTCAAGCCGCTCATGCTGCGCACGCCCGAGCGCGACAAGCACATCGTCAACGTGTCGGCGGTGGAAGGGCAGTTCTACCGCAACTTCAAGACGACGAGGCATCCGCACACCAATATGGCGAAGGCGGCGCTGAACATGATGACGCGCACCGCCGCCACCGATTACCACAGCGACGGCATCCACATGAACAGCGTGGACACCGGCTGGGTCACCGACGAGGATCCGGTCGAGATCGCGGCGCGCAAGACGACCGAACAACGTTTCCATCCACCGCTCGACATCGTCGACGGCGCGGCGCGCATCGTTGACCCCATCATCAACGGGTTCAACACCGGCACGCACATCTGGGGACAGTTCCTGAAGGACTATCAGCTCACCGACTGGTAGGATCGGGCGCGATGATCATTCGAGTTGCATTCATCGCCCTCCTCGCGGTTGGCGTGATGGCTCCGCGCGCCTCAGCACAGAGCGTCTCTGGCGAAGCCCTGTATCAACGGCGCTGCGCCGCCTGTCACGACAAGCCAGCCGACGGCCGCACGCCTAGCGTCGAGACGCTCAAGGCGATGACCTCGATTCGCATTCTTCGGACGCTCGATTTCGGCGCGATGATGACGATCGCGTACACCCTGCGGCGCGATGAGCGCGAGGCAGTCGCCACTTTTCTCGGTAAGCCTGGCGGCAATCCATCGCCTGCGCCGGCCGCGTTCTGTCGCGATCGATCGGTGACGCTCGACCTCGGCAGCGCGCCGGCCTGGAACGGATGGAGTCCGTCGCGCGACAACGCGCGATTCGTGCCGGCGGCGCTCGCGAGTCTCACAGCCGCTCAGGTGCCGAAACTGACACTGAAGTGGGCGTTCGGCTTCGACGGCGACATCTCGGCGTTCTCGCAGCCCACGGTGATCGGGAAGCAGGTGTTCATCGGCAGCGCCGGCGGAGTTGTTCATGCACTGCGTGCCGACACCGGCTGCCTGCAGTGGACGTTCCAGGCCAACGGTCCGATCCGCTCCGCGATTGTCGCGGCGCCCAGCGATGGGAAGCAGCTGTTGTTGTTTGGCGATCTCACCGGATGGTTCTATGCCGTCGATGCGTCGAATGGTCAGCTGGTGTGGCGTAAACGGCCGGACGACCACGAAGCCGTCCGAATCAGCGCGCCGCCTGTGGTGCACGACGGGATCGCGTATGTGGCGCTTGCGTCGTGGGAAGAATCGCGCACGGCCAATCCTGAGTATGGGTGCTGCACATTCCGCGGCAGCATCAGCGCCCTCCGCGTGCGCGACGGCAGCGTGGTGTGGAAGACGTACACCATTCCGACGGCGCCAGCGCCGACAGGGAAGACGCCGGTCGGCACGCCGACGTTTGGTCCATCGGGCGCGGCGGTCTGGGGCGCGCCGCTGCTGGATCTGAAGCGGCGCAGGCTGTACGTCACCACCGGCAATAACTATTCAGCGCCGGCGACGATGACGAGCGATTCGATCGTGGCGCTCGACCTCGACAGCGGTCGCATCGTCTGGTCGAAGCAGGTGATGCCGAGGGACGTCTACAACTCCGCGTGTTCCTCGGTCCCGGTTGGGCCGACGTGTCCGCAAGAGAACGGCCCCGACTACGATTTCGGATCGCCGGCGATTCTCGTGAGCACCACTGGCGGCCGCGATTTGTTACTCGCGGGTCAGAAGTCAGGCGTGGTCTGGGCAGTCGATCCCGACAAGAACGGAGAAGTGATGTGGGAGACGCGCGTCGGCAAGGGCGGGATCAACGGCGGCGTGCAGTGGGGTATGGCCAGCGACGGTGAGTATGTCTACGCTGCGGCCTCTGACGCCGTAGCCGTCAGAACGGCGACGACACGGACGTTCGATCCGAAGTCGGGTGGTGGGCTCACAGCGCTCAAGATCGCCGACGGCAGTCCCGTGTGGCGAGCCGCACCGATCCCCTGCACCGATCGGCCGAACTGCAGTCCGGCACAATCGGCGGCGTTGACGGCGATTCCCGGTGTGGTGTTCTCAGGATCGCTCGACGGTCACCTGCGCGCGTACTCGACGCGCGACGGTGCGGTGATCTGGGACGTGGATACGATTCGCAGCTACGACACCGTCAATGGCGTCAAGGCGAGTGGCGGCGCGATTGATGGACCTGGCGCGGTGGTGTCAGGCGGAATGGTGTTCGTCAATTCCGGCTACATGCGATTCGGAGGAGCACCCGGCAACGTGCTCCTCGCTTTCGCAGCGCCATGAGTCGGCGTTAGTTGGTATACAGACGAACCTCGCCAGCCTTCAGCTTGGCCGCGAGCTTGTACGGGCCCTTGCCGGTCCACGATACCGATCGGAACAAACCTTCCTTCGACATGTTGAACGGAGCGGCGTGGACTTCGCCGGCCCACACCGACGCCGACACGCTGTGATAGTCGTCCGGTCGGACGACGTCGATGTCGATCTCGCCGGCGTGCAGGCCGATGTCCTTGTTGCCGACCACGTGGTCCACGCGCAGTTCGCCGGCGGTCAGGCGAATGTAGAGATCGGCCTGGGTCGGCACGGCGATGTCCACCTTGAAATGCTCCGGACCATCGGTCATGATCGAAGCCTCCCGGCCACGCACGTCGGCCTTGGCCCGCACCCGGGATAGTTCCTCAGGCTCGCGCACGCGCCACTGGAGGCGCACGCGGTTCTCCTTGCTGCCCGTGACGTGGTACTCGCCGGCCGAGAGGTCCATCCGAATCTGTCCGTTTGCGGGAAACGGCCGCTCGAGAGAGTCGGACAGGCGTGAATCCTGGACGGTTTGGGAGGAGGGGACTGCGACGAGGGCTGTTCCGAGCAACGCGGCAACGGCCAGAGTTCGCATGTGGCAATCTCCTGATTGAACGACGTTGCCTTGGACGGACCGCGCTCGGACGCGGTTCCACAATCGATGTAGGAGTGCATGGAGACAATCAACTTCACCCGTGGGGTTCCCGCCAACGAATCGTTTCCGACGACCGACCTGATCGACGCGGCGACCGCGGTGTTCAAGGCGCATGGCACGGCGATGCTGCAATACGGGCCGTCGCGCGGATTCGAGCCGCTGCGTCAGTGGCTCGCTGAATGGCAGGGCGTCGGCGCCGATCGCATCATCACGAGCAATGGATCGCTGCAGCTGATCGAGTTCCTCTGCTTGCAGATGCTGAAGCCGGGCGACCTCGTCTTCACCGAGTCGCCGAGCTACGACCGCACCATCAACCTGCTGAGACGGCACGGTGCGAAGGTCGTCGGCATTCCGCTCGAGGCCGATGGACCGAACATCGAAGCGCTCGAGCGCGCGCTGCAGACGGCAGTGCCCAAGTTCTTCTACGTCATCCCCGATTTTCAGAACCCGGCGGGCGCGACCTGTTCGGGCGCCAAGCGACGTCAGCTCGTCGCGCTGGCCGACCGCTACGGATTCCTGCTCGTCGAAGACGCGCCGTACCGGCTGCTGCGCTATCGAGGAACCGAGGAGCCGACGCTCTATTCACTCGCGCCGCACCGCACGCTTCACATGAGCTCCTTCACCAAGCTGATCGCGCCCGGCGTGCGCACCGGCTTCATGATCGGCGAGCCGGCGATCATCGGCAGCCTCGCCAAGGTCGCCGAGGATACCTACATTTCGCCCGGCTACGTCGCGCAGGCCATCACCTATGAATGGTGCCGGCGCGGGCTGCTGTCGCCGCAGATCGAGCGGCTCAAGGCCCTGTACGCGCCGCGTCTCGACGCCACGCTGGCCGGCCTCGACAAGTACATGCCCGATGCCACAGCGACGCGGCCCGACGGCGGCTTCTTCATTTCGCTGACGCTGCCGCAAGGTGTCAGCACGACGGCCGTGCGAACCAGCGCCTCAACTCGCGCGCTCAACCTCGCCGATGGTCTGGCGTTCTTCCCCGACGGTGGCGGCGAACGTTTCCTGCGGCTGCCGTTCTGCGCGTTGTCCCCCGCGGAGATCGACGACGGACTGAAGCGGCTCGCGGAGTCGGTGCGGGCAGCACGGGAAGCTCGGGTTCCATAGGTTCCAAGGGTTCCATGGGTTCCGAGGGTTTTTGTTCCGTGGGTGCGATGTGTTCTACGTTCGACCACTCGCGTCAGAACGTGGCGAATTGATGGACATGAGCCGCGTCATCCTTGAAACCCCCCGGCTGTTGTTGCGAGAGATGACTCGGCGGGATATCGACTTCATCGCCCAGATGATGGCGCATCCGGAAGTGAACCACTTCTACGAGCGCCGCTTCTCTCGCGCCGAGTCGGAGACGTGGCTCGAGCGTCAGCTGGAACGCTATCGGCGCGACGGCAGAGGGCTGTGGCTGGTGGTCGAGCGCGAAACCGGGAATCCCGTCGGCCAGGTCGGGCTTGCGTTCCAGGACGTCGAAGGCGTGCGGCATCCGGAAATCGGGTGGCTGCTCGATCGCGCCTACTGGGGCCGGGGCTACGCCACCGAAGCGGGCGCCGCCACGCGTGACGCCGCGTTCAACGAGTGGGGATACGACCACGTGATCTCGCTCATCAGGCCGGTCAACGTCAACTCGCAGCGAGTGGCCTTGCGGCTGGGGATGAGCGAAGGCCGGCGCGTGCAGTTCCACGGCTACGAGCACTGCGTCTTCGAGCTTGCCAGTCCTCACCGAGCGAATCGAATCGAACCCGCCCGCCCGTTGTGACGACCAGCAACCGGCCGATCGGCGTCTTCGACTCGGGCGTCGGCGGTGTCTCGGTGCTGCGCGAGATCCGGAACGCGCTGCCCTTCGAGCATCTCATCTATCTTGCCGACTCCGCATACACGCCATACGGCGATCGCCCGGCCGCAGTGATCACCGAGCGCTCGATCGCGATGGTCACGCTGCTCGAGCGCGAGGGCGTGAAGGCCGTCGTAGTCGCCTGTAACACGGCCACTGGCGTCGCCGTGGACGCGCTGCGAGCACGATTCACGCTGCCCATCATCGCCATCGAGCCGGCGGTGAAGCCAGCCGCTGCTCGGACTCGTTCCGGTGTCGTCGGCGTACTCGCGACGACGCAGACGCTGGCGAGCGAGCGATTCTCGAAGCTCGTCGAGACACACGCCGGCGCCGTGCGCGTGTTGACGCAGCCCTCGCCGGGCCTGGTCGAGCGCGTGGAGTCAGGTGAGCTGTCCACAGCGGCAACACGATCGGTGGTCGAGCAGTACGTCAAGCCGCTCGTGGACGGTGGCGCCGATACGATCGTCCTGGGGTGCACGCACTATCCGTTTCTGGCCCGCGTCATTCAGGAGGTCGCCGGACCGGCCGTCACGGTGATTGATCCCGCCGTCGCAGTCGTGCAACAGCTGCAACGTCGTCTTCAGGTCGGTGGTCTCCTCGCCCCGGACGGGGCTTTGGGCACGGTGCGATTCTGGACGACCGGTCCTCCGGAGCAATCGCAGGCCGTTCTTGCGCAACTGTGGGGCGGGCCAATCGAGATCACGCATGTCGCTGCCGCTTGATCTGCGACTGGCGCTTGCGCCGCTCGACACCTACCGCCAGCTGATCACCGCACCTGCGCGCGGCACATGGGTGCGCGCGTTCGAGCGCCCGGCGCTGATTGCCGTGATCATCGGTGTTGCCGTGACGATGTCGTCAGCAGGCACGGTCCCGTTCGGTCTCATCGTCATGGGCATTGTCTTGTGGAGCTTCGTACCGATCGTGCAGCTGCTGATTGGCACGATCGTCATCGGTCAGGCTCGCGGCCGTCCGATGAGCCTGCCACGCTGCCTCGAGCTGCTGTTCATCGGCCACCTGCCGTGGTCGTTGTGGACACTCGTGATGATCGGCTTGTTCACGTTCACGCCGCTGCCGATCGGGGTCGCCATTCGGGGGCTCAGCCTGCTGATTCCCGGCGTGTGGACAACGATGATCGTGTTCGCGTTCTGCCGCACGGCGCTTGGGTGCACGCCGCGCCGTGCGCGGATCCTGACCGCTGCGCACCAGGTCATGACGTGGACGGCCTTCTTCACCTACGTCTTTCTCGTCTCCGGTATCTGGTCGCGCCTCCTGGCGCTGGTCGGTGCATGACCGCGCTGCGAAGACTCGCGGTCGTCATCCTGTTGTCTTCAATTGCGATCGGGACGCTGACGGATCCCTCGCCGAGACGACAGCCGATCACGGTAGACGGCTATGAAGTGCTGTCCGGAGATTTCCACGTCCACGCGTTTGTCGGCGACGGCGGGATCGCGCCGTGGATGCTGCAGCGCCATGCCGAGCGCGTTGGGCTCGATGTCATTGCCATCACCAATCACAACCAGACGCTGGCCGCCCGGATCGGACGATCGTCCGCGCGGCAGTCGAGGCCGCTCGCGCTCGGCGCGAGCGGGCCCTTGATTCTCGTGGGGGAGGAGATCACCGGCCGCGACTTTCATCTCGTCGCGGTGGGCATCGAGCATCCCGTCAACTGGGATCAACCGGTTGGCCAGGCGATCGCGGATGTGCACGCGCAGCACGGCGTGGCCATCGCTGCACATCCGGTGCGCCAGTTTGCCGCGGGATATGACGACGCGGCGCTCGCCGCGCTCGATGGCGTCGAGGCCGCGCATCCGGATTCGCTCTCGGCGAGAGACGCGCCGCTCTTCACGGAGTTCTATCGGCGGACGCTGGCGCGGAACCCGGCGGTGGCGGCGATCGGGTCCTCGGACTTCCACACCAATGGCCCGATGGGCTTGTGCCGCACCTACGTGCTCGTCCGCGAGCGGAGCGAGGCCGGCGTCATCGACGCGATTCGCGACGGCCGGACCGTCGGTCGCTGTTTCACGAGCGAACTCCGCGGCCGTCCCGAGCTCGTCCGATTGCTCGAGCCGTATTCCGACGCGCTCGCCGTGCCGCGCAAGAGCCTGGCACAGGTTCTCACCATGTTCGGGGCCTGGGTGGCGCTTGTTGCGCTCGCGATCCTTGGCACTCGTTCGTAGCGTCCGGCTTCAGCCGGACCGAGCGCGCTCGCCAAGGTCAAAAGGCAAAGGTCAAAGGGCAAAAGCGAAGTCAAGGGTCCCAGGACTAGGTCAAAGGTCTAGGTCAAGGTCGTTCGTTTGAGCTGACGGCGTGCCGCGTGGCGGACGCCTGCGACCATGCCGAGCTCACCGCGCAGCCGGAAATCGGCCGAAGCGATTCCTCCGCGCGTGTTCCGTCATCGCGTTCGAGTTGCATCGAATCACCACGGACAATTTGAGCTGCGCAGCGGATGTAGCGTCGAGGCAGCAACTACACGCGTGGGCACCGGAAGAGTACGAGACGGAGGTCGATTTCCCGGCATGTGGAGTGGCGGCCGCGACGCGGCATGCCGTCAGCTACCCGAGACGTGAAGGATTACGCGCGGGTGCGAAATCTTTCCGCCGGTGCCGCATCACACGGCGTGAAATGCGCCAGAAATCACTCGAGCGGTCCGGCTCGCCATTTGCCCTTCCGCCTGTAGAAGACGGAGGGCGTCATGATTCCACCGCAGCAATACCTGGTCATGTATGTGAGCGCGAATCTCATCGCGCTGGCGATGCTCGGCATCGCCTTCTGGCGTCCACGACTCGCATGCTGGATCTGGGTGGCCATCTTCGTGTGGGCGGCATCGGTGAACACGATGACCGCGGCCACGAGCCCTTGGGAATATCTGGCGTACGGAGCACTGACGCCCTCGACGCTTTATCGCCAGTTCATCGAAGGCTGGTTCAGCACGCATATCCAACCGTTCGTGCTGTCGATCGCCGTTGGGCAGCTGATCATCGCGATTCTCCTCGCGCGGGCGGGCGATGCGCGCAGGCGTGGCGTCGCCGGGGCATCGGTCTTTCTGCTCGCGATCGCGCCGCTCGGCATCGGTTCCGGGTTCCCGTTCTCGTTGATCGCGATTGCGTCGCTGATCGTGATGGACCGGCGGCTGCGGCCGGCGCTCGGGCCCGAATCGCCGGCCGCGGCCTTCGTCCCAACGCCGTACGTGCGCGAGCGTCACGCTATCGTCATCGACGCCCCTGCCGACCGTGTGTTCTTCGACGCCACCCGAATCGACATGCAGTCGCTGCCCGTGGTGCGCGCCATCTTCCGCGTTCGCGCGTGGATCTTCGGCGACACGGTCGAGGCACCGCCCAAACCACTGGGCCTCCTCTCCGACATGATGGTGCTCGGATGGGGACTGCTCGCGCACGTCCCGTGCCGCAGCATTGTCATGGGCGCGGCCGCACGGCCGTGGACGCGCAACGTGACGTTCCGCACGATTCCGTCAGCGGAGTTCGTGGCGTTTGCCGAGCCGGACTACGTGAAGATCGTCTGGACGCTCGAGGTCGATCCGATGGGTCCTGGGCGGACGCGCTTCCGGACGGAGACGCGTGTCGAGCCGACGGACGCGAACGCTCGGCGGAAATTCTTCTGGTACTGGATGGCGTTCGGCCTTGGCATTCGCTTCATCCGGTGGAGCATGCTGCGCGAGCTGCGGCGCAAGGCGGTACGCCATCATCACGAATGGACGACGAACGCGATACGGGAGAAGCACGCGTAGGCGCACTAGCGCGTCGGCAGGGACCGCTCCAGTTCGTCGAGCCTTGCGTTGAATTCGTTCCACCGGCTTTGCTCGCCAGCCAGATTGGCGAGGACCTCCGCCTCTTGAGCGCGCAACTGCTGCTCTGCTTTTGACGCGGCGTCCGCATCCTTGCGGGTGCCTTCTAGCGCCAATTCCAGCGCTGGCCCCATCGCCTGAGCCATCGCCTGCGCGACGTCTGGCGGTACGAACTGCCCAGGCCCGGTGGGCGTTGAGGGTGCGGAGCGCAACGATTTGATTCGGTCCTGAATGCGCTCGATCTCCGCTGCTGCGGCCGCCGCGCGCTCACTAGCGGCAGTCACTTGGCTGTGAAGCTCGGCGCGCTGCCTATCGAAGTACAGAATCCGCTGCTCCTGGAGCTGAACGCGCGCCATCAATAACTGCATCCGCAGGCCCGTGCGAGTGAGTTGCGCCAATTCCGCCCTCAGCGCCCGGACTTCCTCCAGCAGCGCTGTTGATGTATCCGACGATGCCGCTCGTTGACTCTGAGCGTCGGCCGTTGGCATCGCTGCGGCGAGTGTGAGAATCGCAACTACCAGACCTGTCAGAATCCGATTCGTCATCGTCATCTCCCTTCTAAGGCAGAAGCACGAGCAGAGCGGCGGCGATGACAGCAGTCAGCACCGAGCGGATGTGGACGCTGCGCGACTGGGCGCGAATGGCCTTGAGCTCGCTCGGGTTGGTGATCGCTTCGTCGCCGGTGTCCATGTTCTTCAGTCCGCGCGCCGCAAGCGCAACGCACGTTTTCGCGCTGACTTGAAAGAACCCGATCGCTGCGGCCCATGTCGGCAGAAAGATGAGCAGCCGCCAGGGACGCGGCGCCTGGAACGCGATCAGCGCAAAGCCCACGCAGACGGCAATCGACAGGAAGAAGAAGCCGCCGACCAACCGGCGCTGGCGTTCGCGCGGCCCGATGTTTGGACAGACGGCTGTCGTCATGGCGTCGCTCGCAGACGGACGCGCGCGCCATCGGTCAGCGTATCGGGCGGGTGAAGCACCACGGTCTGCTGGGGCGACAGTCCCTTAAGGACTTCTGCATCCACATCGTTGCGCTGACCCAGCTGTACAGCCTGCAGCCGGACCTGTTCGCCGTCGATGAGGAACGCGGCCCAGTCGTTGCCGCGTCTGAACAGCGCCCCCACCGGCACCTTCACGACATCGTTCTCGCGCCAGACGACCACGCGGACCTCGACTCGGTAGCCGTCGCCGAGTCGTGTGGCCGCCGACCGATCGTCGAAATCGATCAGCACGTTGACCCGCTGCTCTTCGACACCAAGCGCTGACACCTTCATGAACCCGGCCGGCTCGACGCGGCGGACGCGGCCGTTGAGCGGCATGTTACCGCCCCAGCCCTCGATGAGCACCGCGGCGCCAGGCTGAATACGAACCGCGTCGGTCGAGAGGAAGTCGGCGACGATCTCGCTTCGTCCCGGCTCACCGATCTCGAGCAGCGGCTCGCCGACCGGGACGACCGACTCGCTTTCGCGCAGTCGCTTCAGTATGACTCCGCTCACCGGGGCGACGATCTCGGTCGCGCGGCCGGCTGGCGCCGGCGCTTGCAGCCTCGCACGCGCCAGCTGTGCCTCGTACTCGCTGCGTGAGACGGCGAACTCGGCCGCCTTGCGCGCCTCCTCGGCGGTCGCGACGGCGGTCTCTGCGGCGTCGAGATTGTCGGCGGCGATCGCGCCCGCCTTCATCAACTCCTGTTGCCGTTGCAGCGTTTGCCGCGCCCGGGCCAGTTCCGCGGACGTGCGCTCGCGCTCGGCGCGTGCCTGTCCGACAGCGGCGCGCGCCGCCTCAGTGGCGGCCTCGAGCTCGCCGCGTGTGCGCGGATCCAGCAGCGGCGCATCGGCCGTCGCCAGACGCGCCACTACCGTCTTTCCTCGGACGACCGGATCGCCCGGCTCCAGCTCGATGCGCTGCAGGCGGCCGGCCACCGGAGCTGAGACGACGAACTTGTCGCGAATCCGCGTCTCGCCGTCTTCGTCGAGCGTCACCTGCATCGGCCCGCGGTCGACCTTTGCCGCGCTCACCTCGATCGATTCCGGCCACATCGCCATGGCGACGATGGCCAGGACAATCACGACGCCTGCAATCAGGCGCTTGTTCTTGAGAAATCGCATAGACGCGTGCCTAACCAGAGCGAGGTCGATGGGCTATTCGCGGATCTTGAGGACCGCGACCAGGTCCAGTTGATCGAGCTTGCGCCTGACCACCAGTCCCGAGAAGACGGTCGCGGCAATGATGCCCAGGAACGACAGCGCCACCGCGTGCCGCGAGACGTACAGCGGGAATCGGTAGACCTCGCTGTCGATCATGCCAACGATGGCCGCAGAAAGAGAGTATCCGAAGAGGCCGCCCACCGGGAGGGCCACGAGCGTGACGAGCGCGAGCTCGCCCATCAGGATGAGGGAGATCTCGGCGCGGGTGAAACCCAGCACGCGCAGGCTGGCCAGCTCGCGGCTGCGCTCTGACAGTGAGACGCGCGCCGCGTTGTACACCACGCCGAAGGCGATGATGCCGGCGAAGATCAGGTTGATGAAGATGGACACGCTCATGTTCGCGGCCATGACGTCGCGAAAACTCTGAAGCACCGCCCGTTTGAAGCCGGCGCCGGCGACGGCGGGCGTGGTCTTCAGCTCGGAGGCGAGCTCGACCTCCTGCGCGTGGTCGATCAACAGCAGCGCGCTGTTCGCCACGTCGCCTTCACGCATCATGTGGTGCAGCGCGGTGATGTCCATGTACGCCGAGAGTCCCATGATGTCGTCCACGAGACCCGTCACCTGGACGCGACGCGTCGGCCGCTGACCCTCCAGCACTTCGAGCGTGATCTCGTCCCCCGGTTGCACGCCGAGCACATTGGCGAGCGTCAGCGACAGCACCACCCCCGACGGTGGCATGCGGATCTCGCGGCCATCACGATCAACGATCCGCTTGAATCTCGGATTCGGCGACACGCCAGTGATCGCCAGGTAGCGATCGCGATAGCCCGAGCGGATGCGCGCCGCGACGGTGCGCTGGGGCTCGACCGCCACCACACCTGGAAGACGCGCGAGCGCGTAATGGGCGCTCTCGTCGCGCGGCTCGATGAAGCTCACGGTCACGTCCTGGCGCTCGGCTTCCCAGAACTGGGTGAGCATGAGGCGATCGATCGCGTCGTTGAACACGAAGCCGATCATCAGGATCGAGACGGCGAAGGCGATGCCGAACACCGATGCTGCCGCGCGAAGCGGATGCCGCATCACATTCCGCAGCACCATGCGCCCGGCGGTGCCCAGATTCCTCGAGACGAGGGGCGTCTCGAGAAACGATCGGCGATAACGCGTCGGGACTTCGGGCCGCATGGCTTCAGCGGGAGGAACGGTGACCGCTCGTCGCACGGCAGTGAACGCGCCGGCGATCGCCGCGATCAGCGTCATCACCGTGGCGCCAAAGACGACGCTCGCTGGCACCCTGAAGAGCAGCACCGGAAAGCGGAAGAAGGAATTGTAGAGGCCGATGACCAGGTTGCCCATCAACGCGCCGAGGACGCTGCCGATCACCACGCCGCCCAGTCCGATGGCGAGCGCCCATTTGAGGTAGTGCCACCCGATCGACCGGTTGTCGTAGCCGAGCGCCTTGAGCGAGGCGATCTGCGGACGCTGCAGCGCGAGCGCCCGCGTCAGGGCCACGTTGAGGATGAAGGCCGCCACCAGCATGAAGATCAGCGGCAGCATGAAACCGAACGTCTGCAGCTGCGACAGCTCGTTCTGCACCGTCCAGTGCGACAGCTGCAGCGCGCGCGGAATGGCGCCGAGGCCACCGTAGGGCTCGAGGATGCGATCGACGCGGGCGATGACCTCCTCGCTCGACGCGCCCGGTGCGAGCTTCAGGACTATGTCGTTGAAGCCGCCCTCCATGTCGAACGCGGCGGCGAGTGCCTGCTCGTCCATCCAGAAGATCGCGAAGCGCTTGTCATCGGGCACCAGCTCGCCCGGCCTGATGCTGTAGATGAATTCGGGAGACAGCGCCACACCGACAATCGTCAGACGCCGCAGGCGTCCATTCAGGACGGCCGGCACCGAATCACCGAGCTCGAGCTTGTTGGCCAGCATGAAGCCTTCGCTGGCGAGCACTTCGTCGCTGCGCCCGCGCTCGATCCAGCGCCCGCGCCGGAGGAAGACGTCGTTGACGAGCGGACGCCGGTGCGCCGGCACCGACACGAGCCGACCGCTGGCCGGCTCGTCGAGGCCTTCGAGGTCGAGCGTCACGTTGGCGACCACACGCGTCTCGATCGCCGACACATTCGGGATTGCGGCGACTTCGCTGGCGACGCGCAGCGGCGCCCGTTTGAGCGACGCGAAGACGTCGCCGAACCGCTGCTGCTCGTAGTAAGCGTCCCGCGTCCGGTATAGCGAGTCGAAGGTGGACAGATACATCACGTACATCGCCACGCCGGCCGCGACCACCATGGCGATGGCCAGCGCCTGTCCCTTCATCGCGAGAAGGTCGCGCAGCAGTTTGCGGTTGAGCGGGGCGATCCTCACCATGAGAGCTCGCGAGGAGAGAGCTTCCGCTCGGTTCGATCTTCGACGGCGGTCACGCGGCCATCGGCCAGGCGGATCACGCGATCGGCCATCGCCGCAATCGCCGCGTTGTGCGTGATCACCACCGTGGTCGTTCCCATCTCGCTGTTGACGCGCTGCAGCGCCTCGAGAACGACGACGCCGGTCGAAATATCCAGCGCACCGGTCGGCTCGTCGCAGAGCAGCACCGACGGACGCTTGGCGATGGCCCGCGCGATGGCCACGCGCTGCTGCTCGCCGCCCGAGAGCTGGGCGGGGAAGTGTTCCTCACGCTCACCGAGGTTGACCATCTTCAATGCATCGTCGGGATTCATCGGCGAGTCGGAGATCTCGGTGACCAGGGCGACGTTCTCGACCGCGGTGAGGCTGGGGATCAGGTTGTAGAACTGGAAGACGAAGCCGACGTGTTGCCGGCGATACGCCGTCAACTCGGCCTCGTCGGCGCGCGTCAGCACCGTCTCGCGGTAACGGACCTCGCCGCTGGTTGGCACGTCGAGGCCACCAATGATGTTGAGCAGCGTCGATTTGCCAGATCCTGACGGGCCGAGCAGTACGACGAACTGTCCTTCGTTGAGTTGAAGATTCACTTGCTTGAGCGCGTGCACCTGGACCTCGCCCATGTGATACACCTTGGCGAGATCGGTGATCGTGAACAGCGGCGCGCCCATCATCTAAATCCTAACAAGGCACAATGCTCAATGCACAATGCGTAATGCTCAAGGCGAGCCTGTAATCCGCGTCTCGGGGATACGCAAAACGTACGGGCAGACCGTCGCTGTTGATGACGTGTCCTTCGACGTCGACCAGGGCGAGATCTTCGGGTTGATCGGTCCCAATGGTGCCGGCAAGACGACGACGATGGAGTGCGTCGAGGGACTGCGCACGCCGGACCGAGGAACGATCTCGGTGTTGTCGCTGAATCCAGTCCGCGACGCGCGAACGCTGCAGCATCGCGTGGGCGTGCAGCTGCAGCAGGCGCAGCTCCAGAAGCGGATCAAGGTGTGGGAGGCAGTGGATCTGTGGGCCGCGCTCTACCCGCGTGCCGTGAACGGCGACGCGCTGCTCGAGCGTCTCGGCCTCACCGACAAGCGCAATGCCTGGTTCATGACGCTGTCAGGCGGACAGAAGCAGCGGCTCTTCATCGCGCTGGCGCTGATTCACGATCCCGAGGTGGTGCTGCTCGACGAGCTGACTACCGGACTCGATCCGCAGGCGCGGCGCGCGATTTGGGAAATGGTGCGCGGCATCCGTGACCGCGGCAAGACCGTGCTGTTGACCACGCATCTGATGGAGGAGGCCGAGCGGCTGTGCGATCGCGTGGCCATCATCGAGAAGGGCCGCGTCATCGACATCGGCACGCCGGCCGGTCTTGTCCGTAAGTACTGTCCCGAGCAGGCGGTCGTGCTGGTGACCGAGGATCCGTCCGCACGCGAGCGCTTTGCGTCAATTCCTGGCGTCGATGCGGTAGCCGTGGGGCCGGTCCTTTCGGACCGGCCGGAGTTTCAAAACACTCGCTACACGATTCGCGGACGCGGCGACGATTTCGTCTCCCACGTCATCCAGTGCTTGTCGGAGCACCGCATTAGAGTCACCGAGTTCCGCACCGAGCTGCCCAATCTCGAAGACGTGTTTCTGAAGCTGACTGGACATTCGATACGCGACTGATCGTGTCCGCGCGGGCTGAAGCCCGCGCTCTACGGCCTACTCAATCCGATGTTGGCCGCTCAATCGCATCGACGACGAGGACCTCGACAGGTCCTTTCGTCGATTGCAGCCTGAGACCGAGCTGTTCCTGAATCGCCGTGACAAGTGATGGCGCGTTCGGATCGACCTGAGGTGTTTCGGCGCCAGGAGGAAGGGGCCCGGCGGGCGGCTCTGAGGCGAAGGTGAGCTCGAAGTCCCAGCCACCTGTCAATCCGGTGCGATCCACGACCACGCGCTGCATCCGTTGCGAGAGGTTGTTCGCAAACACGTTCATCGGCATCGAATTGGCCACGACCTTGCCGAACGTGCCGCGCATGCCGCACAGAAACGGGGCATTGGCGCCCGGAGGTGTGGGCGGCGGCCCCCCGCGATTGGCCTTCATCAGCGCCTCGCAGTCCGTCGTCGTCCGGGCCAGTTTCGGTCCGAGGGTACCATCGGGGCGAGCGAGAACCAGCGCGTAGATGTCCATCTCCCTGGTTTCGCGGTGCACCGCCAGCTTGAATCGATCCGCGAGCAGCGAGCGCATGGCCAGCATCAGCGGATCCGGTCCCTGGCCCGGCGGCACGGGTGCCGGATCGCCTTCCATCTTGGCGACGATGTCGAAGTTCTCGTTCCGGATCCACGACGGATCGCCGACGAGCTGAAAAGGCTGCAGCTGATAGGCGAAGGTGATCAACGCCCGCAGCGGGAAGTTGGTCGCTGTCAGACGTCCACCCGGCTGACGTCGGATGCTGGAGCCCTGCTCGCCTGATTTGTTCGGCTTCACCGACGCCGCCTCGAAGTACAAGGGCACATTCGGATCGGGCGGCTGTGCCGGCGCTTGGGCGAGTGGCCCCGACACGCAGAAGGTCGCGACCGCGAAGGCGAGAGTCGTGCCAGCAGCGAGACGAGGAGGCAGTTTCATGCTTCCATATGACGGTTTGGAGGACCGGAAGGTTAACCGATGATTCGGGCGCTGGCGAAGCTCACCTGGCTGGAAATCAAGATCTTCGTGCGCGAACCGCTCGGCGTGTTCGGAACCGTCGGCATTCCCGTGCTGGTTTTTGTCGTCACGTCGAGACTCGTCGGGACGCCGGTCACCTCTGCGCCGCGGCAGCCGGGATGGCCCGGCAGTTCGTTTCTGCCGGTGCTGACGTCGATCCTCATCGCGTTGAGCGCCGTTGTGTCGCTCATCGCGATCGTGTCGATCTATCGAGAGGGCGGCATCCTGAAGCGTCTGCGGGCGACGCCACTGCCGCCGGTGGTGATTCTGACCGCACACGTGATGGTGAAGCTGATCTTCACCGCGATCACGCTGGCGGCGATGCTGCTGGCCGGCCGTCGCTACTTCCCACCCGGCGCCCAGATTCCGCTCGTCTCATTCGGCGTGGCCTTGCTCTTCACCACATGGGCCATCCTGTCGGTCGGGTTCGTGATCGCCAGTCTTGTGCCGACGGCGCGCTTTGCGCAGCCGCTGGCCACCATGACCATCTATCCGATGCTCGGCGTCTCGGGACTCTTCTATCCAATCGAGCGCATGCCTTCGACGCTGCAGATGATCGCGAAGGTGTCGCCGTTGACGTATGCGGTGTCGCTGCTCGACGGGATCTGGAAAGGCGAGTCGTGGTTCGCGCACGGAACAGACGTCGCCGCGCTGGCATTGACGTTCGTCGTCTGCACGGCGATATCGGCCAAGGTGTTTCGGTGGGAGTAGACAGGTCCTTGGTCCCTGGTTCTTTGTGCTTGGTCCGTCCCAGGTCCGTGGTCCTTTGGTCCAGGGGACTAGGGACCAAGGACGGACCAAGGACTAAGAACGGACCAAGAACCAAGGCCGAAGGACTAAGGACTAGGACGGATCGATCAAATCCACAAACCGCCAGCTCGCCTTCGGTGCCAGGCCCGCAAGCTCGCGGCCGAGCGCCCGGAACACCGGCGGCGACGCGATCAGGTGCTGCGTGCCTGCGTGCATGTCCCGGAACAGCCGCTGAATCGTCCCCGCGCGCAAGCCAGTCGTGCCCGCGGCGGTGTAGACGAACATCGCCACGTCATGCGAGGCCCACTGCACATGCGCCATCGCCAGACGAACGAGGGACTGCAGTCGAACGCTCGGCCGCTCTCCGCGTTCCATCAGCTGCGACATCTCGCCCCAGACCTCATACACGAGCGCGCGCGCCGAGCGGTAGGTGCCTTCGGCCTTCGCGTACTGCTCGAGGAAGCTTTCGCTGGCCGACTGTGTGCCAGCGCGCCCGCCGCGCGTCCGGACGTACGCCGCCAGCTCGTCGAGCAGTCGCCGTCCAATACCGCACGCCCATCCCGAGTGACACATGGCCGCGAACCCAACGATGCCGACGGTGTACAGAGAACCGCCGCGCTTGGGAACGTCAGTCACTGCGAAATGGGTATAGCTGTCGGGGACGTAGACCGAGTCGATCGTGTAGTCGATGCTGCCCGTCGCGCGCAGGCCCATCACGTTCCAGTTGTCGATCAGCCTCACCTTCTCGACTGGCAGGACGAAAATACGCGGCTCGCCAGTACCTTCGATGATGCCCAGCGTGTGGATGTGCGTCCCGTGCTTGATGCCGGACGCGAAGCTCCACGATCCGCTCAGCAGAAACCCGCCATCGTGCGGCACAGCGTTACCGGGCCGCGTGCCCTGTCCGGCGATGACCGGCATGCGTGCGCCCTTAAACAGTTCCTTGACCGCATCGTCACCGAGATAGGCGGCGCCGGTGCCGATTGCGAGCGCCGCGGCCATCAGCACCCAGCCTGTCGATGGATCGCCGTACGACAGATTCTCGATCACCTGCAGCGATGACACTGGATCGAGCTCGGCGCCGCCGAGCGATCGCGGCACCCACATCCCATACAGCCCTTCGCTGTGCAGCGCCTCGACGACCGGTTCTGCGAGTCGTCCGTGCTGGTCGCCCCAGTCGGCGTGTTCGCTCGCGATCGATCCAACGGCCTTGGCGCGCTCGGGATACGTCAACGTCATCGTCTGCATCCGACAAGCATAATCAATACGCGCGCTTCTCGCCCTTGTCGGCGCCGAGCCCGGCGGCAATCCGCGTCGCCTCTTCGATCGCGCGGGCAATCACCGATCGGATCTTGCCGTCCTCCATCATGAGCAGGCCGCCGATCGTGCAGCCGGCAGGCGTCGTCACATCGTCGCGGAGGGCAGCCGGATGCCGATCCGCTGACTGGACCATGCGCGCGGCGCCAAGCGCCGTCTGCGTGACCAGCGTCAACGCCAGCTCGCGCGACAGGCCGACGCGCACGCCAGCATCGGCCATCGCTTCCATGATCAAGTAGTAGTAGGCGGGCCCGCTGCCGCTCAACGCGGTGATCGCGTTGAAGTGCGTCTCTTCCGTCTGCACGCAGCGCCCCACGCATTCGAAGATGCGGCGGACGAGCGCGAGATGATCCTCGGTGGCGTGTGACCCCGGACAGATCGCCGTCATCCCTTCGCGAACGATGCACGGCGTGTTCGGCATCGCGCGCACCCACGGGTTGGCGGCGCTGGTGAGCGACTCGAGCTGCGCGAGCGTCGTGCCCGCGAGGATCGAGACGAGCAGCGTGTCGGGCCGCAGCCCCGCGTCGCGCAGCATCGCGATCGCGCGTCCCGCCTGCGCCGGTTTCACGCACAGCACGACGACGCCGGCCTCGGGCACGCGCGCCGCCACATCGGTCTCGACGGGGATGCCGAGCGCCTGCGATGCGCTCTCGCAGGTGTGTGTCGATCGCGCGGTGCCCCAGGCGTGCTCGCGCTGCAGCGCGCCTGCGTCAAACAGTCCCTTCAGGATCGTCTGGCCCATGACGCCGGTCCCGACGACGCCGAATGTCCGGCCTGGTCTGAGCAACTCCTTTGCGATTCTTGTCGCCATGATGATCGCCATCGTATCCGCAAGGCCCTTTTTTGTGATGTCGATGTCAGGTTTGGTTGCGCGCCTTGCCGTGAAGCGGCCCGTGGCTGCGCGGCGGTTCACGCCGATTCAGCACACCCCTTGAAGCACAGACCTTGCACAAGGTTGCCTGCCCCTATGGCGCTGTCTTTCCAAGCTGCCGCATCGCAGCCTGCCCCGCCGGAGCCTTTGGCGAAGGCGGGCACGTATATCAGGAGCCGCGAGTTCGACACGACGCTGCTCACTGCACCGATCGTTGCCGGACTGCTTGCAGCGATCGTCGTGACGGCGGACCCCAGGCTCTATCCGATCCTGCTCGTCGCCGACCTCTGGCTGCTTGGCTATCACCATGTCGTCGCCACTTACACGCGGCTCGCCTTCGATACGCAGAGCCTGCGCCGCAATCGCTTTCTTGCCGTGGATCTGCTCCTCGTCATCACGCTGGTGACGCTCGGCATTGCGGTCACGGCCGGCGCGTGGGTTATTGCCACGGCGTTTCTGTATCTGCAGTGGTTCCACTACATGCGACAGGGCTACGGGATTGGGCGCATGTACTACCGCGCCACGCCCGAGGGACGGATCGGCGGCTCGCGAGATGTGGCGACCGATCTGGCCATTTACCTCGTGCCGATCTACGGAATCGCCGCGCGCTCGTCGACGATGGGCGATCGCTTCCTCGGGCTGCCAGTGAAGCCGCTCGTCCTGCCCGACGCGATCGTGATGCTGCTTGGCGTGGCCGCCGCGGCCGCCGTCATCGGCTGGATCGCGAAAACGATGCGCGCCGCGCTGGCCGAGACGCTCGACCTTCAGTACGCGGCATTCACCGTCTCGCACATCGTCATCTTCCTGGTTGCCTACGTCCTCGTGGACGATGTGAACACGGGCTGGCTGGCGATTAACGTCTGGCACAACTTCCAGTACGTGCTGGTGGTGTGGATGTCGAACGCCAAACGCTACGCCAGCGGAATCGATCCGGCCGCGCGATTTCTCTCGCGCCTGAGCCAGCCTGGGCGCGTGGTCATGTACTTCGCGTGCTGCCTGGCCATCACGACGCTGATCTACGCGGCGCTCGATCGGTTCACGGTGCTGGTGCTCGGTGGTGGCATGGCGGTCACCATCGGTATCTACATGGGCATCAACTTCCACCACTACATCGTCGATGCCCTGATCTGGAAACGCCGCAAGGCCCCTCGACCCGGCTCGGGGCAAGCCGTTTCGCAGGCCGCGTAAACGTGTCTACCCCCGCCTTCGCCAAGGCTTCGGCGAGGCAAGCTGTGGACGGGATTCATTGGGCCGACCTCGACGGTCTCCGCGCCCTTGCCATTCTGCTGGTCCTCGGGCGCCACAGCCTCCGGCCGTTTATTTCCGAAGATGCGTATCAGCCGGTCGTCTCGATAGGCTCGATCGACGTGACGCCGCTCGTATTGAACGGCTGGATCGGCGTTGATCTGTTCTTTGTCCTGAGCGGCTTTCTGATCGGACGTCAGGCGTGGCGCGGCGACAGCCTGATGCGGTTCTGGTTCAAGCGTGTGACGCGAATTCTGCCCGCCTACTGGGCGTGTCTCGGCATCGTCGCGATCGGGCTGACGATGGCCGGTGCCTGGCCGAAGAGCGGCGCCGACTTTCTCGCTCATCTGGTGATGTTGCAGGACTACACCGGCAGCGTGTTCGTGCCGTCGTTCTGGTCGCTCGGGGCGGAAGAGAAGTTCTATCTGCTCGCGCCGCTGCTCGTGTTCGTGCTGGCCCATTCGACAGGCTCAGGGCAGGCGCGTCTACGCGTGCGTCTGTGGCAGGGCGCGGGTCTGATCGCGCTGTGGCTCCTGCCCGTGATGTGGCGGCTATGGGCAACCGTCGGGCTCACCCGCGCCGTCAGCTACGCAGAATACTTTCCGCAGTATCGCAGCCCGTTTCACCTGACCTGCGAGTCCCTGGTGCTTGGCTTTGCGATCGCCTGGATGTCGCGGCAACCGTGGTCGTCTCGCGTCACGCGTCCGATCCGTGAAGCGCTTTTCTGGGGCGGTGCCGCAGGCATCGTCTACTGGCTGGTGCCTTCGGTGATCCTGCGCAGCATCGACACCACGACGATCGTGATCGCGCCGGCGCTGATCGGATTGTGCTTTGGGGCGATGGTGTTCGCCGCGGTCAGCGGATCCGGCAGCTACAGTCGGGTGATCGGTCGCGAGATGTGGCGCCCGCTCGCCACTGGCTCGTACACGCTGTATCTCACGCACATGATGGTGTTGCCTGCAGCGGCCGCACTTGCGGCGCGCAGTGTGCCGCTGGCCGGCGATGTCTCGCTCTTTGCACAGTGGCTTGCGTTTCTACCGTGGTATCTCGCGCTGACTGTTCTCTCTGCGTATCTCCTGCACCGCTACGTCGAGCATCCAGTGTTGATGTGGCGAGATCGCCGCCTTGGGGTCAACCCTCGCACTCAGACCGAAGCAGAGGTCGCGCCCGCGGCTTGATGTCACGCAAAGCCGTTACATGAAGCTCTTTTCAACGGCCTTCGTCCAGCCCGCGTACGCGGCCTCGCGCTGGTCCGCGCTCCACGATGGTTCCCATTGGCGATCGGCCTTCCAGTTCGATCGCAGTGAGTCCTGCGTCTTCCAGAAACCCACGGCTAGACCTGCGGCGTAGGCCGCGCCGAGCGCCGTCGTCTCCGAGACGACCGGTCTGACCACTGGCACGCCGAGGACGTCGGCTTGCATCTGCATCAGCAGGTTGTTGACCGTTGCGCCGCCATCGACTTTGAGCAGGTCGAGGCGCACGCCCGAATCCTTCACCATCGCGTCGAGCACCGCGCGCGTCTGGAAACAGATCGACTCGAGCGTCGCCCGCGCGAGATGGGCCTTGGTGTGGAAGCGTGAGAGGCCGGCGATGACGCCACGCGCGTCAGTGCGCCAGTACGGCGCGAAGAGTCCGGAGAATGCAGGTACGAAGTAGATGCCACCGCTGTCAGGCACGGACGCGGCAAGCGCTTCGACGTCGGCTGCGGTGCGGATGATCTCCAGCTGATCGCGCAGCCACTGGACCGCCGAGCCGGTGACGGCGACCGAGCCTTCGAGGGCGTACAGAGGCTTCTGGCCGTCGAAGGCATAGCCCATGGTCGTCAGCAAACCTGACGGCGACGGCACGAGCGTGTGGCCAGTGTTGAGCAGCATGAAGTTGCCGGTGCCATACGTGTTCTTCGCTTCTCCGGCAGCGAAGCAGGCTTGGCCGACGAGCGCGGCGTGCTGATCGCCGAGGTTGCCGCCGATCGGGACTTCGGCGCCGACCGGTCCGTTTGGCCGCGTCGTCCCGTACGCGCGTGCCGAAGACGAAGGACGAATCGCTGGCAGCATCTGACGGGGAATGTCGAAGAGCGCGAGCAGATCGTCGTCCCAGTCGAGCGTGCGCAGGTTCATCAACTGCGTGCGGCTGGCGTTGGTTGCGTCGGTGAGGTGCAATCCGCCATCTGTTCCACCGGTCAGGTTCCAGATCACCCAGGTGTCCACGGTACCGAAGAGGGCGCCGCCGTCGCGTGCGGCCTCGCGCAGCCCGGCGACGTGGTCGAGCAGCCAGCGCAGCTTCAGCGACGAGAAGTAGGTGGCCGGCGGCAGACCGGTCTGCTCAATCAGACGCGATCGCTGTGGCGTCAGCGTGCTCACGAGATCGGCGGTGCGCGTGTCCTGCCACACGATCGCGTTGTGCCACGGCCGACCGGTCCGCGGATCCCACACGACGGTCGTCTCGCGCTGGTTGGTGATGCCGATGGCAGCCAGGTCGCGTCCGGTGAGGCCGGCGGTGCGCAGCGCGCCGGCGATCACTTCGTCGACGCGCGCGGCGATCTCGATCGGATCGTGCTCGACCCAGCCGGGACTGGGCAGAATCTGCGTGTGTTCGAGCTGGCGCCGGGCGACCTCGCTGCCGGCCGCGTCGAACACCATGAATCGTGTGCTGGTGGTTCCCTGGTCGAGAGCGCCTACGAACATGGCGCGAATATTACTTCGTAGCAGGTTGAGTCAGATGTCCTGCCCGCACGGCCTCGGCGAGGAGGCCACTCATATACGTCCATAGGGCAGCCGCGCCATCGCCGATCGGTGCATTGCGCGCCCGGACCTGTTCGACCGTGACGTTGTGGCGGCTCCACGTCACTCCCTTGCTCAAGCAGTTCAGCAGCATCGCCTGGCAGCGGTCGATTGCGTGCGCGAACCGTGCGTCGGCTGTGGCTCTGGCTTCGAATTCGTCCCAGAGCGCGCGGAACTCGGCGGCCTGGTGTTCCGGGAGCAGGCCGAAGATGCGCGTGGCCGCCGCGGCCTCGCGTTCATGCTGGTCCACCAGACGCGCGGTGTCGTAGGCGAATGTGTCGCCGGCGTCGATCTCGACGACGTCGTGGATGAGCAGCATCTTCATGACGCGAAGCACGTCGATCGGCTCGTTGCTGTGTTCGGCCAGGGTCATGACGAACAGGCACAGCGCCCAGGAATGTTCGGCGTCGTTCTCCTGACGGCCGCTGTGCGCGTTGAGCGTCTGGCGAACGATCTCCTTGAGCCGGTCGCACTCGATGAGGAACGCCATCTGGCGAGCGAGACGATCTGCGGACTGCATCCCAGTATCCTAGGTCATCGTGATTTCGAATCGCGACTTCCTCGCGTATCGAGCCCGGCTGCTGATGGCCGTCGAGCGGCGCGATGTCGATGGCGTCGTCCAGGCGATGGATCCCGATATCAAGCTCGATTTTGGTGGCGGAGGAGGCGTCGCGGCATTTCGGAAGCGTCTCGCTGATGCTCCGGAACTCTGGGACGAGTTGCGCGTGGTGCTCGCGCGTGGCGGCCGGTTCTCATCAGCGACGTCGTTCGCGGCGCCGTACGTCTACTCGAACTGGCCTGAGCGATTCGACTCGTTCGAGTGTGCCGCCGCCACGGGGAGGAGCGTTCGTCTTCGTTCAGCGCCGCAACTGGATGCTCCGATCGTTGCTGCGGTGAGCTACTCGATCGTGAGGCTGATCGAGCCGGCGCAAACGGCACGCTCTGGGCGCGCGTCCAGCTTGGCGATGGCCGTGCCGGCTACATGTGGCACGCCTACGTGCGCAGCCCGATCGACTACCGCGCGCTCTTCAATCTGATCGACGGCCGGTGGCGAATGACGGCGTTCGTCGCGGGGGATTGAGGTTACGAGAGGACGAGGGTGAGCCACCGTCGGCTCTTGGCAAGATAATGAGAGCGTGTCGAGCCTTTTGTCGGGATTGGCGCGGGCTCGCGAAGCCGTGGAGATCGCGCCCGGTGCGATCTGGCTGAAGAACTGGCTGTCGCTCGACGAGCAAACCGCGATTGTCGAGCGCTGCCGCTCGATCATGGACGGTCCCTCCGGCGGTTACGTCCCGACCGTTCGCGGCGGCGGCAAGATGCACGTCCGCATGACGTGTCTTGGCCGACACTGGAATCCACTGACCTATACCTACGGCTCCACACGAGCCGATCACGACAACGCGCCGGTCGCGCCGGTGCCGGAGGAGTGGGTCGCGCTGGCGTCGCGGCTGGCGCGTGATGCAGGATTCGACAGTCGTCCCGACATCTGTCTGATCAACTTCTACGGATCGGACGGCCGCATGGGGCTTCATCAGGACAAGGACGAGAGCCCACCGTCCATCGAGGCTGGCCATCCTGTCGTCTCCATCTCGCTCGGCGACACCGCACGTTTCCTGTTCGGCGGTGCACGGCGACGCGATCCCGTGGACGCGATGCTGCTCGAATCGGGCGATGCGTTTGTCTTCGGCGGTGCCGCCAGACTCCGCTATCACGGCGTCTCGCGCATCGTCCCCGGCAGTGCGCCGCGCGAGCTAGCGATCGAGGGTCGTTTCAACCTCACGTTCAGGCAGTATTAGGTCTCTCCATGATGGCATCTGATGTCGCGCGCGGCGTCGGCACGGTGTGGCGCCTGTTTGTGGTGCTGCTGTATGCGGCGTGCGCGATCGCGGCTTTGTGGCCGGGGCTCGTGGAATTCAACCCGGCCATCCGCGGCGGCATCGCCGCGCTCTTCGCTGGCCGCGCCGTCGCTGATGTTCTCCTGTTTGCGGTGCGCCGCCAGTCGGGAGCGGCGAAGGGAGACCGCATTGTCCGCAGCTATCTCGTCTTGAGCTACGCCCACGTGACGGCCGGCATCCTCGTCGGCGCAGGCGCGCTGTGGTACGGCGGTATGAAGGGCTTCCTGGTCGCGTATGCGGCCTTCTCGTTTGCGTGGGTATGGTGGTGGATACGACGAACACTCTCGAAGGTGCGAGAGGAGGAGCAATCGATATGAGGACTATCGCCGCTGTATGCGCCGTCCTCGTTGTAGCGATTGGCCGGATTGTCGCTCAGGGCGGTGCACCCGCAGATACCCCGGCGGTGACGGTTCGCGGCCAGTCGTATACGCCGCGTTCGATCCTGGCGCGCAACATGGGCTCTGACGAGGATCAGACGACGGCGTTTCCGCCGCACAAGATCATCGGCAACGTCTACTACGTCGGCACCAGGACGCTCAGCTCGTTTCTGATCACGACGCCGATGGGACACATCCTGATCAACAGCACGTACGAGCGCAACGTGCGAACGATTGCGAAGTCGGTGGAACAGCTCGGATTCAAGTTCTCCGATGTCCGCATCCTGCTCGGCACACACGCGCACGGTGATCACCAGGAAGGCGATGCGCTGGTCAAGGAGCTCACTGGCGCGCAGGTCATGGCGATGCGTGAGGACGTTCCGGCGCTCGAAGCGATGAAGCCGAACGGGAAGGCGCATCCGATCGATCGGGTCCTTCGCGACGGTGAGGAAGTGTCGCTCGGCGGCACGACGCTCGTCGCGCATCTGACGGCCGGCCACACACGCGGCTGCACCAGCTGGACGATGAAGGCGGCTGACGGCGGCAAGACATTCAACGTTGTGTTTGCGTGCAGCTATCGCGCGCCGGCACCAGTCACGCCGCAGATCGAGGCGGAGTTCACCCGCACGTTCAAGATCCTGCGTACGATGCCGTGCGACGTGCCGCTCGGCGATCATCCTGCGCAATACACCATGGCCGCCAAGCACGCGCGGCTGGCGGGCGGCGGTACGAATCCGTTCGTCGATCCGGCGAACTGCTGGAACGAGGCCGAGATTCAGGAAGCGATGTTCCGCGCGCAGCTCGAGCTGCAGCGGAAGGCGGCGCAGCCGTAACACATGATGGAGGCAGTATGTCCACGACATCGGAAGCGGCTGTGAACCTCACTCTGCGACACATCGAGTCCGGTGTCGCGACGGAAGTCACGCGCGCCGATCCAACGCCGACCGATCCCGCACGGCGGACAGCGCACGTCAGCCGGATGTACCGCGTGACGTTCGCCGGCGAGCGGCCAGGCGCGTCTGCGACCTTCGTCGTGGACATCGGCTGGGACGGCCGGCACGGTGAGACCGATTGCCCCGTGGAAGATCTCGAGTCGGTCGGCAGGATGCTCGTCAGGGAGTTCGCGTCCGCCGTTGCCGCGTCATGACTCGAGCTCCTTCAGCCACGGATGTCGCAGCCGAACGGCGACGCTACTTCGCCATGCTCCCGCCACACGCGCGTAAGCGGATGAAGGCGTGCCGCGACATCATCCGGTCGATCGCGCCCGATGCGGTCGAGGTGTTCAGCTACGGCATTCCCGGATTCAAGCTGAATCGCAAACCGCTCGTCTGGTACGCCGCGTTCAGACACCACACGAGCCTCTACCCGATGACGGCTTCGATCCGGAAAGCGCATGCGGCGGCGCTGAAGGGCTACAAGATGTCCACCGGCACCGTGCAGTTCCCGCTCGACGAACCGCTGCCGACGGCTCTCGTGAAACGCCTGGTCAAGGCACGGCTCGCTGAACTGCGGTGAAGCGGACCACGTGGCGTCGCGCGGCGTTGCTCGCCGCCACCGTGCTGCTGCTCGTCGGCAGCGTGTACGTGGTTCGGGTCGCCTCGATCCTCGCGGCATACAAAGCCAAGATGCTCTGCTCGGAAGTGTTTCTCGCGGATCGTGAATCGGACATCGTCGAACGTGAGCTCGAAGTCGATGACCTCGCTCCGCTGAGATACATCGCAGACTCTGTCAATCGGAACGAGCAGCGAGTCACGGCAAGCGTTGCCGGCGTGATCCGGCAGGGAGCTGTCTATCGAGACAGGCGGGGATGCGCCGTGCGCTTCGGGTCGGACACACGCGTGGATCGCGTCCAGCATTTTGAGTGGCGTCCGGCGTATTTCGAGGAGTCACCGGACCCGAGACTTCGCGCGGTACTCGATCGGGCATTCGCCGAGCCGAATCCGGAGCGGCCGCGGCGGACGAGAGCGGTGGTCGTCGTGCGGGATGGACGCATCATGGCCGAGCGCTACGCGCCTGGCTTCACGAACGAGACGCCAATCCTCGGCTGGTCGATGACCAAGACGGTGATGAACGCGTTGGTCGGTATCCTGGTCGGTGAAGGTCGTCTTGCCCTCGATCGCCCGGTGCCGATTCCCGAATGGCAGGACGCAGGCGATCCGCGCCACGCAATCACTCTCGATCACCTGCTGCGTATGAGCAGCGGGCTGGAGTTCGACGAGAGCCCATGGAACCCGGTCTCTGACGTCACCGTCATGCTGCTGGGACGTCCCGACGCCGGCCTCTATGCTGCGAGCAAGAGTCTTGCGGCGGTGCCAGGCACGCACTGGCAATACTCCAGCGGCACGACCAACATCATCTCCCGTGCGATTCGCACCGTCATCAACGACGATGCCGCCTACGCCGACTTCCCCCGCCGCGCGCTGTTCGACCGGCTGCAGATGTCGAGTGCGTTGATCGAGACCGACGCGTCGGGATCGTTCATCGGCTCGTCGTTCGGATACGCGACGGCGCGCGAGTGGGCGCGTCTCGGGATGCTCTACGTGGGCGACGGTGTGTGGAATGGAGAGCGAATTCTGCCAGAGGGGTGGGTGGCGTATACGAGGTCGCCAGCGCCGGCGGATCCGCTCAGGCGCTATGGCGCGCACGTCTGGTTGAAAGTGGCCGAGGAGTACAGCGGCGACGCCGCGCTGCCCGCCGATGCCTTTCATGCCATCGGCCACGCCGGTCAGTTCGTGACGATGATCCCGTCGGCGAACCTGGTCGTCGTGCGTCTTGGCCTCACACGGTATCCGGACGCGTGGGACCATACGGCGTTCGTGCGCGACGTCCTCATGGCGATTGGACAGGAGACACGATGAGCCGCCGGCCGCCGCGCCGAGACGTGTTCAGGACGACGCGGACGCTTCGCGTGCTCACCGTCATCGTGACCCTGATGTTCGCCGCTGGACTGGTCTTCGCGTTTGTCTCCGGCCGAACGGTGATGATCTACGCCTTCCTCGGTCTGACCGTCATGGGTGTGCTCGGCATCGTCGAAACGCTGGTCAGTCGCGTCGAGCTTCACGACGACCACATTCTGACCGTCGCCCTGTTCGTCCGCCGAACCCACCCTCGAAGTCAGGTCACCTCGGTCTCCTGGGCGAAGGGCTCGCCGGTATCGATTCAGCTCAACGGAACGACGTGGGCGAATTTGCCGAACACCGGCCACGCCAGCACGAAGATCACCGGTGCCATTCGCGCCTGGATGAACGAAAGTCCATGAAGGTCTTCTTGCGAATCGTCGCCGGCCTCGTCGGAGTGTCTGTCGGGTGGGCCGTGTGGTTACTGGTGGTCATCGTCCGTGCCGGCCTTCTGCAGTTCGAGGCCGCTCTCACCATCAGCGTGCTGCTGCTCCTCATCGCCGGAGGCTCGATCGCGGCGGTTCAACTGTGGCGGCTTCGGCGAACGGGACTGACGGTTGCCGTGACGTTGTGTGGCGGCGTCGTGCTCTCCTTCGTCCTGATGCTCGTGTCCGGATCGCCTCTGACGGCGCTGCCGGGGCTCATCGTTTCGGGGGGATTGCTCGCCGTGCTGCTGTCGCCAGCGGCGTGGAGAGCGTGTGAGGAGCGCTAGAATGCGGGGAGGAGGGCTCATGGAAGCAACGGTCATCAAGCCCCCGATCACCACATCCACGCGAGAGGGCCGGGGAACGGCGGTCATGCTCGTACTCGCGATGCTCGTGGGCCTCGGGTTCGTGGCTGGGTTCGCGTTTCCGTACTTTCGCGGCGGCGACGCGCTGCAGCAGTACTCGGGCAAGGAGCCGTGGATTTTCATGCACATCGGCGGCGGCATGATCGCCCTGCTCGTCGGGCCGGGTCAGCTGTGGCTGGGGCACAAGAATCGTCGAATCGAGGTGCACCGCAAGCTCGGTCTCATCTACATGGGGAGCATCGCCGTCAGCGTCACTGCGGCGTTCTATCTGGCGACACACACGACGCTCGGCTGGGTCTTCGGCGCTGGTCTGATCGGTCTCGCCATCGCATGGATCGTCACCACTGGTCTGGCCTACGTGGCTATCCGCCGCGGATTGTTGCAGCAGCATCAGGAGTGGATGACTCGCAGCTACGTCGTGACGTTCGGGTTCGTGTTCTTTCGCATCTTCGCCGGCATCCTGTTGGCAACCGGCGTCGGCAGTCTGCAGGAGCAGCTGGCCGCCGCGAGCTGGTTCTGCTGGGCGGCGCCACTGCTCGTGACCGAGGCGATTCTGCAGGGCCGCAAGATCTTCGCGGTGAGCGCGTACTAGCGCAGCAGGTGTTCTGTCTGGCCGTATGACAGAATCGCGAGATGTCCGACGCTCGCGCAACTGTGCTCGTCACGTGGCCGGATTGGGTCAACGAGACCGTCGCGTTCGGCACGCGCTACACCACGGATGACGATCGCATGCGGCTGGCGATTGAACTGGCCCGCCAGAACGTCGTGCGGCGGACGGGTGGCCCCTTCGGCGCCGCGATCTTCGAACGCTCGACCGGTACGCTGCTCTCAGTCGGTGTGAACAGCGTCGTTCGATTGAATAACAGCACACTGCACGCTGAGATGCTCGCGATCACCATGGCGCAGCACCGCATCGGCTCGTACACGCTGGCGGGATCCGAGTCGGCGTCGTACGAGCTGTTCAGCTCGTGCGATCCGTGCGCGATGTGTCTCGGCGGGATCTTGTGGAGCGGACTTCGACGCCTGGTCACCGGCGCCGACCGCGACGATGCCACGGCGCTGGGCTTCGAGGAAGGCCCGGTGTTCCCGGAGTCGTACACCTACCTGCAGGAGCGGGGCGTCGCCATCACGCGGAGCGTTTTACGTCGGGAAGCGGCCGACGTCCTCGAGCTGTATCGCCGGCAGGGCGGGCAGATTTATAACGCCTAGTCTCTGGTCTCTGGTCTCCGGTCTCTAGTCAGACCGTTCCAAAGACCAAAGACCAAAGACCAAAGACCGAACGGTATAATCCCGTGCGACGAGGAACCCACTGATATGGTCACTTTTAGTGTGAACGGTACTGCCCGCATGTTCGACGGCGACGAGGAGATGCCGCTGCTGTGGTATCTCCGGGACGACCTGCGTCTCACTGGCACACGGTTCGGCTGCGGCGCCGGCCTGTGCGGCGCGTGCACGGTGCACCTGGACGGCACTGCCGTCCGCTCGTGCCAGACGCCGCTGAAGTCGCTGAACAACAAGAAGGTCGTCACGATCGAAGGGCTCAGCCCGAACGGCACGCACCCGGTGCAGGCCGCGTGGGAGAAGCACAACGTCGCGCAGTGCGGCTACTGTCAGACCGGTCAGATCATGCAGGCCGCGTCGCTCCTGACGCGCACGCCGAATCCGACTGACGCAGACATCGACCGCGCGATGCAGGGCAACATCTGTCGCTGCGGCACCTATCAGCGCATTCGCGCCGCGATCAAGACGGCGGCAGGCGGGAGGCGCGCATGACCGTCACCAACGTCAGTCGTCGTCAGTTCCTCGGCGGCGTCTTTACGACCGGCGCCTTTGTGCTGGCCTCGCGTGTGCTGCCCGAGTCGGCGTGGGCGCAGACGGCCACAGCAGTCTTCAAGACGAAGGCGGATCTCGCCTCGCTCAACCCGAGCGTGTATCTCGGCATCGAACCTGACGGCACGGTCTTCATCGTGACGCATCGCTCGGAGATGGGCACCGGCATCCGCACGTCGCTGCCGATGGTGGCGGCCGACGAGCTCGATGCCGACTGGACGCGCTGCCGCATCGAGCAGGGCGTCGGCGACGCGCGCTACGGCGATCAGAACACCGACGGCTCGCGCTCGGTTCGCGACTTCTACGAAGCGTTCCGTCGCGCCGGGGCCTCGGCGCGCGCCATGCTGGTGAGCGCCGCGGCGGCACAGTGGAATGTGCCGGCGGCGCAATGCGTGGTTCGCAATCACGAAGTGATCCATGAGGCCAGCAACCGTCGCGTCGGGTTTGGCGCGCTGGTGCCCGCGGCCGCGAAGCTGTCCGTGCCGAAGGCCGAAGATCTGCGCTACAAGCCGAAGACGGCGTGGAAGCTGGTTGGCCAGCAGACCTCCACCTACGACCAGAAGGACATCGTCACGGGGAAGGCGCAGTTCGGTCTGGACGTGTATCGCGAAGGAATGGTCTTCGCGTCGATCGAGCACCCGCCGGTGCTCGGTGGCACGCCGAAGAGCGTGGACGACAAGGCCACGCTCGCGGTGAAGGGTGTGCAGCAAACGGTTGCGCTCGATACGTTCAAGCCGCCACATCTCTTCCAACCGCTCGGCGGCGTGGCGGTGATTGCCAACAGCACGTGGTCGGCGATCAAGGGCCGGCGTGCGTTGAAGGTTGAATGGAACGACGGCGCGCACGGCGCGTTCGACTCCGACTCCTTCAAGCAGCAGATGCTGGCGACGGTGAAGCAGACGGGCAAGGTCTATCGCAACTTGGGCAACGTTGACGCCGAGTTCGCGAAAAGCGGCAAGGTGATCGAGGCGATGTATTCCACGCCGATGGCTGCGCACGCCTCGATGGAGCCGCCGGCCGCGGTCGCCGAGTTCAGCAACGGCAAGGCAACGATCTGGGCGCCGACGCAGAACCCGCAGGCGGTGCAGGACGCCGTGTCCGCGGCGCTCGGGATCAAGAAGGAAGACGTCATCTGCCACGTGACGCTGCTTGGCGGCGGGTTCGGCCGCAAGTCGAAGCCCGACTACGCGGCGGAAGCGGCCGTGCTCGCGCGCAAGCTCGGAAAGCCGGTCAAGGTGATCTGGACGCGCGAAGATGACATCCGCTTCGACTACTACCACACGACCGCGGTCGTCTATCACAAGGCCAGCGTGGACGGACGCGGCAAGCCGACGGCGTGGCTGCATCGATCGGTGTTCCCGCCGATTGCATCCACATTTGCGCCGGGTGCGCGCGAGCCACTCAGCTTCGAGCTCGATCTCGGGCTGACCGACCTGCCGTATGACATCGCCAACATCCGTGCCGAAAACGGTCCGGCCGACGCGCACGTGCGCATCGGATGGTTCCGCGCGGTGAGCAACAACTTCCACGCGTTCGCCGCGCACAGTTTTGCCGACGAGATGGCGAAGGCGGCCAACCGCGACTCGCTCGAGTTCCTGCTCGACATGGTGGGCCCGGGCAAGGTGCTCGATCTCAAAGGTCAGGGCGTGAACTACTCCAACTACGGCGCGCCGTACGACAAATACCCGGTTGACACTCGTCGTCTGCGCCGCGTGCTGGAGATCGCCGGCGAGAAGGCAGGCTGGGGCAAGACCAAGTCTGGCGGCGGCCGCGGTATGGGCATCGCCGCGCATCGCAGCTTCAACACCTACGTGGCCTCGGTGGTCGAGGTCGAAGTGGACAGCCGTGGGCAGTTCAAGGTGCCGCGGATCCATCAGGTCGTCGATGCCGGCGTGATCGTCAACCCCGATCGAGTGCGCTCGCAGATGGAAGGCGCGGCGGTGATGGCGGTCGGTCTGGCGCGAACCGGCGAGATCACCGCAAAGGGCGGCCGGATCAACCAGAGCAACTTCCACGACTTCCAGGTCGCGCGCATCACTGATGCGCCGTTCCAGGTGGACGTCCACTTCGTGGATAGCGACGCGCCGCCGACTGGTGTCGGCGAGCCGGGCCTGCCGCCCGTGCTGTCGGCGCTGGGCAACGCGATCTTCGCTGCCACGGGCAAACGGGTCAGGGAGCTACCAATCTCGAAGATGAAGCTGGTGTAGTGTCCGGCTTTAGCCGGACTGTCAGGGCGGGTCTCCGACCCGCCCTTTTCAATTCCTGCTGTGAACCGCCATGAAACGACTGCTCGCGATCGTCGCTGTTCTGGGGCTGATGGTCGGCGTTAAGGCTGTGCCACCGGCGTCATTGACCACAGAGGGCTCGAGCGCCCTCTCGACCTTCTTTGCCGATGCAGTCACGCGCGGCGAGGTGCCTGGCGTGGTCGCGCTCGTCGTGGACCGCGACAAAGTGCTGTATCACGAGGCGTTCGGCAAACAGAACGTCGCCAAGAACGTGCCGATGGTCAAGGACACGATCTTCCGCATCGCCTCGATGACCAAGGCAGTGACGTCAGTCGGTGTCATGCAACTCGTCGAGCAGGGAAAAGTCGGCCTGGACGATGAGGTGTCGAAGTATCTGCCACGCCTGAAGAGCCCGGACGTGTTCAGCACGTTCGACGAGCGGGCAGGCACGTATCAGACGCGGCCGGCGACAAAGCCGATCATCATTCGTCAGCTGCTGACGCACACGTCCGGCGTCGGCTACTCCTGGTCGGATCATGCGCTTGCGATCGCGCAGAAGAAGACCGGCGCTACCAACGACTCCGAGCTGCCGCTGGTCAACGAGCCCGGCGCGCAATGGACCTACGGCGCCAGCACCCGCGTGCTCGGCGAAATGATTGAGAAGATCACCGGTCAGCGCATCGACGCGTATCTCGAGACGCACATCTTTGCCCCGCTCGGCATGCGCGATACGAGCTACACGGTTCCACCCGAGAAATACTCGCGCGTGGTGACGGTGCATCAGAAAGCCAACAATGCGATCACCGAGACACAGAATCCCACGCCGATTCCGGCGACGATCCGCGGCGACGGCGGCCTGTTCTCGACGGCTGCCGACTACGGCCGCTTCGTCCAGATGATTCTCAATCGCGGGCAGCGCGACGGTGTGCGGATCCTCAAAGAGAGCACTGTTGCCGAGATGTCGAAGAACCAGACCGGCAGTGTGAAGGTTCGCCTCCAGCCGAGCGCGGATCCGCTGCGCTCGAAGCCGTATCCACTCGGCGCCGGCGAAGATGTGTGGGGCCTCGGTTTCCAGATCGCTGCACCGAAGACGCCGAACCCGTCGATGCGCAGTCCGGGCAGCCTGAGCTGGGCGGGCATCAACAACACGTTCTACTGGATCGATCCGCAGAAGCAGATCGGCGCGGTGATCCTGATGCAGATGCTGCCGTTCTATGACGAGGCAGCGCTGCGCGTCCTGAACGGATTCGAGGAGCGGGTCTACCGCAACCTGAAGTAGCGTCGTGCGTCGTAGCGGCGGGTCTTCAGACCCGCCTTGACGCCTTGAAAGGTATCTATGCGCAAACTCGCCGGTGTTTCCCTCGCGCTGGTGCTGGCCGCGCTCGTCGTCGTTGTGGCCGACGAGCGTCCGGACGAGGCCATGTTCTGGAAGATTCGCCAGGAGGCCAGCAGCCGGTCGCAGATTCTCTCGACGCTGCACGTCCTCACTGACGTCTACGGCCCGCGGCTGACCGGCTCGCCCAATCTCAAGGCGGCCGGTGAGTGGGCCGTGCAGCAGATGACGTCGTGGGGACTCAAGAACGGGCATCTCGAGCCGTGGGACTTCGGCCACGCGGGATGGGCCAACGAGCGTCTCACCGCGCACATCACGTCGCCGGTGAAGGACGCACTGGTCGTCGAGGCGCTGGCGTGGACGCCGGGTACGACGGGCGTCGCGCGCGGTCAGGCCGTGCAAATCACGTTGCCGGTTCGGCCGACCGCCACAGAGATGGCCTCGTTCCTCGACAGCATCAAATCCACGATCAACGGCAAGATGGTGCTTGTCGGACCGCATCAATCAGTGCCGGTCACGTTCAACCCGGTACCGCTCCGCCGTGAGGATGCCGATGTCGTCACGCTGCTGAACGCGCCACCGGCGCAGACGCCGCCGGTTCAAGCGCCTGCTCCTGCAAGCGACCCGCAGCGCCCGTTGAGCAACGCGCAGATTCAGGAACGGCTCAATCAGTTCCTGCTCGCCAACGGTGCGTTGGTCCGCATCAACGACGCCGGTCGGGATCACGGACAGATTCGCGCCTTCGACAACGCCACGCATGACGTCACCAAAGCGCCACCGACGGTGGTGATGCGCAATGAAGACTACGGACGCCTCTCCCGCCTGCTGGCCGACAAGCGCCCGGTGGAACTGGAGTTCGAGATCGTCAACCGCAGCTATCCCGAAGGCCGTACCAGTTACAACGCGATCGCCGAACTCCCCGGCACGGACAAGGCTGACGAAGTGGTTATGCTCGGCGGGCATCTCGACTCGTGGCACGCGGCGACCGGCGCGACCGACAACGCGATCGGCTGCTCAGTGATGATGGAGGCGGTGCGGATCCTGACCGCGATCGGCGCGAAGCCGCGTCGCACGATTCGCGTCGCCCTGTGGAGCGGCGAAGAGCAGGGCTTGCTCGGCTCGGCGGCCTACGTCAAACAGCACTTCGGATCGTTCGAGGATCAGAAGCCGGAGTACGCCAAGCTTTCCGCGTACTTCAACATGGACTCCGGCACCGGACGGATCCGTGGCTGGACGGCGTTTGGACCCTCGGCGACGGGGGACGTCCTGCGTCAGGCGACCGCGTCGCTCAAGGATCTCGGCATGCTCGGCGCCACGGCCACCCGCTCGCGAGCGACCGGCGGCACCGACTCGACCAACTTCAACGCGGCCGGATTGCCTGGCATCAATACGGTGCTCGATCCGATTCAGTACCAGACCTACACCTGGCACACCAATCTCGACACCTACGAGCGCATCGTCGAGGACGATGTGAAGAAGGCGGCGATTGTGGTGGCCAGCACGGTGTATCACCTGGCGATGCGCGACGAGCTCCTGCCTCGGTTTTCAGCGAACGAGATGCCGCGGCCGCCGGCGCCGCCGCCACCCGCGCAGCCGTCCACGTCCACGTCCGCAACACCGACCACGCGATCGAACTGAAGGTCGTGAATCAGCCCCGAGTGACACGCCGCACGCTGATCGTTCTTCTGGCGGCGAACCTGTCTCTGGTCGCGCCGGCCGCGGCTCAGAAGCCGGCGCCGCCCATCGTCATTCTCGGTGTTCCCGCCGAGGTCAAAGATATCGAGGCGCAGTTGACACGGCCGGCGATCGAACGCGTGCAAGGCGCGCCGTTCAGTGTCGGCCTCATCGGATCGACGCGGGTGATCCTCGGCAAGACCAACGCCGGCAAAGTGAACGCCGCGATGATGACCGCTCTCGCCGTGAACCATTACGGACCGTCGGCGGTGTTCTTCAGCGGGACTGCAGGGGCGATCGACCCTGAGCTGGAGCCTGCCGACGTAATCATCGGCACGGCGATTGGCTATCACGACTTCGGGCTGTCAGCGGCTGGCGGGTTCGTGCGACGCCCGACGAACAATCCTGCGACCGGCGGACCCAATCCGCCGTTCTTCGCGCCCGACGAGCGGCTGCTCGGCGCGGCGCGCCGTCTGGCGAAAGGCGTGAAACTTGGACCGGCGCCGGGGACCACGCGCACACCGGTGGTCCGCGAAGGCGTCATCGTCACCGGCGACGCGTTCGTGGCCAACCCGGCGCAGCGCGATGAGATCCGGCGCTCGCTGAAGGCGTCAGCTGTTGAGATGGAAGGCGCGGCCGTCGCGCAGGTATGCTGGCAGCTCGGCGTACCGTTTCTCGTGATTCGCAGCATCACTGACAAGGCCGACGGCAGCACTGTCGATGCGTATCGTACGAATCTCGACGTCGCCAGTCGCAACGCGGCGACGGTGACGCTAGCGGTGCTCGCGGACGTCGCACGGTAGGGTAGGGCCGGTCCGCCTTCGCCAAGGCTACGGCGGGACCGGCCAGGGTGCACCATGCAGATCGATCTCCTTCGTCAATTGATTCGCCACATGGAGTGGGCGGACGCTGAAGTGTGGCGCGCGGTCCTGGCACATGAGCCAGCCGGCCACGACACGCGCCTGCGCGATCTGCTCTTGCATCTGCATCTGGTGCAGCGCCTCTTCCTGGTGGTGTGGAAGAAACAGCCGCTTGATCCCTCGCGAGGACAGCCACAGTTCGCGACCGCCGCCGACCTGAAGGCCTGGGCGCAGACGTATTACGCCGATGCGAACAAGTTCCTTGACACCGTGGACGACCGCGCGCTGACGAGCGATGTCGTGATGCCGTGGGTGAAGGAATTCGAGACCCAGGTGGGACGCACGTTCACAACGCCGACGCTGGGCGAAACAATTTTCCAGGTCACCAGCCACTCGACCTATCACCGTGGTCAGGTCAACGCCCGGCTCCGCGAAATTGGCGGCGAGCCGCCGCTCGTGGATTACATCGCGTGGGTCTGGTTCGGACGTCCCGAGCCGAACTGGGCTCCCACTGCGGCGACGGTGTGACCACGCCGCCGTTTGACCGCGAGCTGCGGCCGCAACCTCTGGGGCGTGAGTTGCGGTCGCAGTTCGGCGACATCGACATTTACTTCTTCGATCAGCTGCTGCGCGGACGACTCGACACACGCCCGCGCGTGCTCGACGCAGGCTGCGGCGACGGCAGAAACCTGATCTATCTCCTGCAGCGGGGCGTCGCGTGCTACGGGGTCGATGAAGACGCGACGGCGATTGAGGTCATGCGGCGAACCGCAGCGCGCGTCGCGCCGCAGGTGCCTGCGGGCAACTTCATCGTCGCGCCGATCGACCAGCTTCCGTACGAGGATGGCCGCATGGACGTCGTGGTCGCGAGCGCCGTGCTGCACTTCGCCCGCGATGAAGCGCACTGGACGCGCATGGTGCAGGAGTTGTGGCGCGTGCTGGCGCCGAACGGTCTGCTGTTTGCGAGGCTGGCGTCGAACATCGGCCTCGAATCTGCCGTTGGCCCAGCCGGTCGCGTCGTCCGGTTGCCGGACGGCTCGACGCGCTTCGTCGTAGACGAGGGGATGCTGCTCGGCTGGACCGAGCGTCTTGGCGGCCGTCTGGCCGATCCGATCAAAACCACCAACGTTCAGCAGCAGCGCTGCATGACGACGTGGTGTCTGATCAAATGACTCGGGTCAGGTCAAAGGTCAAAGGGCAAAGGTCAAAGGTCAAAGGTCAGAAGTAAGGGCAAGGTCGGATCGCCAGACCGGCCGCACAGCTGCGCCGTCCAATAAGCAGTTGACGGAGGGCCTCGGATGTCAGCACGGCACTACGCAGGGATCGTGCGATCCGGGAGGGCAAGGTTAGCCCTGTTGGTCGCGGCGTCCATCGCAGCGTGCGTGATGGCCACGCCTCTTCTCGAGGCGCAGAGCGCTCCTCCAGCTGCTGCATCGCCAGAGTTCGAAGTCGCGTCCATCAAGCTGAACGCCAACAGCGGACTGCCGCCGCTGAATGTCGTCAGCAAGACGATCATGAGGCGATCGGCGGCCCGTGCGAGGGACGGCAGATACATCCAGCAAGGAATCGCTGCGACAACGCTGAGCGCGTTGATCCAGGCGGCGTATCAGGTGACCGACTTTCAGATTGCCGGCGCGCCGTCGTGGGTCAGCTCCGAGCGGTACGACGTGGACGCACGCGCGCCAGGCGCGACGACCTTTGAAGAGATGCGTCCGATGCTGCAAACGCTGCTCGCCAAGCGATTTCAGCTGACGTTCCGCCGCGAGACGCGAGAGCTGCCGGTCTACGAGCTCGTCGCGGCCCGGAACGGCCTGAAGATTACGCCGATGAAGCCTGGCAGTTGTGTCCCGATGGAACAGGCGAAGCCGTTGGAGCCACTCAATATCTGCGGCGGGATCAGACGACAGATGGGTGGTGTCGTTGCACCCGAGCGGAAGGATGTCATCGAAGCCGTCGGCGTGCCGATGGCGACGCTCATCGACTTTCTGATCGACGAAACCGGCCGCATCGTCATCGACAAATCCGGCTTCGACGACGTGTTCAGTTTTCGTCTGGAGTTCGCGTCAAGCGTCAACACCGGACTCGGCAATGTCGATACGCCGGCGTCAGGCCTGTCGATCTTCACCGCCGTTGAAGAGCAGCTCGGCTTACGACTGCGATCGACGACCGGGCCGGTTGACGTCCTGATCATCGATCGCGTCGAGCGACCATCTCCGAACTGATAGCGACGTTCCGGCTCGAGCCGGACGCGACACCTACTGAAGCTCCAGCATCAGCCCGTCGAGGCTCCGCTGAATGTGGAGATCGGCGAACTTGAAGTCGGTCCGCAGCATCTTCTCGATCTCGGCTTTCGTCTTCTTCTGCGCGATCATGTCGTGGACCTTGTTCCGCAGCGTCAGCGTGCTGTCGCGGAACTTGCGCATCTCCTGCTTGGTCGTGACGAGCCCATGGCCGGGCACGACCTGGTCGAACTCCAGCTTGAGCACGCCGTCGAGGGTGCCGGTCCAGTCGCGTGCGCTGCCGCCGCCGGCGTAGTCAATCAGCTGCGGAGTCGCGTCGCCGAACGTGAACATGTCGCCCGCTGACAGCACGCGGTGATCCGGGAACAAGACGACGATGTCGCCGTCGGTGTGGGCACGGCCGAAGCGATAAGCCTCGACGCGTTTGCCGCCCAGATACAGACGCAGGCTGTTGTCCAGTGTCACGTTCGCCTGACCCGACTGCTTGATCTCGACCATCTTGTCGCGCGCCTGCTGTGAGGTGATGACCTGCGCGTTCAGCGCCTGCAGCTTGGCGTTGCCGCCGCTGTGATCGGCGTGGTAGTGCGTGTTGATCACGTACCTCACTGGCTGATTCGTGATCTTTTTCAGCTGCGCCATGATGTTCTCGTGGTCGATCTCGAACTTGTCGTCCACGAGCACCACGCCCTGGTTCGTCACCAGCACGGTGGTGTTGCCGGGCACGAAGTCGTTGTGGATGACGAACAGGTCGTCCTTGATCTTGATGGTGTCGAGCTTGGCCGGCGCATCGCCAAACTGGGCGCGCACGTAAACGCCGAGCATGGCAATCGCGAGCACGACGAGAAGGCCCACACGTCGATTCATCGGCAATCTCCTGAACTCGCAGATGTTACTACGGCGTACGGCCGTCAGCGATGGGAAGTCGGTGCGATGGAGCTCTCGCTCATCGGTGCAAACTCCTATCGTGTATCGGTGCGAGGGGCTGACGCTGTCGGTGCGAGGGTTCTATTGCGTGTCGGTGCGAGGGGGCTGACGATGTCGGTGCGACGAGCTGACGCGAGTTGGTGCCTGCTCGCAGCGGTTGGTACGAAGTGCCGACGGCGTGCCGCGTGGCGGACGCGTGTGAGCATGCCGAGCTCATGGCGAAGCCGGAAATTGGCGGAGCGATTCACTCCGCGCGTGTTCCGTCCAAGTGTTCGCGATGTGGCGAAGTACCAAGAACGTTTTGAGCCAGAGGCGCATGTCGCGCGAGTGAGCAACTACACGCGCGGGAAGCGTCAGGGTACGAGCGCAGACAATTTCCCGGCGTGCGAGTCGCGGCCGCGACGCGGCATGCCGTCGGCTGAAGCGCTCGAGTACGTGTCGTCGTCGTCGTTAGGTGAGCGCCGCGCGCTCGCGGTAGAAGGCGATCAGGTCCATGCTCTTCGCCGGCTGCACACCCATCTGCCGCAGCATCGTCGTCACCTGGCCGCGATGATACGAGCCGTGGTTGACCAGGTGCTGCAGCATCTGCCAGAACGGCTGCGCCTGCCGGCGTCCGTCCCAGCCGGTGTAGTCGATCGGGCGCAGGATGCCCTCCGGTCCGAGCCGACTCACGATCGCGCGAATGCGCTGCTCTTCATCCATCCACGCGGCGCGGATCGCGTCGAGATCGCCGTACGTCTCCGGCTTCGGCAGCGCCATCGGCGATTCACCTTCCCAGCGCGAGCGCCAGATCCAGTCGGCGCCGCACAGATGCGCCATCGTGTCGAAGATCGACGAGAAGCTGTTACCGAGCGGCCGCCTCAACTGCTCATCGGTCAACGTGTCCACGGCGACGAACAGACGATCGCGCGCCCAGTAGTGATAGTCCACCGTTGTCTGCAGCACGTCGAACGTCATCACGGCCTCCAGGGCTCAGCCTATTGTCGTCCACGGGGGACAGGCGCGACGCGAGCGAAGGCCACGCGTCGTGTTTTCTCGACGATCGACGACATCCGAGCGGGTACGACTCTTGCCCGAATCGAGAATGCCAGCGTCCGCCTTCGCCAAAGGCTACGGCGAGACAAGTCATTGAGGATGACCATGCGTATCACGTCGTTCGCGGCGATCCTGCTCGCCACAGTGCTTCTGACCTCGACTGCGTCCGCGCAGGAACCCCGCGCGTCGCTGCAAGGGTTCGGCGGACTCGGCATGGGCAGCTTCACGACGCCGAACACGAACTTCGGCGGGGTGATTACCGGCGATCTCACGCCGAACATACAGTTCATGGGCGAAGTGGGCCGTCTGAGTAACATCCTCCCGTCCAGAACGCAGTTGCTCTTCGATCTGAGTCCGGTTGGACTGAGCGCGTCGGCGTTCTACGCGCAGGGCGGCGTTCGCTTGACGAGCGGCTCAGGCGCGGTGCGCCCATACGCTGAAGCCTCCGGTGGGATCGCACGCCTCACACCGCATGTCAGCGGACTCGATGGTCTGCCCGGCGTCTTCACCAACGCCGGTCTCGCGTTTCTGAATCAAACCGCGCCGATCGGCACGGTCGGCGCAGGCGTGACGCTGCACGCCGGCAACTTCATCGCCGATGCGGGTTATCGATATCACCGCGTCTTCTCGGATAGCTGGCTAGAGGCGCTGTCGCTCGGCAGCAATCTCACCACCAACGAAGTCCGCTTCGGTGTCGGCGTGAAGTTCTAGTGGTCCGCATAGACGGCAGGAGTGTCAATCACAACGAGCCGTCGACGGAGATGTCCTGGCCGCGACAACGGAGCGGCCAGTCGTTATGGACGACGAACCTTCCACGAAGTCAGGTCGCGGCGGCCACTCGCCGCCGCGAGAACCACCGTCGCACCGTCCGCACGATCACGGCGGCGAAGATCACAATCAGCGCAAGCAAGACGCCGGCGACGACGAGCGCCGCGATCGGATGGGCGAGCGCGAGATACCCGAGTCCGACGACGAAGACGTCTTCGCTCAAGCTGAGCGCCCAGTTGGATGCCGGCTCAGGACTCGTATTCGCGACCGCGCGCGTGCTCGTCTTCGTGAGATGACTTCCGGCAGCGACGGTGCCGCCGAGAAGCGCGACGAGTCCTTCTACTCCTGGTGAGGCGTCGCCCAACGTGGTGACGGCGATCAAGGCGCCGCCCAGCGGACGGATCGCCGTGTGAAGGATGTCCCACAGCGAGTCGAAGTAGGGAATCTTGTCGGCGAAGAACTCGACGAAGTACAGCACGAGCGCCGTACCGATGATGAAGGGGTTGTTGAACGTTTGGTACTGCGACGGCAGGTCCACCCACCCGTATCGGGCGGCGAGTCCGAGCATCGCCACCGTCGCGTAGAGATTCACGCCGGCGGCGAATGAAAACCCCAGCGTGCGTCCGAGTGTGACGAGATCCATAGCAGCGAGCGCCGGGTCTAAAGAGCAAGACCCGGCCTACGCTGCTAAATGTACACCCTCACTTCTTCCAGGTATCCCACGTCCTCAGGATCTGGCCGGCGATCTTCGCAGGATCGGCGCCCGCGACCGGCTCGAACTTCTGCAAGCGCCCAGCGAAGCAATCCGCGAGATACAAATTGCCTAATTGATCGGTCGAGATCCCGTGCGAACAGTTGAGCCGTCCCGCCTGTCCACCCGGTGCCCCCCAGCCGTAGAGGAAGTTGCCGTTCAGATCGAACTTGAGGATGCGGCTCGTCGGCGCGTCGCCGACCCAGATGAAGCCGTTCTGATCGATGAAGTGATTCACCATCAGCGTGTTCTGATTCTCTGGCCAGTTCGGTGACTTCAGCGTCCACATATCGAGGAACTTGCCGTCGGTGTTGAACACCTGCATGCGCGAGTGCCCGCGATCGACGACGAAGAGACGCTGATCGCGGCTGATAGCGATGCTGTGCACGGTGTTGAACTCGTTCGGTCCCGGGTTTTTCGGATCCTTCGGCGGGCCGCCCCAGTCCTTGATGAAGTTGTCCTTCGCGTCGTACTTCGCGACGCGCGTGCCGCCGTAGCCGTCGGTGATGAAGTACGTGCCGTCGGGCAGCCAGGCGATGTCCGTCGGACGGTCGAAGGTGTTGGGTCCGCGGCCGCGTTTGCCGAGCTCGCCCTTGCTGTGCACCAGCTTCCCGTCATAGGTGAAGCGATAGATCATGTGCAGCTGGTCGTCGATGATCCAGACGTGCTTTTCCTTGTCGTACGGGCTGATCTTGATCTGATGCGGTCCGCGGCCACAGGGGAGCTGAGAAAACATCTTGTCGAGATGCGGCCACTCGCCGACCAGCTCGCCCTTCTGGTTCAAGATGTAGATCGAGTGCTCGAAGCGGCGTTCCCACCCGCGCTTCGGCTCCGACTCGCATGTCGCTGTGATGCCGTCGCCGTTACCCGTGGCATTGCCGCGCGACGGATTGAGCGCGGCGTACGGCGTCCACGGCTTGGCGCCTTGCGGCAGCGGCAGCTCGCCGCGCATGGCGACCCAGATGCGATCGGGATTCTCGGCGTAGACGCCACCAAACGAGCCCCACGTCCATCCCTCGTGCGAATGCCGAGTGTCGGGCAGTGGCTTGGGCCAGTTATCGGCGACTTTGTAATGGCCGGTCGGCCAGTCCTGGAGGCTCCGGCGCTTGGCGCCGGCCGGGCTCTGGGCCTGGCTGGTGCTGTACGCGACCGCGGCCAGCAAGAACAGGACGATGATGAGAATCGGACTGGGCACGGAAACAGTGCGGCGCATGAGCAGCCCTCCTGACGGGAGGGCATTATAGAGGGCAAAGTCAGGTCAAAGGTCAACTGTCAAATGGCAAAGGTCAGGAACGCAGACCTAGGCCCAGGACCTGGGACCTAGGAACTAGGACCTAAACCCAGGACCTCGCCTTTGACGTTTGCCTTTTGCCCTTTGACCTGACCGAGGTTAGTTCGTCGTTCCGCCCGCGTACCACTTGCGGGAACTGACTCTAAAGTCGGCCTTGCGGGTGCGGATTTCGATGCGGCGCATGCCCTGGGCGCTCGAGGGCTCGAACGCAATCAGGTACTGGTGGCGGAGCTCGTCTACGAGGCGCGTGATGCCGGTGACGGCGAGGGCCGGACTGTTCGCGACGAAGAAGTCGCCGCCGGTCGCGCGCGCGAGCTCGGCGAGCGGGCTATAGATCGCCTTCGGATTCGCGGCCGCGGCTTCGGCGGTGACGCCGTCTCCCACCGCAAACACGTAGACGGGGACGTCGATCGTGCTGGCGATCCACGCCACTTCCTCCGGCGTGTAGCTGCTCCAGTTGTCGGCGCCGTCCGTCAGGACGATGACCGCCCGGCGGTTGCGTGCCCGGTCGGCGACCAGCGCCGAGGTGCCGGCGATGGCGTCGTAGATCGAGGTCGCGCCCCAGGCGCCGATCTCGTCGAGGCCGGTGCGCACGTGCTCGAAGCTGCCGGTGAACTCGCGCAGCGTGACCAGTCGCGTATCAAAGCTCAAAAGGGCGGCATCGTCTTTTTGCTTGTCCAGCGTGGAAAGGACCCAGTCGCAGATGTGCTTTGACGACTGGCGGGCGCTTCCGAGGGCCATACTGCCGCTGCTGTCCACGAGGAACGCGATGCTGGCCGGCGCATTGGCGTCGGACTGGATGCTGATGATCTTCCGGTCTTTCCCGTCCTCGGCCACCGCAAAGTCCTTGGGTTGCAGGGACCGGACAACCTTGCCCTTCTTATCGCGCACGACGGCTGTTACGGAAACCAGGTCCACACCGGATTTGAAGGTCGCGACCGGCTCCGCCGTCTGAGCAGACGCGGTCGCGCTCAGCAGCAGAAGTACAGTGAGAGAGTGCGCAATTCGGCGAAAGACCATGTTGTGTCCCTTGAGCCCGGCAGATAGACAAGGCCGTCTCCCCCTTATTTCGTCCGGAACGGGTCGGACCTTTAAGGGTCGAGAGGTATTAGGTTTAGCTGGGGCTCGACTCACTGTAACACGAGGCCCGGCTGTTGAAGCCGAGCCATCGTCTGATTCGTGCACGGCAGGCTAGACTGCCGTCCATGTCCGATGCGACCCGAACCGCCGTGGACCGCTTCAACGAGGCATTCAACCGTCACGATGTGGCCGGCATCATGAGCTGGATGACCGAGGACTGTGTGTTCGAGAACACCCGTCCCGCGCCCGACGGAACGCGCATCAGCGGGCACGAGGCTGTCCGCGCCTTCTGGGAAGAGTTCTTCCGGCGTTCGCCACAGGCCCACTTCGAAACCGAGGAGATGATCACGTCGGGCGACCGCTGCATCGTTCGCTGGACGTACAGGTGGGTCCGTGACGACAAGCCCGGGCATGTCAGGGGAGTGGACGTCTTCCGCGTGCGCGACGGAAAGATCGCCGAGAAGATGTCCTACGTGAAGGGCTGAAGGCGGGCGCGCTCTTCGAGCGCGCGTCCTTAGGTCCTTCGTCCTTGGTTCATGGTCCGTCCTGGGGCCATTCGTGCGCGTAAACCCTGCTGGAGAAATCGCACGCATGGGCGTGCGGCAGCGGGACGTACTAATCGAGCATCATGGGCACGGCGCCACAGTCTTTATTCCGCTCTCATGGTCATTGAACGCGGACAAGAGATTCGAGGTCGTGAACGTGGACGACGGGGCACCGGACGAGAGCGAGAGGCATTTCGGACGATTCGGGTCCCGGGCGTGACAGGGACGAAGGACCAGGGACCAGGTACGGACCAAGGACTAAGCACCAGGGACTAGAGTCGTCGGAATGGGAACGGGCCTAGAAGCTGTCAGGCCAAATCAATGTCACCCGCTCGTCGGAGGTGCCGGGCCACTGCACGACCATCCGCTGTTCCGGCCAGCGCACCTCATAAATCCGCGCCGGCATTGCGGCCGCGGCCGTCGATCTCGGAACAGGAGGTCGCGTCGTCGTGACGCGTCCGGCGCGCCTGGCTTCGGCGGCTTCGGCTGCGCGCAAGGCCTCAGCCACGGCGGCGGCCACTTTCGCTGCCGGCACGGTTGTTGGCGTCACCTGCACGCTCTGGGGTTTTGTCGCAGTCGTGGCGTGATCCTGGGCAGCCAGCCGTGCTGATCCTGCCAGTAGACAGATCGCGATCGCCGCACTCAGTCGTCGAGGCACGTCAGTGTCTGACCTCGCGCGCCGGCATCACGTGCGCCGTCACAGGCTCGGAGAAGATCACGCGGCCGCTCACCAACTCGTAATAGGCACCCACGACGGTGAGACGGCCCTCGTCTACGAGACGCGGCAGTATTGCGCTCTTCGCCATGGCGTCGTTGATCACCTGCTCGACGTTCGCGAGCACCAGGGTCTTGATCTCATCGCGTTCCTGGGTGCTTGGCTTGCGCACCGCCTGGATGGCCTTGAGCAGGTAGTCGAGATTCGGACTGGCCGCGGCAGCCTTGGCCTCGGCTGCCGCCTTCACCGCGCCGCACGATTCGTGGCCCATGACCACGAGCAAAGGAATGTGCAGGTGGTCGGCGCCGTACTCCACGCTGCCGAGGATTGAGCGATCGATCACTTCACCAGCGGTGCGGATGACGAACAAATCCCCGAGCCCGACGTTGAACACCAACTCCGGGGGGACGCGCGAATCCGCACACGAGAGGACGATCGCCAACGGATGCTGCGCGTCGGCGAGCTCGCGGCGTCGGTTGACGCTCAGTGACACCGGGATCGACGCGTTGCGCGCAAAGCGGTCGTTGCCGGCCTTGAGGAGACCGAGGGCTTCCTGCGGCGTCCGCGGGGCAGACGGGTCCGTGCCGGCGGCAATTGCGCCGCTGCCGAGCAGCATGACAAAGAGTGCAACCACACGGAATCTGACAGTCATCGACACTCCGGGCACACAGACATCCGCTCTCTGAATCGGCAGTGACGCGCTGTCCTTGAACCGCGCGACCTGTGCTACGCTCCGCCGCGCGCGTCCCCCTTTCACATCCAGCGAGGAACCATGAGCAAATACGCCGTCGAGTTCATTGGGACCTTCTTTCTGGTGCTCACCATCGGTATGACCGTCATCGCGCCCGGAGCCGGTACGCTTGCGCCGCTAGCGATCGGGGCGGCCCTGATGGTCATGGTGTATGCGGGTGGCCATGTCTCAGGTGCGCATTACAACCCCGCGGTGACTCTGGCTGTCTATCTACGTGGGAAGTGTCCACTCAACGACGTTCCTGGCTACGTGCTGGCGCAAGTTGTGGGCGCGGTGCTGGCGGCGTTCGTCGTCGGCACGCTGAAGGGAGCCGGCGCGATGGGCGCAGTCACCGCCGGGGCTCCGGCCATCGGTCCGGCGTTGCTCGCCGAGTTCGTCTTCACGTTTGCGCTCGCGTGGGTGGTGCTGAACGTCGCGACCGCGAAGGCGACCGACGGCAACTCGAACTATGGTCTGGCGATTGGCTTCACCGTGATGGCCGGCGCGTTCGCGGTAGGCGGCGTATCGGGCGGTGTGTTCAATCCGGCGGTGGCCGTGGGCGTGACGATGATGGGCCTGTCGTCGGCCGCCAATATCTGGATCTTCCTCGTCGCCGACTTCGCCGGTGCGGCAGTGGCTGCGTTGGCGTTCAACGCGATCAACCCACGCGAAGCCGTCGCGCGCAGCGCCAAGCGCGACGTCGTCAGCGTGTAGCCCGATTGCGGCGCATCAGAATGCGCGGCGCATCAGGATGCGCGACGCAACAGAATCGCGGCGAAGAGCGCCGCGAACAGCACGTCGGCAATGCCGGTGGCGAGCAGCCAGGTATTGCCGACTCCGCTGACAAACAGGCCGATACAGGCGCCACAATACGCCACCTTGCCACCGCCACCCGCGGTGAGCACCGGGACTCTGGCGCCGGCAAACCGCCCAGCCATCGCATATCCCACGCCCCATGCGATGGCGTTGATCCATGTCGTTCGATAGAAGAACGCCTGCAAGGGATTCTCGAGCGACAGCGCTGACGTGTAGAACTGCGCGAAATGCGCGTCTGGATTCGCGAGCGCGCTGGCGCCGCCGATGATGTTCCAGGCGCCGGCGACATAGAGGGCTCGCCGCTGCCATGTCTCGTTCACGATTCGATCCGGTATTGTAGAGGGAAGTGTGGAGGGAGCGAGGATGAAGGGGCTGGTGCAGGCAGGCGCGCTGGCGGTGGTCCTGGTCGGCATCGTACGTGTGACCGCGCAGTCGCCGGCCACGGACGTGACCTTCCGCGGATCGATCGACGCGAAGAACATCGGCGAATACATGCGCGTGATGGCGGCGCGCCCGCATCATCTCGGCTCGGCGTACGGCAAGCAGAACGCCGACTGGATCCTCGCGCGCTTCAAGGAATGGGGCTGGGACGCGAAGATCGAATCCTACGACGTGCTGTTTCCGACGCCGAAGGAGCGCGTCCTCGAACTCCTCGGGCCAACGCCGTTCAAGGCCGCGCTCGAAGAGCCGGCCGTCGCCGTCGATCCGACCTCGTCACAGAAGTCCGAGCAGTTGCCGTCGTTCAATGCCTACTCGGTGGATGGCGACGTCACCGGACCGCTCGTCTACGTCAACTACGGCCGACCCGCCGACTACGAGGAGCTCGCCCGCCGCGGGATCTCGGTCAAGGGCGCAATTGTGATCGCGCGCTACGGCCAGTCGTGGCGCGGCATCAAACCCAAGGTTGCCGCTGAGAACGGCGCCATCGGCTGTCTGATCTACTCCGATCCCAGAGACGATGGGTTCTACGTTGACGGCGTGTTTCCCGACGGCCCGATGCGCAACCGCGACGGTGTCCAGCGCGGCAGCGTGATGGACATGCCCACGTATCCCGGCGATCCGTTGACGCCGGAGATCGGTGCCACCGCCTCGGCCAAGCGTCTCGACATCAAGGCCGTGACCACGCTGACGAAGATCCCGGTGCTGCCGATCTCCTACGGCGACGCGCAACCGCTCCTTGCGGCGCTCAGCGGACCCGCCGCGCCGGCAGACTGGCGCGGCGCGCTGCCGATCACGTATCGCCTGGGCCCGAGCACCGCGCGAGTGCATCTGAAGCTCGCCTTCGACTGGAGCCTGAAGCGCGCGAACAACGTCATCGCGCGGCTGACGGGATCGACGTATCCCGACGAGTGGATCATTCGCGGCAACCACCACGATGCCTGGGTCAACGGCGCCCAGGATCCGGGCAGCGGCATGTCGGCGGAGCTCGAGGAAGCGCGCGCGCTGGGCGATCTGGCCAAGCGCGGATGGCGGCCGAAGCGGACGATCGTCTACGCGGCGTGGGACGGTGAAGAGCAGGGACTGCTCGGCTCGACCGAATGGGTCGAGGATCACGTCCAGGAGCTGCGCGACAAGGCCGCGGTGTATGTCAACACTGACGGCAACGGCCGTGGCTTCCTGAGCGCTGGCGGCTCGCACGCACTCGAAGGATTCCTCAACAGTGTGGCGCGCGACATCGAAGACCCCGAAACGAAGGAATCGGTCTGGAAGCGCATGCAGGCGCGCGCGATCTCCACGACGGCGCCGGCGCAGCGCGCCGACGTTCGCGGCCGCGCTGACTTGCGCATCAGCGCGCTCGGCTCAGGATCCGACTATTCGCCGTTCCTGCAGCACGCCGGCATCCCCTCGCTCAATCTGTCGTTTGCCGGCCTCGACGAATCCGACGGGATCTACCACTCGATCTACGACGACTACTACCACTTCACGAAGTTCCTCGACACCGACTTCGCCTACGGCCGCGCGCTGGCGCAGACCGTGGGCACGCTGGTCATCAGGCTGGCCGAGGCCGACCTGATGCCGTTCCAGTTCACGCACCTCGCGGACACCGCCCAGACCTACGTGCGCGAGCTGCAGACGCTGCTCAAAGAACGGCAGGACGAGGTGCGCGAGCGCAACCGGCAGATCGAGGAGGGCGTCTTCGCCTCGGTCGCCGATCGCCGTCGTCCAGTGAAGGCCCCGGCGCTAGAGGACATGCCGCCGGCGTTGAATTTCGCGCCGCTCGAGAATGCCGCCAACGCGCTGACACGCGCTGCCGATCGTTATCGGAAGGCGATGGACGCCGCGCGGTCGAAGATGACGCCCGAATCGGCGCGTGCCGTCAATCTGCGGCTGATCCAGAGCGAACGTCAGCTGACCGACTCCGCCGGTCTCCCGCGGCGGCCGTGGTATCGGCATCTGCTCTACGCGCCGGGCTACTACACGGGTTATGCGGTGAAGACGATGCCAGGCGTGCGTGAGGCGATTGAGCAGAAGAACTACACCGAGGCCGACGCCGAGATCGCACGCGTGGCCCGTGCGCTCGAGCGCGAGAAAGCGCTGATCGAAGCCGCCGCTGCCGATCTCGAACGCGTGCGGTAAACGCGGTCCACGGACAACCGACATTCTCCGGTAGCTACTGTTGTGACTGTTGTTGCGCCGTGTCCTCGTCGCGCAGCGGCGCGCCCGCCTCGCGCGACATCCAGGGCGTGAACGGGACGTCGTTGGTCAGCGACGACTTGACCGGCCCGACTCGCACCGCCACGCCCAGCTCGCTTCGCACGGCGCTGCTGCCTTTGTAGACGCCGCGCGTCGGCGGCACGTCCGCGTAGTCGCGTCCGATCGCCACGCGCACGTGGCGATCGTCGACCACGAGGTTGTTGGTCGGATCGAATCCGACCCACCCGAGATCCGGCAGCAGCACCTCGACCCAGGCGTGCGTGGCCCCGTCTGCGGATCGATCGGAGCTGCCCACATCCCTGAACAGATAACCGCTGACGTAGCGAGCCGGCACGCCGAGCGGCCGGGCCAGCGCGAGGAAGATATGCGCGAAGTCCTGGCACACGCCGCGCCGCGTCTCGAGCGCTTCGTCAATCGGCGAATCGACCCGCGTGCTGCGCGGGCTGTATTCGAAGCGCGCGTACATCTCACCCATCAAGCGGCGGAGCGTCACGAGCGGATCGTGGCCGCGGTCGAGACGCAGTTCCTGACGAAAGCGCTCGAGCGCGGATCCGTCAGTCACGAATGTGCTCGACGACAGGAATTCGTGCGATTCGCCAGACGCCGTCAGCTGGTCGAGCGTTGTCCATGCGCCCGGGCCGAGGCGGTGGGGTAGTGGCCGGTGCGGCAAACACTCGACGAGCGCGTCGGCGGTCACCGTCAAACGCGAGTGACGGGCGGGAATGTCGAAGTGATGGACGGTATTGCCGTCGTGGTCCTGATACATCATCACCCGCGACTCGGGCATCGTCGTCAGCGCGAAGTGCAGGCAGCGCTGATTGTCGTCGCTGCGCGGCTGCATGCGCGCCTCCATCACGCTTTCGGTGATGGGCGCGTCGTAGGTGAAGCGCGTGACGTGACGGATTGAGTAGCGCATGTCGCTGGTCTTCGGTCTCTCGTCTATGGTCTACAGTCTCTGGTCTGTGGTCTCAGGTCTCTGACCACCAACCACTAATCACCATCCACCAACCACCAACCACCAACCGGCTAAGCCGGCAGCGCGGTGTCGATCGAGTACGACACGTAGGTCTGGTAGAGCGCCGAGTGGATCTGCGTGCACTGACGGCCGATACCCGCGAGATACGCCTGCGGACCGTCATCGAGGATCTCGTCCACCTGGCCGTAGTCGAGCGAGGCACGCAGGCGGCCGGCGAGCCGTTCCGCACGTCCGCCCGCGCTGTGCCCGCTGGAGCTGGCCAGCGCGCGCAGTGCGGTCTCGAGCCGCGCCGCGGCAAAGCGCACCGATCGCGGAAACGTTTCGTTGAGCAACAGGAACTCAGCGACGCGTTCCGAGCGGACGTCGGCGGTGTAGTGACGGCAGTAGGCCTCGAGCGCCGAGCACGATCGCAGCAGCGCGACCCATTCGACCTGGTCGCGCGGCGCCAGTCCCTCGTCATATCCATCCGCGACGAACAGCTCGAGGAGCGCGGCGGTGGACACGGCCCGCTCGAGATAGCGCCCGACTTGCAGGTACTGCCAGCCCTCGCCGTGACCCATCGTCGCGTCGGTGACGCCCTGAAACAGGTGCACGCCTTCAATGACGCTGCGCGAGGCGAAGTGTGTGCGCGCACTCCACGATCCTTCGTCGCGCATCTGTTTCACGCGTAGGTAGAGCTCATTGAGCTGCTGCCACATCTCGGAGCTGATTTCCTCGCGCACCTGACTCGCATTCTCGCGGGCCGTCGTGATGCATGCGGCGACCGAGTTGCGGCTCGCGACGTCGAACAGCGCCATGCCGGCGAGTGCCGTCGGATGTCCTGGTTGGTCGAGGCCGATGCTTTGATACAGCCGCTCGATGGCGGTCCCTTCCGCTGGCGACGCGCGGCCAAGACCGTGATCGATCGCGACGTCGATCAAGCGCGCGGTATGTTCGGCGCGCTCGAGATAGCGGCTGATCCAGTAGAGGGCGTCGGCGACACGGGAGAGCAGCATCTCTTGTCTCTCGTCAATTCCCAACGCCCAACTTCCAACGCCCAACCACTTCCAACTCCCAATTCCCAAGCAAGCCGCGCCCGGTCCCGAACCATTGGGAGTTGGCGATTGGGAGTGGTTGGGCGTTGGTCATTGGGAGTTGGGAATTGACATGCGTCAGTCCAGCAAGACCCACGTGTCTTTACTTCCCCCGCCTTGCGAAGAATTCACCACCAGCGATCCCTTGCGAAGCGCGACGCGTGTCAGTCCTCCCGGCACGACTGTCACGCGATCGCCATACAGCACGTATGGCCGCAAATCCACATGACGCGCCTCGATGCCGCCGTCGATGAAGCATGCGGCGCGCGACAGCGCCAGCGTGGGCTGGGCGATGAAGTTGCGCGGGTCGGTCAGGATGCGGTCGCGGAACTCGTCGCGCTGGGCCTTTGTGCTATGCGGGCCAACGAGCATGCCGTATCCGCCTGATTCGCCGACCGCCTTCACCACGAGCGAGTCGAGGTGCTCGAGCACATACGTGCGATCGGACGGGTTGCCGAGCAGATAGGTGTCTACGTTCGGCAGGATCGGGTCCTCCGACATGTAGAAGCGGATGATCGCGGGGATGTAGGCGTAGAGCGCTTTGTCGTCGGCGATTCCGGTGCCGATCGCGTTCGCCAGCGACACGTTGCCGGCGCGATACGCGTTCAGCAGTCCCGCGACGCCGAGATGCGAGTCGGTCCTGAATGCCAGTGGATCCAGGAAGTCGTCGTCCACGCGGCGATAGATGACATCCACGCGCCGGAGCCCCGACGTCGTTCGCATGTAGACGATGTTGGCGTGGACGAGCAGGTCGCGGCCTTCGACCAGCGGCAGGCCCATTTCGCGGGCGAGGAACGCATGCTCGAAGTAGGCGGAGTTTCCGACGCCAGGCGTCAGCACGACGATCGTCGGATCCGGTCGCGTCGCAGGCGCGAGCGTGCGCAATGTCGCCAGCAGTGCCTGCCCGTAGTGGGCGATTGGCTTGACGTTGTAGCGGCTGAAGAGACCGGGGAAGACGCGCTTGGTGACTTCGCGGTTGGCGAGCATGTAGGACACGCCACTCGGCACGCGCAGGTTGTCCTCGAGCACGACGAACCGCCCGTCCTCGAGCCGAATCAAATCAGTGCCTGCGATCGAGACGTAGATGTCCTTGTGCACGTGGACGCCGCGCATCTCGCGGCGATAGTGCCGGCAGCTGTGCACCAGCTCGCGCGGGACCACGCCTTCCGCGAGGATGCGACCCTCGTGGTAGATGTCCTTCAGGAACAGATTGATGGCGGTGAGACGCTGCGCGAGCCCGCGTTCGAGCGTCTCCCACTCCCTCCCGGTCAGAATCCTCGGCAGCAGATCGAACGGGAAGATGCGCTCGGTGCCCTGCTCGTCGCCGTAGACGGTGAACGTGATGCCCTGGGTGAGGAAGGCGCGGTCGGCTTCGAGCTGTCGGCGCCGGAGTTCGTCGGGCGCCACCCCGAGCAGTTCGTCCACGAGCGGGCGATAGTGCGGATGGGGGCGCGCCGCCCGGTCGAACATCTCGTCGTAGGCGTGATCGAGCCCGTAGTGAGCGAACAACGCGCCAGCCGGCCCCTCGGGGCGCGGCTCAGGCGCAGGCACGAGGGTCAGGGAACGGGGCGAGGCCACGGGATCGGTCCGACTCGGAGGCGTTCAACTCAAACGGATTTGTTGCTTCGTCCAAGTCGCCTGACAGGAATGTCGGCCGTATCGGTCTCGCGTCCGACCGGGAGATTCATCCCGGTGCGCACGATGGTGCGCCGCGCCGTCCATTTGAGAAAGCCGACATCGACGAGCGCGTCAATGACATAGCGGCAGTCATCGGCGCCGAGCGTCCACAGGCGCACGGCCTGTGGGAGCGTGAGCTCGAGACCCGGCATCTCCACGAATTCTCCGCGCACGCGATCGACGACAGCAGCAAAGCTCATGGCGCCGGCAGAGAGCAACCTCCGAGCCATCGCAGTCGCCGCACGCAGTTCTTGCCTCGTGCGCGATTTCCCCGCCAAATTCGGGGGTCAAATTGGGGTCCGAGTCGTCTCTGACCCCACTCCGACCCTCCTCGATTCACACGAACATGTAGGACCGACTGATCTCGGCAACGGAAGTGTCTGAATAGCAGCTCGGTACCCACGGCCAAACGTGGCTGCGCATCGAGGCAGCGTTCTTGCTACCCAGCGCACCCGCTTCGCCACGCTTCGGCGAAGCAGGCGATTCGACCCCGGAGGCCATCCGTGCACACCGATCACGCTGCGCAGTCTGTCCAGGACTCCATCTCCTCCTTCTGGACGGCTGACGAACTCAGTCGGCTGGTCTCTGGGAACGGTAACCCTTCCGAAACGCTCACCAATATCGCCACGCTGATCCGGCAGCGCTTCACCACCGACGTCTGCTCCATCTATCTCCTCGAGCCCGATCGCGCCAATCTCGTGCTGGCGGCGACCGAGGGCCTGCGGCCCGAGAGCGTTGGACAGGTTCGCATGCGGATCACCGAGGGCCTGGCTGGCCTCGTCGCCGAGCAGGTGAAGCCGATCGTCGTCCCCGATGCGATCGCGCATCCGCGTTTCAAGTACTTCCGCGACGCTGGCGAGGATCCCTTCCGTACCTTCCTCGGGGTGCCGATGATCGATCGCGGCGTGCTGCAAGGCGTGCTGGTCCTGCAGACGCGCGAGTCTCGTGCCTTCACGGAAGACGATGTTCAGACGCTGATGACGGCTGGCGCGCAACTGTCATCGATCGTCGCTGAGGCGCGGACGGTTGGACAGTTCGTCGCGCCGGTGCACCAGCGGCTGTCGGCACTCGCGCAGAACCTGTGGTGGAGCTGGGACCCCGAGAGCGTGAGTTTGTTTCGCGATCTCGATCCGGTGCTGTGGCAGCAGTGCGATCACAACCCGATCGCGATGCTGCGCCAGATAGAGCTCGATCGCCTCGAGAGCCGCGCCGCGCAGATGGCACTGCACGGCCGCATCAACCATGCGTATCGCCGCCTGCAGGAGTACTTGAAGAACAAGCACACGTGGGGCGCGCGTTACGCCAGCGTGCTCGGCGCGCGGCCGGTGGCGTACTTCTCAGCCGAGTTCGGGCTGCACGAGTCGATGCCGATCTATTCCGGCGGCCTTGGCATTCTCGCCGGCGATCACCTCAAGAGCGCGTCCGATCTGGGCATTCCGCTCGTCGGCGTCGGCCTGTACTACGACCAGGGCTATTTCCGTCAGCGGCTCGACCGCGACGGCTGGCAGCACGAGGAGTACATCGACGTCGATCATCGGCTGCTCCCGATGAAGCCGGCGACGCGCGACGGGTTGCCGGTGACGGTGGAGATTCAGACGCGGACAGGGACAATCGGTGCCCGCGTCTGGGAAGCGTTGGTGGGACGGACCAGGCTGCTGCTGCTCGACTCGAACGTGGACGGCAACGGCCCGGAAGACCGCGAGCTGACGGCGCGACTCTACGGCGGCGACGATCGCATCCGCATCCGTCAGGAACTGCTGCTCGGCATCGGCGGCGTGAAAGCCCTTGCCGGTCTGGGGATCTCGCCCGGCGTGATTCATCTCAACGAAGGGCACAGCGCGTTCGCAGCGCTCGAGCTGATTCGATGCCGGATGGATACCGAAGGCCTCAGTGTGGAAGAAGCGACGCGGCGGGTCGCGTCGCAGGTCGTCTTCACCACGCATACCCCGGTGCCGGCCGGCCACGACCGGTTCGCGCCCGAGCTCGTCGAAGAGCACCTCGGACCGCTGCGCGACACCCTGGGCATGGCCTACGAGTCGTTCCTCGCCTTCGGTCGCGTCAATCCCTACGACCCGCGCGAGGGATTCTGCATGACGGTGCTCGCGCTCAGGTGTTGTCATCGCGCGAACGCCGTCTCGTCGCTGCACGGGCAAGTGTCGCGCGCGATGTGGATGCCGCTCTTTCCCGGTGTGCGTGAAGAGCAGATTCCCATTGGCCACGTGACCAATGGCGTGCATGTCAACACCTGGCTGGCGCCACAGATGCGCCTCGTCTACGACCGGCACCTCGGCGCCAACTGGATGGAGCGCAGCAGTGACTCGACGATGTGGGACGCGATCGAGGAGATCGACGATGGAGAGTTGTGGGAGGCGCATCAGGCGCTCAAAGCCAGCTTGATCGATGCGGCACAGCGTCGCGTCGTGCTGCAGGCAGAACGCCGCGGTGAACCAGCACCGGTCATCGCGCAATTGCGCCGGGCGCTGAGCCGAGACGCACTGACGATCGGATTTGCGCGGAGGTTTGCGACCTACAAGCGCGCCAACCTGTTACTGAAAGATCTCGAGTCGCTCGACGCGCTGCTCAATCATCCGCAGATGCCCGTGCAGTTGATCTTCGCCGGCAAGTCGCATCCGCTCGACGGCCCGGGCAAGACCGTGCTGCAGCAGGTGGCCCATCTGGCGCGGGACCCGAGGTTCATCGGCAAGATCGTGTTCATCGAGGACTACGACATCAACGTGGCCCGTCACCTGGTCCAAGGCGTGGACGTGTGGCTGAACAACCCGAGGCGGCCGCTCGAAGCCTGCGGCACAAGTGGGCAGAAGGTGGTGTTGAACGGCGCGCTGAATCTCTCGGTGCTCGACGGCTGGTGGGCGGAAGCCTACGACGGTCTCAACGGGTTTGCGATTGGCTCAGGCGAGACCCACTCGAGTCTGGCGACGCACGATGCGCGCGATGCCGGAGCGCTGGCCCGTGTGCTTCGAGACGAGGTCGTGCCGATGTACTACGACCGCGACCGCGACGGTCTGCCACGCGAATGGATCGCGCGAATGAAGCGTGCGATCCGCACGCTCGGCTGGCGCTTCAGCGCACATCGGATGGTGATGGACTACGTGTTGAGGTCCTATATCCCCGCTGCCGGCGGCACGAGCAGCGATGTCAGGGGGATGTCAACGTAGTCCGTGGTCCCTGGTCCTTGGTGCTTGGTCCGTCCTTGGTCCTTGGTGCGGCGGACCGGACGGACTAAGGACCAAGCACTAAGGACCAAGGACGAGATTGCGGCGTTACGTGAGCGCCGCCGCAACCTCTCTGATCTGCTCCGTATGCCGTCCTTCGTGGGCGGCCATCAGCTCGACCCACTGATAGACGGTCATCGTTCCGAAGAAGGGGTGATCGAGCGTCACCTGGCTCAAGGCCAGACCATCGCATCCGGCCAGCGCCGTGCGAAGCGCGTTGTGGTTGCTCTCGAGCGTCGCCCATCCAGTGGCCACATCCACGTTCCCGGTGGGATGCGCCGTCTCCGGCGCCTGCCGCTTGTTGCCGCGATCGGCCATTCGCTCCTCGACGGGAGCAGGCAGTGGCGCACGCGGATTCGCTTCCGACGCCAGCCCCGCCGTTCGTGCCTCGTCGAGCGCCTTCATGATGCGTCCCCCGAAGATGCGCTCGACGAGCGTCAGATGCTCGAGCACTTCGGCCGCCGACCAGCGATCCGGCGCTGGACGCTGCCGCTGTTTGGCGGGCGGGATCGCCTCGACGGCGCCGCGCAGGGTGGCGCGCGCTCGGTCCAGGCGCGAAAGAACGTCAGTCAGATGGGTGTGCATAGCAAAAGGATATCTGTCCTCTTGGACACGCGGAAAGCCGGGTGTGTGACGACTGGGCAGATATTGGGTCAGTCTTGTATCAAGCGCCCTGCGAGCTCGCATGTCCGGAGCAAAACCGTGGGGAGTGTTTTGGCAAAGCTTGTTGATCGGCGGTGCGAATGCTGAGGTGCTCGGATCAAGTCGGTTTTGCGGAGCGACATGCGGGCTCGCAGGGCGTTAGAAAGCGACGTTCAACGCACGGGCGTGAGTGACGCTGTGCGGAACCGTATGCCACTCCGCAAACCGGCTTGATCCAAACATCTCAGCTTCGCCATCTATCAACGAGCTATGCCAATACACTCCCCACGGTTTGCTCCGGACATACAGTTCCGCACAGCGTCACAATTGCCGCCGGGCTTCGAGGGACAATGGCAGCGATGGCGCCGATTCTCGAACTCGTGAATGCCACGCTCATTCGGGGCCGGACCCGTGTGCTCGACGGTTTGTCGTTCGCCATCCATCCCGGCGAGCACACCGCGATCCTCGGTCCGAACGGCGCCGGCAAGACGTCGCTCATCCGGCTGCTCACGCTCGACGACCGGCCGCGCGCCTCTGACAACGGCACGCCGGCGCTCCGGCTGTTCGGCCGCGAGCATTGGGACATCGGCGAGCTGCGTACGCGTCTGGGTGTAGTCACCGGCGATCTCGATGCGACGTTCGGGCTCAGCACGTCCGGCGGACGAGTGTCCGGCCTCGATACCGCAGTCTCAGGGTTCTTCGGCAGTCACGGCGTGTTCTCGCACCACGACGTGAACGCCGCCATGCGCGATCAGGGACGCGACGCGCTGGCGCGCGTCGAAGCGCCGCATCTGGCGATCAAGCCGCTCAATGAAATGTCCACCGGTGAGCGGCGCCGCGTGCTCATCGCGCGAGCGCTAGTGACGCGGCCGGACGCGCTCGTGCTCGATGAGCCGACCACTGGCCTCGACCTCGTCGCGCGACATCGCTTCATGGAGACCGTCCGTCGTCTCATGCGGGAAGGCACGACGCTGATCCTGATCACGCATCATGTGGACGAGATCGTTCCTGAGACGCGGCGTGTCGTCCTGCTGCGCGAAGGAAAAGTCGCCTACGACGGCATGCCGGAGGATGCGCTGACTGCCGTGCGTCTGAGCGAAGTGTTCGACGCGAACCTGACAGTGGAGCGTGCCGGCGACTACTATCACGTGAGAGTCGCCGACCAGAGACCGTAGACCAGAGACCAGCGACCAAAGACCGTGGCCCCCACACCCACCGACGCGTACGCGGAGTTTCTCGCGCACTATCCGCAGTACCGGTCCACGCTGCACCTCGACGCGCTGCGCGCCGCCGAGTACGGGCGGCTGGACGAGCACGGGCAGATCTATCTCGATTACACCGGCGCCGGGCTGCACGCGGTGTCGCAGGTGCGTCAGCATGTCGAGCTGCTCAACGAGCAGACGCTCGGCAATCCGCATTCAGCCAGTCCGTCATCGTCGCGAACGACGACGCTCGTCGAGCGTGCGCGCCGCGCGGTGCTCGAGTGGTTTGGGGCGATCGGCGACTACACGGCGATCTTCACTGCCAATGCGACCGGTGCGTTGAAGCATGTCGGCGAGTCGTATCCGTTCTCGCCGAGCAGCCGGCTCCTGCTCTCGGCCGACAATCACAACTCGGTCAACGGCATTCGCGAGTTTGCGCGGGCGGCGGGGGCCAGCATCCGTTACGCGCCGCTCACGGTGCCCGAGCTTCGTCTCGATCTCGCGGCACTCGATGCGCTTCTGTTCGAGGCCAGGCCCGGCGAGGCGAATCTGTTCGCGTTTCCCGCTCAGTCGAACTTCACAGGCGTCAAACATCCGCTCGAGCTGATCGCGCATGCGCACGAGCGCGGATGGGACGTGCTGCTCGACGCGGCGGCGTACGTCTCGACGAACCGGTTGACGCTGCGTGAGCTCCAGCCGGACTTCGTCAGCATCTCGTTCTACAAGATGTTCGGCTATCCCACGGGTGTGGGCTGTCTGCTCGTCCGCAAAACGGTGCTCGCGAAACTGCGTCGTCCGTGGTTTGCCGGCGGCACCGTGAACTTCGCCACCGTTGGCGGCCGTCGTCACATCCTCTCGCCCGGGGAGGCCGGGTTCGAGGACGGCACGCTCAATTACCTCGCGATCGCGGCGGTCGAGTTCGGGCTCCGTCACCTCGCCGGCGCCGGCATCGACGCGATTCACACGCGCGTGGACTGCCTGACCAGCTGGCTGCTCGAACGGCTGATCGCGATGCGGCACTCGAATGGACGTCCGATGGTTCGCATCTACGGCCCGCTGACGACGACGATGCGCGGCGGGATCGTGACGATGAATTTCTACGACCCCGATGGACATCTGCTCGATTACCGGCGCGTCGAGGAACTGGCTGGCCTGCAGGGCATTTCACTCCGCACCGGCTGCTTCTGCAATCCCGGTCCTGGAGAAACGGCCGAAGGCATCACCGACGAGGACGTCGCCGCGGCGCTGGCGCGCAATGCTGACCTCAATTTGCCGCTGTTCCTGCAGATGATCGCCCACGAAGGCGGTAAGAGCGCCGGCGCGATCCGTGTCTCGTTCGGCATCGCGAGCAACTTCCCGGACGCGCATCGCTTTGCCGAGTTCGCGGCCAGCTTGCGCGATCAAACGCGGCTGAATATCGGTGAGACGAGCTTCGATATCGAGTCGTGTCGTGTGATTCGCGACGGGAGTTAGTCAACTACCAACTACCAACGCCCAACTCCCAACCACTCCCAACTTCCAACTCCCAACTCCCAAGCCGCGTCCAATTGGAGGTTAAGTTGAGAGTTATTGGGAGTTGGAAGTCGGGAATTGGGAGTGGTTGGGAATTGGGCGTTGGTCGTTGGGAGTTGTGATGTCGAATCTGTTCGAGAAGGAAGTGGCCGCCTTACTGCCATGGCGCAAAGGCCACTTCAAGTTCGAGTCTGGCCACCACGGCGACACGTGGCTCAATCTGGAGTTGCTCTGCGTGCAGCCCGAGCCGGTGGAACAGCTCGCGACGGTGCTCGCCGATTGTCTGTCCGAGCAGCGTCCCGAGGTGGTGTGCGGTCCGCTCGTCGAAGGCGCGTTCGTCGCACTGATGGTAGCGAAGCGCTTGAAGGTGCCGTTCACCTACGCCGAGCGGTTCGACCTGTCCACTGTAGCGCGCAACGCGAAGGCGGATTCGAAGTCGGACGAGATGTTTCGGGTGAGCTACCGTTTGCCTGGCCAGCAGCGAGAGCTGGTCGCCGGCAAGCGCGTGGTCATCATCAACGACGTCATCGGCGCGGGCTCGGCGGTGCTCGGCACGCTGAAGGATCTGTATGAATGCGGCGCCGACCCGGTGGCGATCGGCACCCTCGCGACACGCGGGGCCGCGGCCAGCGTCCTCGCGCGCGAGAACGGTCTCGCGCTCGAGACACTGGCGTCCTTCCCCGGCGAACTGTGGAAGCCATCGGAATGTCCGATGTGTGCGGCGGGCATCCCACTCGTTGACGAAATCCATTGACCCGTTCGCCCGTGTCCGCGCACGCTAAAGCGTGCGCTCTACGGCAGCGCTTGCTCTCGCGCTGATCGTCCCGGCATCCGTCGCGATGGCTCAGCCATCGGCGGTGTTGTTTCGCGGTCGTGTGGTGGATGCCGCGAACGATCGCCCGCTGCGCCGAGCCATCGTATCGGTGTGGCAGCCGAGTGACGACCGCACCCGCCCGGTGCTGACCGACGAAGACGGACGGTTCGTCATCGAGTTGCCGGAACCGACCTCCGCGATCGTGATCACCAAAGCCGGGTATGCGTCCACCGTGATCGAACGCGATCGACGCACTCCGCGCGACCTCGAGGTCCGCCTGGCGCGCGGGGCGGTGATGTCCGGACGAGTCGTCGAGCAGGGCCTGCCGGCGATTGGCGCGCGAGTAGTGGCGCGCCCCCTCGAAGACACGTCGGCAACCGCGCCGACCTATCAAGCCGAAACCGACGATCTCGGCGAGTACCGGATCGGAGGCCTGCCGGCCGGACGTTACACAGTCGCGTCTAACCCGCCACAACAGGTCTTGCGCATCGTCCAAGCTCTTGACCCCTCTCGTGAGGCCGTGCAGGGCATCGTCTTGCGTCGCCGACCACTGTTCCCCGGTATCACGACTCCCGGGATGCCCGGCCCGACGCGCGTGGTCGAGGTTCGTTCGGGCCAGGAAACAAGCGACGTGGACTTCGAGGTCCCGCTGTCTCGACTGCCGTCGGCGCAGGTGGTTGGATCCGCTGCGGCGGCCGCGGAGTTTTTCAAGAGAACCGACGACAACCCCGGCGCGATCAAGGGCCGGGTCGTCATGCCGACCGGGCAGCCGGTGAGCGGCGCCATGGTGTCGATCTCCGGCAACAACCAAATCCGGACAGTGACCGCCGATGAAGAGGGCCGGTTCGACCTTGGCCGATTCAGAGACGGCGACTACTCGATCGAGGCAGGCAAGTCTGGCTATCTGATGCCCGACTTCCGTTCGTTGCTCGAGAGCCAGATGGCGCTCATGGTGCGCGTCAGCGACGATTTGCGCGCCCACGACGTTGAGGTGGTGCTCGCACGCGGCGGTGCCATCGCCGGCACGATCGTGGATGGTGCAGGTGAACCGTTCCAGGGCGTATTGGTACGCGCCGTGCGCCTTCGACAGAATGGCGGCCGGATGGTCGGCGCGAGCACCGGATGGCCGCGGCTCACCGACGATCGCGGCCGATACCGGCTGTTCGGATTGCCACCCGGCTCGTATCTGATCGTGGCGACGCTCAATGCCACGGAGACCTCGCTCGACGGCATACGCGCGTCGGGATTCGCTCCTGTGTACTACCCAGGCACGGCAAGCATCGAGTCTGCGCAGAACGCGCAGGTCGTATTGGGGAGCGCGGTCAGCGGAGTCGATCTGACGTTTGCAGTGACGTCAACTACGCGTGTGACGGGCAAGGCGCTGAACACGGCGGGTGAGCCGTTGCACGGCCGCGTGGCGCTCGCGATCAGCGCGCGATCCGGCAGCGTCGCTGCGGAGCCGCGTTACGCGTTGCTCGACTCCGATGGATCGTTCGCGCTAGCCAACGTCCCGCCTGGTGACTACGTGGTGCAGGCCCTCGGCGAACCCGGCCCGGGCGTCCCGCGCGAGTTTGGCGCCGAGTACATCACCGTCGCCGAACACGACCCGCCGGCGCTGACGATCAGGACAGCCGTCGGCGCGGTGCTCGACGGACGGTTCGTCGGCGAGGGCCGATCGTCGCTCCCCATGCGTGCGCAAGTGATTCACGCGGCGCCGCTCGATGCCGATCGCTCCCCGGCCGGCGGCCGCGGCCCCGACGGCCTGGCCGTCCATGAAGATGGGCGGTTCTATCTCACAGGGCTGTTTGGCTCGATGCGATTCACGTATCCCGCGCCCGCAGGATGGTATTTGAAGTCGGTGACGATCGGCGGCGTCGATGTTACCGATCGGCCATTCGATTTTGGATTCGGCGAAGAGATCTTTCCCGACGCGGAGATCGTGCTCTCAAACGCGGGGGCGCGCATCGCTGGATCGGTGATGGACGCATCCGACCGCCGGTCTCCCGAATTCGTCGTCGTCGCGTTTTCAGCAAATCGCGCCAACTGGTTTCCTGGATCGCGGCACATCATGCGCGCCTCGACCGGTCCAAACGGATCGTTCGACATTGACGCCGTGCCTCCCGGTGAGTACTACGTCGTCGCGATCGACGCGCTTCCGCCAGACGAATGGCGGTCGCCCGATGCCCTCGGTGTGCTCATTCAACGGGGCGAACGCGTCACAGTCGGCGAAGGCCAGACGCGGACACTCACACTTCGACTCAATCGACGATAGCGGATGACGGTGCGACTCTGCTCCTTCGCGTGGCTGCTGACGATGATCGCCGCGGTGCCGGCGGCAATGGCACAGCCCGCGCCGTCAGTGATCCGCGGGCGCGTCGTTGCCGACGGCAACGATCGGCCGCTTCGACGCGCGCTTGTCGCGCTGACCGGACCCGACCGTGGGCGTCCCGTGCTCACCGACGATGAGGGGCGGTTCGAGATACAGCCGCCTGACGCGTCAGCATCGTTGACGGTGACCAAAGCGGGCTATGCCACGACCAAGGTCACGCCCCCTCGGGCAACGCGTGACGGTCGGGAAGTCGTGGTGCGGATGTCGCGCGGCGGTGTGATTTCCGGGCGAGTCATCGATACGAAGGGCGAGACAGCGATCGGCGCCAAAGTCACCGCGCGCATGAGTGACACAGCAGGCGACTCGACGATCTTCGAGGCCGAGACCGACGATCTGGGCGAGTACCGGATCAGCGGACTTCCGGCCGGTCGCTACGTGGTGGCGCCAGCCCTCGCCGGAACTCGCGTGCTGACCGAAGCCGATTACGTGCGCCTGCTCGAGCAGATGAAACAGGGCCGCCGCGCGCAAGACATCCTCCTGGATCCAACTGGCGCAACGGGCGTGGCGGATGTGCGACCGGGTGATGAGACCGGGAATGTTGACTTCGAAGTGAAAGCGAGCGGGACGATCAGAGCGCTGGCGCCGGTCAAGCGCGAACTGCAAGTCACGGCCCCGGGAACGCAGGCAACAACGACAGCGCCGCAGTCGCAGCCCACGACGATCAATATCGGTCCGCCGCAGACCGCCCTTGGCGGCGGCCGGGTTGTGACGGTGTCCTTCAGCGGTGGCGCGCGAAGCCTGGACCTCGCACTGACAGGGGGCGCCGCAGTCAGTGGCACAGTCGTCGACAGCGCCGGTGAGCCGTTCCAAGGCATCACCGTCAGCGCGCTGCAAGTGCGTTACGAGGGCGGACGTGCCGTGGCCCGTGCCTTCGGCTGGACGCGAGTGACCGACGATCGTGGTCGATATCGGCTGTTCGGGTTGGTGCCAGGCTCGTATCTGATCGTCGCGTCGCTCGAGGCAGTGGAGTTTTCACCGAAGGATTCGGCGACCGGCTTTGCGCCGCTCTATTACCCAAGCACGCCGCACATCGAGGCCGCGCAGATGCTGCGTCTCGCGTCCGGGAGCGATCTGAGCGGAACCGATCTGACGTTTGCCACCTCGTCGGTCGTGCGTGTCGCCGGCAAGGCCCTCGATTTCATGGGGCAGCCGCTCGTCGGCCGGGTGCTGCTCGGCGTCAGCCAACGCTCGGCGAACATCACCACCGATTCCCGAGTCGTCAAGACGGAGAAGGAAGGATCGTTCGAATTCACTGATGTACCGCCAGGCGACTACGTGGTCCAAGCGATCGCCGAAGCCGGCTTCGGCGGACCAGCCGAGTTTGGATCCGAGTACGTCACGGTCACCGATCGCGACCCGCCTCCAGTGGTCGTTCCGACATCACGCGGCGCGACCCTCGAGGGCCATTTCATCGTCGAAGGCGCGCAGGACCCTCCGATGCGAGCGTTCTCGCTGCATGCGACACCGCTGGATCTGGATCGCAGTCCGGTGGGCGGCCGTGGGCCGTCGGGGCTGGCGATTCATGACAACCGCCTGTTCTACCTGACGGGGCTTCACGGCGTGATGAGACTCTCGGTGCCCAGCACGCTGCCAGGTTGGTATCTCAAGTCGATCACGATCGGCGGCGTGGACGTCACCGACAGGTCGTACGACTTCGGGTTCGCCGAAGCCACTCTGTCTGACGCAGAGATTGTGCTGTCGACGAGCGCCGCCCGGATTGCGGGTTCGATCGAGCGCTTGCCGAATGGGGACGTCGCGGGAGCGACAGTGATCGCCTTCTCGACCAACCGCGACCTCTGGTTCGACGGCTCGCGGCACATCAAGCAGACATCGTCGGCACCCAACCATTCGTTTGAAGTCACCGGCCTTCCAGCCGGTGAGTACTTCGTGGCAGCGGTCGATGTGTTGTCGCCGCTCGACGTGCAGTCGCCAGAGACGCTCGAATCACTGGTTTCGCGCGCCGCGCGCGTCACGGTGCGCGAGGGCGCGGTTTCCGAGGTGACTCTCAGCCTCATTCGGAGATAGGCTGACGCGTCATGAGGACCGCGTTGATCTGGTCCGCGACGTGGGTGTTGGCCGCCAGCGCAGTGCCGGTACTGGCGCAGCAGCAACCTGCGTCGATCAGCGGCCACGTCACTGACGCCGCATCTGCGCCCGTGGGCCGCTATTCCGTCGTGATCTTTCCGACAGATCGCAGCAAATGGTCCCCGAGCTCGCGATGGGTCAGAGTAGTCCCACCGGCGGAGGATGGTTCGTTCGAAGCCACCAGTCTGGAGCCTGGCGAGTACTGGGTGGCGGCGATCGAACCGCTGGATGTCCTGACTCCGATTGCCGATTGGATCAAGCCGGAGATGCTCGAGCAGCTCTCGTTCCGCGCCACGCGCGTGACGCTCGCCGAACACCAGCGCGTGCTGACTGTGCTGCGCCTGATTCGCCGCTAGCCCAGAGCCCAAAGACCAGAGCCCAAAGCCCAAAGCCCATGTTCAACGAAGCCTGGTTGACACGCTATCAGCAACGCCTGAATGACGATCGGGAGATGTCGGTGATCGGCGACTGGTTCACCGTGTCGATGTCGCTCGCCTGCGACGATGAGCGCCGCGTGCTTCGCTTCGAGCGCGGCCGGCTCGTGCACACCAATCTCACGCCCAAGCTCGATGCGCCGTGTGCGTTCGGCTTTCGCGCCAGCGCCGACATCTGGCGCCGGTTTTTCAGCGATCCACCCGAGCCGCTCTATCACGACGTGTTCGCGATGCTGATGCGCGTGCCCGGCTTCGTGCTCGAAGGCGACACGCTGGTGGCCATGCAGCACGCGCGTGCGCTTCACCGCGCCATGAAAGTCATGCGGACGATCGGGGTCTCGTGAACGTCGAGCCGATTGTCGGACGTTACGTTCAGCTCGACGTCGAGGGCGAGCGCTATCGCATCTACTTCGAGGAGGCGGGGCAGGGTATCCCGCTGTTATGCCTGCACACCGCCGGCGCCGACAGCCGTCAGTATCGACATCTCATGACCGATGACGCGATCACCACGCACTTTCGCGTGATCGCATTCGACATGCCGTTTCACGGCCGCTCGAATCCGCCCGATGGCTGGTGGCTGACGAAATATCGGCTGACCACGGCGAGCTACATCGCGTTCATTCGCGCTGTCTGGCAGACGCTCGGTCTCGAGCGTCCGGTTGTCGTTGGCTGCTCGATGGGCGGCGCGATCGTGCTCAAGCTCGCCGCGGATTATCAGCGGGAGCTGCGCGGCATCATCGGCCTGGAGAGCTCGGCGTTCGCGCCGGGACGCTACAACGAGTTCCTGCACCATCCGGCGATCCACGGCGGTGAGCTCGCGGCGAGCTACACCTACGGGCTGTGCGCGCCCCAGAGTCCCGAGTCGAGCGCGCGAGAGAACTGGTGGTACTACAGCCAGGCCGGCCCCGGCGTCTACGCCGGCGACGTGCACTTCTACAGCATCGACTGGGACGGTCGCGACGCGATCACGACGATCGATACCGCAGTCTGCAAGGTCTCGCTGCTGACCGGCGAGTACGACTACTCATGCACGCCCGACATGAGCCGTCAGGTTGCGGCCGCCATTCCCGGCGCGCGGCTGGTGATCATGAAAGGCATCGGACACTTTCCGATGGTCGAGAACTACCCGCTATTCAGGCAGTACTTTCTCCCTGAGCTTGAGTTCATGCGGCCGTGACTTCATGAACAAACCTTTTCAAGAGGGTCTGTTCGCCAACAAAAGAGCAAGCCTGATCGTTTATGAGAGTGATGACCGGCGAGGCGACGGTGGCGACGGCCAACCACAATTCGGCAGCCGCCACCGAACGCCTGGGCGCGTTGTTCGACGCTCATCACCAACGTCTCTACCGGCTGGCGCGGCGCATGTCGCGCGACCCGGATGAGGCGCGCGATCTGGTGCAGGACACGTTCGTACGCGCGGCGCGCGCGCCCTCGTCAGTGCCGTCGGGTGACTCTGCCGAAGAAGCGTGGCTGGTCAGGGTGCTGGTCAATCTCTGTCGCGATCGCTGGCGGCAAACGGCGAATCGCGAGCGACTTGATCGTGCCACGGCGCCGACGGCGGTCGAGCCGGCGGATCCGGAGGCGGCGCTCGTGGCGCGGTCGGTCGTCTGGCGCGCGCTCGACACGCTCGATCCACGGCGGCGAGCCGTGCTGGTGATGCACGAGCTCGAAGGATTGCCGGTCGAGACGATCGCGCAGACCCTCGGCGTCACCGCGGTCACGGTGCGCTGGCACCTCTCGAAGGGGCGCGCGCAGCTCGCCGCGGCAATACGACGCCAGGGTGCGACGGTGCGAGAGTGCGAGGGTGAAAAAGGGGGCAAGTCATGAACGATGTGCGCGACTGGTTGAAGGACGCGGACCCGGTCGCCAATGAGCCGCCGCTGTCCGACGCGGACGCGCAGCGGATGCGGCGCGCGATTGTCGCCGCGAGTGATTCCAGTTCTTCGTTCGCCGACTGGGCACGCGGCTCCTGGGCAGTCGCGACCGTGGCAATCGCGCTGACGATCGCAGTCGGCATGAGCCGCTGGATGACGCCGGCGCGCGACGCCGAGATCCGCCGTGAGGCAACGCCGGTTGCTGCGCCCGAGATCGGGGCCCGGCGGCAAATGCAGCTGATCGCGCCGGGTGGGACGCGCGTCATCTGGATCTTCAACGACGAATTCAATCCGTAGGAGCTATCAATGTCTGTGATCGTTCGTCGAAGCGTCTTCGCGCTCGCTCTCTTGCTCGTGGCGTTACCGGCGCTGGCCCAGGTGCCGGTGGCGCCGGTCAACAGCCTGCAGGGATTCGGGATCGTCCTCGTGCTCGGAGATGTGCAGGATGGCAGCAGCGACAGCGTGCCCGCCGCGGCGCGCGCAGCACTCGGCGATCTCAGGGACTTCCTGCCATATCGCAGCTATCGGGTACTCGACACGGCATGGTTGCTCGCGTCATCGACGACGCGGCAAGCAGTCACCAGCCGGCTGCGCGGGCCGGACGAACAGGACTATGAAGTCGTTCTTGACCGCAGTAACGGGCAGACACCTGCGTCGCTGCAGGTCAAATTCCAGATGAGCGAGGCTGGCGATCGGCGAGACGATACGGCACATCGCGATGCACAGCTCAAGAGAGAGATGTTGCAGCTCTCCGCGAGCCATGACGCACTCGAGAGCCAGCTGAGGAAGACGTCTGAACCCGGTGAGCAGGCGGCACTCAGACAGCGCTTAGCCGAAGTCGAAATCGCCATCGAGACAAGACAGAAGGAAGCGCGTTACTCGCCTGGCGGTGCGACGCTGATTGCTACGACGTTCACGATGTCGCTCGGCGAGACTGTCGTGGTGGGCACGTCGCGCATGCGCGGCGGCAACAAGGCGCTTATCGTCCTGTTAACCGCCGCGACGAAAGGCGCGAAGCCGAGAGAGTAGGCTCATCCGCGATTCCGCCTCAGCATTAGCCCTCTCCGGCACCTCGATTGCTCCCTCCAGAGAGCTCTCAGAGGAGGACTGGATGAGGTTAATGATCATCGGATCGCTGCTTGTCGGCGCACTCGTTGCTGCGCCGGCACGCACAGCCGCACAGGAGCGAGTTCCCACGACGGGAACAGTGGCCGCAGGCATCGATGTCGGGGCGTTCATCCCGAACGATGACGGGCTGTCGAATTCAATGCTCCTCAACTTCCTGTACGAGTACTACGTCACGCCTCGAGTGAGCGTGAGAGCTGACTTCGGCTGGTCGAACCCCTCCTTCAATGCAGGCGGAGTGGATTCGCTGAGGCAGCTGCCGCTCCGCTTCGACGTCAACTACAACTGGGAAGGCGGCCGCTGGCATCCGTTTGTCGGCACCGGCGTCGGCGTCTACTTCATGCAGTTCCGCGCGAACGACGAAACCATCGGCGACACCGAGACGAAGTTCGGCCTCAATACCGGCGGCGGCATCGAGTATTTCTTGAATCGGAGTGTCGCGCTCAAGGGCGAGGGACGTTATCACGCCATCGCCAATGCCCGAGGGATGGATCCATCCGGCTTGGCGCTGACGGCGGGATTGAAGACGTATTTCTAGTTATTGCCCGACACCGTAGAGATGGCCCATCGTCCTCAGGACGATGAGGCCATCCGAGATCGCCGGCGTCGCCATCATCACTTCCTTCATCTCGTTCTTGGCGAGCTGCTTCATGTCCGGCGTCGCCGAGATGACGTAGACCTCGCCATCCTCGCTGGCAATGTAGAGCCGTCCATCGGCGCCAACCGGAGACGACGAGAATGCGCCGCCCGTGCCGACGCGGCCGCGGAAGGCGCGCTTGCCGGTCTGCGGATCGTAGGCGGTGAGCACGCCGTTGATGTTCAGAGTGAACAAGTATCCGTCGTAGAGCAGCGGCGTCGGGATGTAGGTCCCCTCGGTCATGTTGCTCCACACAATCGACTGGTTCGACTCCTGTCCCTTCTGCAGCGAGATGTCGCCCTCGGCGCCTGGCCGGATGGCATAGATCGGTCGGACCGGTGGATAGCCGCCGGTCACGTACACAAGACCGTTGCCGGCGACCGGCGTGCCGATCGTGATCTCCGAGTTGGGTCCGAGTGTCCACAGCTGTTTGCCCGACGCAGGGTCATAGCCGCGAATCTTCGTGCCGTTGGTGACGAGCACGTCACGCCCGTCGGCCGTGCGCGCGATCGTCGGCGTGCCCCACGTGGAGATCTCATCGGCGCGTTCGGTCCGCCACAACGGCTTGCCCGTCGCGATGTCCCACGCGGCGATGAACGATCCCTTTTGGACGTCGGCCTGCAGGATCACGGCGTTGCCGTGGATGATGGGCGAGCTCGAGTGACCCCACTGGAAGGCCGGATCGAAGAACCATCCGCTGTCGAGTGTGCCGACGTTGACGCGCCACAATTCCTTGCCCGAGTAGTCCCACGCGATCATCACGCCAGCCGAACCGAAGACGGCGACGACGCGGCGGCCGTCGGTGACCGGGGTTGAACTGGCCTGACTGCTCTTGGTGTGCCGCTTGGTTCGCGGCGCGCCGATGACGGCCGCCTTCTCCCACAGGATCTTTCCGGTCGCCTTGTCGAGGCAGTAGATCTTCCACTCGTGCGGCGACAGGTCATCGACCGGCTTCACGTCGCCGTAGAGTCCGGTCTTCATCGTGTTGTTGCCGGCGCTGCTGACGGCGGTGGTCGTGAACACGCGGTTGCCCCAGACGATCGGGCTCGAGTTGGCGATGCCGGGAATTGGCGTCTTCCACTTGATGTTCTTGCCGGTCGCGGCGTCCCAGTCGGTGATCGCGCGTTGACCGTCGGCGTTGCCGGCGCTGCCGTCGCCACGGAACGACGGCCAATTGCGCGGGCCGATTGCGCGGGCAATCTTGCCGGGCGGGAGCATTGCCGGTGGCGGCGTCGTTTCAGCGGCCGCGGCGGCTGCCGGCGGCGGCGTTGCGGCGTCCACGGTCACCCGAGCCAGCGTCAGATTTGCTGGACCCTGCACGAGCCCGATCGATTCGACGAGCCCGCCGCGTTCGTTGAACGTGAGCGTCGCGTTGACTTCGACGACGCGGAAGACGTTTTCCGCGGTAGGCACGAGACGAACCTGAGGCTGTCCCTGCACCTGACCCATGAGCGCGCCGTTCTGCACGGTGATGGTCATCGTCAGGCCGCTCGCCGCGTCGCGATAAGAGCCGGCGTATTTTGGCAGGGTCGCGGGGTTCACGGTGAACGACGGCGGCGGCTCGGGCGGCAGCTTGTCGAGCGCCTCCTTGATCACGGGCGCGAGGGCTTCGCGCTTCATGGTGGTGGCGAGCGTGAGTGCGGACTGCAGCGCCTGCCGGGACACTTTTCCAGCGGCAGCAGCCTTGACGATCGCTTCCTGATTCTGCTGGACGCCCATCGCCAGCAAGCCGTCGCCCTCGGCACCGTTCTGCAAGAGGAACAGCGTGACGTCCACGTGGCCGTTGGTGATGGCCATCTCGGCGGCGCGCGCGCGATAGAACGTGTCGGTGGCGTTGACATTGGCGCCGCGGGCAACAAGCAGCTTGACCGCCTCGAGCCGGCCGCTGCCGGCGGCGAAGATCAGCGCGGTGACGTCGTATCGCGATTTGGCATTGACATCGGCGCCCTTGGCCAGCGCGGCGGTGATGCCAGCCGTATCACCATCGCGCGCCGCCTGCCAGAGCGCCTCGTTCGCGGCCTGCGAACCCTGCCCGACCAGCAATGCAGCCGCGAGCACGATCCACGTTCCCGTAGCGACGATGTTCTTCATGGTAGATCTCCGCGCTTTCAACGTTTTGCTTCCACGGCGAACGCGACGAGCGCGTTGTCAGCGCCCGTGCCGGTAGCCATGACGATGAACTGTTTGCCCGAGGCCGTGCGATAGGTCATCGGATTGGCCGACGCGTTGTAGGGCACCTTCTCCCGCCAGACTTCCTTGCCCGTCTTCGTCTCGAACGCGTAGACGTAGCCGTCGCCGCCGCCGACGAAGATCAGCCCGCTCCTGGTCACCATCGCACCACCCATGCTCGCGGTGGACCCGAGCCGATCGGGCAGGGCGACGCCCTTGAGCAGTGGGTGACTTCTCACCGCGGCGCTGCCTTCGCCGAGCGGCACCTTCCACGCGATCTCGCCTTTGTTGAGATCGATCGCGGCGAGGATTGCGTACGGCGGCGAGATGAGCGGAAGTCCGCCAGGCAGCGTCGCGTTCTCGCCGCCGCCGGCGAAGACGTTCGAGTAGTTCACGCGCACGAGTGGATTGGAGCCGTCGTTCTTGGCGACGCGGTTGACGCCAATCACATTGTTCGCGCGGACGATCAGATAGCCGGTGTCCGGATCGAACGCGGCGCCGCCCCAGTTGGCGCCGCCGCCCTGACTGGGACGCTGCAGCGTGCCGCGCAGCGACGGCGGCGTGAAGATCGGACCGACGCGGAACTTCTGCATCTGCTCCTGCGCGAGTTTCCTGATCTCCGGCGTCAGGTTGTTGGCATCGTCCAGCGACACGCCCTGATCGACAAACGGCGCTGGCCTGGTCGGGAAAGGCTGCGTCGGGTAGGGCTTTTCGCCGGGCACGTCGCTGTCGGTCGGCACGGGCCGCTCGACGATCGGCCAGACCGGCGTGCCGGTCACGCGATCGAAGACAAAGGTGTCGCCGCGCTTGGTCACCTGCGCGACGGCGTCGATCTGTTTGCCGTTGACGGTGATCGTCACCAGATTCGGTTGCGTCGGAATGTCCCAGTCCCACAGTCCGTGATGCACCGTCTGAAAGTGCCACTTGATCTTGCCTGTCGCCGCATCGAGACACACCAGCGATTCGGCGAACAGATTCGCGCCCGGCCGTTGGCCGCCGTAGTAGTCGCTGGTCGGCGTGGACGTTGGCAGGTAGAGCAGTCCACGCTTCTCGTCGAGCGCCATCGGTGCCCAGACGTTGGCGTGGCCGTTCTGCCGCCAGGACTCGTTCTCCCACGTCTCGGCGCCGGGATCCTTCGCCGACATCGGAATCACCGAGAACGCCCACACGCGCTTGCCGGTGCGCGCGTTGAAGGCCTGCACGTAGCCCATGGGATCGGGCAGCTGCACGCGGTCGGGCACCTGGCTGCCGACGATCACGAGATCGCCGTAGATGACGGGCGGCGAGCTCTGCGTGGCATGACGGATGTCGGAGATGCGCGCGAGACCGTCCGTCAGCGAGACCTGACCGTTACTGCCGAACGAGGCGACGGGCTTGCCGGTTTTGGCATCGAGGGCGAAGAGCCGATGGCGGCTGTTCAGGAACACGCGGGTCTCGCCGCGGTCGCGCCACACGGCGGTGCCGCGCAGCTTCCAGCCGCTCCCCGACAGCACCTGACCGAGCTCGTAGGCGGCGCCGTCAAACCGCCATCGTTCTTTGCCGGTCTCCGCGTCGAGCGCCGCGATGCTGTTGTACGGCGTCGTCACGTAGAGCGTGCCGTCGATCATCAGCGGCGTCGCTTCGAACTGCCCGGGCACCGTGTCGTACTCCTTGAGCGGTGTCTCCCAGTGCTTCCACTGCCAGGCTTGTTGCAGCTGCTTGACGTTGCCCGCATTGATGTCGGTCAACGTCGAATGTCGCTGGCCGCCTGGATCGCCAGCGTAGTACGGCCATTCGACGGCGCGAGACGCCCTTTCCTGCGCCACACGGTCCTGCGCAGCGACGAGTGACGCGGCGAGCAGGACGGACGGAATGAGCAGCCAGCGGTTCATGGCGAGATTCTACAGTTTCGTTCGAGCCTCGAACCGGGAAGAATGGACACCGAACCCTGAACAATGAACCATGAACACCGAATTCGAACCTCGAACACGAACCTGGAACACGAACCTGGAACCTGGAACAAGGAACATGGAACATGGAACAGAAGGGTTTTGGAACATGGCCGTCGCCGATCACCGCGGACGCCGTCGCCGCGCAAGGCGTCCGGCTCGGCAGTGTGGCGGTGGATGGCGACGATATCTATTGGCTCGAACGGCGGCCGAATGAAGGCGGACGAAGCGTGCTGGTGCGGCGCCGCGCCGACGGGCGGCACGAAGAGCTGACGCCGCAGGGATTCAACGTGCGCACGCGCGTGCACGAATACGGTGGCGGCGCCTACATCGTCGCGAGCGGGAACGTCTATTTCTCCAATTTCTCCGATCAACGTCTGTATGGCGTCGGCTCTTCCGGCGGGTCCAAAAATCAGGACCCGCCGGACGCTGCGTCAGATCTGCGCCCGATCACGCCGCCGGGCGATTGGTTCTACGCCGACTTTGCATTCGACTCTGCACGGCGCCGATTGATCGCGGTCCGTGAAGATCATTCGCGACAAGGTCGAGAGCCCGAGACGACGCTCGTCGGCATTCCTCTCGACGGTGGCGAGAGCGCCGGTGAGGTGATTGCCTCGGGGTACGACTTCTACTCGACGCCGCGCGTGAGTCCCGATGGCGCGCAGCTGGTGTGGCTGTCGTGGCGTCATCCGCAGATGCCATGGGACGGCACCGAGCTGTGGGTCGCCGACATCCTGTCGTCCGGCGCCCTGAGTGACGCGCGGCGCATTGCCGGCGGTCCGTCCGAATCGATCTATCAGCCAGGCTGGTCGCCTGACGGCACGCTGTTCTTTGTCAGCGATCGTGACGGCTGGTGGAAGCTCTATCGGTGGGAAGGATCGTTGTCGCACGCCGTGATCACCAACGCCCCGCGCGATGCGGAATTCGGCCGGCCGCAGTGGATTTTCGAAACCGCGACCTGGGCCTTCGCCGGTCGATCCCGCATCGTCGTCTCGTACACGAGGGGTGGTCGCTGGAATCTTGGTCTCGTCAATCTCGCCAGCGGGGTGATGTCGAGCCTCGCTCCAGGACTCGAGCCGCGCGAATGGCTGATCGCAACCGCGACGCACGCGATCGTCGTCGCCGGTTCTACACGGACGTCGGACGCCGTCAGGCAGATCGATCTCGACACGGGGGAGGCCGACACGTTGAAAATGGCGGTGCCTGTTGATGTCGAGTCCGCGTACATCTCCGAACCGGAAGCCATCGACTTTCCAACCAGCCGCGGCCTTACCGCACACGCGTTTGTCTATTCACCGCAGCATCCGGAGTACACAGGCGCCTCCGGCGAGCGGCCGCCGCTCATCGTGATCAGTCACGGCGGCCCGACGGCCGCGACGACGGCGCGGTACGACGTGGCGATCCAGTACTGGACGACACGCGGCTTCGCGGTTGCCGATGTGAACTACGGCGGCAGCTCGGGGTACGGCCGTCCCTACCGCGAGCGGCTCAACGGCCAGTGGGGCATCGTGGACGTCGAGGACGCCGTGAACGCGGCGCGACACCTGGTTACGCAGGGCAAAGCCGATCCGCAGCGCCTCATCATCCGCGGCGGCAGCGCCGGCGGCTATACCGCCCTCGCCGCGCTGGTGTTTCATCCCGCTGTGTTCAAGGCGGCGGCAAGCTACTACGGGATCAGTGACCTTGAAGTGCTTCAAAGCGACACGCACAAGTTTGAGGCGCGGTACAACGACTCGCTGATCGGGCCTTATCCGGAGGCGCGCGACCTCTACCGCGCGCGTTCACCTATTCACTTCGTTGATCGGCTATCGTGTGCGTTGATTCTCTTGCAGGGCCTCGAGGACAAGGTCGTCCCGCCCAACCAGTCGGAGATGATGGCCGACGCGGTACGGAAGAAGGGGCTGCCCGTTGCGTATCTGTCGTTCGAGGGTGAACAACACGGCTTCCGCAAAGCCGCGACGATCGTGCGCAGCCTCGAGGCCGAGCTGTTCTTCTATGGAGCGGTCTTCGGATTCACGCCGGCGGATACGATCGAGCCAGTGCCGATCGACAACCTGACATGATCACGGCCGTCGCATCGCCGTCCGTTCGAGTCCGGCTCGGATCCATCGACCTGTTGCGCGGGTTGATCATGATGGTGATGGTCCTCGATCACACGCGCGACTACGTCCACATCGGCGGCCTGACCGGCGACCCGACGAATCTGGCGACGACCACGCCACTGCTCTTCATGACCCGGTGGGTGACGCATTACTGCGCGCCGCTCTTCGTCTTCCTGGCCGGCGTGGGCGCGTACCTGCAGCTGTCCAGGGGCATGACGACCAGAGATCTCTCGCGATTCCTGGTCACGCGCGGCCTGTGGCTGATCGTGCTCGAGGCGACAGTGATTCGCGTCACCACCTGGTTCAACGTGGATTTCAGCTACCTCATGACGCTGCAGGTGATCTGGACGCTGGGCGTGTCGATGATTGTGCTGGCGGCACTGATTCATCTGCCGCTGCGGGTCATCGCCGGCCTCGGTCTGGGGATGATCGTGCTGCACAACGCCTTCGACGGGATTCGCGTCATGAGCTGGCAAGGTCCGGGAATGCCGGTGCCGTCCGTCGCGGACAAGCTGTGGATTCTGTTGCACCAGCCGGCTGAATTCTTCCCGGTGTTCGGCGATGGCAGTCCGGTGGTGTTCGTGGTCTATCCGCTCGTGCCGTGGATAGGCGTCATCGCCGTTGGCTACGCATTCGGCGCGATCTACACGCTCAATCCAGAACGCCGCCGAACGCTGTTGCTGCGGACGGGTCTCGCACTGATTACCGCGTTCGTCGTGATTCGCGCGACGAACCTCTACGGCGATCCGCGTCCGTGGTCGCCCCAGAGCAGCGTGCTCTTCTCAGTGTTGTCCTTTGTCAACACGACGAAGTATCCGGTGTCGTTGTTGTATCTACTGATGACGATTGGACCTGCGCTGCTGGCGCTGGCGTGGTTCGAGTCGCGTCAGCAGCCGTCTCGCGCCGAACAGATCGTGACGCGCGTTGGCCGCGTGCCGCTGTTCTTCTACCTGTGGCAATGGCCGCTCGCGCACGGAATCGCCGTCGCGCTCAGCGCCGCCGCAGGCAAGGACGTCGGCTTCTACTTCAAGAGCCCGCCGGCCGTGTTTGCGGCCACTCCTGCGAACGCGGGCTTCGATCTGCCGATCGTGTATCTCTGCTGGCTCGCGGTGCTGGCGGTGCTGATTCCGATGTGTCTGTGGTTCTCGCGGGTGAAGGAACGCAATCCCGCCTGGTGGCTGAAATACCTGTAACGAGTCAGGTCACAGGGCAAAAGGCACAGGGCACAGGCGAGGTCAAACGGCTCTGAATGTCACGCTACGACTTCCTGATTGAAACCTATCGCACCGAACGGTTGAAGACGCTCAGTGTCTGGTCGCAGGTGCCAGACGCGCGCATGACCTTCCGCCCGGAGCCACGTGCCCGCACGCCGCTCGAGCACATGGTGCATCAGTGCGTGAGCGAGGACACGTGGATGCGCAACATGCTGGGCATCACGGTGTCGCGGCCCGCGCTGCCATCGCCGGAGAGCAAGGCGTCGTTCCTCGAGCACTACGCCGCGGTGTCAGCGGAGCGACTGGCGCAGCTCGAAGCGAAGCCGGACGGATGGTTTGAAGAAGAAACCAGCTTCTTCGATGTGCGTCGTTCGCGCGCGTGGGTGCTCACGCGCCGATTCACACACTCGGCGCACCATCGCGGTCAGCTCACGGTGTATCTCCGTGTGTGGGGGCAGGCGCTCTACTCGACCTACGGTCCGACCGCCGACACCGGCGGGTTGTTTCAGAACCAGGCGAAGGTCGTGTATCGCTACGCGTCGATCGAGGAACTGCTCGCGCGCGAACGCGACGGCGGCGCTGCACCGCCCTTGCCTGGTCCTGGAACAAAAAGTCCTACTGAAAGACCTTAAGTCCCGCCCTGAAGGCGGCCACTACTTTTTCGAGTACTCCAGCATCTGCTTCGTCAGGTCCATCGGATACGACACGGTCACGTCGGTGATCTTTCCTGAGGCGTCGGTGACCGCCGTCAGCTTCGGCATCACGAACCCTGTGTAGGACGTCAGCTTCAGGTCCTCCACGCGCTTGACGATCTCATCGCGCAGCTTCGCATCGAAGTGGATCCCGTGTGTCTCGAACAACGTCTTGGCCGCGGCGTAGTCGCCTTCGGACTTGATGCGCTGCACCTCGGCGAGCAGCGTGCCGACGCCGTCGCGGAACGCCTTCGGGTCCACCATCACCAGATAACTCTTGCCGTCGCGGGTGCGCGACTCGATCGCCTTGGTATTGGCCATCAGCCAGCGGACGATCATCTGACGGTTGCGCATGTGGTCTTCTTCGATCTGTGTGCCTTCGCGTACTCGCCGCAGCTGCACCAGCGCGTTGCGCGTGTAGCCCTCGTACTCGGCGCGGACGATCGCGTCCTGATCGGCGGCCGGAAGGATCCCGATCTCGACCAGCTTCGGGTCGGGGAGGAAGTACAGGCCGACGAGATCGGCGCGGGCTTCTTCGAGCGCGGAGAACTGCTCCTTGATCGCGCCTTGAGGCGTGCCCTTGAAGCCGGCCGCCTGACGCCCCGACGCATGTCCGATCACCTCGTGCATGTCGGTCGTCAGCTCGCCGCTGAATGATCCGAACTTCGACGCACGCGAAGACTCCTCGGGCGACCACGAGAACTCACTGCGCATCGTCTCCGGCTGCGACTTGTCGTACGCCTCGTTGACATTGGCCAGCGACACCGACTTGCTGCCGTACTGCTCGCGAATGCGCTGGTCGTTCGGCAGGTTGATGCCGATCGGCGTCACCGGTCCCGAATCTCCCGTCTCGATCACCACGTCGATCGCGTTGGCGACGATGCCGGTGACGTTCGGCTTGCGGTACTTGGCGTCGTACGGCATGTGGTCTTCGAACCACTGCGCGTTCTGGGCGAACTTGTTGATCCGCTCGGTCTTTTCCTTGTTGACGTGAAACACCAGGGCTTCCCACGAGCCCTTCACGCCACGCGCATCAAGGTAGACCTCGATGAAGCCATTGATCGTGTCAACCGTCGAGTCCTTGTCCCTGACCCAGGCGATGTCGTACTTCGCGCGATCGCGATCGTCGCCGGTTCGGTACCACTGGATCAGCGCTTTGAGCGCGGCCGCCGTCGGCTCGCTGGCGAAGGGAATCGCCGCCTCGAGATGCTTGACAATCTCGGCGATCTGCTTCCCGTAGCGGCCATCGATCTTGTAGACCTCTTCGACGAGCTTGCCGTTGCGCTTCACCAGACGTGAGTTCAGGCCGTTCTTCTCGGTGAAGCCTTTCAGGTCGGCCATGCTGACGCCGGAGTACAAATTGTTCGCGCTCGCCGTCAGGATGTCCCTCCCGGCTCCGGGACTCTTGTTGGTGACGATCGGATCCACCTTCGGATCGAAGAACATCGGCTCGAGACGCTTCAGCAGTGCGTCGAGCGATTCGCCGGGCTGCGTCGGGAACGTCGCGCCGGATTTCTCAGCTGTCTGAGCCGCAGTGGCGAGTGCCTGCGGCGTGATCTTCAGCACGAACTTGCGCGACGTCAGGTTGTTGTACGGACCACTGTTGATCCAGAACAACTTGGTGTAGCTCTCGATCTCGCTCAGTGTCTGAGTCTCGATGCCTTTCGAGTGGGTGAGGATGGCCTCGAGCACGCCGCGCATCTCGAGCGCGTTGCGGTGTTTCTGGTCGTAAAAGATGTCGCGCCCGGCGAGCGCGGCCTGGACGAGATGATAGACGAGCGTCTTGTCCTTCAGCGGCAGCGCGGCGAACTGATCGGCGTAGAGCTGCACCACCGCCGCATCGTCCACGCGCTCGAGCAGGTATTTGCGTTCGGCAGCCGGGGCCGTCGTGGCCGCGGCCGTGGGCTCGTCGGCACGCGAGCACCCAGTGGCGGCGGTCAGGACGAGTGCAAGGCACCAGAAACGCTGTCGCATAAACCCTCTCTCGCTATTACTATCACCGGCCCTTCTCCATTTCCATTAGACAAGGAGGATGGGGCCACTTCATCAAACAAGGAGGCCGAATGCCGCAGGTTTCGCTGCTCGCGACCCTTCTGGCCACGGTGCTCAGCTTTGTGCTCGGGGGACTCTGGTACGGTCCGCTGTTCGGCAAAACCTGGATGCGACTCGTTGGGATGACTGAGGTCGGCATGTTCCTCGGTCCGAATCCGTGCTGGCACTTGGCGTCGGTGCCGGTGCGGCGGCTGGCATCTTCTGGGTGGCTGGATCGCTGTGGACCAACGATCTCTTCGAGCCTCGTCCCTTCGCGCTCACGATGATCAACGGCGGCTACCACATCGTGAAGTTCGTCTTGATCGGGCTCTCGTACGCGCTGCTCTAGTTGTCCCACTCGCGTGGTTAGCCGAGGGTATACCGCGTCGCGGCCGCGATTCGCACGCCGGGAAATTGTCTCCGCTCGTTCTCTTGCGATACCCGCGCGTCTAATTGCTACCCCGAGGCGACATCCGCTGCGCGGCT